>ERZ1035037.1-NODE-1-length-185021-cov-1215.553713_pt1 | contig 185021 bp, 311 predicted proteins | sample MGYA00520618_ERZ1035037 | MGnify/ENA primary metagenome ERZ1035037 (study PRJEB33766, sample SAMN09781741) | gut metagenome | biome: gut microbiome | host: Homo sapiens | place: Madagascar | study: EMG produced TPA metagenomics assembly of the PRJNA485056 data...
ATTTTATTTTCAAAATTTCAATTAAATTGCGATTAATGTATTGTCACTATAGAAACGTTCAGGATAATGACGAATATTATAACCACTAATTATATTAGAATAAGGGTCATTAGCAATTGTTCTTTTAGCTTCTACGCCTAAATCATATTCTTCAATTAGAAGAGCCGTCAGACCATAATATGGACCATCATTTAATTCAACCATTTTAGTTTCAATATTAGAATCCCCAAGGAATATAGGCAATTCTTTATTAGCCAAACAATCGGAACAAATATAATGTTCATCATAATCAATATTAATAGTTTGATTATCAGTATGTCCAACAAATACAGGAGTAAAATTATCCTCAAAATGAGCACTTTCACAGCAGATGCATCTAGGCAAATCATGATAGCAATCTTCGCAAACCCATTCACCATCTACTTCAATTGCATCATTTGTATTAACTCGTTCACCACAGCAATAACAATACTCAGGCGGGTCACATTCTTCACAGATAACTGCTTCAGTTTCACTATCCCAATAACCACTTTCGCCACAGCACATGCAAGTCATTAAACCAGAATAGTTGATTGTGAACATATTATATTTATTGTCTGGCGGATTAACTGAGAAAATTGCATAATTTTCTGTATTGCCAAAATCATTATACATTTCATTGGTTTCAAAATCCAATAAAAAACTATTCTCTTCATCCTTTTTGTCTTGCCAAGCTTTGATATAAGAACTATTTTCCAAATTTTCTTGAGGCAATTTTCTATTATATCGCTGTTCAGTTTTTTCTTCAACCAAATCAGCAAGCCAATTGACAAGTGCTTTATCAAATGCAATATTATAATAAGGATAAGATTTGACAGAACAAATGGTATTAGGATGAACAATAATTAGTTCTCTCCAACTTTTGGAAGTCCATTCAATTGAAGTATTTGTTGGATAATAAGGCTTAGTAGTAATATAAGCTACAACGACCAATGGACTATTCATCATTTCAACAGTGCCTGCACGGTAACTTCCCGGTCCTTGAGTCCAGTTCATACAACTTTCCCAACCATTTACATTATCACTCATAGTCATATAATCCAAGGGATGAATAGATAATGTAAATTTAACTTTAGATTTACGCACTTCAGTAATGCGTGAAATATGATTACGGAAAATATCAAAATCAGGTAAATCAAATTCTTTAGCCATTTTCTGAAGGACTCTCATTACCTTAGCTCCTTCTGGAACTTTAATTACTTTACCATCTTTATTGCGATAATTAAATCCTTTAACAACTTTATTGGTATAAAGTTGATTAGGCTGAATTAGATTATATATTGCATTTCTTACTGCATAAGTATTATCAAAATAATTACTAAATTCAAATAATTTACGAAGATTAATAATAAAACTAATGCCAGAATTGGTGCTATAGAGATAATTGCTGATTTCTCTCGCCTTTTTATTAGCTCCATCCTCAACTACAATTTCCTTTTCCAGCATCAACTTTTCACCAAAAATATCAAACAGAGTTTGCTTACTCTTATTCCATTCTTTGAGAATATAATCAAGAGGGGCTTTAAGTTTAATAGAGGAATTAATACCACCCCATGTTTCAATATATTCAGTAATATATCCCTTATCTTGTGCAGTTAATGCTTCATAAGGTGTCATGATTATTTGCTCCCTTTATTTTTTTCTATAAATATTTTATAATATTTTTTTATAAAAATAAAAAAAGGGATAAAGAATTAAATCTTTATCCCTTTTATCTAGGTTTAATCGTCTCTTTTCTGACTATATGTCACAATAGGTTCACAAACGAAACAACACATAGCACAAGAAACTTTAACAGCTTCTTCTGAATCATGTCCAAGATGAAGTGCAGTCAAAGCATAAGGAGCCCCAGCGCCAATGGCATAATAATCTTTAATCTCTCTAACTAAATAGCCACAAATCTGAAAAAGATGACCTTCAAAAGCCATTAAATAACTATTCTTAATATCACGAGTATTAGAGATATCGCCTTTCCATTTGCCAAATTCAGTAAAATAATTAAGAATTTCTCTCTCTGTAGCATTAAGTGGCTGATGATTTTCCATGTATAGCCACATAAGACTACATTCATCCGCATTACCAACACTACCAACAATCATATCATTTAAAGAAATAATTTTAGTAAAGTTAGTATTGGGATCTTTTTCCCATCCATTAGTTAAAATACTATCCGCAGACATTTGAATATTATTGTCATATACCTTCGCGGCGACTACGCTCATTTTATATTACCTCATTTAATATTATTTTATTTATAAATTGTTCCTTTTAACAAATCGGGTAATTCATTATTAAGAACTTCTTTCCACCCAATTATATTACCTTCAAAACCTTCAAGGTCTTTGAAATTGCCAGTTGGGCAAGTTTGGCTAATCTTACTATCTACAACAAGCTCAATCAATTCATCACAAATAATACCGTGAATTAAATCCCAGTTTTTTGTATGGCGGTCTTGCTTTTCATCAGCTTTAACTACCTTAATCTCTGAACCATCTTCACAAATAAAAATCCATTTTGAGCCAATTTTACCGAAATATCTTCCAAGAGCACAAGCGGTATAGCCATCATCAGTAGCTAATGTGCCATTCTCTTGAATAGTTAAATAGTTATGAATTAAATCCCATTGTGGACTATCAGTAGATGTAATATCAGTCCACCATTCAAAGGGTTTATTAGTATGGTCGATTCCGCAATTACAATATTCTGTAAGACCGTATTCGATTTCTGACCTGCTTCCGCCATCAGCACTATAACTTATTACATTAAAAGCACTTACTGGCATCATCATTAAAGCAATCATAGTGATTACAAGAATGACATTTAAGAATTTTCGCATATTAATTCTCCTTCAATATAAAATAAATACTTAGTAAATAATACTATATTTCATATGAAAAGTCAAATTTAATAGCTAAAAAGAATTGACCGTTTAAAAGCGGTCAATATTATTTACAGTATCATCCATTTTATCATACCAAAGGAAAATATCTTCCAAAGGGTCAATACAATTAAAATAAAAGATGTTACTTCTATTTACAAAACGATCAATATGGTAATGACCAAAAAGCCATACGTCATATGTAATCATATCCTTAATAGTCTCAAGCCATTTTTCCATAGATGTATCTACAGTAGATTGGTCTACGATAGGAAGAAATCTATCAGTAGGTCTAAGAGAATAAGGGCAAGTATGTGATAACACAAGGTCAAAATGCTTATTAGTTTGTCGAATGAGCATTTCGGCATCAACCTTTTCTTTATCACTCAATTGTTCATCTTCCCACCAGAGCAATTTATTTTTAAGGCGATAATATTTATCGACAGAATATGCCCCGCCAATAACTAACGTGCGATATTCTCTATCTTCGGTTTTAAGATAATAAACTCCATAATTATCAAAATATCTAATTAGGGGGTAAGTCGGTTCATACCATACATTAGCCTGAACATTACTATCCCAAACACGCTCCATACCTTCAACGTTTTCAGGACGTACTTCATGATTACCGCGCACGCAATAAATAGAATATCCAAACTGGCTTGCATATTCTTTCTTCATATCATCTCGGAATGTATTACCAGTATTAAAACCAACGTCTCCAAGAATAATAATTGCATAGTCTTTTGGATTTAAAATTCTAAACATTCTTGCATTAAGCCATGTAAAATCACCGTGACAATCGCCTCTAATCAAGTAATCCTTGAACATTGAAGGTTCCTCCTTATGTATTTTCTTCTTTAGCCAGCTCTCTCTTTAATTCTTCCACTTTATCATAAATAGCTGTAAGCGCAATTGCTTGAGCACCAATTCGAGTATAATGGTTCATCATCCATTCAGCTAAAATTTCGATATTTCTTTCAATTTCCTCAACATCTCGAATATCAATTTCAATAGTCATATTTTCTTTAGACATTTAACATTTCCTTTACTATTCTTTTTTTCATAATTTTATAAACAACATTATTCATAAAATCTTCAATTTCTTTATTACCTTCATCTTTAGTTTTAGCACAATAATTATCAGCTACTCTTGTAATATTGTCAATAGCAGTTTTAGCTACAATTCGTGCAGTTTCAAGATCATAGTGATAATTTTTTACAGCAAGAAGATAATCACCCCTTGGCGCCTGAAGACAATCAGCATACTTAACTCCATCAATATAACGTCCAAGATACTGTTCAATACGGAACAAATGCATAAGTTGCTTACTATCATAACCATAGGTGTCAATCAGATGAACTTTGGTAGGATATCTATGTTCCATTGCATGATATTTTTCCATAGCAATACCCTTCATAGTTTTAACTGCTTTATAAGGATTATAACGGGTAATAGCTTCACGCTCATTAAGCAGTTCCTGCCATTCATTCCAATACTCACTTGATGCCATTTTATAAGAAGTGAAGATACATTCAAGATAAGCCATATTCTGTTTCTTCAAACAATCAATGAACAAACGAATATCTTTAAAATCAATGTGTTCATCATTAGAAAGAATTTCAGTATAAGATACTGGCTTCTTATTCAATACAATATCTTCAAATGAAGGAAGAACAATAAGCCGGGTATCTACATCAGATGATTGAGTATCAAGGCCATAGTTCTGACTACCATAAGCCATTAAACTAACCCAATTTTCGCTTCTAACATTAGCTGCTTCTAAATGAGTTTCTACTTTATCCATAACCCATTTATCTGAATGGTAATTCATAATTATCACTCTCCATACATAAGTATAATTAAATCAGAAAGAATAGATGCTTCACTCTCAAGTCGATTAACTGTCTCATAAACACTTTGAGCTTCCCAATTTAAATCACGTACTTTCTATTCTAACTCTGCTCTGGACCAATCAGCATATTCAGGATGCTCATACATCAAATCAAGCATATCTTCTTTAGTCCATTTATTATATTCAGATTTCTCAATTAATTCTTTAAATTTCTGAAAAGGCATTGTCTTCATAAATTCCCTCATATACAAATCCAATAGTATTAGAATAAACATTATCAATAGCATCATACTCTCGTACATGCGAATAACCCCAATAATATTCACTCTCTCCCGCGGCTTTACGAATGATTTGATTAGCATAGTCAGCATCAAGTGCGGCGACTAGGCTAAATCCATGCCAACCTATTTGCGGTTCAATCAAATACACTTTACATTTATATTCAGTCATAGCACTAATCTCCAACCATTATGGCGAATGATATTTTCCATCTTCATAATCCCTACTGGGTTTTTAGAATGAATTTTAAAAAAATATCCAGTATCTACAATATTCTTTTCTTCTAACCAATCCAAGATTTTAAAATAATCGCCGCCATCATTAAAATAATCACCAGCATCATGATCTAAATCAATAAGAATATTATCACAAGAATGCTGGTGCTCATAAGCGGTAATAGCTGCTTTTGCTTGATTAACAGATTTACACCAAATAAATCCATCAGGGGCCGGTCTAATATCATCAATCCATAATTTCATCATCATGAGTATCTTCCTCCAACCATCATTCACTACCATATTCATTATATACTAAATGTAATGGAATTACTTTATTATCTTTCTTTAAGATGATTCTTTGATCTCTTGTCTTGAAAAGAGGCTGTTTACCAAGCCTATCATAAAGTTGAAGCCATGTCCTAATTTTCTTCATCTGCGAACTCCTTTACAACCCAGCTATCTTTATTATCTTCAGTTGCATTTACGCAATGGAAATCTTGGCAATAGCCACAATTTTTAGCAATCCTTTGATGCTCTTTATCTTTATGAAGAGAACAACCATTAGGCCCGCCATTTACAATTTGTATATTTCCATCCTTATCTTCATTAAAAAAATAATCCTGAATAACATATTTACAAAAGTCACAGCAGGCAAAGCGAAGACATTCTTCTGAACAAGCAATCATTTTATGAATCATGGTTTTCTTCTCTTTCTTTAGTGTAATGAGGACAATTGAGACAAGTCCAAGCAAAAATTTCTTTCTTTTTTGTATTCCTTACACAATAATATTCATAATCAGGATGATCGAATACATCACCATGCCAAGGAGTTACATCTTCATATCTAAAATAAATACATTCAGCCATACTTATTCCTCTACAAAATGGATAATTAAATCATAACCCTCTTCTGTTTCGATCATTTCATACGGATGATGAAAATTAATTTTATATCCATCTCGCTTTTGAATTTCAACGCCTTTAGACCAAAGAGTATCAGGGAAAATACGAATTTTATTACAAGTATATTTCCAAGAGGAAATAAGAAGTACCCCAATAAATATAGTTAATAAAATAGTTACAACACATTTTTTAATCATTCGCAGTCATATCCTTCCATGTACAGGCATTAATCCAATAGCGTGTCTGATTACTACCATCTTTAGAACTTGCCGCTAGCCCCTGACCAATAAGGCCGCGCATCACACCCGAAGCGCCCTGTGGTGTAATATCAAAATCATACTTACGCTTTGCAAATGCTGAAATTTGCTTTGCAGTAAGAGTGCCGCTTTCTTTAAGGATTTTAATTACCATTTCTTTCTTTTCCATTACATCCAATCCTCACTTGTTCTATCATCATCAGGTCGTTCAAGATTATTTATATCGTTAATTCGGATGGGTTCCCAATTATAGTGTGCATGATGCAGCCAATCTTCCTTACCCCAATTGACTACTTCTTCTTTGATCTCTTGGATTTGCTGAAGTCTATTGCGTGTTTCTACAATTTTTCGTTCACACTGATTGAAATTATTTTTAGAGGCTTCTTTGCTTAACTGTCCATGCTTTGGAGCATGAAGATAGAAATTACAACTTTGAATATATCTATCAAGGCTTTCTTTGTAAGCTTTTTCTGTCTCATTAATGCCATCAAGATGATTGTGCTTATGTTGCTCCATCCATGGGCTATTATAGATAGTATCAAGATATTCAGTTAATTTATCTTCTGTAAGATAAGCAATATCATACTCATCCCAAGAATTACCACGGCTTACTTTATAGACAGTCATTAATCATCTTCCTCATTAACATCTCTGATTACATTAAGTTCAATAGGCTCCCAATTGTAATCAGCCCAATGAAGCCAATCAGGTGCGGTCCATGTATTACACTCTTCAATCAGCATATCTATTCTTTTCATTTGCCATTTACAGTCAATAACAATACGTTCATATTTTTTATATTGCTTCTTAGCATCTTTATATCCAGGATTTGTTTTTCCTGCCTGAAGGATAGAAAGATATTTATTCATATCCTGAATTGCTTCATGGCGCTTGATTTCATATCGAGCCTTTTCAGCTTTAAGAGTTTCAAAATGACTATAAACAGAATTTCTCATCAGCGTAGAATTAAACAACTCTTCGAGATAATCATTCAACTTATCTTCAGTAAGATAACCAAGCTCCTGCTCTTCATAATAAGGACCATATGTCAATTTATAAATGCGTTCCATATCTCTCCCATCCTTTCTATATATATTATATCAAATTTTTTATAAATTTTCGAGTATTCAATTTTGGCAAGAATTTAAACTAAACATAATCATCAGGATAAATTGCCTTTAGCCGTTCTTTGGCATCAGCAATTCTTTCAAGAGACAGAAATGGCTCCCATACCTTCTTATCTACCTTGTCAACATCAATATACTGAAAATCTCCCCACAAGTCTAGCTCTTTCGGTACATCATCGAAATCATAATCTTCATAACAATCATCACAAACATCAATAGGATTTCCAACATCCCGACGATGTTTACCATTAGGAGTTTTTATCTCAAACATATAAGGAAGAGTCTGTTTCTTGAAATCATAATTAATCCACTTGGTTTCTCCACAACAGCTACAAGTCTGAGTGCGACCATCTGCGCACCAACTACAATAAGTTGCGCCATCCTCACTACAGAACCAAGCATCTTCGCTATCAATCCAAGCACCGCAATCATCGCACTGAACTTTGCCTTCACAAGTTGCACATACAACTTTGTCACATTCTACAAACGCATTTACATTTCCAGTATGGTCAGCTTCATAGCCTTTGCCGCAGCACATACATTCAGCTACACCAGAATAGCAGATATACACTTCTCTAACTTCTGGATTAATATAAGCATAATGATTATCATAATAATCATTATACATAGCTCCAGTTCTCATACGGATATAAACTTTACCAAAATCAGTTTCATTACTCTGATTTTGCCAAACTTCATACATCTTATCATCATAATGCCAGCCCATATTCTGTTCAGCCAACTGTTTAATCTCATTCAGCACATAATCACGCAGATAAATATTGTTATAAGGATACTGCTTAATTTCAGTGATAATATCCTTATTAACAATATAAAGACACCGCCAACGCTTATTGCTCCAAGTCCTTTTGTCACGGTCAATAGGACAATAAGGATGCTCGGATTTAACATATGCTTCAAGGATAACAGGAGAATTCATCATTTCAACAGTACCAAGACGATAATCACCGCCTTGATACCAGTTCATGCAGCTCTCCCAATCACAAGCATTATCGCTCATAGTAAGATAATCAAGCGGATGAATAGACAGTACAATATCCGCATTAATCATACGATCATTCAAAACACGCGAATGAAGAATACGGAACTGCTCAAATGCTTCTTTATCCAGCTCAAACCAATCAACAATTTTAGCCATCATTCGCATCAGCTTCATATCACTCTTCAGCTCAAGCGGCTTCGAAGTATCTGCATGTGGACCTCGGCGAATAGTAACAGATTTGGTACCCCAATCAAACATATATAAATTTTTATTAGCTACGAGAGATTCAGTATCAAGGCAATGTTCAATCATACTACAACACATAGCCCGTTCATCTTTATCAAGAGTGGCATCCATCCAAGAATAATAGATATTAGTAATCTGCTCGTAAGAATCAATGAATTTTTTGACGTTTGCTAATTCAGGATTATTATAAATTTCTTCATACATTGCACTGAACTTATCCATCAAGTCTTCTCCAGATGCCTGATAGGAAATATGGTCTTCGACCATCAGATTACCACCAAGCAGCTCATACAGATCAAGTTTTTCAGCAGCCCAAAACCGCAAAAGATGATTGATTTCATCCACTGTACAACAATTATCAGAATGAAGGTACTCTTTAATATAATCATGCAGCAGATTCTTTTCTTCTTCTGGAATAAGAGTCCTCAAATCCGTCATTTTAATTCACCTTTTTCTTTTAATTTATATATATATTTTATAATATTTTTTTATAAAAATAAAATAGACCCCGGATAACCGAGGTCTATTTTATAAAGGAAGTGATTTTCTAAACTGGCAAATTTAGAAATATTTATACTAACCTTACTTCTTATTCATCATAAGAAGGAAAGGAAGCATACTATCTTTGTCTTCGTTGCCGTCCTTCATCATGAAGTACAGCATCATAGGATCCATCGCACTGCCGGTATTGCCATTCATCAGCATCATCATCGGCAGCATATCCTTCATAGAAGAATTATCATCCATCATTGCAAACATCCACATATTACCAAAAGGATTATCAGCAGAGGGAGTATCACCAAACATATTGTCAGCCAGAGACATAACCTTCGTAATGAAATTAAAGCCAAATGGACTGCGGGTCGGCATAATAGTTTTCTTCTCACCCATCGCAATATCAATTGCAATTACATCACCCTGCTCCGAGAAACCGAAGACAAAACACGGGCGTCTGTTGAAAATGATTACGTCGCCAGCTTCAATTGCATCAATACCAACAGGAACCTTAAAGAACATATTATCAGCCTTGAAGTTGAAAACATCAACATCCATAATTTCGCCGTTCTTCTTATCATATGCCTGATAAGTGCCATTAACATTCTTAACAGCCAGACCATATGGCGACATACGGATAGCATCATTATCCTTAATCGGACCAAAATCAAAATTAAACATCTTCATATTATTTTCCTTACCTTTCACATCATCATTGTTTGTTTCAAGTTTATTAATTCTCTCTTCCATTGTATCCAGACGGTCATTAATACCATCAGCAATTGAAATAGTCGTTGCACCATAAGTAGCATAAGAGCCATCATTACCAATTTTAATAGTGGCAGAATCAGAGACTCCTCCACCAACCATAGGCACTGTCTTAGAAGTAGAAGTATCATACTTCCAATCGATTGATGCAGTTGCTGTAGAAGTTTCAGTAGAAATTTGAGAATTTAAAAAATCCTGAACTGCCTGCTGAGCTTCATCCTTCGTAATCGCTCTAATAGGATTAACTTCAACATTTGCATAATCTGGCGTCGAAGCCTTTACTCTATCTAAATCTTTGTAAACAGTATTAAACCATTCTTTATTACTATCTTTATAAAGATTATAACAATCATTAAGAATTTTAGTAGTCTTATCAAATTCATAACTAAGATTCTTAATATTATCTTTTACATTTTCAAAAATCATTTTACCGGTTTTGCCCTCCACAGCGGGATTAAGTGCCCAGTTAAGAGCACGCCAACCGATATTATCCTCTGGATCATATGCTCCTAAATTATCCAAGCCAAATAGTCTATAATCATCTACCCTTCCAGTAGTTTCCGTATAATCAAAATAATCATAGAACAGTATATCAGCTAAATATGCACCAAATGAATAAGCCTCAGAAGTATCATACTTCTTGTCAGTACCTATCATTCTAAAATTATCTGAATCTTTTAAATATCTAAATTCTTGGATATGAGCTACAGTAGGAGCCAGATATATATTATCAATTTCAAACCAGACTACCTTGTAATCTCCATCCATCAGATGAAGAACTCTCCAATCAGCATAAGGCAGTTTGCTATAAGTTCCTACTTTAACATTCTCATTAAAATCTTCTAGTAGTTTTTCCCAAGCTTCTTTATCATAGACCTTAGAATCATAGACTGGACTATAAGTTCTTCGATAATCCTTAAAACCAATTCCTTTTAAATAAACTTTCATCCTCGGCTATACATCTCCCATACCATATCTTCTTCGGCAGGTGTAATATCTTCAATCCCGCACTCTTCACACATAATATTAAAATTCTCCTCAACATACCATCGAGGACTTTCCTGCATCTTACGTACCAGAGTATTAATACATCCGGTACGTGTGTTAACCATTCCAGTACCTTCGGCTTCGTTCATATACAGGAAATAACTATCATCAAAACCAAACATATTAATTACTCCTTATCTTTATATATAAATTATATTATATTTTTTTATTTTTTTCAAATTCACAGACAGGAAATAGAACCTTCCGGAGTAGTCAATTGTGCCGTTTTAGTGCAATCATATTTAACAAGTTCAACAGTACCATCATCGTTAACTACACACTTATAAATATGTTTAAGTTCAGCATCACTTTCAACTGTTTGCTTAATAAGCTTGGCACTATTAATTGCCGCCTTGCGAATTGCCTCTTGGCTTTCTTCTTTGAGAGCACGGCAATCTTCTCTCATAAGGTTGCAAAATTCAAGACCCTTAAGCAATTCTGCTTCTTGTTTTGCTTTAGTCTTTTTATTTGTCCACCATTGAATGAATTTACGATATTCCTTATAAGAACCAAAATATACATAAAATCTGCTTTCGCCAATAATATTTTTTTTATCAATTTGATAAGAGATGCTACTACCATTAACACACCATTTATCAGGCTTAATAGCAGAATATTTCATTACTTCATCAAAGGTAAGTTCAACAGTTTTTTCATGCCATTTAATAGCCTCTTCTTTAAAACCTTGATAATTTTCCCAATCTTTGAAATAACTAAATACTGTAAAACAGATAATAGCAAATACAATAAAAATACCTAAAACAATCAAAAACATTACTTATTATCCTCCTTCTCCTGTCGTAAGTCATGGTCTTCGCCATCATAAATTTCACGATATTTAGTAAACAAAGAACCATCATTGTAATAATATCTGATATTATTCCAACCATTATAATGGTCAGTCAAATTAGGCCAGTCTACAATACGTGCCTGCCGCTCAAGCTCCTGCTGCGGCACTACTCTATGTCTCTTGGAGTTCCACTCTTTTGAATTTTCTACGCTGGCAATGATAACCATAAGCTGATAGTTATCAAAATTAGGGAAACGACTTCTGATTTCTTCTCTCTGTCCAAGAGTCAAGCAATTAGTATCAATAATGATATCTGCATTATCCATTTCTGCACAATGTACAATCTGATACAATGTCTGCCAAACTTCAAACTTATGACGGCGGTTGCATTCATCGCCATTGAAGACAGCATACAATTCATCAGGGTTTACATATCGAATGTGATTCATCTTTGCGAAGGATTTCGCGAATGTAGTCTTTCCATTTGCACTCAAGCCGCACATCATATATAGAGTCGCCATCAACCTCGTCTCCTCTCATTCTACTTGCTAATATATATTCCATATAGATAGAATCTACTGTTGGATTTTCTATTCTTTCTATACTAATTACATCTTCTTCAGTAGTAATTACAACATAAAAATCGTTAAGGCATTTAATTAATGCTTTATACCATTTATGACCATGCCAACACCAATAATCTTCAAGAATAACTTGACCTGATTTAAGCAGAACATGATATTTATGTAATGTGTCTTCTTTTTTAATACGACCCATTAAATAATCCATTTGATTAAATATAAAAGGATTGCCCGGACCAGACATTACCTTACTCATGTCAAATTCCAATTACTCAATTCAATCCTCTCATTATAACTTTTCTTGTCAGAAATCGGCTCACAAAAAATAACTATTCCATTACGCATCCAATCTGCATAAACCATATCATCCCAAAGGATTATACGCAAACGATAATAATTCCCATTCTCTTCACTCTGTAAATCAATAGCAATCTTACCATATTTAAGAGCATTAGAATGTTTTTCATTAATCATATGCTGATAAACTTCTTCAGCATATGCATCAAATGTATCCATCCAATTATCCAACTTCACTACACCTCGTCAAATAAGTAATTTTCTGTTTCTGGTAAGTTCCAAGAGACTTAATAGTTCCCTTAATAGTAAGTTCCTTGCCAATTTCCCAATTCTTGGCAGCTGTACTCCAGCAATACAGATTCTCATTGGCATCAATAAAGGTCATAATATGATTGACGCCATAATAATTTTCTGCTTCAATGTTTTTAATTACTTTTACATCACGCTCAATCTTGTCCCCAACTTCACCCTGATAGCGGCTATTGCCTTCATCGTAAATAAGATTTTCAACTACCTTATTAATGACTACTGTATCTTTCAGAGTGCCGTCGTCATTACCTACAAGCTCCCAAGGCAGCTGCACGGGTGTAATACCTTCAGGCACATCTGCCGGAACTTCTTCTGTAGAAACAACATACCACTTAAACATAGTGTGGAAACGAGCATTAGAGCGTTCAAACCATTCAAGATTTTCATAAGTATTACCCTTAAACAGAGTAATATAACCATTGTCAAAACCAAGAATATGCTTACGGTTGCCGGGTTTAATAACTTTCACAGGAGGATAATAGCGGTCATACTCTGACTGAGTGTACGATTTAACTTTTTTGACCTTGCCATCCTTAGTCCGCACATCACAATAACGTTTACCATTTTCAATATAAGTATCACGGACAATTTCCAAATCCTGATAAGACTTAGCAACAAGAGCCATTATCTGTCACCCTCCTCGAAAAGCTGCTTATAAAGAATATCAAGAGCCATGTCAATTTCTTCCGCTTCAGCATTGTCAATATACTCATAATTACTCACACAGAGATCAACGACCTTATTATAAGCATTGACAACTTCTTCGTTTCTAATCTTGTCCATAGTATCGTCTCCTTTAAAATTCTTTATATCTCTCATTTCTTTATATATATATTTTATAATATTTTTTTATAAAAATAAAAGAGGAGTCTCTTATCAAGACCCCTCTGTATAATCAATCAATTTAATTTCTGACCAAAATGGCTGTTCATACCAGCTTGTCCAAGGATTACTCCTGTAAAACTGGTGAATACGCACTTTTTCATTAAACTCTTTTACTTGAGTATAATATAATTCATTTACGCCAACTCTTGAAGTTTCAAGGAAACTATCATGATGCTCTACTTGATAAACAATAACATTACGTTCAGCTTCTATATTAGCCCGATCAATAGGCTCTCTGACCTTCTGAATAATAAAAGCAATTGTACTAAAAAGTACTACAAGAGCAAGCATAAAGCCTATTACGCAGGGAAGAACGCTCCAATCACTATATTTACTATTCAAATATGCTGCAAGACAAAAACAAACTACACAAATAATAATAGCAAGAAGATACAATAGCATAATTATTCCTCCACTGTTCTGTAGCCTTCAACATCTACATCAGCCATATCGCTAATGTCGAAATCATCATCTTCTGGAATATTATAATCTGTCTTAGCGGCATCAATAAAATCTCTAACAGAGTCTCCGTACCAAGTCCAGTTGTCCACTCCTGAAACCTCTAATGCTTGAAGCTTCAGGCTATCATAGAGCAAATCTTTTAGTTCATCTTTTGGAACAAGGCAATAAATCATATTAATACTTAGTTCCTTTCTTATAATTATAGAAATACAATCCGCCAATAACAACAATAGCAATGACAAGAATAATTACGGGGTCCATATTAGTTCTCCTTTTCAAAATTAAATATTGTTTTTAATTCGTCTACTTTATCAAGTTGTTCCCAAGGACTGTTGCATTCAATACGACCAAAATGACCAAAACAAGCATATGGTAAATAACGTGTATGCTTTAGATCAAACTTATGAATGATACTGTGTGGGGCAAAATCAAATGTCTGATTAACTGCATCAAGAATTTCAGCAATAGGCTTTTTCTCTGTGCCAAAACAATTAATATCAATAGATGCAGGTTCTGTTTGCCCAATAATATAAGCTACTTGAATCATGCACTTATCGCATACACCAGAAGCCACAAGATTCTTGGCTACATAACGTGCCATATATGCACCACTACGGTCTACCTTACTGGGGTCTTTGCCGCTGAATGCCCCGCCACCATGTGGAGCGTAGCCACCATATGTATCTACGACGATTTTACGTCCGGTTAATCCAGTATCTGCCGCAGGTCCGCCCTTCACAAACTTGCCTGTTGGATTAATATAAAATTTACAATCTTTCTTAATGGCATAACCTTGAAGGGCAATATTACAAATGTTCGTAATATCAGGTGTAATTTCTTTAATACTATATTTGTCTTTATGTTGGGCTGATACGACAATTGTATCAATCCCTTCAAAGTTGCCATCGTCATCATACTGGACAGTTATCTGACATTTGCCATCAGGTAATGCCCAAGGTAGCAAATCATTTTTATACTTGCTGAACATAATGACCGAGATATTATTAGCAAGCTGTTGGGCAATAGGCATATAATTTTCTGTTTCATTAGTTGCATAACCAAACATCATGCCTTGGTCGCCCGCACCATCCCTATCAACACCCGCAGCGATATCAAGGGATTGATTTACTACATTAATAATATATGAACAAGTGTCGCAGTTAAATCCTGCTTCATCATTGTCATAACCAATAAATCTTAATGTCTCTCTTGCAATTTCCTGATAAGGAATAGATTGTTCTGTTTTAGCTGTAATCTCTCCCATGACATGGAAAAGACCTGGACTAATAGTACATTCACAAGCTACTCGTGCATCAGGGTCAAGCTGGAGGACATAATCCAGGATAGCATCACTTACCTAATCACAAACCTTATCAGGATGACCGGCAAAAACGCTCTCGCTGGTAAATAAATAACTCATATAATATTTCCTCCTTTATTATATAAATATTATATAATATTATTTTTTATTTTTCAATTTTTTCTCTCTTACAATAACAAGCGGCGTAAAAATCCTCTTTGTTATCGTATTCATCACGATGTTCCGGCCACCAATCAGCTGTTAGTTCTTCTTTCATCCAATGCTCAAATTGCTCTACACTATCAGACCCATTGGCAACAAGCCAAGTACTATACTCTCCATAAGGTGTATAGCCCGTGAGTCTAAAACAATCCGCGTCTTTCTTACAACGTGCCTCATCTGTGATTAATGTTTTAGTATAATAGCATTTACTTAATACATCAGCTACATTGCGATATTCCATATAATGTTCATGATAACAATCACAAGCTACTTCCATTAACATGCTACCAGTAATATCATACCTTCGTGCTTCAGCAGGTGTCGCACGCACTTTCCTATAGTCGCCTTCTGGCGACCAAAATTCATATAAATAGTCCTATGACATATTATCCTCCTTTGCCCAAAATGGCTTGACTATAATTAAAAATTTTTGTATAATATATTTAGAAAATAGTTCTATATAAAATTTTAATCTTCCAAATGTAAACGCAAATAAATAGCTACTCCCAATAGAATTAGACCCGGAATGAGAAACCATAATGGGTCTAATGTAGAATGAATAATTGCCAACATTAATTTAATGACCAAAATACAACCACCACTTTGCTGTAGATATACCAGCCAAATCAAGTTTACAGTTTTTAATACTTACTAGATAATTATTATAGATTTCCAACTGCCGCTTAACTAGTTCACTACTGGCTAGTTCAGGATAAATAGATGCAAAAATGACAGCATTTTCAGGAGTTAATTCAGCGTATGTATCTTTTTCATGGTCAAGATAATTAACCACTACATCATTAATTGTCTCTTGGATAGTAGTCATTTCAGTTTCATATATTTCAATCTGTTTATTATATTCAGGTACTTTACCAATTATACCACCACAAATAATTAGACCAAGAATAGCAGAACCAAGAATAAAACCACCAACAACTTGATATGCATAACCGCCTTCATACTTTATCATATTTACAATGCCACCGACTGCTATAAAAATAATGCCAACAACAAGAGCTGCAAGAACCATTTATTTATCCTCCATATTACAATCACAGATGAATTGATTTACCCATTCCCAGAAATGATAACCATTGAACATAGTAAAATCAAGGTCATCAAATCTCTTACTGCCAAACAGTTTCTTTTCCTTGTCCCAAATAGTTAGATATACGATAGCATAATTGCCGCTACCATCTTCATAACTGCAATGAAAAATATCATCACATCCTACAACGAATCTGCCCTTCCACAAAGGGTCATCACGCAAATTATTATTCATCTTCTTAACACGACTAATAATCTTACGCTTCAAATTCTTCTTGCTATTGGAGCTATGAGAACTTTCCCAATACTTATCATTCTTGTCCATTACTTTTTCCACTCCTTAATTCTGTACTGATACATACCTTTAGAATAATCTGTCGGGTCTTTCACTACAACAAAAATTGCATCATAATAAGGCGGATTATCAATAACAGTATAATCAATATCTTTATGATAACCGCATCTATCAAGTGCAATTTTAACTGTCTGTACCATACCTTCACGTACAATCCAAATACTATGAGTATTGGCCAGATTTGCCTGTACCATCATTGCACTATCAGGAATAGATTTCAATGCTTTATAAATAACTCTACTCGCACAATCCTTTTCGCCGATTACGCCTTCTGCAATCAGTCTCTCTTCATCAGTCTTTACCATTGTTTTATATCCTCCACATAAATAAATTCAAGATATTTGTCCACGTAAGACATGAACGCCAATTTGCCTTCACCCAAGAGACAAGCAGTTTCATAGAGGAACCACTGTTCTGTTGCTTCCAGACTTGTTTCATACATTTGCTTTTGGATGTAATAAATAAGTTCATCTGCTACATCTTCTACAACTGCTCGCCGCACTTCTTCAATTTCAGCAAATGTTTTTTTCCAAGTAGGCTGGGGCGTCAAGGTAATGAAATCATATGTATCCATGAAATCATAATTACCATCATCAAGCGGCAAATGGTTAATAATAATCAAGCCATCCATTAGTATGCCCTTTCTACAATATAATTGCTAAAAATCGGCGGGTATTCGCCAAATACTTCATTAAACTTCTTTTCCATTTCATGCTCTTTATTTACATCAATTTCAAAATGGTTAAGACGATTATAATTAAATGACGAATCAAGGTCAATACTAAAAAGGCGATAACCAAAAAAGATATGGTCTAGCCAATCATAGCCATAACAATCAGAAATTACCAAATCTTCATCTTGAAAAATTTCAAATGCTTCTTCCGGGTCAATTTTTACTCTCTCACAATATTCCTTAAATGTAGGAGTACCATCTTCACCAAACATAAAACCTCGGCCTACAAATGCTTCATACTCAACACTCATGATATATGCCTCCTTGTTAATTTCTTTATTTCTCATTTCTTTATATAAATATTTTATAATATTTTTTTATAAAAATAAATAAGGCCGATTGGGATAGCCAACCGACCTTATGTAATAGGTTTACAAACTCCAGGAGGAAGTGTAATAAATGTTTCACTATTCAAAGCATTCCAGAGACAAAGCCATTGACGATAATCATTATATTTTGTATAATTAATAGTTTTTACATTAGGTACTTCGCCTTCAGTACAAGTTTTAATAAATACTGAACTATTATCAAGTTTATAGGTCTGATAATAACCATTATCCAAAAGAACAATTGCAGAATTATCGCTACCCCACTGAATATAAGTATCTTCTGACATAGGCTTAAGCTCGTGATAATTTTCTACTTCAATTACTGAATGTTCTTTGCCATCAGGGACTTCACAATAAATAATGGCCAATAGCCCACTAATTATAAGAGCAACTGCACATGTACAAAACGCTGCAAATAGAAATTCAGACTTAAACCAATTCCAAATTTTTGAAAACTTATAGTATTTAACATATTGATAAATACTATAAACAATGGTAATGACCGCGGCAATCAAGAAAAAAATCATTCTTCTACTTCTCCTCCCATAATTTCAATAAAATTGCGATTATCGATAGCGTTAATTGTAAGACAATAATGATGGAGAGTTTCATCTGGAGTTCCAACGATAGCCACCAATTCATACCAATTTTTTTCAATTTTACGAATATACATAATAGGAATGAGGTCTGCATTAATACGGACAGGATATTTATATCCTTCAACTTTAAGTCTATAAATCATATATTACTCCCACAATTTACACAATAAATTTTGTCATCAACAATAAGGACTTGATTATTTTGAAGAACAGCACCGCATCTGGTACAATGCGGCGGGTTAGAACAGAAGAATTTGCAGCCTGGGTCTTCATCATCAACACGCAAGCCAGAGACGATGCGGCATTGACCTTGGACACGATAGCCGCATCTGCCGCATCGACGCAAATTTACCACAATACATTCTCCTGAATTGCATCAAGTGCTTCGGCACTTACCTCAAGACAATCATCAGGTGCGAATGCTTCAAGCTCTACCTTATTGATGCTATCAAAATACTGACAAATCTTTTCCATAGCATCGGTGTATCCAGTATCATCAATTTCGTTACCAGAATATACAAGTCCTGTCTCGTCTCTTGGCTTATCATCAAAATTCCAATTTACTTTATATCTAAAATACATATTTAATTCTCCAAAAATTTATTTTAACTCATTTCTTACAATAAATCTATCAGATGCTTTAAAAAGGCTATAACTTTCAAGACTTCGACCCATAGCTTTTGCACTTGTAATCCAACAGGCAAGTACATTTTCTCCTGTAGGTTCGTCAAATGGGAAGGAAAGGTTTTGAACATCATCATTAAAATAATTTACTTCATCTTCTTGGGCACAGGCTAATACAAATTCTTCAGCGTCACCACGCTCTTTAAATGAAACAGTAGCATCAATATCAAAGTTGAAAATGCTATGACGCATTACAGTATAAATAGTCATAATTAGTCCTCCAAACTTGGTACTGTTCTAATATAGTAATTATATCCGCCCAGATAGAGTGCAATACCTTCATTACTACAATGGTATTTTTTCCACCAATCACGCAATGCATCAATATATTCTTCAGGAGTATCTGCGTCTTTCATTTTATTAATGCCATAATTACATTCTACGAAATCTTCTTCTTCGGCAATAGATAAGACAAGTTCTTCGGCAGAGGTACGACTATCGCAGCAAATTAAATCATCATTAGTGCTATTCCAGACAATGAATTTCATTTAATATTCTCCTAATTCTTCAATAATAAATTGACCACTCATAAACCAAAGCGCTGTGCCATAATGAGTTTCACACTTCACTTCTGGATGGCGGGATCTTCTGAAAGCAAAACTATAGGTAAAGAAATTATCTACACCATCATACATTGCTTGGTTATATACATCTTCTTCAGTCAATGCAAGGATAAGCTCTTCAGCGTCTGCACGGGTATTACAAATGTATCGAGGGATTTCACAACAAGCATCATCATCAATTTCAGAAATTAAATACTTCATGAATATTCTCCAATCTTACGAATATAATAATCAAGACTTTCTGTATAATAATACCAAGCATCAAGATTTTTAATACAAACAGGTCCATACTTTTTTCTGATATGGCTATAGATTTTATTGAAATGTTCAAATCCATCAGCCATAACTTTGTTATATTCTTTTTCTTCAACTATAGAGAGAATTAAATCTTGAGCATCTTCTTTAGTGGCACAAATGCCAATGGGTTTATGATTTTCTCTATCATCATAAATAACAAGATACTTCATTTAATAAACTTCTCCAATAGAATAATCATAATCATCAGCCCACGCCAGAAGCTGCCAAGCATAGAAAGAGCAATCAGGGTGCCAAATTTTAGCATAAGCTTCCCATTCAGGAGTTTTATCTTCGAGAAAACGCTTCATAGGGTCATCGCCCGGCTTGGTCATAGTCTCGGCATAATCATAATAATAGTCATCAAGGAATACACTATAAGCCAGTTCTTCTACTTCGGTAAGAATAAGTTCCTGTGCGTCAGCTTCAGTATCACAAATACCAAGGATTTCAATAGGAGCATCAAAAGTATTATAGACTACATATTTCATAATTTATTTTCTCCCTCATTTTTATATATATATTTTAACAAATTTTTTTATAAAAATAAAAGAGCCAGATTTGCTCTGGCTCTTTAGTTATTTATTTACTTCTTCAACGATTACAATAGCATTATGAATTACAATACGATTACCATTATAATCAAAGAATGTTTCATTTTCTGATTCACTAATATCAATCATTGCCGGACCGTATTCTCGCAAGAGATTACCACTGTAATCATAAACAGATACAGTACGATAAAGGCCGCCGGTGTAATTGCTTCTCCAACTTTTAAGGGTACGCTGGAAATTTGCACCACTGAATGTAAAAATCAACATGCCAACTACAAGAGCTACAACAATAATAATCATCAGGACGCTACTTCTACTTCTCATATTAATTCTCCTTATAAATCGTTTGTTTTACAAAATAAATACATTACGAATGCAATGATTACAAAACTAAAAATAAATATTTCAATCATCATGCAACCGGCCAAGAGTGTAAAAGATAAGACAAATAAAAAGAGTCAAGAAAAAAATTTCCATTAATCAGTTGCCCTCGCTATTGCTATTCCAATAATTGCACCAATTAAGGCACATAATACTTTAAATAATATTTTAATAATAATCATTACAGGTTATTCCTTTACTAAAAATTTTTCATCAGTTAATAATTCTAACGTTAATTTATCTCGGTATTCATATGGAATACGGTATAAGGGAATATTATTTTTTAAACAATATTCATTTTTTTCTTTATCACGTTTTATGGCTTGTTGATATTCTTCTTCACTCTAATTCCAACAGCCACTGGCTTTTGTTTTATGTTGAGGACCATCAAATTCTATTACAATATTTAAATCTGGTAAATAAAAATCATAACGTCGTTTAGGCAAATCATTAAATGTATATTCTGAATAATATTTTATATTATTATCTTTCAATATTTTAGCTATATTACTTTCTCCTATTGAATAAGCAATACATCCGCATGATTGAGTATGAGAATTTATTAAATTACGACCCTAAACTATTGTTTCATTACCGCAATCACATTTACAACGCCACATAACTGTATAATTTTCTTTAATAAAATAATCAATAGGAGTTAATTTACCAAATTTTTCCCCAGTCAAATCTTTAAATACAGTTTCATGTGTTTTTTCTCGATGCAAACATCCGCAAGATTGAGTATGATTTCTAATTAAATCATCACCCTTGACTTCAGTAATATTTCCACAATCACATTTACATACCCAATATATATGACCAAATTTACCAGTTTTGCCACGCTATAGAACTGTTAATCTACCAAATTTTTTACCAGTATAATCATTAGCACATTGACCACAACTTTTAGAGCGGCCACTTACTAATCCGTCATCTCTTATGGACTTTTCACGTCCGCATTCACACTAACACCACCAATAAGTTCTACCTGTGGCATTAGTTCTTTCTTCGTCTAATCGAAGTATAGTTAATTTTCCATATTTATATCCAGTTTTATCTTTTCTTTTTACGGGCATAATTAAATAACCTCCAAAATCCCACTATTTCGTATTATTATGAAATAGTGGGATTATCGGCTATTAAGTTTCGTCCAGAGTCATTTCTTCTTCAATTTCTTCCATATCAGGCATTTCGGCGTCAACCTTAATCAGGTTCTCAAGTACACGGAAATTGAAGCTCTTATCTTTTGCAACATCGAAACGTGTACCATTCATTTTACGAATAACTACACCTTCAATAACATGAGAAGAATCAATCGTAGAAGGAATATCCTCATACTTTGCAATTCGTGCAAGGAAATCTTCTTCAGTGGTGTAGATGAAACGCTCCAGTTCAGGTACAGTTTCAAAACCCATCTGTTCAGCACGTTGCTTAACAAGGTCCCAAGGATATTCAATTACTACACCTTCTGGAGTAGTATAAGTCATACGATAAACAAAATAGCGATTAAGAGGCTTACCGTCACCAGTAGGAGAACAACCATAAGAGAAGGTAGTAGTCTTACCGTATTGCTTAATAAATGCCTTATCTTTAGTTTTAGTATTATCACCCGGCGTCATAATAGGTGCGTTAGGAGCATAGAATCCTGCAATTTCGCCGAAGCATTGTTCGTTGGGTAGGAGCTTACCCTTGAAGCGTTCACCCCAAGCTCTACGGAAATCATCATTACCATAGAAACCGCCAACACTATTATTGGTAAGAACAGTGCGACGAGTGCCAATTAGATAACGCATTTCAGTTTTAGGAGTAAGATGAGACTGTGCAGCCGCCCGCCATTTCTTCGGCAGCCAATTGCTATGGGCAATAAGTTTAGTGAGGAAGAAGCCATTTTCACCAACAATTGCAGTCTGGTATGCGTTACGAGAGCTGGTACCATGAACTTTCTCGGTCAAACAAATAATGTCGCCCGGCTTGAACATATCCATGTTAAAACGAAGCTGCGGAGTATCAATATGTTCTGCGAAGAACGGATACTTAATACGGCATTTTTTTGCAGACTTACGATCACGTTCGCCGCGTGCAATAGGCTGTGAAGCTCTGGGCTTATGCATCGGCACATACTTCTCGGCAATTACATGACCATTGAAGGTAGATACAATATCACCTTCGGCCAAATTGCTAATGTCGCCAAAAGGTACGAGACAAGTAAGCGGAAGCACAAGGCCTTCAGACTTATTGCCGCGAAGACGAATTGCACCGATATTACGTTTCACAGGGTCAATGAAACCGCCCGCCGGATTACCATTTTCATCCTTGCGGCGGAAAAGGTCATTTGCCTTACCAAACTCTTCGCTAATCTGACCATCCGTGGGGAAATAGACGTAGAGGTCATTTTCATTCACGGATTTATCAACAATGGTAGTAATACCAAATACTTCACAGGCATTCAGACGGTCAGCATTTTCCGCGGGTCTAATGTTTTTTACTTTACAAACATATACATTATACATTTACGTCTATTCCTTTCTTAATTTTAGTTAGTTTTCTACTGGAGTAAAGAAGTTGAGGCTTTCGGTTAGCCATCTATTTGCTTCGGGATCAAAGTAAAGGACACGGAAATATCCGCTATCGTCTCGGAAGATTTGTGCTATCGTATAAGTCTTACCGGAGACATTATTTTTCATTTTCATAATTAAATCCTTTCGTTATAAGGGATGCGGCTATAGCCCATAATCATAGGCCATAGCATCTTAATCAAATCTGGATAAGAAGTTAGAGTACTTAGATATTCTATCTTCTTTTCTTCTACTATTGGTGTATATGCCGGACGAGAATGTTCTTTTTTGAGTTCTACCAAGTTTTTTGCCAATTGAACTCTTTCGTCCAAAAGGCGTACTATCTTCTCATCATATGCCGCAATCTCGTTTCGCATTTCAGTTGCACGGTCAAGATATTCATCAAGATTCATGCGTCACGCCACCTAACAATCATTGTATTATCTTGGAAATACTGAGTTGTGAAGTTATTGGAATTAAGAATCTCTTGAAGTTTCTTGACGGTATAATTGTTCGACGAGGGAGTATCATCGGGAGAAATGACAATGGTATAAGCGTAAGCACCATTTGTTGCCGCTTGCAGCATGGCTGGCGTATTATTAGCGATGATCTGTTCTGCCTTTTCAGTTGCCCGACGTTCTTTATTAACTTCTGCTTCAGATGTAAGAGTAGTAAGTTTGGCGAATAAAGTTTTATCCATTTCTTTTCTCCTATCATTTATATATATATTTTATAATATTTTTATTTATTTTTCAATTAAAACGGATAAGCAATATATTCGTGAAGTTTTTGATATGCGGCACGGCAGTGATCTTCATCATCAAATTTAATAGTTTCTTTTTGATTATTCCAATAGTAGATATTAATGGTGCGTTCAGTAGGGTGGAAACCGATGGACCGAATGTTTGTTGCTTTGATATGCTTTTGGCGTTGAAGGCCTGTGTAGATTTTTACCATGGGTCAACACCTCCATAGCTACCATAATATTTCATATTGGTATTATTTACTGCTTCATTGCGTGCCGCCCTCATAATATCCATCCATCTATTTTGGGCTACTTCCCAATATTTCTTGCTTTTAAATGTATAAGTGCTGATAGTATCTAATGTAGTATCACCTGACGTTTGAATCTACATCTTATATTTTTCATTTGGGTCAATATAAAAATTGACATTAAGAATAGCCGATGTTTTATAGCAGCATAAATTTTTATTATCTGTTGTAAATGTGAAATATGGATTAATCATTAATGGATACTCCTAAATGATGCAATGGCTGTTTCAAAAGCATCATAAGAATTAAAATTAAAAGTTTCAATACCACAATATTTAGTAGTAATAGTCATATGATATGATTTATCTTTGTAGAATCTTACACAAACAATATCTTCAAAATTGTAATAATACATATTATCATCATCTGTGGCAAAAATAAAAAATTTACTCATGTAAGAGCCTCCAGATATGCATCTACTGTTTTAGTATAATCGGCATAATTAATCTTTGTGTTCCACTTCTGGATATCGGCAAGGATGCTGTCAATGGTTGTAAGAGTAGGTGCGTCGCCATAATTAATAGTATCTACTTCAAATGCAGGTTCAGGTGTTCTGCGGACGGCAATAGGGAAGCGTTCACAGGCGGCAATATTTTTCTTGAAATTCACTTTTCCATAATTGCCCATAGTGCCTAGGCAGTAGAGGTTGTCACGGTCATTAGGGTTAATCATATAAGCGTACATGCAGTCGGGCAGTAGCTTATGATAGGGGTCATATTCTTTAAGGCAGTAGATGGTAGTAGCATTAAGTCCGCCCTTAGTAATTAGTCTCTTCTGGAATTCTTCACCATTAAGAACCCAGACTTTTAGGTTGTTATAGCTACCAACTTCGCCGGTTTCATTACGATAATTTGGCATTTAAGAGATTTTCCTTTCTTATCTTTTATCTTATATATATTTTATCAAAAATTTTTATATTTTTCCACTATTTATAAAACCAATAGGTATATTTTTATTTCAACTTATATCAATTAAACTCGTTATAAATTACTTAAAATTTTTTGGGCCACCGCGGTTAAGAATATTGATTTAGTTTTTAGATATAGTAGATTAATAAAAGAAAAGGAGAATATGTATGCCAAGTAAACGTGAAGGTTATCATAATATTGCGACTCGTGTTAAGGACGAAGAAAAGGCACGTATTGATGAATTCTGTAAAGAAAATGATATGAGTGTTTCGCAATTGATTAGAAAAGCTATTAAAGAATATATGGATAAGGAGAAGTAATACAAAATGAACAAAGAACAAAATAAAAATATGATTATTTATTCACTGGCTGTTATGGAAAAGTTAGTGGAAAATGGTCATTTCCCTATATAGATTATGCCCAATCCTAAATATCCAGAGTATAATTGTTGGATATTTAAGGTTGATGATGATTTTATGAGGGATTTTGTTGAAGCTCAAAGGAGGTAATTATTTATGGCAGTTGAAAAGCCGAATAAAGAAAAATTTACCTTCTGGGCTAATATGAGAGAAACTATTGAATAGAATGAAGATGTAGAATTAAAATATAAATTATATAGTGCATTAACTAATTATGGATTATATGGCATTGAGCCTAATGAGAATGATAAAGACTATGGAATTATTATGATGTTGTTATAGTCTATGAAACTTACTATTGATAAATCTAAAGAGGTTAGTAAATAGAAGGCAGAGGCAGGAGCAGCTGGTGGTGCATAGTAGAGAATATATAAAGAAGATATAGAAAAAGCAATAGTAAAAGCTACTAAAGATAAAAATGGAGTTCCTACTAAATAGCAAGCAGCTGATGCTTATTTTAAAATTTTTGGTTAGAAAATTAGTACTAGAGCATTAGATAGAGTAGAATATAAAGCTCCATAGATATTTGAATTAGCCTAGAAGGTATTAAACGGAACTTATAGGACAAATGCGACAAATGAGACAAAAGCAGACAAATGTCTTGAATAGGACAAATGAGTTTTGTCCTATTTTTAAATGAAAGTATTAAAATGCTGATAGGACAAATGCGACATAACTAAATAAAAATCTAAAAAAATTAGCAAAATGATTTAGTTTAGGACAAATGCGACAAATGCGACAAAAGCTGAAGAAAGAAAATGTCCTGTCCGATTTGTCCTATTCAGGACATCGAACATAACATAATTGTCCTATTATGTCCCATTCGGGCCATAATAGGACAAATCGGGGTATTTTCTTGAATGGCGGTGTTGACCTTGTGGCTGTAAAGAAATGAATTGAAAAATGAAATGAAATCAAAAATTGAAAGGAAAAAACAAAATGAAAAATTATGAATTTAATATGAAGTTATAGAATCGTGAAAATTTGTTAAATATTTATAGAACGTTAGAACCATTATCATCATTTAGTAAGTATAATGATTGGTTAGATAGAGAATATATGGCTATGATAGTACCAGATAATTATAAAGAGATATGTTTAGAAGATTAGAAAAAATTAACTAAACCTTATTGGACCTATAAATAGAAGTATTATAATTGGTTTGGAACTAAGGATGAGTTTGATGCTATGGTTATAAGATAGTAGGAAGAAAGACGAAAATTACTTGAAAAATAGTCCAAAAGAAATGTATCATAGGTATGTAATGGTGGAGTATATGGTATATATAAAAATGGATAGTTAATTTATATAGGTAGTACTGTTGATTTTAATAAAAGATGGAATGAACATAAAAGAAATATTAAAAATCATAGTAATAGCTTATATGTATATAAATTATTAAATGAGTAGAGAGATAATATTGAATTTAAATCAATTATAAGAGGAGAGGATTTATTATGTGATAGAAATATAACATCTACTGATTTAAAAACTATAGAGTTTGCGTTAATTTTATTGTATAAACCTTGTGGGAATATAGCAGGTAGATTATAGCCATTTAGATATAAATAAAGTAGGTTAATTGTGCATTAGCCTACAAGAGATATAATTATAAAGAAGGTATTATAAAAAATTAATATAAATTTAATTTAAAATTAATATTAGTTAATATAAAATTATTTATGAATTATAATAATTTTAAAGAAAATTGTCATAAAATTATATTAAATTGTATTAAAGTAGGGAGTGGGTGTGGCCCTATTGCACCAGTGGCACCCCTATTCTCCATATATCGACCGACAACAAATAATCTCTACCCTAATGCAATTATATCTTTTTTTAATATTATATCATATTTTTTTATAAAAATCAAATTTGACTTTCCAAATATTTCCATTTCAGGCTAAAAAGAAAAGGGCATAAGCCCTTCTCTTACCACCCCATCAGATTAAGGAACTTATCAATGACTTCATCAGCAGAGCCATTGACCTTGTATACCTTAGCCTTTACTTTCTCAGCAGGCTTTTCAACTGTCTTACCAAGGTCCTCAATGGCACGACCAATCTTATCAGCCATATCAAAAACCTTCATCAGGTCTTCCGACTTGACCTCAATGTCATAGCCATAGTATTCCTTAGCAAACTTCACCAGACCAGCACAGATAACCTCTGCATCAGCTAGTCTTGTCTGTTCTCTCTTGGATTCAGCCGCCTTAGCCTTCAGCTCTTCATCTCTCTTGGACTGAGCCTTATTCAGTTCCTCAGTGATGCTCTTAGCAATATCCTCTGCGGATTCACCCTTCATCAGACGATCATAAAAATCATACATATGTATACTACCTCTTTATAAAGATTTACAGAACTCTTTATTCTGTATATATATTATAAAATATTTTTTTTTAAATTGCAAGTTTCGGGAAAAACATGCGGCATATGAGAGGCCGCTAGATTGAGCAAAAAATTGCCATATGAGGGTTTTTTCTAGAATTCCGGTCATCACCCTCAGTGACGACCGGACAATTTTTACCATCTGTTCCAATTATTTCCTTGGAAAAATTTTCCAATTATAAAACCAAAAAAGGAAATGGGAATAAATCCCATTTCCAATTATTTCCTTGGGCGCATCAGGGTCAACCGGTATTTAATTCCATTGTAAGTAAATTCCATTTCTCGTTCTGGATTTGTAATGGTAATATCATCCAAATCCATATCGTAATGGTGGGCATCTTCCAATTTGGATTCCAAATACTGGATTAGGTCGCGTTTATCTTCATCAGGTTTACGCTCCCGGTTGACATTTTCCACTTTCTTCCGGTCAGCACGTCTTGCCTTTTTCGCTCCTACTTCAAGTTCGGGCGGCAGTTCAAACAGCTTTTCGCCCCTATCAATTCGCTTGTCCATTTCCAAAACTTGTTTGGCTTCTTCAATAGAGATTTTAAGCGAATTTGCCAACTTTTCTGCGGTCATTGACATTTTACCATCCCATTAGAATTTTGTTTACTAAAAGCTATCTGGAATTAGCTGGGAGAAGTAAGGGGAGAAAACTCCCCTTACTTTTTTTCGCTCATGCCTTGGTGTAATAGACACGCCGCTTTTCAGTGGTCTTGATAACCTTGCCATTCTCCACAAGGGTTCTGAGCAGATTCGCCATTCTCTGAGTGGACATCTCATTCTCATGCTTGGCATTGAAATCAGCCACAACCGGAAGCTCCTTGAGCAGTTCGGCGATAGAGTAGGTGCGATTTGCTTCCATCTCCTGATAAATCCGCTCCACCATCTCGGCGTTCTCCACCTGCTGTGCAGTTTCCTTTTTCTCGCCGGACTTCTTGGAAACAGAGGCAAGCAAAGCTTCCAGCTTCTCCCGCACATCAGATGCAAGGACGATGTTCTCATTGTTCAGAACGGTGTTCAGTGCCTGCGCGTAGGTAATCTTCTTTTCCATAATGTATCAATTCCTTTCTTGGCGGTAGGTCGCAACCCTTATTTGTTTTGTGTTCCTCTCTTGGAACAATTATATTGTATCACAAACCTATTGATTTGTCAATACCTTATTTTGAATTTTCCACGATTTTTTTTCGACTTGATAAAAGTATCGCGGAACGCTGGAAGTATTTGTCAGAATGGCAATTTCAATACCGTAACTATGAAAATTTTGGGAGGAATGGGAGCTTTTACAGCTCCCAATCACTGTCAAATCTTCCCAACTTTCTATAGGGGAAATATTCAATGCCCATTTCAAACTTGTGCTTGGTCTTTGCTCCAATAAGGGCAAACAGCATAGACTCAATGATTGCGTCCTCTAATGCAGTATGACTTTCTTCAAAATCTTCCTGCTGGAAACAATAGGCAAATGCTTTTTCCGCATTAGTCGGATAATATTTGCCGCTTGCGGTTCTCCACTCATTATCATAGCACATCTGCTTGTATTCAGGATTATTCAACAGATGTTCACACGACAGCCCCCACAGGTCAAACAGCGGATACGTTTTGCCATGAAAACGGAAAACATCCGGTTCAAACTCTTTTTGCGAATGGGGCTTGCTTCCGTGGGCGATTGCTTCACAGCGGTCATTCTGATATGCTTCCCACTCAAAGAAATCAGGCGCATACAGCTTGGAAACATAAAGCTCTGTAAAGGGCAGAGCTTTCTTAAAGTCAAACATGGAGTTATATGCGCCGACGGCTTCAACAACGTCCATATCTTCCACAAGCTCTGTAACTGCCGTGTTCCAATCAGTCAACTTAATTTCTCCGGCTTTCAGACGCTCCAAATAAATCGGACGCTTACTTGCATAATATGCAGTATTGAAAACTGCGGGAACGCTGAAAATCTCAGAAATGAGATAGGACGCACGCTTGTAAACATTGCCGCGAATATCCACAATCTGCCATCCCAAATCATAAATCAGCGGCTTAGCGATTGCAACATCCTTTTTCTGGTTTGCAGTAAACTTTGCGGCATAAGGAAGTGTCGCAGTTTCACAATCCAGAATCAGGTAATACTTTCGACGCTTATCCAGTTTAATCATAGGGTTTCCATCCTTTTAATATAGTCATTAGGGTTTACCATCGTTCCCCTTAATGCTCTTTCATTATACCACACAATCAAGAACTTGTCAAGAGTTTTTTTTATTTCTTGAAAATTTCTTTTTGATTGCCTTTTGGCTTTTGCCCTCTCTCTTGGAACAATTATAGTTTATCACATCTTGCCCAAAATGTCAAGTAGAATATTTATTCATTTTTAATGAATATTTATACATTTCCAGTATCTGGTGTCCACAGCTAAAGGACACTTTAGGGATTTAATACTTTAGTCAAATGAAGCGCCAATTCGAGAAAAAAATTGGTAAAACTGGTAAATATTGGAAATTCTGCGCGGCTGGACCGTGGCCGCGCAGCTCAAATGTCAATAGGCAAAATGCACAAAAATAAAAAGGGGCATTTCTGCCCCTATGTGTTCGCCATTACCAAATTGTAATTATTTTCAAAAACTTGTAAATCTTCGGCAGTCGGTTCAAACGCCTCGAACCTATCGTTCGGAATATACTTATGAGTTTTTCTGAAATAGGCTCTCATTAAACTTTCCAGAACTTGGGCAAGGTCATCATTCGGCACCTGGTAAGATTTTACAATTTCTACATCAGAGATAACAACGCCATCCCTTTTGTATTCATGGTTAATGAAATCCCGCATCCGCTTGGCAACTACATTAGCCTTTCCAATTTTTGTAAAAACCCATTCGCCGGCATCGTTGAACATCTTAATCAGATAGGTGTTGCTTGTTGCTTCTTCATCTTTTGGACGCTTCTTAGTGATAAATTCACCAATGGCAAGAATTACCTTATTTACTTTGTCCAGAATGTACTTTTTTGCCCAATCTTTGCAGGCATTGAAAATTTCTTCGCAAGCCTCGAACCAATGAGGCTTCCAACGCTTGTTTGCATTGTCAAATCTTTCCTTTGCACCCTCAAAATCGTTGGATGAAACGTAATCAGAATAAGTGGGATTTTTTGCCATTTTTATCACCTTTTTCAATTTTTTTGGAAGAAAATGGGGAAAAATCCCCATTTTCTTTAACTTTTTGGCTTTCTTTTCTGGATAAGGGTCAATTCAAACCGTTCACCGCCACTTGTGAACATAATTGTGCGTTCTTTGTTGGTGATTTCTTCATCCAACACTTCAAAATCTGCCATTTCTGTCAAATATTTTGACAAACCGGTGATAATTACACCCTTTGTTGCATTAGGCTTGCGTGGGCGGTACACATTGCTTTTCTTGACCGTATGCTCTTTGACATTAGCGAGTTTCATCGCTTGCTTATGTTCTTCTGGACTCAAATCAAAATCAACTTTCTGATTGCGGTCAATAGCTTTGTCGGCGTCCAGAATGTCAACTGCTTCATCAATCGAACATTCCAGCTTATCAACAAGATTATCAACTTTCGTCCATTCCTTTTCAGTCAATTCTCTCATAGACTCTCCTTTAATTAGTGGGGCGGATTTCTCCGCCCCCTTGGTTCATCACGCCTTAGTGTAGAACACGCGACGCTTCTCCGTGGTCTTAATGACCTTGCCACCATCGACAAGCGGCTTCAACAGGCTTGCGAGCTTCTGAACCGACAGTTCAGTTTCATGGTTGGCGTTCCAATCGCTGACAGCCGGAAGCTCCTTCATCAGCTCAGCGGCACTGTACTTACGCTCAAATGCCATCTGCTCATAGATTGCATTGGAGTAAGTGGCATTTTCTTCCTGCTCCTTGGACTGCTTCTTACTCTCTTTCTTATTTTCCAGCAGTTCAATCTGGTGATTGATAAAATCAATCAGGTCAGTGTCTGCATCATGCTGGGCGAGGAAATCAGAAACAGTGGTGAACATTTCCTTACGGGTGGGGGCTTTAATCTTTTCCATGGTATCAATTCCTTTCTGGTTTTTAAGTGTTTCCTTCACTTGTTGACTTAATTATATCACATCAGGTGGGGTTTGTCAAGACCTTTTTTATTTTTTTCAACCTTTTCTTGACTTCCTTATGCACTCGACAGGGTTTCGTTGCGAGCTTTATCAGCCCCATCTGACAATAATACTATATCACATTTCAGGATTTTTGTCTATTGGCAAGATGCACAAAATTTACATGAAAAAATTGTGCAAAATGCTAAAAAATTAAAATGCCGCCCGGTGTGCAGGACATCGGGCGGCTCAAATGAACCGCCCTGATGAATTAGGAATTTTCTTCCAAACCGCAGGCAATTTCTGTCATTTCAACTACTCGAACAAAATTATCATGGGTCGAACAGTTATCATCATCTGCGAAACACCAACAGCCGCAGTATTCACCATCTATGACTATTGGATAGCAAATCCAATAGGGAAATGGATAAGAATACCCATTTGTTTCTTGCGGGATAAATTCATTAGGAAGATTGCCCGCGTATCTTGATGTAATCGGCTGACCATCTGCCCCATACAGGGCAAATGAATAGCTTTTATCACAGAGCCATTGATAAATTATTTTCAGAAAAAATTTCATTTTTAATCCTCCACCAGATTTTCCCTAATAAATTCATCATCTTCGTAGAAGTATTCACCCCATGCGAATTTACAAATCCACAAGGCATCTGTATCATTCCATTGAATAACTTGGGCGGTATAACCGCCCTTATTAAATTTCTTTCCTTTCATTCGTTGAAATCCTTCTTTCCATCAAGAATTGCTTCAATCTCCGAAGTGGTCAGACGGTCAACCTTTTCTTCAATCTCATGAAGAATTTCTCCATCATCTCCACAGATTTCATCGGTGATGTTCAGCCATTCATCATAGATGTGAAGCAGAACAAAATCACCCGATTCGATTGTTGCACCACAACAGCCGCAAATAATTTCGTCTCTGTCCTGATTCCAGATACCCGCCTGAACAGTTCCCTCGTTATCCATGAAAATAACCTGATAATTCATTGTATCATTTCCTTTCCTTTTGATAAATCAATTATACCACAAGGTAAGGGGCTTGTCAAGCCCCTTGATTAAATTTCTTGCCAATTTCCTGAATATCTTCAAGAACTTCTTCATAAGACCGCCACTCGCCATAGTGGTATTCAGGGTCATAATACCACAGACCATAGTGGTCAATCAGCCCCATTTTAATTTTAATAGGATGTTCATAACCCCGTTCATCAAAATAATCATTGATGAACTGTGCCCAAGCATAAGAATGAATTTCTACAGCTCCAATTTCATCACATTCAGGATAATCGAAACCATTGATTTCTTTACCAAGGACATTGAACATTTTTATTGGTTCGCAGTTTTCATTTTTGCACAAATCTTCGTATCTGCATTTCCATTCGTGATGAATACATTTTGCTTCATCGTCGAACACCTGCCCGCAGAAGTCGCACTCATAGGTAGTAATTTCAGTCATGATTATCAATTCCTTTCCTTTTGGTACTATTATTATATCAAATTTTTTTTAATTTGTCAAGCCGGTTGAGAATTTTTTTTTATAATTTTTTTCCCAACCGGCTTATTTTTATTTCATGATTGCATGAAATTCTTCTGTATGACCACATTTGTCACAGGTATAGTAATAATCTTTCGAGCCACGCCAATTAGTAGCACTAGAAAATTGATACTGACCACCACATTCACAGTACCCATTGTTCCAGCGGTCGTGATTGCTTTCTTGCTCTTTGTATAACAGAGTTGCAACGCCAAAACCAATAGCAATCGCAACTAGAATAGCAATGAATTTTTGGCTCCAAGTCTCAGGTGCGAGAAAAGCAATTATCAGAGGGAAAAATGCCATAAGTGCCCATATAATATAAAAGCCCGGATTTGTAAGCATTTTATGTCCCTCCTTAAATGTAAATAGTTCCCTGACCACCAGCAGGCGGATTCAGATTATCCACGGTGATTTCTGTTTCGGCATCCTGTTCATCTTCATCTTCATATTCAACATGAAATGTCAAATCTCCAACATTATCCAGATAATCCTGAATAGCCTTAATAATTGCCGCCATGTATGTTGCTTCTTTGATTCTATCTCTTTTATCTTTCTCTCTGTGAGCAAGACCAATCAATGTAGCGATTTCGCTTTCTGTCAAGCCTTTCAGCATTTCTTCAATATTATTATTTAACATTGTATCAATTCCTTTCTTAATTTGTATCTTAATTATACACGGTTTCAGGATTTTTGTCTATTGGCAGAATGACCAAATTTGTGAGTAAAAAATTGTGCAATGTGCTAAAAATCTAAAAATCCTCGCGCCTGGCCCGTGGGCGCGAGGCTCAAAAAAAATTAAGGGGAAAATTCCCCTTAATTATCATCTGTGCGTTCATCAGGCTCGTAAGCCAGAAAGAAGATTTTTGCACCCTCATGTTGAGCCGCAAGGTCACGAGCTTCTCCATAACTCGCACACGGCACACCTGCAAAAGTTCCATCTCCTTTGACAACCGCCCACCGCACATCAGTCCAATCAAATTGTTTCATGGTATCAATTCCTTTCCTTTTGGATTGTTTTTATTATACCATGGAAAGAGGCTTTTGTCAAGCCTCTCCCGCAAATTTATTGATAGAATAATAAGTTTTGTTTTTCACATGAGTAAATACAAGCTTATCTTCAAATACTGCAAGCTGAATAGCATACCATGCAATAGCTTGACAAGGAATTTCTTCCTTAACAGCACGATAAATCTCAAACTGCATGTCTGTCGGAGTCAATGCTTTACCTGCATGATTCAAAACTAAGAAGATTAAACCCTTAATCTTTTCAGCTTTTTCTGCCTGAATAGCATGACGCCGTTCAAGTTCTTTTTCATACTGTTTACAAGTTTTTTCAAGAACGTATTTGTCATGGTCTGACAACTGAGAAGCATCGGTGAGTTTTTTTAATACAGAATAAACTTGATAATTCATAGTATCAATTCCTTTCTTAACTTGTATAATTATTGTATCATATTAGGGGTTGTTTGTCAACCCCTAAATTCTTGCCTGTTCAATTAAATTTCTGACTGCAAACTCTACCATTTCACGATTGTCCGTTTCAGCAACCAAAGTTCCCACCATTTCCCCATCGTCAATAATGGGCATGAAAATCATGTGATTACGCTGGACGCTCCCATTGCAGTCAATCAAATCTTCTGGTAGTTTTGGCATTGTAGCAGAGAACACGGAACGGAATCGATAGTTTGACATAAACGGTTCACCATCCCGGTCAAAAATAGCACAGGCACTATCCATTTTCTGGAATGTGTCACAAGCTATGCGGCTCTGGGTTTCAAAATTATCCATTGCCTGATACTTTTGGAAAATTACTGCACCACGGTCAATGTAAATCTCCAATGGATCACCTTCGCGGATTTTTAGTGTACGGCGGATTTCTCTCGGAATAACCACACGTCCCAAATCATCAATTCTACGAACAATCCCTGTTGCTTTCATATTTATCAATTCCTTTCTTTTGATGAACCTATTGTATCATATAGGGGCTTGTTTGTCAAGCCCCTATTTTATTTAATCATCGGGCAAGTGTTCATTCCATTGTCTTTCATCCAGCGGATAAAATCTTCTGCGGGAAGTTCTTCTGACAGTCTCTTGAAACTCATATCATAATCCAGCGGATTATAGATTGTTTCACGTGAAACAGGGAAACTAATTTTTTCAGGTTTGTAATCACAGCCGTGCCAATCACGAATATTTTCAAGATGGAATTTCTTGATTCTATTGTTGAAAATGCCGCGTTTAATAGAACCATTGACATAGTGGCGGCTGATTGCGACGGCAAGTTCTGTTGCGTCTTTGATTGTCATTGTTTCACGGTCAGGCGGTTCGGGGCAATAGACAAGCTGTGTTGACCAATTCAGAATAGGCTGTTGACCATCATTCATTTTCATGTAAATGCGTTTCCAATACAAATTTTTCATTTGTCATTCTCCTTAATCCATTTAATAATTGTTTCGTAACAATATTCTCCATTATCTTCTCCATCACATACAGCAGGATAGAGTGGACAGCAAGCACAATCATTGAAAGTAGTTACCCATTGTTCAATGCAGTATTGCAGTTTTTCGTCAGTGTTCATTAGGTGTTCCCTCCCTTAACCTTGTACCAATAGTATAACAGGTATCGGGAGAAAAGTCAACTGTCATTTTGCACAAAATTTGCGAGTAAAAATTGGTGAAAATGCTGAAAATCTAAAAATCCTGCCGCGGCGTTGGATCGCGGCAGGCTCAAATGAAAATGTAAATCATTTCCAATAAATAGAAAAGAAAAAGGGAATCCAAAATCTGGATTCCCAATTTTTTCAAAGTTCAGTAATATAATTATCTTCCATTGTCCAGACGGCACACAGATTATCGAATGAAAAATCTCCATCCATTTTTTTAAGTTTATTTTCAATGTCAGTTAGGAAATCTTCAATATTTGCATCAAAATATTCATCTTCTTCGTCGGTTGTTCCATCAACATGGTTACCATAATCTTCCATCGGCTTCCACTTATCATCAACTTCCACTTCTACGGGAACACATTTTGTGACGTAAGCAATAAATTTCATTTTTACCAATCCTTTCAGCCTAAGGCAATCAAAATTTTAATGTCAGTTGCTTCTTCAAGCAAAATATCAAGCTGTTCATCATTCATGGTCTTTTTTTCTCCCCTCAAATTTCCAATCAATAGTTTTTATAATTCGGTTAACGTCCATTCTATCTTTGATTTTGTTAATAAAACGGTCAGCTTCTTCCTCTGTATCAAAAATCAATTCTTCAAAACAGGGTACATTCCAACGATTTACACAAGTATAATAAACTGTAATTTTAGTTTCCATCTTCATCGTCTCCCCAAATGGCAACAGCCAAAGTATAACAGTCATACCGTAAATCAGATTGAATCTTAAACAGTTTATCACTTAATTCTTGTGCTTGTGTAAAATCATAAAGGTCTGAGATATTTTTCTTTGCACGGTAAACTTTTCCAGATAATTTTTCAATCTGATTTGCCAAGTCGGTAAGCTCTTTAAGAATATCATTCATTTCATTTTCTCCTTATGGGCTGGATTATTCCAGCCCATTCAAAATTTCTTTCAGCACATCAAGAATATTTGTAGTGGTGGGGTCAATCGCCCCGCCCAAGTCCCAATCCCGACGCACCCTTGCATCATCATCAAAAATCAGGGCTTCTTCATCAGCGGCAAGTCGTGCGGCTTCAACCTTATGCTTCGGCGTTCCATAGGCTACACATCTTAGAGTATCGAACGGAAAACCATATTCTTTCAGCCAAGCCCTCTTTGCTTTTCTGACTTCATCATCATACTGCTTGTTCGGCTCTTTTGACAGCCAAGTGATAACTGCAACATTGATACCGCAATTCTGCAAGCTACGGAGCAGACACCCAAGTTCTGCCATATCAACCAGCGGTTCGGCGGTCTGATAAGGTGTAGGGTCATAGGCTCGAATCTTAGCAAGCCAATCTTCCACACCAAACAAGTCAGCCAAAGTACCATCCATATCGAAGCAGAGTTCCTTAATCATATTATCATTTCCTTTCCTTTTGGAGTGTCTTTATTATATCACAAGGGGATTGTTTTGTCAATCCCCTTGATTAAATTTTTCTTTCAAATATTTAGGGCATAATGTCAATATCCGGCAAGCTGGAATAGAATGCAATCTTGTAATGGTAAGGATCAGTATGTGTGCCGGTAATATCTTCTACAACGTAAAGAGTATAATCATTTAGGTAAATGTAATTTTTCTTATACTCATTTGCCCCAACTTTACAAGTAATAACTAGTTCTGAAGCACTGTTATTGCTGATTGACATATAGCCTTCGGCGTAAAGAATAATTGTATCGGTTCGGGCATTGTAAACTGTAATTCGACGTTCACAGCCAAAATTATCAGCTGTCACGCTCAAATTATTATTTACTTTGTCTGCTGGACTACAACCTGCAATAAGAATTGCAATCAACAGAACCAGAAATACAATTACAAGTACAGTTTTCAGTTTTTTCATTTTTCATTTTCCTTTCTTTTGTTTGGTATTTTCTTACCTTGATTATAGTATATCAGATACAAGCGGATTTGTCAAGTGTTTTTTTCAAACTAATTTTATATTTTTATAGTTTTCAATAGCCCAAGCACTTGCAAATGGCATAATTGACATATCTTTTACACCATTATTTATGCTCATTTGGATATTTTTTCCAAGAGCATAAGCATATCCGATTTCCCAAGCCGTTCCAGAGTCAGAATACAGACCATCATATACAACAAATACCATATCACATTCTTGAATTGCGGCAATATCCATTTTGAAAACTTCCTTTGCCCAATCCTCTTGTGACATTTCCCAAGCGTTCGGGACTGTATGTTCTTGCGGAACAAATACATCATACCCAAGCCGCCGGAAACCTGCCGCATATGAATCAATTCTTGATTTTGTCTCAGGGCGGAAAAATGCTCCAGCCATGTAAATTTTCATTTTATTTACTTCCTTTCCTCTTGGATTGTCTATAGTATAGCACAGGGCAAGCCAAATGTCAAGACATAAAATGGAAAATGCTTTCGTCAAATTGCACAAACATTTTGGGAAAATTTTCCAAGGGCTGAACTGGAAGGATTTGGAAAACTTTTTTACGTTAGCACTTTAATTCGCTAAATTCTGGCCGCGGCGTTGGATCGCGGCCAGCTCAAATTCTTTTCTAGATTATGGGATTGCCAAAATTTACCGCATTTGATTTTTTGACTGGAAAATTATAGAATTGAAATAGAAATAAAAATTATTTTTTTTATATAAAAAATTATATTATTTTTTTCTATAATTTTCAAATAAGAATTTCCTCCCAAAATATGGAAGGAAATTCAAATGGGAATCAGAATTTATCATGTGGAATTTCGGGATAGTCAAGAATTTTTGCAACAAATTCATCGTACTTATCCACCAGCATATAGTTTTCTCCACAAAGCTTATTGATATAATGTTCAGCCTCTGAGCGGCACGAGGCATCTACAAAAAATAGTCGCGGCAGTCCTTCCCTAGGTAGAAAATTGATTGCCAGATACTTCCATGTCTTATAACCTGTCATTTTTATCACTCCTTAATATATAATGTAGCGTCTACAGGATAAACTTTTGCGTCATCATGAAGACACTCAAGGTTTCCAGTGGTTAAATCAATCGAATTGATTTCATCCCCATCATTATCAATATATTCAGTTTTCATATAAATTATATCATCGGACGGGTCGCGGAATACTGTTCCAACCTCCAAGGCGGCGAAATGGACAATCTGCTTCGGTTTTTCAAATTCAATTTTCATTTTAATTTTTCCTTTCTATTTTTTAATTAACTTTTTTGCCATATTCTTCTGAATTGCTTCATATACCACTTTCGGCATTTGCATCTGTCCATTATGTCTGAAAATGGCTGTTGCTTTTTTCATGTTGACATAATATAATGTGATTAGAAATTCCATCCGGCTATCTGTAATTAAAATTACACCTGTACTTGTAATAATCTGCCATTTGTCCTCATATCTAAATTTTGCCACAGGTTCGCCAAGTCCAGTGTTCATTTGAATCTCAACATATCTATCCAAGCGGTCTTCTTTAATATGCTGACTAACTTGCAATTTTGTAATATCCATCTTAATTTCCTCCTTTTGGAAGAGGGCTTTTCAGCCCTCATTCCTATCATCTTCAATCCAACGGTTAAGGAACTGTTCGCAAGTTTCTTCTGGATTATCAATAGCTGAGTCTTGACAAGCCATTTTGAAAGGACAAACTTCACAACCAGCCCGACTAATAAGGTCAATCAGCATATCCTTATCAAGGACAATATTTACAAATTCAGACATTTTCATTTTTATTTCTCCCTTAATCAATATAAGTAGACATTAGACAAACCCATTCGCGGCTCTCATACTTCGGGCTTCTCTCCCTGACGTTAGCCAGGGAGTAGCCATATGCAATCTCAGTTTCGCCCGTGTTGACGTTGTATAATTCAAACTCAAACATGATGTTAGTCCTCCTCGATGCAACCGCAGACTGTGTACCACAGCCCCATATATTCGTCATAATTGCGGGCATATGTGTTGCAGAAGTCATTGATGGATTCTTTGCTGAAATCATGGTCATTATCAATCCATTCGTTCAGCAGTTCAGCGATTTTTTCAGTAGTCATTTTTTGTATCTCCATTTCATTTTTATCTGTTCCCTTGGAACAATTATATATTAGCACACCCTATAGCAAATGTCAATAGGAAAGTCAAATTTTTTTATTCGTCAATATGCACAAAGATTCTGGAAATATTTGGTATGGAATTATATACCATAAGCTGGTAGGATATGGGAAATGGAATGTAATGTCAAATATGGTAGAATTTGACTGGAAATATTCGGAATTGGTATTAAATGGAAAATGCGGGGCGTGGCGAGCTTGCTGTGGATATATCAATTTCGCCACGCCCCGGCGAGGCAATTCATTTGATTAAAGTGATAATGAATTAAAGAAGATGATTTGAAAAATAGGCTGGAAACTGTTTCCAATTTCCAGCCCTTGGAATTTCAGGATCAAACTGCCATATGAGCCAGATTTTGCCATTCATAAATAGCGCCCTGACCTGCATCATTTGCCATTTCCCTTGCCTGTCGTCTGGTGTAGGCGTGCTTCGTGGTGCTGACGTAATATTTTCCATTTTTGAATTGAATACTGCAACCGCCATCCAGAGTGTTAAGCAGTTTTGCCCAGAAGATAGCAGATTCAGGACTGTCATGTTCATAGGTCTGCACATTCACCTGAAAACCGCCCTTGTACTTCTTGATTTTCCCGTTCTTGATGTTCAGGGTATCGCCGTCCAGCATTTTCTTGATAGTTCTAACGTTAATCATTTTTTATTTCTCCTTTTCAAATCTTAAATATAAAGGCAGGCAGGATTGCCGCGCCATCTGTAAATTGAAAGCTGATTACATTTCTTGCCAATTTCAACTGCTTCGCGTTTAGTGCTGACTCGTTTAGAAATGTCAATGTAGTATCTGCCATTTTCAAGCCAAATGCCGCAAGTGCCTTTGAACTCTCGAACCGCTTGTATTGCCATTTCAGGACTGATGACCTCGACGCCATTAGTAGCTACTTGATAGCCACTCTTGTACCTCTTGATTTTTCCATTCTTGAGGGTCAGACCATCGCCATCAGCCAGTTTCTTGATTGTGCGAATGTTTATCATTTTCGTTTTTCCTTTCAAATTATTTCACTTGTGAGGACAACACACATTTCACCGCTTATATGTTTATAGACATTGAATTCAATTCCTTTGAAGGAATCAGTGTAGAGATAATTCCAATAAATGCCATATACATAAGAGAATGGCTTTACTGGTAGAATTCCATCGAACAGGGTTTTAACTGTTTCCATCTCAAATATCCCTTTCTATTGGTGAAGAGGGTCTCACCCCTCTTCACTCCAATTTGCCCTAGACCTATCAAGGTCTACCTTAAAGACTTCCCAATGCTGGGGAATGATTTCAAACTCCTGAGTTGAGAGGTTGAAAGCATTAGCCCCATCCGCCCAGCCCTCTGCGCCAACTGGGATATAGAGAATATCATCCCATTCGCCGTTGAGAGTAAAGAGGTCATGCGCTCCAAGCGCTCCCCTCTGTGTCCATTCGCCTGACCACCTATGAGTTACTTTCATTTCAGAATCTCCCTTTTATTGGTGGAGGGCTTTTCAGCCCTCCGGTTTATTTTCTTCGTACAATAGCTCGCCGCCGCTGTATCTCTGATAGTGGATCTGAAGCAGATCCAAATGACATTCAAAATTGTCAGCATCAATAGAATCATCGAATGTCTTTTCAATGACTTCCTGAGTGCGATCATTGAACATTTTAATGACTTCGCCATACTGATTTTTCATTTCAATCCTCCATCATCACGAAAAAGTTCCAAGAGGGATATTCATATGCCCCTTCAGCCGGATTGTTATGTGTAACTACATTGCAAAATGAAATGCTGACCCAGAGGAAAATTATAATGCCGGATAATGTTAACGCCAGCTTGAGATTTTTCATTTCAAAAATTCCTTTCCAAAGATTCAATCCATGTGCTCGATTGTGCGGTTGGTAAGCGGTAGAGGGACTCAAATGTCCCTCACCATTACCTGAAAATCAAATGGGCCTTTGGTCAGACTGACCAGATGTTTTGTCATGTTATGGAAATTGAACTCCACAGGCTCTGCATCCCACAGATTGCGGGCCCAGTTGCGGCTGTCACAAGGTTCTAGCTCCTGCATGATGAATAGCACTTCCTCCAACCGCTCCAGCCATTCTTTCTTTCTCTTGGTGGCTTCTTCGGCGTTATCGCACCAGAGGCATTTTGTGGAGAACTCGGCACGGTCATATGAATTATTGGCCGAATTGACGAATGTGATTCTTGTAGAAAACATATTGTACCATCCTTTCTATTGGAAGCCAAGGGTTTTAACCCTTGGCTCTGTAGGTTTCTTTGCCTTTGCTGAACTGACTCATGACTTCACCAGTCTCCATGTCAATGACATCTCGGTCGTTCCGTGCCCATAAGCTGTAGGCATGAGCCATACAACGTGCTGCTGTCAGGTTATGGTAGATGGTGCCGTACTGACCAGTCGTGTGATTATAGATAGAGTACATAATGTTATCCCCTTTCTGATGGTCTGGTTGGGCAATTAGCCCAACCAGATCTGTTTGCTTGTTGCGATAGCCCAACGCCGCCGACTTGCTGCTAACTGCTCGATATCCCACTTGACCCAGTCAGAGCAGCCGCCTTCATCCATATGAGCGAAAATACGCTCCAACTCCCGATGATTGCTCTTCATCCAGTATTCGGTATAGCTTGCTTCGGCGATCTGCTGTGCGATATAGTCTTTCTGGTCCAGCAGCTTATGGAAGGTGGCCTTGCCATTAGGGTTAGAGAATTTGACCCTGCTAATGGTAGTGTTAAGGCGTTCGATGGTGTTTATCATAGCTTCCTTGCGTGCGATTCTTCTGTTGATACGGTTCATAATAATACCTCCATATATTGTCAGTTGGTTGTTTGGTGAATGGGTGAAGAAGCTTATGCTTCTTCACCATATAACAGGTCATACAGCTTATTAAAGAAGTCCTCGAACATATGCTCAAAGGTGTTTGCCCATTCCTCGGCTTCTTCGCGCATATCTGCCAGCTTCTGGTAAATTGCGTCATATGCCGCACACGGACAGCCAGTTTCCATGTCCATGTTATATGGGGTATGCTCAAGGTCATACTCTGCCGAGTTTATAGCCCATGTTAAGCTATCCCATGCGTCAATGTTACTTGCCGCATAACAGTGATATGTCTCAAGGGTACGTTCATAGTCGAACTTGTCCCCCAACATATGGTACTGCTTGACATATCCTACCAAATCCTGTGCCTGCTCAGCAAGCTCTGTCTTGATAGCTTTTTCCTTATCTTCCTTACTTGTGAATATGTTTATAACCATGATTTTACCAATCCTTTACATATTATTTGACTGTTAGGTGTCACCTGTCCGTGGTGCTGTCTGCCGTAGGCGATGGACTGCCCTACAGCTTGCACCGCACTTTCCATGTTCTACCATCGCGCCCGCTGTGCGGTGCAGGCGTTCGGCTTAAATTCACTTTTCAAGGTTCACGCCGTCCGGTGTACGACTTTGCTTTCCGGTTTTTCCGTCACTCAAGAGAACTTGCTGTTTGTTTGTCTCTGTCCTCTTGACATTTTGAATTGTACCACACGGCGCTCTGTTTGTCAAGAACTTTTTTCAAAATTTCTTGAATTTTTTTCGCTTGCCTTGCGGCTTGTTTTGCATTGCCTTGTGGTTGATTTCTGATTATCATTATAGCGGCTATTTCCAAAAAGTCAAGAACTTTTTTCAAAAAAAACGAAATATTTTTTTCGGGGGTTAGTCGTATCTAACTTACTTCACTCAAGTAAAGTAAGACAATAGACTTTAACACTTTAGTCAAGTGAAGTGGGGGGCAGGGTTTCGTGTAAAAAAAATGGAAAAAATGGATAAATCTTCCTGCCTGGTAAAATAATTTCTAAACTCATTTTTAATTTCAAAAAACGATAATAATTTCAATTTCAGAAAACGATTATAGTTTCCAATCTCAAAAAACGATTTTTATAAAAAAAAATAAGCGGGAAAATATTTTCCCGCTTTAATCTAATTATTCTTTAATTACTCGATACCCATTCTATTCCAACGTTTCTTTTGCAAGAGCTACGGCGTCACTGGCTTCAGGACATTCAATACATAAAAAAGTCTTACCATCTACTTCGTCAATATAAAATTCATAATTATGACCATTTACCATATGCAATTCTTCACGAAGTTTAGAAGGAATCATTAAACGTCCAACTGTATCGAGTTTTCTTGTATAAGCTGTTTTCAGCATTAAACTCACTCCTTTCTTTTTAATTGGGAGAGTGCGAGCCATCCCACAAATTTTATAACTTATTTTACAAAATTTTTTGTTTTTTGTCAAAATTTTTCTTAACAAGATCTTAACATAAATTAATCAAAAGGAATAATACCTTCATTAGGATCAATTACTCCTCGTTCTTGATGGAACCGATAATTTGTATATCCATTTTTAAATTTATAAACTTCTACTTCAGGTATAATATACTGATCTTCTTTATCTACAATTTTAGAACCAAGAGTAATGCCGATTGGATCTCCCTCTTCTTCATATTTAGATAGATCAATAGCCATTAAATCTTTTTTATTTTTAATGACATGAACCACTCCAGGCCCAATATATTTTTCTTCTAGTCCTTTATTATATTCAATATACTTTTTATCGCTTTTGAAATTCATAAAATCTTCAAGCGCTTTAGTATAATCTTTATAGATTTTTGCTTCAATAATTTTACCGTAAATAAATCTGGCCGCACATCCTAAACCAAATGCCGCCCCAGTACCTAAAAGAAGCCCATGGACAAACTTCATTAAATCACTTCCCTCAATTTTTAAATATAATATATTTACTTTTTCTTACGTTCCTTAACAGGATTATAAGCTCCCTGCTGCTTAGGATTTTCACCCCACATAAGTTGATAAACAGCTCTAGTTGCGCTATTAGTTGCTCTACGTTTAGCTTTAGAAGCCATACTACCTAAAATACCACGAGGTTTTCTCATAAAATTATCTCCTTTAATTTTATATAATTATTATATAAAAAATTTTTATAATTGTCAATTTTACATTTTACATAATTTTTTTATTAAATACTATAAAAATTTTTGGCCATGGTTGACTTTGCAAATTTTTTGTGTTATAATTTTTTTAGAAGGATTGGAGGTATTAATCTTGATAAAATTAGATTATACTCTTGAAACTCCTGAAGAACGAAATGAATTAGTAAAAAAAATTTTAGAGGAAAATCCAAATCCTAATGAAAAGTATTTAGAAATCCTCGCAGATTATCTAATTCTATGTATGGAGAAACAAGAAAAAAAAGAAAAGAAAATATTAACTGATAATAGATTAATGACAGTTAATAAACGTGAAACTTCTTTCGAAGGACTTGTTTCCCAGTTAGAGAATGGTGAAGATGGTATATATAATTTAATTAATAGTGATAAGAATATGATATTTTAGCCAAAAGTTACAATTACAAAAAAAGATTTAGAAGAAATTCCTAGCTTAAAACAATTAAAAGACGCTATTACAACTTGGGAAGCAAAAATGAAAGTAGTAAGTGGTAAAGATGCTTTCACTATAAAAAAGGCATTAATAGAAATGCGCAAAGATCAATATGTTATTAAAAATGCTTATCGAAAACCAATAGTACCAGTAAAACTTACACGATCTAAATATAAAATTAAATTAGATGAAGATGTAAAAATGTTCGATGATGATGGATATCCAATTCCCGAAGGAATTTCATTAATGAATCCTGAAATTTGCTCTTGTGTCTTATGTAACTATTCTCGATTAAAAGAAGACAGTTGGGATCGTTTTGAAGATGATACTTGGTATCTTATTTATGATTTTGAAAATATTTGCGATGAAGCCTTAGCTGATTATCCTATGTTAATGCGCATTGTAGAATGTAAAATTGATGGATTACAAAATATAGAGATTCAAAAAATTTTACAAGAAGAATTTAATATTACTCACAGCTTAGAATATATATCAAGTTTATTCCGCAATAAAATACCAAAACTTATTGCTGATAAAGCCGTTGATAAATATTTAGAATGGTATTATACGACTCAAGAAAAAGGTAAGTATAAAAAATGCAGTAGATGTGGGCAAATTAAATTGGCTCACAATAAATATTTTTCCTATAATAAAACAAGTAAAGATGGATTTTATAGTATATGCAAAAAATGCCGAAATAGTTCTCGTAAAGAAAAAATGAAATCCTAAAGAAAGGAGAAATATTGATTGTCCAGCGAAGGTAAACAATATTACTGTGAAAAATGTAATAAAACTATGGATGGAACTTAGTTTTATACATCTAATAATTTAGATAAATATCCTAATGATGGTAAATTACCAAAATGTAAAAAATGTATAACAATGCATGTAGATAATTGGAATCCGGATACTTATCTATGGATATTGCAAGAATGTGATGTTCCTTACATTCCTGAATAGTGGAATTAGTTAATGGGTAAATTTGCGAAGGATAGAACAAAAGTCACTGGAATGACAATATTAGGTCGCTATCTCTCTGCAATGAAATTAAATCAATGGAAAGATTACAGATGGAAAGATAGTCAATTCTTGCAAGACTTACAAAATAAAAAAATAGAAGAAACAATGAAGCAATAGGGGTATGACATTCAAGATATCACTACAGCCATTCAACGTGCTTCATTTGCTTTGCCATCAGAAGAATTAAAAGAACCGCCTCCTCCTGCGCCTCCTCCCTTAGATTTTGGGAATTCTACAGAAGATTATTTTAAAGATAAATTAGATTTTGATGTTCCTGATTTAGGCGCAGAACTTACTGACGAAGATAAACGATACCTTTATTTAAAATGGGGAAAAGGCTATAGTCCTGATGAATGGGTGCGCTTAGAGCAATTATTTAATGAAATGATGCAGTCTTACGATATTTAGTCCGCAGGCCATATTGATACATTAAAACTTGCCTGTAAGACATCATTAAAATCTAATTAGTTATTAGATATAGGTGATGTGGACGGCGCCCAAAAGATGATTAAAATGTATGATTCTTTAATGAAATCGGGCAAATTTACTGCGGCTCAGAATAAAGAAGAGTCTGGTGATTTTATTGATTCTGTTGGTGAATTAATAGAAATGTGTGAGAAACAAGGTTATATCGAAAGATATTATATTGATACTCCGAATGATAAAGTAGATTTTACAATTAAAGATATGCAAAAATATACACGCACTTTAATTGAACGAGAAACTAATCTTGGCAATATGATTGATTAGGCATTAAAACAAAACGCTAAAGAAGATGAATAGGCTAAAGAAAACGTCGAAGATACAATTGTTGATGATGTTGATATGTCTATTGAAGACATTGAAAAAACTTTAGAAGATAAAGATATTGAAGACTTTAGTGAATTTTTAGATAATGAAACAGAGTTAGATATAGATGCTTTCTCTGATAGAGAAAATTAATGGCATTACAAGATTTACTTGATCTATCTACAAGCAGAAAAAAAATAGGTCTTTCTGAAGAACGTATTAATGCCGTAATGCCAGTCATTCGTAAATATACTGCCTTTTGGCGTGAATATCCAGATTTATTTGTTGATTTTTTAGTACGAGGAACACGTACCGAGTAGAAAGAAGGAGAATTTAAGTTTTTCTTCTATCAGCGTGTTTTCTTAAGATGTGTAATGCGTTATCAATACGTTTATGCAGTTTTCCCTCGTGCCTATTCTAAATCATTCTTATCAGTCATGGCGTTAATGGTTAGATGTATTCTTTACCCTGGTGTTCATTTATTTGTTACTTCTGGTGGTAAGGAACAAGGCGCAAGTATTCTACATGATAAAGTTAATGAAATTTGTGATTTAATACCAAGTTTTAAACGCGAAATTGATTGGGGTCGAGGTAAGAGCCAAGAGAGTAAAGATAAAGTACGTTATGTATTTAAAAATGGTTCTGTCCTTGATAACTTAGCTGCTAGGGAAAGTACTCGTGGTCAGCGTCGTCATGGCGGCCTAATGGAAGAATGTGTAGGTATTGATGATTAGATTTTGCGTGAAGTCATTATACCAGTTATGGCTATTCCTCGTAGAGCTAAAGATGGTACAACTCATGAAGAGGAAGCAGTAAATAAATCATAGATTTATATTACTACTGCTGGTTATAAAAATACATATCCTTATGATAGATTAATTGGTTTATTAGTTCGTATGATTACATAGCCTGATAGATGTATGGTATTAGGCGGAACTTGGCGAACTCCTGTTGCTGTTGGATTACAGTAGAAGACATTTATTACTGACCAGAAAAATGAAGGAACTTATAATGAAGCTTCTTTCGAACGTGAATATGAATCAATCTGGTCTGGTACTGTTGAAGATGCTTTCTTTAATGCAGAAATATTTAATAGGAATAGAATACTGAATTAGCCTGAATATGAAGCTTCTGGCCGTTCAAGTAAATTATCTTATTATATATTAAGTGTTGATGTAGGCCGTAAAGGGTGCGATACTGTTGTCTGTATATTTAAAGTAACACCACAACCGCATGGTGAGCCAATTAAAAGCTTAGTTAATATTTATACTATGAATGATACACATTTTGAAGATTAGGCTATTAAACTTAAAAAATTATATTATAAATATAAAGCTCGTAGAATTGTAATAGATGCTAATGGACTTGGTGTTGGTTTAGTAGATTTTATGGTTAAGCCATAGATTAATCCTGAAACTTCTGAAGTAATTCCTGATTTTGGAGTTTATGGTGGGACTCAGGATGATGCAGTTCAAGAATATAAAAAATATAAAACCAATAGCACAGAGTTAGACGTTTTATATTTAATGAAAGCTAATGCACCAATCAATACTGAAGCACATAGTATTACTTAGTCAGTGTTAAATTCTGGTAAGATCAAATTTTTAATTGATGAACGAACTGCTAAATAGAAATTATTAACTACTAAAGTGGGTTAGAACATGACCACAGAAGCGCGATCTGATTATTTAAGACCATTTAGTTTAACTACTTCATTGCGCGAAGAGATTATGAATTTGCGTGAAGAAAATGAAGGTTTAAATATAATTTTAAAACAAGCTAATAAAAGTATTAAAAAAGATAAATTCTCTGCATTAGAGTATGGATTATATTATATAAAAAAAATAGAAGAAGATAAAAAGAAGAAAAAATTCCGGGCTGCTGATTGGATGTTTATGAATTAAGCCGGGCAACTCTTATTATTCTTTTAAATTAATTTTTAAAAGAATAATAAGAGGAATTTATTTGTAGATAAGAAAGGAGACTTAATATATGGATGCCAGTCGTGCGGAAATTAAGATTAGAGAAATCTTAGAAGAAGCCGGCCTGAATTTTAAGATGGAATATATATTTCCAGATTTAAAAACACATAACGGTCGTCCTTTACGTTTTGATTTTGTCATATTTGATGATGATAATAATATTGATTTTTTAATTGAATATCAAGGGAAATAGCATTATGAAGCTAGTAATAAATTTGGCGGAAAACGTGGATTATATCAATAGCAATATAATGATAATCAAAAACGTAGATTCTGTGCTTTACATGATTTACATTTAATAGAAATTCCTTATACAGAAGAAAATTTAATTTCTTATGATTATATAATGCGAAAAGCTGGATATTAATTGAAAGAAGGTGAAGTATGGAATTAGAAAAGGAAGAATTAACCAGAAATGAATAGATACATAAAAAAGGTTTTGACATAACTGGAGGAACACGCGAGTATTCTGCAGTTGGCCCTAGTGAGTATAAGAAGATTAAGGTTGGTGTTAAGACATTAGATGATGCTGTCTTAAATCTTGGTTCTTTCAGATGGGACACTTACGGTCGTCGTAGTGAAAAATATAGCCGTGAACGTATTTATACAAAGCCTATGGTTATGGATGCTTTAATTCGTAATGATATTCAAGAACTACGAAGAATATCACGTTTCTTTTTTAGAGTAAGTGGTATTTATCAAAGGGTATGTAATTATTTTGCGAATATGTATCGTTATGATTGGGCTATCGCTATTTAGTCTAATAATACTGATGGCTCTACTGTTAAAGACATTAATGAAACAAAAGCAGTAAAAGATTTCTGGCGAATTTTAAATTATTTAGATAATTCTTATATTAAGAAAATTTGTGGCGATATGGCTCTTGAAGTTATCAAATGCGGAGCCTACTATGCTTATATTGTTCCATCAAGCACTGGCTTAATTTTATAGCAGCTTCCTATTGAGTATTGCCGTTCAAGATATTCAGTAGGTAATTTACCTGCTATTGAATTTGACATGAGATACTTTGATACTTTTGTGGATACTAATTACCGTAATAGAGTATTAAAATTATTCCCTGATGAATTTACAATAGGTTATCGTCTCTATAAAGCTGGTAAACTTTTACCTGATGTAGCTGGTGATAATACTGGTAGTTGGTATTTGTTAGATCCACAAAGCACTATTAAGTTTGCTCTAAATGGTACTAATGATATTCCATTATTTGTAAATGCTATTCCTGCGATTTTAGATTTAGATGCTGCACAAGATTTGGACCGCCGCAAACAAATGCAGAAATTGTTAAAAATTTTAGTTTAGAAATTACCGCTTGATAAAAATGGTGATTTGATTTTTGATATTGATGAAGCTCGTGATATTCATAATAATGCTGTTGAAATGCTTCGTAGAGCAGTAGGTGTTGATGTATTAACTACTTTTGCTGATGTAGATGCTATTGATACTTCTGACAAAAATACTTCTGCTACTACAGATGAATTAGAGCGTGTTGAACGAACTGTATATAATGCATTTGGCGTTTCGCGCAATTTGTTTAATACAGATGGTAATATCGCCCTAGAAAAGTCTATCTTAGATGATGAATCTACCATGCGTAATTTAATTTTGCAATTCAACATATTTTTTGATAGAATATTATCAGTCCTGAATGTTTAGAAAAAATATAATTATAAATTCTATATGTTAGAAACTACATAGTATAATTATAAAGATTTATCTAAAATGTATAAAGAGCAAACTTAGATTGGTTTCTCTAAAATGTTACCTTAGATTGCTCTTGGACAATCATAGAGTTTTATTCTTAATACAGCTCATTTTGAAAACGAAGTTTTACACTTAAGTGAAGTTATGATACCACCTCTTATGAGTTCTACATTAAATGGTGAAGATATTTTGGGTAAAAAAGATTAGAATAGTTCTAACACTTCTCAAAATAAAACAAGTGGAAATACCACTGTAAAAACAGAAACTAAAGAGGGTGGCCGACCAGAAAAAGCTAACGATGAAAAGAGCGAAAAAACAATTGCTAATCGTCAAGCTGCTGGTAAATAAGGAGGATTTATAGTGAGACATACAAGTGTTAAGTTAGATACTCCTGTTGAGTTTATTAATATCACTAAAATCAATCCTTTAATTTCTAAGTGTTAGATTAAGGTCTGCTATGTTAGTGATAAACCAAATCGCAATAGAAGTATTATAACAAAAGAAGTTGCTAAAGATTTAGCGTAGAGTTTACCAGGTAGCCCTATTGTTGGTTATTACAATGAAGCTAATGGAGATTATGAAGAACATAATCGTGTAATTGATATTTCTAATGGTAAATTTGATGTAAAAGATACCACTGTTCCTTATGGTTTTGTAGACTTAGGAGCAAAAGTTTGGTTTTAGAAATTCTTAGATGATGGAAAAAACGAGCATGAATATTTAATGACTGAAGGCTATATCTGGACAGATATCTATCCAGAAAGTAAGCGCATTATTGAAAAAGGTAATAATCAATCTATGGAATTAGATGATGAAAAAATTAATGCGTATTGGTCGAAAGATAAGAATGGAATGCCCGAATTTTTTATTATAAATGAAGCAATAATTAAGAAACTTTGTATTCTTGGAGAAGATTGTGAACCTTGCTTTGAAGGAGCTAATATTACTGCTCCTACGATGCATTTCTCATTTAGTGATAAATTTAATGAGCAATTATTCTCTATGATGAAAGATTTAAAAGAATTATTAGAAGGTAAAGGAGGAACAAAAGTGTTCACAAGATATAGTGTGGAGATTGGTGATTCCATTTGGACTTCTCTTTATTCTTATATTAAGGGCTTCGGAGCAGGTAATGCAATGATTGAAGAAGTTTGCGAAGATAATGGCAATTTATTTGCTGTTGTTAAGGAAGATGATAAGTTCGTTCGTTTAGATTTTTCTATGGAGAATGATACTTTCACTCCTGGCGAAGTTTCTGAATTAACTGATTATTCTGTTTCTGATAATCCTCAATTCGATCCTGAAAAAGTCGCAGAATTTGCTAAGAAAAAAAAGGACGAAAAAGATAAAGACAATAAAGAGAATAATGATAATAATAAGGAAGATCCTTCTAAAGAACAGCCAAAAGATGGCGAAAAGAAGGACACTCCTGAGAATAAACCAACTGATACTTCTGATGAAGAAGGAAACCCAACTGAGGATGACGAAGAGAAAAAAAAGAAAAAGAAAGCTAAGTACTCTTTGGAAGATGTAGTTGAGTATGGTTTATTAAAAGATGAGTATGCCGCGCTTGAAACTAAATATAATGAATTAGTTGAAAAGCAAACACAGCTCGAACAAGAACTTGCTTCTTTAACTCAGTTCAAAACTGATGCTGAAAGAGAAAAGAAGCAAGAGATGATTAATAGTTTCTATATGTTATCTGATGATGATAAGAAAGATGTTGTTGCTAATATTGATACTTATTCATTAGATGATATTGAAGCAAAGCTTTCTATTATCTGTGTTCGCAATAAGGTCAATTTCGATACTAATGACAAGAAAGAAAATGACCCACTTACATATAATATTAATAATGATGTAAATGACGATAGCATTCCTGCTTGGATTAAGGCAGTATAGGATGTTGCGAAAACTATGGAATAATAAATTTTTAAGGAGGAAAACCTAATGCTTTTAAAAGATATGCTTAAAGACCTAAGCGGCGTATCTGCTGTTAAGGGCGGTTACGTTGAATATGGCTATGGTCAGGTTGAGCCTAATCATTTAAGTGCTCAGCGCACTGGTCAGATTTACGCTCAATTACCTGCTAACAAAAATATCCAGCTTCTTGAAAATGGCCAGTTTGTTAAGTATGACTATGCTGCTGGTGACCTTGGTGAAGTTGATTTCACTGGCAAGGGCGAATGGATGTTAGTTTATAATGAAATTAAACTTTATCGTGAGGAACAAGCTGATTGCGAATTTGCTATGCGCAAAGATGATTATCAGGCTCGTTACTACAGCCCATATGATGGTAAGCAGGAAATCGGTACACGTCAGGCTCGTTATTTAAATGGTAAGGATGCCGAAGGTAATACTTCTATGACTATTACAGATAGTCAGGGTGTACAACATACTTATGAGTATGATGATGTTACTGCTGGTCCTGATATTCGTGAGCTCTTCTATGAAGAAGATCCTTTACATTTTGATGGTCCTTATGAGGCTCGTAGAATGCCTGCTGGCACTACTATGGTTCCTCGTGTTTTCAAGACCAACGTTGGTGATATTTTTACGACTAATACTATTGCCGAAGCTACTCTTGCAGTTGGCGATGTTTTAAGTCCTCGTGCTGCTGATGGTATGCTTTCTAAGTCTGGTGATGGCTCTATCCAATGGTAGGTTGTCAAGGTTTATGAAATGCCTGATCATCAAAAGGGCGTTAAGATTATGCGAATCGCGTAAGAAAGGAGAGAAGAAAAATGTTAGATAGAAAAAATCTTGTTCAATTAATGAAGACTGTCGCTAAGGCTGATCCTTCTACTCCTACTGCTTACAGCTTTAATGGCGAAAGCCTTTCTTATGATGCTCTTAATGAAACTCTCCGTAGAGAATTAAATGAACTTGCTGGAACTTATTCTTTATATCGTGATAATAAGAACCTTATTTTCTCAATGATTGAAGAAACTATTGATGAAGTTCTTCCTAAGAAAGTTGAAGAGCAATACAATCAGTTTGCTGAAGTTAAGACGTTTAAACAGGGCGACAAGCCTATTTTCCGTAGAAAGTTCAGCAACAACACTCGTGCAAAGCAATTCATCACTCGTGTCGGCCTAGCTGGTATCTATGAAGTATTCAAGCTTGGTAAGACTGAAGAAAGCTTTGAAGTCCGTACAAGCGCTATCGGTGGAGCAGCTCAAATTGGCTTTGAGGAATTCCTTGATGGCCGTGTTGATTTTGGTGTTGTTACCCAGATCGTCATGGAAGGTATGGACGAACTTATCTATAAAGAAATTGCCGGTGCTTTAAAGGCTTCTGTTAACCAGTTACCTCCTGCTAACCGCTTAGTTGCTAATGGTTTTGATGAACCCGGCTTTGATAAGTTACTTATGATTGCTTCTGCTTATGGTACTCCTACTATTTATTGCACTTATGAATTTGCTGTTCGTATGATTCCGAAGGATGCTTGGCGTTATACTGAAGCTATGAAAAATGAGCTTTGGAATACTGGCCGTCTTGCTTCCTATAAGGGCTATAAAGTTGTTATTCTTGAGCAGGGCTTTGAAGATGCTACTAATGAAAAGAAAGTCATTGACCCAGGTTATGCTTGGATTATTCCTACTGGTGCTGATAGCAAGCCTGTAAAGGTTGCTATGGAAGGTAATACCATTGTTGATGAATATACCAATTATGATCGTAGCCGTGAAATTCAGGTTTATAAGAAAGTTGGCGTTATTGCTATGTTAGCTAATAACATCTGCTGCTATTGTGATACTGAACTTCTTGGTGACATGAAGACATGGCATCTTGATGGTGTAACTGGTAAGGTCCGTGACTATGCTGGTCAGATTACTGGTTCTCATGATACTATTGATGGCGGTAATGAAGATAAGCCGTAATTGATATTAACTAAAAATTAATATATAATATTTTTAGGGGAGAATGGGGAAATCCCCTTCTCCCCTATTTTGTTTTATGAGTAAAAGGAGAATAAAAAAAAATGAGTAAAAAAATTTTAATAGTTACTAATAGAAGTGCTGGAATGGTTGTTTATACTATTCCTGAAGAAGGTATCCGCAGAGAATTTACCCCTGGAGAAACTAAAAAAATTCCTTTTGAGGAATTAGAGAAACTTGCCTATCTTAGTGGAGGCCGCACTTTAATGGAAAACTTCTTAAAGATTGTGGATACTGAAACTACAGAAGAATTAGGTATTCATACAGAACCTGAATATTATTTAGACGACGCTGGAGTTATTAAGCTTCTTACCGAAGGAACTCTTGATGAATTCCTTGACTGCCTTGATTTTGCCCCTATTGGAGTTATTGATATGATTAAGAGTTATGCTGTATCTCTTCCTATGAGTGATTATAATAAGCGTAAAGCTCTTAAGGATAAAACTGGATTTGACCTTGATCGAGCATTAGCTAATAAGGAAGCTGAAGCTGCAGAGGATGAACAAATTACTCCAAAAGCTCCTGAACGTAGAGTAAAGACCGAAACTAAGCCTACAACGCCTCCTGGCCGTAGAACTACTCCTCGTTATAACGTTGTAAAAGAAGGTTAATTATAAATAAGGAGGGTTTTATATGACATATTTTTATAAGATTTATGAACGCTTTTTAGGTAAAGTAACAGATGATATGTATTTAGAACTTACTCCTCATGATACATTTTTAGATTTACGTCAATTGCTTGTTGATAGCATCCCTGGATTTGAATTTCCGCGTAAAAAATTAGATTATGTTTTAGTTGATGAAGATGCTCCTGATTTTATAAAAGGGGAAATTGATGGCGGAAATATTGATATACCATTAGGTGGAGATTTATCTGAAGAAGTAGCTGGCAGTAACATTGATATAGATAATGCTTTTTAGGAGATATTTTCTGAAGAAAATACCTCCTATTTTAATGCCGATTTGGATGATGAAGAAATTAATATCTTGGCTTTAATTATGGTTGAAGCTTGGGTAGAACGTCAATTGGCATCTATTGAAGTAACAAGAATGAAATATTCTGGTACAGATTTTAAATTTACTTCATAGGCAAATCATATGTAGAAATTGTTATCATTGAGAACAGAAGTAAGACGTTAGGCCTTTCATATGCAGAGATTATATAAGCGTCGTAAAACTGATGATAATGGATATATTAAATCTAACTGGTCTGTTCTAAGGGAGGTAAGCGCCCTTGATGACTAAATATAATTTTAATATAGATAATGATTTAATTAATACTAATATTAATAGATTAACTAATTAGATATGGAAATTAATTCCTATGCGCGAAAATGAAGAAGATTGGTTATCTTAGTTAAATACTGTAATTATTGAATTAACTGGTCTTGGGGAAATTTTTAACGATAGTTAGTATTTAATTCTTTTAAGTAAATTAGAAGGATTAAAAAATATTGAAATTGAATTTCCTATTTATAGAAAGACAGTGTTTGAAGCTATTACTTTATTAAGGGGGCTTCACATTGAATAAAAATGAATATTTAGATGCAATGTATAACCGTATTCCAAAAGCCAATATGCTTACAAGATATTTATATGGCGATGGAGTAACAGGACAACAAGAACGAATGATAAGAGATAAACGTAAAACATTAAGTAGAGCTTTACTTTATTCTTATCAAGCTGCCTTGGTAAAAAAATTATATGATGATAAAGATACTATTGAACGTCGTGCATTAATTAATCCCGATAAAATAAAATAGGATTATGATGAAAAAATTATTTCAATTGGTTTTGAAAGTAATTTTAAAACTGGGGATATTTTTTAGTGGTTAGGTACAAATACTTATTGGTTAATTTATTTACAGGATTTAACTGAATTAGCTTATTTTCGTGGTAATATAAGACGTTGTTCTTATGAAATTGCCTGGGAAGATGAAAATAAAAATTATCATAAAACTTATATTGCTTTACGTGGTCCTGTTGAAACTAAAATTAATTATATTCAAAAGCATGAAATTAGTATAGATACCCCTAATCATTCTTTAAATATATTATTACCTTATAATAATGATAATGTAAAATTATGTTAGCGTTATAATAAATTTTATTTATAGAATGACCCTAATAAAACATGTTGGCGTATTGAAGCTACTGATTTGTATTCTACTCCTGGAATAATTGAAATTAACGCTGTCGAGTATTATTCTAATGAAACTGCTGATGATATTGATAATGGTATTGTCAATGGTTTAATATAGCCGGTTCAAGATCCTAATTCGGGTAAAGAGAATGGCATTATAGGGGATACTTTTATTAAGCCTAAAGTAGTATATGAATATAAATATGATGGAATTAACTCTGGTGAATGGACTTGGGATAAAAAATTACCATTAACAGTTAAAGTAAATGAAGAAACAAATACTTTAAAATTACGATGGGAAACTACATATTGTGGTTAGTTTGATTTATTCTATGGGCCAGAATGTAAAACCATTGTAGTTGAATCTTTATTTTAAAGATGAAGGAGAAATCGGAGAATGAAAATTGATAATGTAAAAAATCCAGAGTCAGCATTTTTGGCCCAAGAGAAAGATATGAGAATTATAGTTGATCGTATGGCCGCGAATCAACGTTTGCGTAAATTACTTTATTATACTACTCCTGATGCGTTAAAAAAACCAGAAGTAAGTGATTAGAATTTCGCAAAAATGTTTGGCAAGAATATAAGGAATTTACCAAAATTATATATAGATAAAGATGTTTTAAATTATATCGTTATTAGTTTTGATAATTTTACTCCTAATGGAGATAATCCTGAATTTAGAGATAATACTATTGAATTTGATATTATTTGTCATTATGATTAGTGGCAGTTAGCTGATTCATTTTAGTTAAGACCTTATAGAATTGCTGCTGAGCTTGATAGTATGTTAGATAAAAAACATTTAACTGGAATTGGGCAACTTAATTTCGTCGGAGCATAGCAAATTATATTAACTGATGAATTTGCTGGACTTTGTTTATTATATGATACAATACACGGAGGAGAAGATAAAAAATATATGCCAAATCCTGCTGATGAACAAATGTTTATCGAGGATTATTTTAAAATGCCTAAAATGAACTAATGGATTATAAACTTAGTTTAATGTGTGGAACAGATTTACCTGTTCCAGAAATTCCATTGACTCTTCATTAGCCTAAGATAAAGGAAATAGCATTGATTGGCGAAAAAGAATTTTTTACTGGTGCTCAGTGTCTTTGTATTAATAAAAATAGTATAACAAATCAGGACAAGAATGATTTGGATACTACTACCAATTTTTAGATATTTATGATGGTAATGCTATAGAAAGATAATGTTAAACGGCGTAAAGCCGCGCAATAGGTTCTATCATTACTATTCCCAAATTCAAAGTCTACATTTACTCCTAGATCTATTATTATTTAGTATAATGAGAGTGACATTTAGATTAATATTGATGATGATAACTTTGAATTATTTTAGTCGGTAGCAAGACAAATTTTTTGTTTTGATACTAATAAAAATGGGCAAGATAATTATAATCCTGCTAATAAGAAAGCTCAAGAAATAGCTAATAAATTAATGAAAGGGCGTCAAAGAGTCGCTGAACTTAAAGGGGTTACCGATTCAAGCATTTTGAGCCAATACGTTTCTACATTGACTATTGGATTAGATTCAATGTCATTAGAAGATTGTATGAATTTAACATTGTATTAGTTATACGATTTAATAGAAAGATTTTCTCTTTACACTAATTGGGATATTGATGTAAAGAGTAGATTAGCAGGAGCTAAGTCAGATAAAAAACCTGACAATTGGATGAAAAACATTCATTAATTTTGTATAAATCGCTTTACTAATTTTTGTAGCGAGTTATATAAATAAAATTTAAATTTTATTAAGGAGGAAATAACCTATGAAATTTGGTGTTCGTGAGATATGCGATGTCGTATTAAAAGCTCGTGCTCCTATGAAGGTTGGTAATAAAGTTTTCTATGCGAACGAACCAGTTCTTTATTTCGATACATTAAAAACTTCTAGCCTTGAAGGTGCTTCTACGACCGTATATGCACAAGGCGGACGCGGCAATGCTCGTTTAGTAGCTTGGGATGGCGACCGTACTTTAACATTCACTATGGAAGATGCTCTTATTTCTGCTGAAGGTTTCATGATTCTTGCTGGAGCAGGTCTTATTGATGCTTCTAAACAGAATACAATTAAACAGCATGTAACTGAAAAAACAACTGCTGTCGCTCTTGCTGAAAATAAAAAGAGTGTTCAAATTTTTGTTAAAAATTTACCATACGAACAAATTGATACTACTACTGGTGCGCATAAGGGTGAATTCTATATTTATGCTATGCGAGTTGACAATGATGAGCCAGTAACTGAACCTTATCTTCCTACAGTTATTCGTTAGGTAGATGCACCGACAAAACCTCAAAAGTTCTATTTTGATGAAACTGAAATGAAGTATAAGACTTGTACTGATGAAGAAGCTGATACTAAAGCTAAAGCTGGTATTCAGATTTATTATGGGCTTCAAATTCAGGATATTACTTCTACTTATACTATCGTTGATGAAACTGAAGCTGATGCAGAACATAAATTAGCACTTTTTGAAGGCTCTGTCGTTCTTCTTGATTATTATATTGAGAAAGCCAGCAAAGCTCGTCAAATTGAAATTACTGCTGAATCTTTTGGTGGCAACTTCTATCTTGAAGCTTCTACTCTATTCCGTACTCAAGACGGCGTTGATCTTCCAGCAGAATTTGTAATTCCTAACTGCAAGATCCAGTCTAACTTTACTTTCAGTATGGCCGCAACCGGCGATCCTGCGACTTTCACCTTCACGCTTGATGCTTTCCCAGGAACTACTCGTTTCAATCCTACTAAGAAAGTACTTGCTGCAGTTCAGATCATTGAAGATATTGACAATGATAGTGTCTATCGTACTCAAACTATTCATGATCCGATGCACGACAGCTATTTTGATATTTAATTATGATTATTAGCTCTAATGCTCCACGGCCTATTAAAGCGTCTGAAGTAGAAAAAGTCGTAATCAAAAAGTCAAAGAAAGATAATAAAATTTCTCAACAAAAAGAAAATAAAACTCCTCTCACAGAGGATGAACTTATTGAAAAGATTATTAAAGGAGAGGGTTAATCCCTCTCCTTTTTTTTATTTTGTGAAAAAGGAGAGAAAAAGATATGGCAAAATTAACAAATGCCTAGAAAAATTAGTTAGTTTATTATAAACAAAAGGGAGTTTCATATAAAAATGAAGTAGATACTCCTACTTATTTAAATAGCCTTTTGGAAACATATAGAGCAGCAGCTCGACCAAATGATATGATTACCAATAAAGAAGTTCAGGACGCTAAATTATTAGAAGAAGTTTTAAATGGAATTAAATAGATACAAAATAATTATAGTAAAAAAATGTCTTTCACTACCGAGTCTTTGGTAAAAATAGTTTAGGATTAGGCTTTAGCCGAATTATTTAATTAGTTATATATGGTAAATCCTAATTTATTTACTAATGGAGGATTGGTAAAAAAAGGAGCTAATAGTTCTGAACGTGGTGCTTTATTAGAAAATTTTATGAATGAATTTATTACTACTATTGACTATGCTTTTTAGAATATAGAAATGCCTTATGGTCCTTTACCTCAAACACATCGTTCTGGACAATTAGTTGATAGTATTAATATGAAAAATTTAATTATTAATGCTGGTGATGAAGTTATAGATAGTGCAACAAAAACTGCAATAAATTATTTCTCTAGGCTAGCTTATAAAATTGGATAGGAAAAAAAAGATTCAGGTAGTACTACAACTGAACGTAGAAAAAATAATTTAGAAGCCACTACTATTTATACTCAAATTAAAGAAAATGGCAGAGTGGGGGCTATTTAGAGTAAATAGATAAAAGCTGATAACACTGGTTTAAATTATAATATTTCAATTACTGCCACAGCAACAATGTTAGAACGAGTAGTTAATGCTTTATCATTAGCTACTTTTAGTGATAAAAACTATTTATCAAATAGTTTTATAGGTTTAGGTCATACTAATCCTTATCGTGTTTTTTTAACTGTAGCTGATGGAGATACAAGTTATAAGTTATATAGATATGCTCGTATGTTAAATTGTATGGCAAGGCATTCTAAAATGGCCGAGCATAATGATGTACCTAAAATGTTTTTTAGAATTAGAGCTATTTATGAATTAACAGGGGCTAAACAAAGAGTTGGAGATACTAAGTATGCTTATTAGAATGTAATGGCAAATTTTATTAATGATATTGGTCGTACTAAATTTTTAGTCATTAATAATCCTAAAAAAGAAGGATTCTTAAAAGTTTTATCAACAGCTAAATTGGCAAAAGATATAGAAATGAATTTATATTTTAATAAAAAATAGGGATCTAAAAGTATTTTAGAAAATGATAAAAGAAGAATGTCTATGGAACAAGCTTTATATAGTCCTATTAGTATGAATTTTGAAAAAATTTTTGAGGATTAGTAAAAATTTTTTTGACTTTGAAAAATTTTTTTGTTATAATATATTTGTAAAAAAAATAAGAATTAAAAAATTTGTTTCTGACAAAATTTTTAAAATATAAAGGTAAAGGAAGTGAGAAAGTGGCAAAAATAGCTTTTACAAAACTCTCCTTTCAGAAAAATTCGGAAATAAAAAGTTGGCAATATAATGATCAGGTTATTGAAGTAAAATAGTATCTTCCAATAAAAGAGAGAATGAATATTGCTTAGTCGGTCATTCAACAAGTTATTGATTTTAACAATGAATTTTTGAATGAATTTGCTTTCCATATGTATATGGATTTAGCAATAGTATTTAATTATACAAATTTATCTTTTACAGATAAGCAGAAAGAAGATTTGTATAAACTTTATGATTTACTTGTTGGATCAGGATTTATGAAAGAATTGAAGAAGCAAGTAGATTGTAATCAAACTGATGATTTAGAAGTCTATACTTATGAAACACTTAATGGATATTATAAATATCATAATAGTGTTTATGGAATTATGGATGCTATGAATCAGAATTATTCTAATTTAAACTTAGATGTTAATGAACTGCAAGATAAGATTTCTAATCCTGAGAGTCTATCTTTAGTAAAAGATATTTTAACCAAGATGGGTTAAAATATTATAATTAATTTCTAATTTAAATAGGAATATTAAAAGGCGAGAGGCTTTGTTCCTCTCGCCTTTTCTTTATATATATAGAAATTTATAATGAGAGAAAGGAGCTATTTTATGGCTAATAACAGTGCTAATTATAATGTTAATATGCGGTTTACAGCTGATACAGGTCAGGCTAAATAGCAATTACGAGATTTACAAAGTTCATTAGATACTTTAATGAATTAGATAGCAACAAAAAATATTAAATTTTTTGATGTTAATGCCACTAAAAAAGAAATAGATGAAGCCTCGGCAGCAGTTTAGGAGTTAAAAATTGCTTTAGATTAGGCGACTAATGTTAATACTGGACGTTTAGATTTATCAAAATTTTCAAAGAGTTTAAGCTAGAGTGGTTATACCCTTTAGGATTTTGCTACACATTTAGAGAATCTAGGTCCAACAGGTGATAAAGCATTTGTTGCGTTAGCATAGTCTGTTATTAATGCTGAAGTTCCTTTAAAAAGAACTAACGCTATATTAGATAATTTTAAAAAGACATTAGCTAATACAGCCAAATGGCAAATTTCATCTAACTTAATGCATGGAGTATAGGGTTCTTTATAGAAAGCTTACTATTATGCAGAAGATTTAAATAGATCATTAAACGATATTCGTATAGTTACTGGATAGAGTAATGATTAGATGGCTTAGTTTGCTGAAAAGGCAAATAAGGCTGCTCAAGCATTAAGTACAACTACTACTAATTATACTAATGCTTCTTTAATTTATTATCAATAGGGTTTAAGTGACAAAGAAGTTGCTGACCGCACTGAAGTTACTATTAAAATGGCGAATGCAGCAGGTGAAAGTGCTTCTAAAGTATCCGATTAGTTAACTGCTGTTTGGAATAACTTCTATGATGGTAGCAAATCTCTTGAATATTATGCAGATGTAATGACTAAACTTGGTGCGTATACTGCTTCTAGTACTGATGAAATTTCAGAAGGTATATAGAAATTCGCATCTGTTGCTAATACTATTGGTCTTAGTTATGAATATGCTACATCTGCATTAGCTACATTAACTGCCAAAACACGTGAAAGTGCGAATACAGTAGGTAATAGCCTTAAAACCTTATTTGCTCGTATTTAGGGTTTGACTCTTGGAGAAACTCTTGAAGATGGTACTGATTTAAATAAATATTCTAGAGCCCTTGAAAAAGTTGGTATTAGTATTAAAAACCAATAGGGCGAGTTAAAAGACATGAATACTATCCTTGATGAAATGATGAATAAGTGGGATAGTTTAAGTCGTGCCGAATAGGTTGCTCTTGCATAGACTGTTGGTGGTGTTCGTCAATATACTCAATTAGTTAATCTTATGGAAAATAAAGATTATTTTAAAGAGCTAGTTGGAGTAGCTAAAAATTCTAAAGGTACTTTACAAGAACAAGCTGATATTTTTGCTGAAAGTTGGGAAGCTTCTAAAAAGCGAGTACAAGCTTCTCTTGAAGAAATTTATAAACAATTAGTTAATGATAAATTCTTTATTGGATTAAATGATACATTAAGTGATACATTAAATATCACAAGTAAATTAATTGATTCATTAGGCGGATTGCCTGGTGTTTTAAGCGTTGTTTCTACTTTAATGTTAAAGAGTTTTGGTCCTGATATTGTAAATAATATGTAGCGTATGGCTTCCAATTTATTTATTGATAGTGGAGCTGCTGAAAATTAGGCTGCAATTATGAAAAAAGCGATGATTTAGACCTTGCAATCTTTTTCGCCTGAATCTAAAATGGCATTATCAGATTAGGGTTCTGTTACTTTAGAAACTACTACAATGATTAATGCGGCTTAGGCATCTTATGATTTACAGATAGCTAATAGCCAATTAAATGAGACAGATAAATTAAGACTTTAGACTTTATTAAAAATTTCTTAGGCTTATGGAGATATTGCCATACAAGCTAAAAGAAGCATAGAGATTTAGCAGCAATAGACTTAGGATAGTTTACGAGATGCAAGAAACTAGATTTTTCTTACCACTAATGAAAATTTTGGCGGAGAAACTGGTGTAAAATATTTTGATAAGAATTATAAAGCTGGACAAAAATTAATTGATAGTTTTTATAATAATAAGGTTTTAAAATAGTTAAATTCTTAGAAATTTGATAATAGTGATTCTTATTAGAATTTTTTGGCTAAATTTAATAATATTAAAGGATTAGATAATGATTAGAGATTTAACAAGTTAAATTCATTAATACAATCAGCTAAAGACGCTTCTGATAAACCAAGTAATATTTAGTCTCGATATAGAAATTAGATCATAGAAGAAATAAATAATTTAAAAGATGTTAATATAGTTTTAGATAAATATGTAAATAATAAGGTTAGTGCAGATGGAGCTACTAAAAAATAGGTTGAAGCATTACGTCAATGTTTAAATGGCTATGTAAAAGAAAAAGAAGCTTTAATACAAAGTAATAATGCTAATAAAAAATATACAGATTCAATAAATGATTTTTAGAAAACTTTGGCAAAAAGCCAAGGAGCTATTAGTAATTTTTCTAATGGGTTAGTTACTACGGTTTAGGGCATAAGCCAATTTAGTATAGGAGTAACCAGTTTTAAAGGATTACTTGAAACATTATCTGATGATGATTTAAATTTTGGTGAAAAATTAAGTTCAGGAATAATGTCCGCAAGCATAGCTTTACCTTCTTTAGTTAATGGTTTTAAATCTTTAAATTCTGGAATTTAGGCTATAGTCAAAAATGCTGGTGGTTTAGGAACTAATATTATTTCTATTGCGACTGGTATGGATGGTACTTAGTTAGGAGAAGCATTTTAGGAAAAAATAAAATCTGGTAGTTCAGGTTTTAGTAATACAAAGAAGGGAAAAATTCTTTAGAGTGGATTTAATGCTTTTTCTGCTAAGTTAGGAATTAAAGATACTCAAAATTTTGAGAAAGAATATAATGACCTTATTAATAAAAAATTTAATCAATTAAAAAAGGCTTATTTCAAAGATAATAAAACTAATGTAATAACTGGTGAAGTAAGTAGACAATTATAGCAATAGGCTAAAGCTTAGATAGACGCTTAGGGTAGCGGTGCCGCGTTAAGTGCTATGTTAGGCAAATCAGTCCTTATATTTGCAAAATATGCAGCAGCAATCGCCGCAGTAGTAGCTGTTGTTTGGCTTTTGGTTAAAGCTTATAAAGCCGCTGAAAGTTATTCATTAGATGCTCAGATTGAACGGTCAGAAAAAGCTATTGAAAGTTTTAAATCATAGTTAGAAGAAACAAAAAATAAAGCTGAATAGTTAAAATTAGTATTTAATAATTATAGTTCGGTTAAATCTGCTTTAGATGAATGCACTGTTGGTACTAAAGAATGGCGTGAATAGTTAGCTAAAGCTAACGAAGAAGCTCTTAATATTTTAAATACTTATCCTGAGTTAAAGGATATGGAAGGTGCCTGGGGCAAGAAAGATACTGGCGAAATTTGGATAGATAAAAATGCAGTTGATAAATTATAGTCTATTTATGATAAATAGATTACTTAGTAGCAATATGTATTAGCTAATGAATAGAGTAATTTAGAAGATTTAAATATTAAAAAAGCTAAGTAGAATTTAACTAGTAATTTTTATACAGCTTCTTCTTCTGTTGAAACTGAAGGTAGCTTATTAAATAGTAATGGAGTTAAGGCTTCTGTTAAGGATACTCTTAATTTACTTTTAAATAATTAGAATGAATTAAATAATAAAACAGGTCAAGATTTAACTGAAGCAATTAAACAATTACTTATTGATAATAATTTTTCTATAAGTAATGAGAATAATGAAAAAACTGATGAAGAATTATTAAATCTTTATGCTTAGTCTTTAGCTGATAAATTTAGTACTGATGATGTTCAAGCTGCTATATCTAATGTTTCAAAAGTAATACAAAATAATACTGATGCTACATTATAGGCGACAAAAGAAGCTTCAGTCCAATAGGCTCTTGGATTAGATACTATGTCTACTGAAGATGCTAAAATAACTACTGCTTTGGTAGATGCTAATATTGAAGCTATTAAAAATAGCTTTTATAATGACGATGGAACTATTAGTTGGAATGATGGAACTGGTAAGAGTCGAAAAATAGGAACTTATGCTGAAAATGCTGGTGGAAAATACGCACCAGATCAAGCTTTACGCAATTTATGGGATACTTATTTAGCAGCAGCTAAAATAGATAAAAATGATAGTGAATATAGATTAGATTAGAAAAATTCTGTAATTGGTGAAGGTCAGAATAGATCATTCCAATTAGAGAATGGAAAAACTATATCATTTTCAGAAGTCGCTACTACAATAGCTACTATGTAGGCTATGGGAGAAGAACTTTAGACTACTTATGCTATGGCTCAAAAATTCTAGACTGGTATGAGTAATCAAGGAACTGTAGGCCAAGGTATTTTAGAATTTTTTGGTAATAATGGTGATTTAAGTAATTTTACTCAAGATTAGCTTAAATAGTTAAAAGAAGATATAGAAAAAGGCTTTGAAGATGAAGATTTACAGAACTTAATTGGATAGAGTTTATTCGGTAAAGATTTTAATATATTAGAGCCTGAATAGCAGGAAACTGTAAAATCATATATGTCTAATATGATGAAAGAGTTAGGTGTAACCAGTGGTAAAGAATTGGGCGAAGCTATAGTAGAAGAAGCCGGTCATTAGATTGCTAATATTGAAGATATAAGTAATAATAAAGCCTTTAAATATATATTAGATCTGGGAGACAAAGATGATATATCAAAAGCAATTGACGAATTTGAAGGATATAGTGTTTCATTAAAATCTCGTATTTCTTAGATTGCAGAAGACATATTCAAAGTGGCAGGCAAAAATGGAGTTGCCGCGTTTACTGAAGCGATTAATACGGTAGGAAAAGATTTAACTTTTGATTAGTTAAATAAAATAGCTGATTTTGATTGGTCTTCTGGAACTTGGGAAGAATTTATTGACACTCTAAAAGATTTAGGTATTGTCGTATCAGACGATGAAGGAGCTTGGAAAGGCTTCTATGATATGATGCAAGAAACTGCTAATAAATTGCCTATAGAAGATTTTACTACTTTTAGAGATTTATTAATTGAAATTTTTGATTTAATGGGTCAAGATGTTGGTAGTTCTATTACCAAAGAAAAGTATGATGAAATTACTAAAGGATTTAAAGCGGCTGGATTAAATCCTGAAGATTATTATGTTTAGACTGGTCCAGATGAATATATAAAAGTTAAGGATTTTGATACTGCTGCTAAGAATGCCTTAACTCAGGCTGGAGTAGATAGAGCTGAAGAATAGCATAATGTTGCCGAAACTGCTTAGGATAATTGGAATGATTAGTTTAATTTAGGTACTAGAATTGGTATTAATGGACATGATTATGCTAATAACTTAGAAGCTATGGCTGCAGGAGATTTTACAGATATTCGAGGCCGTTATATGTAGCAAATGCTAGATATTTTTGGTAGTCCTGAAGAAATAGCAAAATTAGTTGGTACTGATGAAATCGGTAATTATGATTTAGATTTTTATAAACGTTAGGATTCAGCTACTTAGGCTGGTATTATTCAAGGAATAATAGATGCTTATATGGCTAATATTGATGGATCATATAATGCTGATTTATTAAGAACTAATGCTTATACTGATGCTAATTCAGTAAAAGAAATGAATCAAATGACAGGCTTTAATTTAGGTGATGAGGCTAGTTAGCAAGGTTTAGTAAGTTGGGCTGCTAAAAATCAAGATATTGAAGGTAATACCGAAGCTTTAAATTAGTATAATTATGAGATGGAGTAGGCTGGAGATAATGCTAATGCCGCCCAAAAAGCTATTAATAATTTATATAATGCTTTACGTAATAATGAAATAAAAGAAGCTACCAAAGAAATTAGTGAATTAAAAACAAAATATAAAGAGCTGCGTGATGAAGGCGAAGATACTGCTGAAGTAGAAGCTGACTTAAAACAAAAAGTAAAAGATTTATTTAATTTTTCTGAATCAGATTATTAGATGAACCAACCATTAATAGAAAAATTTTTATGGGGTAATGATGATGAAGCAGCTTTAGCTGGTCAAGTCTTAGATATGTTTTCTTAGGTAGATAGTGCTTTAGTCGAAAAAATCAATGAATCTGCAGGGAAATTAGATTTTTCAACATTATATACTGCGGCTTAGACTAAACTAAATGAAATAACTAATCTTTTATCTTAGAATGATGGATTTGTAGTTAATGGTAGAATTACGGCTGATGCTTCACAAGCATTAGCTGCACTTGCTCCTCTTGGCGGATCTATAGAAGAAATGTGTGGTTATATTAATGCTATGGGACAAGTCGGTATTCATTTTAATACTTCTTAGTTGCAAATTTTATTTAATGCTTTCTAGGAAATTGCAGAAATTATGAAAGACCCAACGAATGCAGACCCAGCACGAATAGCGGAACTTAAGAGAACTATTGGAGATACTATAAGCGTAGCTTCTGAAGGCTCATTGGTTACTAAAGGAGACGGCGGGAAATATTTAACTACTGAAAATGGTAATAAAGGTGGAGGCGGAGGCGGCGGGTCTGAATCCAAATCTGCCAATGATATTGGTAAAGAAATTCAAGATGAATTATTGAAAACTAAAGAAAAGAAACGTGACCGTCTCGAAGCTTTACGTGAGGGAGCTAATCCAGAAGACTCTGCTAAATATATCCAAGAAGAAATAAAATTATTAAAAGAAGAGCAAGATATTCTTGAAGATTAGATTAAATCTTGGAAAAAGTTATTAAAACTTAAAGTAGAAGAATTTAACAAAGAAAATCCAGAATTTGAAATAAAGCTTACTGATGATGGTGAAATTGCTAATGCTTCTGAGCTATGGGGTAAAGTTTGGGCTTAGTATCAAAAAAATCTTGAAGATGGCATGAGTGAAGAAGACCTGAATGAATGGTTTACTAAAATCAAAGATAGTCTTGATGGTCCTATGGGTATCCAATAGAACATTGATGAAAATGTCGCTCTTATCGCTCAGAAAGAAAAAGAAGCTGCTGAACTTGAACTCGAAGCCATTACAAAAGCTATTGATTGGAAAGTTAAATAGATTGATTATTAGATTAAACGTCTTAATTATTATCAAGAAAAACTTCTTAAATAGGCTCATGGTAATAAACAAACTATTGAAGCAATGCTTGAAGGATTTGCTTACCAAGAGCAAGAAATGTTATAGCTCTTTGATAAAGGTGCTACATTACGTTAGGGTATTGATTAGTTGAATGCCGCGAAAGCTAAGTATCCAGGTTATGAACAAATGTTCGATGAATAGATACTTGAATATCAAAGTGATTTGATAGATGTTAATGAAGCTATTCTAGACTTACGTAATGATATTGAAGATTTGGTCTAGAATGTTTTAGATTTGGCCCTTGATGAAATTGATAAGTAGATAGAACGCCTTGATACTTATACATCAATGCTTGACCATCTCAATAATATTATTGATTTGTCTGGTCGTTCAATGCTTGATATGGGATTAAAAACTTAGATTGGTGCTACTAAAGTAGAAACAATGTTAGGTAAAATGAAATCCTTAAAAGGTCAAATGGATGGTTTAACTAAAGCTACTAAAGAAGCCTAGGCCGCGCTCGCTGATCGTTAGGCTGATGGAGATACGTCTTCTGTAAAATTCTGGGAAAATCAAGTCGAAGTATTGAAGCAAGAAACTGAAAAAGCTTCTGAAGAATTTTTAGCTTCTTGGGAAGAAACTCTTGAAGCAGCTCAGGATTTATTTGAAATGCGTGTTGAAATGGCAGTTAATATATTAAGTAATGCTTTATCACCATTTGAAACTCTTGAAGATTTCCAAGATAAATATGAAAAGGCAAAAACTATTAATGAGCAATACCTTGATGATGCTGACCGTTTATATGAGTTGAATAAATTAAATCGTTAGCTAAATTTATAGCTAGCTAATGCTAATGACCTTTTAGCTAAACAAAAACTTAGAGACATTTAGCAAGAGATTCACGATCTTCAGGCCGATGGCGTCCAGATGAGTCAATATGACCTTGAGTACTTATAGAAAAAATATGATCTACAGCTTGCTGAGATCGCTCTTATGGAGCAGCAGAATTCAAAAACTTCAATGCGCTTAGTGCGTGATGCCGCAGGTAACTGGACTTATGCTTATGATGCAGATGAAGAAAAAATTGAAGACGCTACATAGAAATATGAAGATGCTGTTCATGAATTAGGATCACTTAGCAAAGATTATATTAATGATGTAAGTGAATAGTTAATTTAGAATCAAATTGATTTTAAAGAAGCATTGCAAGATCTCGATAAGAATTCCGCTGATTATTCAAATTAGTTATTATCATTACAAGAATACTATGTTGAAAGACAAAGATATTTACTTGACGAATTAAATAAAGGTGTAACAAATAGTGGATTAACATTCCATGATACTCTTTATGGGCAAATGACTGATTTGTATGATTATAATGATGCTTATATGCAATTTGTTAATAATTCTAATACTACAATTAGTGAATTACAAACTAATTATAAGGATTGGCAAAAAGTTGTTGAAACAGCAATGGGAGTAGCTGGTACTTCTTGGGATAACTTTGGTACTGATATGGGTGGCACTCTTGATAGTCTTGAAGAACATATTCAAAAATTATGTGATGAAATTGAAGAGCTTGTTGATGTATTGATGCAATATATTTCTTAGTCTATTGGAATGGTTCTTGATTGGGAATAGAAATATTCTAAACGAACTGATGAAGAGTTGGCTAAGAATGAATAGTATATTGATGGTAATTTCGGCGGCGGTGGAGGCCTTGGCGGTTCTTCTATTGATATGCGTACTGACTGGAATAGAGTATTAGCTGAAATTGCTGCGAATGGTAGTGCAAAAGATGCATATGATAATGAATATACCAAAGCAGATATTGATGCAATTTTTGCTAAACGTCAAGAAAAATTAGATGCTATGGCAGACGGAGTTAAAGCTGAATACGAAGGATCTGGAGAAAAATTTAGCGATGAAGATTAGGCTAATACTGTAAATAATAGACAGAACCCTACTATAGCAGATGAAATTTATAAAAAATATGGTAGTGGCGCGGCTTCTGGAGCATATACAGGTAATTGGGGTAAGGGACAAGGATTTGGTCCTGATAATGGTAAAATTATTAAAGTTCATCCTAAAGAATTAATTCTTAACCAAAAAGATACTTCTAATATACTTCGTGCTGTTGATATTGTTCGTAATATGAATGATTGGATTGATAAGCAAGTTTAGTCAATGGTTGACTTTGGATAGGCTAAATTAGGTAGTTTAATTGATAAAACTACTCCCCCTGTTTATGAAACTCAACCGATTAAGCAAGAAGTTACTATCCAAGCTGATTTCCCAGGAGTGACTGATCATTATGAAATTGAAGAAGCATTGTCTAATCTTAGTAATAATGCTGCTCAATACATAAGTGCTAATAAATCTAAATGAGGAGGATTAATTTCCTCCTCATTTTGAGGAGAGAAAGGAGTTAACATGGCTTATAATAGAAAAGAAGAATATTTAGCTGTTGTAAAATAGCCTAAATAGATTACTAATGAATTATTAGAGACTATTGATTATATTGCGCGAGCACGTGATGCCGAGTTGTCTTTTGATAAAACTATAATTGCTGAAATTGTAAGCCTTAATAATGCAGATACTGGTGAGTATTTTGTTGAATACCAAAAAGGTAAATTTAGAGCTTATGCACCTATTGGAATTAATTATACTTATTCTAAAGGAACTAACGTTTATGTAAAAATTCCAGGCGGAGATTTTACATAGAAAAAAACAATAGAAGGAAAAGTCTCAGCATCTTCTTACACAGAAGAAGAATATGAAGATTTATCTCAATAGGTTATTGAAGTAAATGAAATTCATAGTGATGGTAATGAATATGGTATTTTAGCATATGCACCAGAAGGCAATACTTATTATGAAAAAGTAATTTATAGTAATGAAAAATTAGAGGACAATTCTATTTTTACTAGCTTGATTAGTACCTATCCAAATATTATGATTTCCGCAAATTTTAGGACTTAGTTTTATGGTACTATGGTTGCTGGTAATTATGGTTTAAAGATAGAATTTGAAGAAAAAGATACTGGAGTTATTTTTACTCGTCGTTTAGATATTACTAATTTTTCAGGTAGTATTTATAATTATGAAGTATTTTCACCTTAGTATGCTATTTATAATTTTCAAGGAATTAATTTACTTGGGGTAAGAAAAATTACATTTTTCCAAGAACGGTTTATTGATTATGATAAAGTATATAATAGTAAAAATGAATTAATTCAAACTTATAACGAAGATCCAAATATTTTTTGTAAAAATATAAAACTTTGTTTTGTAGATTTACAAGATACAACAAAAGATTTATATTATGTAGGTATAAGCGCGCCTCAAGGTCTATCATTAATATATGATACAGACTCTATCGTTTTAAAAGGTGTATTTTATTATGCTAATAAAGATATATTAGATAAAAAAAATTGTGTTTGTTATTGGTATAAACAAAATCCTGCTGTTTTATCTGGTGATGAAAAATATGATAAAATTGCCGGCCCAGGGTGGGAATTAATTAATGATAAAACAAAAGTTAATTTTAATGAACTAACTGTTTCTGGAAAAGATGTTTATCAATAGATGAGGTATAAATTAGTAGTAATTTATAACTCTTCAGTTACATTAAGTAAAGATGTAAGAGTTGTGAAATATTATAATGAACGTTTTACAATAATTCGTAATGATATAAGTGATACAGAAGTTAAATTAGAAATAGTTGATGGACGTGAAAAAACTGAAACGGCAGATTGGTATGTTGATCTTATGGATGGTTCATACGTTGCTTTAGATAAAAATGTCAGCTCTATTGATGTATCTAAATATTTAGATTATGGTACTGTAATGTTTTATACAGTTAGTTTATTAGAAGACGGCAAATATGTACCTTGTGAATATAAGTTAACTAATTACCAGTCTGATATTCCAGTACGAGTAATATTTAATGGTAATGATACTTTTTAGTATGATAAAAACAATAGTATTACTATAGATTAGTCAGAATCAGAAATGATTATTACTCCTACTATTACAGTTAATAAAGATAATGTAGGTATTAAAACGGTTACTTGGTATTCACCTGATGGAGGTTAGTTATTTGAATATGCTACTACTAAAATAACTAATTCAATGATTTCTAGGTTATGGGTTAATCCCAAAGATAATTCAGTACATTTTAATATTCGACAAAAACGTATTGCTAATTATACTAATAATACATTAATTTTAAAAGTTATTACGTTAACTGATAAAGAGTATTATTTTAATAAAACTATTTATTTTAGTAAATAGGGTGAATACGATTTAAATGGTAGAGATTATACATTTATAATTAAATAGTGTGATGAAAATGGGAATGAAGTTTCTAAACGACCATTAAATAAAATTGGAGATAATTATAGTCCTATTTATTTTAAAGCTGAATTGCGGCTTGATGGGGAAATTATTACTTCTGACACTAAATACAAAGATGAAGAAGGAAATGTATTAGGTAGTTATAATTTAAATTTAAAACGTACTGATATTCATGTTTCCAGTGAAAAATTAACTGATACTATATATAAAGTAAATAATTTTACTGAAGACAAGCAAGGATAGTATTTTATTAAGTTTAGTCTTACTGTTGGTATTAAAGGAAAGACTGAAGGAACTAAAGTATTAAATTATTGGTAGCCTATAATGGTTAGTGAGAATATTGATATTAATAATATAAAAGAAATAAATATTCCTGATCGAATTACTTATGATAGCTCTGGTACAGCGAGTTATCATTCATTAAGAGCTATTTCATTTATATATTATTATAATAAACGAGATACTTAGCTTATTAATTCTTAGACTTATTCTATGACTTCTAATCTATTTTTATATCCCTTAGAAGAAAATAAGAAAAAAACGGGAGAATATAAATTAGTTCCTACTTCTACTTTTGGAGGAGCTTATTTCGCCGAAGAAACTGACACTGTAAGTACCTCCCCAATGGGCGCTATCTATATTGTTATCCCTGGCAATAGATGGGAAAGCAGTACTAAAAGATATTTAGTTTATCCAATAGTAATGTTAATAGAACGAGATGGAAATGTTAGCAATGTAGAAGAAGAGGATGATGGCACTGATATTACAGTGATAGACGAAGAAAACCCAGAATTTACTAAACCTATGAAACCTAGTTTTTCTCATTAGGGTGGTAAATATGATTAGATAGCCAGATCTTAGGAAAATGAATAGAAAAAATATTTGGGTGGAAAAACTTATATAGGAGATACTTGGGAAAAACGCCGTAAAATTCCTATCACTAATCCTGTAGAGCCTACAGAACCTTCAATACGAAAAGTACGATCTTTAACAAATGAAACAGATACTAGCGGTTATGTGTCTGGATTATATCAATATGATAATGATGACATTCCTACTAATATCTTACGAGCAGATGGATTAGTTAAATTAGGAGGAGATAAATTAACAATTGATATTGATGGTAATTTAACTTTAAATGAAAAAACTCCAAGTAATATTTTAACTATAGCAAGATTGTTAAATGAATTAACCTCTAATATAGATTTTAGATAGGAATTAACTAATAATATAGTTCCTCCGCCTAAGAAAACTATTAAAATACGTGATTGGTATATTGAAGAATGATGGATTTTTATCCATCATTCTTTTTTTTTATTTGGACCAAAATAGTATGTTTACAATATATAATTTTTAAAAATTAATAGAAATAAGAGTTAAAGGAGGTCAATAAATGGCAACATCTACAATAAATGTAAATAAAGTATATCCGCCAATTGTAAATAGTTCAATACCTGCGTATTTAGCTACTGCGGAATCTTTAAATATAAATTTTTCTTTGCCTAAATCATTGAACTATGATGATGTAAAAAATATTTCAATAAAATTTAGCCAATAGTCAAATAATAAAAGTGTTGTAAATACAGATATTTATTATGATGGAATTATTTATATGGAAAAGCCTACTACCTCTACTAATGGAATATATACAGTTACTGTAAAAAATTCTGATATAAAATTAGGAGATACCATTGGTTGGGTTTCTAATACTTTTTATAAAATTCAAATCCGATTTGGATATAGTAAGTTAGATTATGAAAAAAATAAAATTGCGTTTTTTAAATGGAAAAAAACACAAACATTAATAAATGGATTTTCAGAATGGTCTAATGTTATAATTACTAAAGCAATAGAAGAACCTATAGTAAATATCTTAAATAATAAAGAAATAACTAATCTTGATGTTGGTTTTATACTAACTAAAAGTGAAAATGTAGAAACGACTAGATTTCCTAAATTCCAGGGCGGCTATCATTGTGTAGCCGAAGAACCTATGGATAAATATCGTTTTAGGCTATATGAGGGATCTTATAATAGTTTAAATTAGCCGACTCTTGATCCTTATTTATCTAGTGGATGGTTATAGTTTAATGGAGGCGGCCAAAATTATTATATAGGATTGGTTGAGTATAGTTTTAATAGGTAGTTAGATTATCTAGATCATAAAACTTATTCTGTCGTTTTAGATGTAATAACTGCTAATGGCTATTAGAAATCCTCTGAATTTTATAATTTTACAATTACTGAAAGTTATTTAAAATAGTTAGAATCTTTAGTATTTATTATTAAAGATAATAGTGGAGATACTACAATTTAGCAAAGACTATTTAATACAAATGAAGTTAGTTTTGAAACTTATAAGAGTTATTTTAATATTGAAGGTGAAAATCCTACTTACCTTAGAGGATATTTTGATAACTGCGTTGAGAATGGAATAAATTATCAGACTGGTGATATTGTTTATAGAACAGGTATTGTTGGTATAAATGCTGAAGAACATATTTTATCTCGTAATACTAGAGTAAAAGCTGTTGAGAATTTTAGTCATAATATCCGTTCTGATGAAAATGCTAGTTTAGAAATTTATATAAAAAATAATCCTTATAAAGTAATAGAACATACTACTGATACTACTATTACTGGTGAAAAAATAGAATACGATAAAGTAACTTTAAAATACCAACCTCTTGATGGAACTTTTATTCTATCTAGAGCTTGCGAAAAAGATAATTACACTCAATGGGAAGATATTGCTCAATTTGATTGGTATAATGAATCTAACTATGATAATGAATTAACATTATTATATGAAGATTTCACCATTGAAAGTGGAGTTAAATATAAATATGCTTTACAAAAGAAAAATTTAGCTGGTCTTAGAAGTGCTCCTAAATATGAAGCGTCTGATATTGATACTTCACCAGCTCACTGGTCTAATTTTTAGTATAGTTATATTTATAATAATGGTATTCAAGTCCGTTTAAATTTTGACTGTAAAATAAATAGTTATAAACATACTACTTTATTTTAGAAATAGGATAGTCTAAATTCTAAATATCCTATTATATTACGGAACGGCCTTGCGCATTATGCTGAATTTTAGTTAGGTGCTAAAATTTCTTTACTTAGTGATGAAGATTCTTCTTTCTTAATGCGCAATGATACTAAGGGTGGCTATTATCATAGTTGGTATGGTGATATAGTTATTTCTAAAGATAAATATATAGAAAATTTTACACGAGATTTACAAACGCCTTATAATGATAAGTTAACATTAGGCCAATATACAAGTATTGATGCTTCTGTATTTAATACTTCACCAACTAATAATAATATTTATATGGAACGTATTTATCGTCATTGGGTAGAAGAATTCCTTAATGATGGTGGGTATAAATTATTTAAATCAGCTACAGAGGGCAATCATATTATTACTTTAACCAATGTCTCTTGGACTCCGCAAGCTTCTTTAGGCAGAATGATTTATGATTTTAATTCTACAGCTTATGAAGTAGCAGAGTTTAATTGTGATAATATTAAATTATATAATATTAATCCTTTAACAACTTTATCTAATAATTCTAAATTAGCTATACAAGATGCTAGTACTAAGAATAAAGTAGTTATTGGTTAGGTAGCTAGAACATTTAATGGTCAATTAGATAAAGAAGTAAATGGAAATTCTTTAAAAATTATTTCTAATCCTAAATTTAATGAAAAATATGATAATATTTATGAAGCTATTAAATTATAGGAAGAAGTTGAAATTAGCGAAGAAAAAAAATATACATTAATGAAAGTTCGTGCGATTTGGGTTGAGTAGTATCCTAAGTTAAGTTTAAAAAATAGAATTGAATATTTAAAGCATCAAAATGGTTTATCTATGATTGAATAGCTAGAAAATGCTGTTGAATTATTACGTTGTGAATAGTTATTAAAAGAATATGAAAAAAATCAAACTAATATAATAACTATGATAATTAATGGTAAAGAAATTTCGATGATGCCTAGTCGTATATATCATATTGATGACATGAATTTGCAATCTATGTATTTAAAATTTACTCGACCTGTTTTAATTAATTATATAGCTGAAATAGAAGAAGAAGATTATTTACAGATGGTAACAGTAGCAACACGAGAATTTGTTCAATGGGGGCAAATAGGAGGAGTATTTACTGATACTAAAGATATATTAGATAATCATTAGTTTTTTAGAAATGATGATAGTAATATAGTTAATGAAAATTATAATTATAGTTTGTATTCTACTCGAAATATTATGGAAGTGTTGAAAGAAAAAATACATACTTCTATTTTAAATGATTATAGCGAAGAAAAAATAGATTCTTCTTTTGAAATTTTATATAATAAAATAAATGAATTTTTAGATAAAATAGATGATGACACAAATTCTATTGAAAATTTGTTGATTGAAGGAACTGAATTATTAGAAGAATATCGTCCGCTATCTGGATTAGTTTTAAATGACTAGACTGATGCTTGGATGAATGGGTTAAATCAATTGGTAGTTTATAATTTTAATGGTATTGAAAGTCTTGAAATTGAAGCTGATGCCAATACAGATATTGTATTCGGTAAAAACAATGAAATTAATAGTAGTACTGGATCTGTTTCTCCAGCCAATGAGGGTAATCACATTCGAGTTGGACCAACAAATAAAATAGTATTAAATCCTTTAAAAAGCACAATTAAATCATTAGAGTTTGCTCGTCCTTCTTATGCTATTATTAATTATAAAGCTGTTTCTTCCTTAGAACTAAAAGGATATATTAATACAAATGAGGAGTAAATAATATGAGAGAATATTTGACTGATTCAAAATTCTTATCTATGTTAGATGAGATGCGTATAAAAAATCATTACGCCAAAATTACTGTATTATCATTTGTAGATGAAAAACCTTTGCGTGAAATTTAGGGAATAGCTACGGCTGGATCTATTACTGTTAATGGACAAGCAGCGTTACGTCGCACAATAAGTTTAACAGTAAGTGGAATAGAAAATGAAAATGATATAAATAACATTGAAAATATAATTTCAATAAATAAAAAAGTAAAGATAGAAGTGGGACTTGAAAATCCATTTGAAGATTATAAAAATTATGGAGATATTATTTGGTTCCCTCTTGGTACTTATGTAATTAATCAAGCCACCACGTCTACTACTGCTTCTTCAGCAAATATTTCTATTTCAGGCAAAGATAAAATGTGTATGCTTGATGGAACTTGCGGAGGTACATTACCTTCAGCAGTTACTTTTCATGAAACATAGTATGAAGATGATAATGGAGATATTTCTATAGAACAAGTACCTATATTTACTATTATTAAAGAATGTGTAACACATTTTGGCAAAGAGCCAGAATAGAATGTTATAATTAATGATGTAGATATGACAGCTAAACTTAGTACAAAATATGTAGGTCAAAACCCTATATGGTTTTCAAAAGATTATAAAAGTTTTGTAATTAGTGAAAACGCGCCCGAAGATGAAAATTTTTTATAGCATAAATTTATTTATGGACAAGATGTTGGATATCAAGAAACAGATTTTACTTATCCTGGAGAATTAGTTTTTTCTGCAGGAGATACAGTAACTTCTGTTCTTGATAAAATTATTGAATCTTTAGGTAATTATGAATATTTTTATGATTTAGATGGTCATTTTGTATTTTAGCAGAAAAAGAATTATTTAAATTATTATTATACTCCAATTACTTAGATTAATGATAATTATTATATTAAAGCTTTTTCTGATAGTAAGTATTATTATACTTTTATTGATGCTAAAGATACTTTATCTTATTATAATAGTCCTAAATATGAAAATATAAAAAATGATTTTATTGTTTGGGGTGATAAAACAAATGCTAATGGGGTTACCAAAACTATTCAATATCATTTGGCTATTGATGAAAAACCACAAATTGATTTAGCTAATTAGTATATGTGGGATATCACTAGAGGCAATGGAGATCATGCTTATTATTTATTTGAGTATGAAAAAAATAATTATAACTAGACCCCTGAACAAAAAGCTATTGAAATAATTTATACTGAAAATCATAGTGAAATTACTGATAGTTCAATAGAAACAGCCATTAAAAAAGATATAATGGATAATATTTTATAGAATTATTCTTTTTACAATGGTGATCAGTTTATCTTATATTATAAGGTTATTTTTTCTGATTAGATAAGATATTATAAAGTAGTATTATTAAATAGAGAGATTATTGATTTTATATATCTTGAAGATTTAACTGATATTATTGATTTTACCCATTTGGCTTTTGGAGTTTATCCTAAAAAAGATGAAGAAGATACCTCAGATGATAACAGTTCTTCTGATGACGAGCCAATAGGTTATCCTGATAGACCCAATGCTCCTGATTTAGATCCTGGGTTTGGTGTTCCTGACTCTTGGCATAGAGGTACTTAGAGAGATAAACAAAATTAGTTAGATCCTGATTTTAGTGTAGATCCAGATGGATCTTCTAAACCTCCTAATGATTCTGATGATAAAAAAGATGATACTACAAAAGTAAAAAACAAAGAATTTTATTTAGTATAGAAAAGAATTATAGATAATGTTGATATTTTAGGATATTATAATAAAAAGGGCGAATGGATATAGATTTTTGAATTATCAGAAAAATTAAATTTAACTAATATAAATAATTTAATAAATAAAGTAAAATAGAATTATTATCTAAAAATTATAAAAGATATAAATTTTGATGAAATTAATAAAGAATATGATTTTAATTTTATTAATCAAAATAATGTTTTATTAGTTTCAAGTACTGGTCTATTAATTTATAAATTAAATTCTTATGATTCTAAAGGCAATAAACAAGAATACAATTATAGCATTCCTGATAATTATTCTGCTATTAAAGATTCAGAAAATAAAACATTAATATCAGAAGAAGAGCATAAAGAATTAGTTAAAGTTTTATTAGAATATTATAAAACGAATAAAGATGACCTGATAGATGATATTACTTTAATTTATAACTATACAGACATAAATGATATTCCTAGCGATAATCCATCAGGCGATGGTCCAATAGGTTATCCTGACAAACCCAATACTCCTGATTTAGATCCTGGGTTTGGTGTTCCTGATTCTTGGCATAAAAATACTAATTCTATTAAATCATAGAACTAGCTAGACCCTTACTTTGGAGTAAGCTCTAAAGGAGAAACTTCTTCAGATACTAAAAAAGATAATAATTCATCTAGCTCTGATAATAAAAAAGGTAGTGACTTGCTTCTTCCATTTTTAGATCCAGTAGAAGGAAAAAAAGATTAGTTAAAAGTTTTAAAAGATTAGGAAGATATAATAAAAAAGATTTTTATTTTACGAGATAATGGGAATTATACTTTAAATGAAATAATTGAAGAAATTACCAATGCTTATAATTCTAATGTTATTGATTTTTCAGTCTTACCAGAAAATAGTAAAATAAAAATTATTACTTATACTCCAGAAGAGCCAGAATTTGATTATGAAGATAATTTTTATTTTACGTTAATTGGCACTCCTTGTCATGAATGGCGCGAAGAATTATTTAGATAGGCTTTATTGAATAGTGAAAATGGGTCTCAAAAAGGAGACTATGATGATGAATTATTAGCTAAAATTAATAATGAATATTTATGGCGCAAATAGTTATTTGACCCACAGAATGAAACTTGGCATGAGGAATGGAATAATCAAATTGATTCAGCTAACTCAGATAAAGAAAAAATAGATACTTGGGATGGATGGAATCCAGCAATTTACATTGATCCTAGTTTAATAACTTATTGGTTAGATTTTATTGATGTTGATTAGTTAGTATCAAAGTATTCTGTTAATAAGATAGGCCGACGCACTAAAGCATTAACTAAAACTAATATGAGTCTACTATATAAATTAAATGTACCTGATATTATTTTCTTCGAGAATACTGGCGAAGCAGATTTAATTTAGAAAATTGAAGAATATACACTAGAAGGACAAGCCTATTGCGCGTTAAAACCTGGGCAAATGAAATTGTTTAGTTCTAGTGGAACAGGTAGCACAGCATTTGATTATATAAGAGAAATGCTATATTAGTATTTAATTTATAATTTAACTGTCACTATTAATTGCGCGCCTAGATATTATTTAGAGCCTAATAATTTAATTTATATAGATGATAAAAAAAGTAATATTAAAGGGGAATTTGTTATAACTCAATATACCCTTCCTTTAACTTATAATGGGAATATGTCAATTACAACAAATGAAGCTTTAACAAGAGTATAAGGAGGTAACAATGAGTATTGAATTAAAATAGATTGTTTATAATCTTGAAGATTATGGAGGATCTGGAGGATTAATTTCTACTAATAAAAATAATCATAATGAATTAATATACAGTATGGTTTATCAGAATAGGGAGAACGATTCTACAGAGACTACATTGGTTGGAGATTTAGGATTAACTGACTATATGGAAAATCGTATTGATATTTTTAATAAAAATATTTTAGTTAATTATACTAATGTAAAAAAAATAGGTATTTAGGCTCCTCCTGGAACCAAGTTCACTTTTTCTGAATCGACTACCCCAAATGCAGGTTAGTGGTTAATGATAGGTCGTACTGGAATCTATGAATTAAATGATGATATAGTGATCAAATCATTGCGTTTCCAACGTCCTAAAAATTATATCTTAAATAAAGAATTAAGCTAGGAATTACAGTCTAATGGAACATCAATTATGAAATAGGCTAGAGATGAATTTCTAACTAAAGTAACTGAATTAACTAAAAGCCAAGGGACAGTTCCAGATCGGACTGAAACTGGTAATGACTATTGGATATAGTATAATAATCTCCATTAGCAATATGTTACTAAATACAGAAGCGGTTTAGGCTTATATTTAAAAGGCAAAGCTGGAGTTTATGTTGATGGTTCTGAAGATGATTTATATAATATTATTATTGATTTTACTTATGGAGAAGAGGAGGGATAATTGATGTATAGTTTTTATGGCGGACAAAAAGGTCAAGATTTTAAAATAACAAGAATATTCTCTAACCGAGCTATAGATATGGTTGGAGACTTACAAATGCGTTGGACTTCACCAGTAAATGTAGGAGATTATATTTTTATTAACTATGGTGATCCTTCATTTATGAATGAAGAAACTTCTAATTATAATACTAATTTATAGATAGATTTAAAAGCTAGTGGTAAATCTTTTACTAATTCATTGTGGCAAAAAATCTATGTAGATAGAAATTTAACAGTTTCTCCTGAATTTCCTGAAAATGATAATAATATTTATGTTTTTCTAAATTTAGATGAAAGTGATACTGAAGAATATGGTAATTCTTTACATGAAGTATCAGATATTGAAAGTGAAGAATGCTTTGGCTTTGGATATAGATTAATAGCTTGTGTTACAGGTGTCACTCCTCGAATTTAGGTATTCCATTAGACAATAGATATTGAAGATGGAGATCCTTATGTTACTTTAGATTTAACTAATCCTGATACTCCTAAAATTAAATTTTATTTATAGCGTGGATAGCGTATTGAAGATGTTTATAGAAATATTGTAGGATCTTAGGAAGAACCTAATGCTTATTTATATACTGATGGTAGAGCTTACATAGACAAAAATGGCGAAACAAAAATTGCTACTTTAACTAAACCTTAGTTAGTTTTTAATTTGCCAAAAGCTCCTACTTTTTACTATGGCATGTTATTTGGCACAGGGCCATTAAATTTTTACCATAATTTTGGTATCTTATCTAGTAGCGATTATTATATAAATAATGATACTTATAAAGTTTATAAAAAAGAAGTTCAATTAATTGCTATCATTAGTGATTTTTTACTTCATTTTTTATCAGATGATACAGTAACTTATACTTTAGATGAAAATTCTAAAAATGAAGAAACAGGTTTTTATACTAATCTTTAGTTTAATGATACTAAGCATTTTTATTATAAAGTGGATAGTAAATTTTTTAAAGAAGGTAGTTATTTAAATAATTCATTTATATATACTCAAGAAGAAGATCAAAGTGTCATTTTTAATCCTTTATCTAATAAAAATAATGAAATAACAAAAAATAAGGAAAAACAAATTTTAAAATTATATACGGAATTAAAAAATAATTATAATTTATCTGTTCGTCCTTATGAACGTTATAAAGAGGATGGAACAAAAGAATTAATTCCTTAGTATATGTGGATTAATAGCGATGCAATTGAAAAAGTTAATACTTATTTATTATCAGCTTCTATTTTTAAATCTTTCCCTAATTCACTATATCCTTTAGGAACTATAATAAATGATTTAATAGAAAAATTATTTAGTATCATTATAGAAGATAAAAATGGAAATCCTTCAATACAAGAAAATTACAAGGCTTCTGATATATTTTATTCTTTTGAAACCTATAATATTGCAGATTATTTAATTGGAGTATTAGATTTAGCTTCTTGGTTAAATGAACATTATAATAATGTAACAAAAGCTTATAAAGCTGATTTTTATATTAATGAACCTACAGGTAAATTTTATATTTTAACAGATGTAAATGAATCATATATTGAAGGAAAATATATTGGAGCTATTACAGCTCCTGCCCCTATTGCTACAACCCAAATGACTTCAAGTTTTTATTTTGATAAGGAAAAACAAAAATATGTAAAAAATCAAAATAAAGTTATTAGTAGTTTGACTGAAGGTATGGGAGAAAATATTTATCAAGAAGAATTTTTATTTAAATTGGTAAATGATCCTATTACTTTAACAAAAATAAAATAGGTTGCAAATGAAGCAGATTTTACAATTGGAGAACCCATTCCTTAGAACGAAAATGAATAGTTAATAAACATAGAAGCTCCTATGCCTATTCATGTATTTACTCCTGGAGACAGCGGATTAAGTGTTTTAAATAATAAAGTAATATGGGATTCTACTAATTATAATGGGCCATTGTTCTCTAAAGGAGATTTATTCTTTAATATAACACGTTTAGAAGATAATAATGCTAACCGTGGCGATATTTATAAATATAATAAACTTCCTACTAATACAATTGAAGAACAAAAAGCTATTTTAAAAGACGTAATGACTAATAGTTGGGAATTAGTTGGAAATATAAAAGGTATTCCTGGCATTCCTAATCCTACTAAAATTGTAAATATCACTTTAATTCCTACAACAAATCAAAGTGATAATTTTAAAATAACTTATTTAGGCAGTAGTAATACAAGTACTTTTAATTATAAGATAAATAAATCTCCTAATGCTGGAGCAGATAACCCAACTCCAACATTAATGACTATAATTCAAAATATAATTAATGGTAATAATATTTCAATAACTAATAATGAATTAATTTTACCTAATTTATTAGTAAACACTAATAATGGAGAAATTTTACTAATAAATTATTTTGCTTCAGAAGATGCCACACCTGAGAGCTATTGGGGAATTTATACTAATAATTCTTGGAATATAATGTCTTTCTCTGGTGGAGGATCTTCATTCTTAAATGATTAGCCTAATAAATTAACTGAATAGCATAAACAATAGGGATATTCAGTTGATTACTTAGAAACAAAATTTTTAAATAGCCATTTAATTTGGCACGATTGGGATTAAGGAGGAATTTTAAATGGATGCTCAATTAGTTGCGCAAATATTTCAGATTTGTATTATTCCTTTACTAGGAATTTTAACGACATTCTTAGTTGCTTGGATTAAATCTAAAAAAGATGCTTTAAAGCAACAAACAGATAGCGAATTAGCTAAAAAATATTTAGATATGCTTGATAATACAATTACTGATTGCGTTATAGCGATGAATTAGACTTATGTTAATTCATTAAAACAGCAAGGAAAATTTGATGGTGAAGCATAGAAAAAAGCATTTACTGATGTTTATAATAAAGTAATTGCTATTTTAGGTCAAGATGCTATTGAATATTTGAATTCTGCTGTTGGAGATCTCAATGAATATATTTCTTCTAAAATTGAAAAAGAAGTTAGTACAAATAAAATTACTCCAACAGAAACAAAATAATAAAATGGGAGAACCGATATGGTTCTCCCATTTTTTTTGTGCTTATTTATTGTATTAAAATGCCCTAAATTTTTTCCCAAAAATTTTGGCAAAATTGGGAAATTATTTGACAATATTTTTTATATAAGTATAGAAAGAATAAATAAGAAAGGATTTTAGTTATGAATTTATATCAAGGTTTTGGAAATAATCAAAGTTATTATCAACCACAAAGGACCAATACAATAATACCTCCAAGTTAGTAGCCATAGCCTGCTTTTATTGGATTAAAAGGTCGTCCAGTTTCTTCATTAGAAGAAGCAAGAGCTGCCGCTATTGATTTTGATGGTTCTGTATTTTTCTTTCCTGATTTGGCTAATAAAAGGATTTATACTAAGCAAATTAATTTAGATGGAACAGCATCTATGAATATGTATGAGTATAAAGAAGTTCCTACTGAAGCTTTTAATTCATCTAATTTTGTTACTCGTTAGGAATTTGATGAAACATTAAATGATATTAAAGGTGCATTAAATATGATTGCTTAGTAGACTTAGCAATAGAAGCAATAGCCAAAAGTAGAAGAATAGCCTAAATAGCAAATTAATTTTTAAGGAGTAATAAGTTATGCAAATGAATCCTATGTAGATTATTCAAATGATAAAAGGTGGGTCTAATCCTCAATAGTTAATAATGTCATTCTTATAGCAATAGAATAATCCAATGGCAAATAATTTACTATAGATGGCATAGAATGGAAATACCAGTGGAATAGAACAAATAGCACGTAATATGTGTGCATAGAGAGGGTTAGACTTTGATAAAGAATTTAATTCCTTTAAGCAATAGCTTGGGATTAAATAATATTTTTATTAAAGGAGGACATTTATATGTTCAACACAAGTAATGGTTATAGTTTAGCTGATATTGCCGCAGCCACAGGCGGTAATGGATACCGTAATGGTGATGATGGTATGTGGGGTAACGGTGCATGGTGGATAATTATTCTCTTCCTTTTCTGCTTCAATGGCTGGGGCGGAAATGGCTGGGGTAATGGCGCCAATGGCTCTGGATATCAGGGAACTACAACAAGAGAAGAATTAACTTATGGCTTTGATGTAAGCGATATCAAGTCTGGCATTAATTCTTTACAAACAGGTTTATGTAATGGTTTTGCTGGCGTTAATAACAATTTATTAACTGGTTTTGCAGGCGTTACTGAAACTTTAAATGGAAATGCTCGTACTTTACAATCTGATATTAGTAATTTAGGTATGAATGCTATGTAGAATACTTTTGGTATCACTCAAGCTATTAATGCTGATACTATTGCTAATATGTAGAATACAAACGCTCTTTCTCAGCAATTAAATAATATGGCAGCGACAAATGCTCAGTGCTGCTGCGAGAATAAGAATCTTATTACATCAAGCTTCGCTGATTTAAATTATAATTTAGCAAGTCAAGCTTGTCAAAACCGTCAAGTAGTTAATGAAGGAGTAAGAGATATCATTGATAATACTAATGCTAGTATGCGTTCTATCCTTGATTTCCTTGTCCAAGATAAGATTGAAACCCTTACTGCTGAAAATGCTACTCTTAAAGGTCAGATTTCTCAAAACTTACAGAATGCTTATTTAGTAGAACAATTAAGCAATAAAGCTCCTATCCCAGCTTATGTTGTTCAAAATCCTTATGCAGGAACTAATTATACTGGATGCGGATGCTAGTATACTGCTTAATAAAGAAAAGAGGTTAAAAAATGGAAATAACAGCTAATGCTTTACAAACGGTAAATGCCAATGGTAATGTAGTGTTTACTAATACCGCTGTTCCAGGCAGTTGCGCCATGGTACATCGTGAAGGTAGCGGATTAGTAACTTTACGAGGTATAACTAATCAATGTAGAGCCAGATTTAAGGTTACTTTTGGAGCTAATGTAGCTCTTCCAACTGGTGCAACTGTAGCTCCTATTTCTTTGGCAATAGCTATTAATGGGGAGCCTGTTGCAGAAACTACAATGATCTCGACTCCAGCAGCAGTAGAATAGTTTAATAGTATTTCTCGTGCTCTATTTTTAAATGTTCCACGTGGATGTTGCCAATAGATAAGTGTTGAGAATACCAGTGCTTCTGCTGTTAGTGTTGAAAATGCCAGTCTTATTATAGAAAGGGTGGCTTGATTATAATGGAAAAATTATGTTAGATTAAAAATAGTTTAATAACTTTAGTTGAACAGCAAATGGCTAATCCTCAACAAGCAGATACCCATGAAATGGGAGAAGTTATTGATATGATTAAAGATTTGGCCGAAGCTTGTTATTATGAATCAATCGTAGATGCTATGATAGAAAGTAAGGAAGAAGAAATTTATGGCATTGGTATGATGAAAGATCCTCGTAAACGTAAAAATCCATATCCTTATTATGTAAATAATGATTATTATGGAGATAAACATTATAGTAAGGATTATGATGGCGGATATAATGGTTATAATTATACAGGCACAGGCGGAATGAATGATGATAGTAAAAAAATGGGCCATAGCCCAATGAAGCGTAAATCCTACATTGAAAGTAAGGAACATCATATGGACTAGGCCCAATAGATGAGAGAGTTAGAAGATTATGCTCAAGTTCTAACTTCTGATCTTTTAGAAATGATTCAGGATGCTACTCCTGAAGAAAAACAATTATTACAAAGAAAAATAGCTACATTAGCTACAAAAATTGTATAAAAATAACAAATAAAGGGAAGCAATTGCTTCCTTTTATTTTTTTTGTTCTTGTACGTCATGAACAGGTAATTGGACAGCTCGATCATAATAAGTTTTTGCTTGACCATTTCCGCCTAAGCCAGCATAAACCTTATAAAATTCTACTAATTGTTCATATTCAGTATTTGTCATAAATCCTTGCTGAATATATGCTTTACACAATTGAGTTAATCTAAAACGATAAGAAGTTAAAATTAAATTCATATGTTTATTGGCGACAGTGTTACTTTCTAATACATATTTTCGCAGTTCTTCAATTTCTTGCCGAATTGGTTCAATATGAGTTTCAATTGTGTTGTCTAAAGTATCATTTTCCTTTTCTTCAACTAGCTTTTTATAAGTTTTCATTTTGCCATAAAGACATTTACAGAAGGCTAAGGCACCTGCAGAAATTAGTCCAAAAATAATTTCAAGCAGATGTGTAGTAATAAATTCTAACATTTATATAATCCTCCCGACATGAATTTGTCGCTCTTTCTCATTATAAATGAAAGAAAGAATTATATAATTGTATAAAATTGCCCGTCATTCCCAATTTAATTCATCCTACTACGCTTTAAAATATGCAGTATATAAACATATAGCATCACAAACATCATCATTTGCATCAATACCATATGTATCTTTCACATATTTTATATCAAGAGGTTTAAGGTTTTCACGTTTAATACCACGGCCTGTTTTAATTCCTAAGTTTTTTCGCCATTCACTAGCTTGCATAAATTCTATGCTTTTGGAATTTATATTATTATTTACACTATGAGCACCAAGGACTATAGATCCTTGAAGCCACATAAGTAATCGAGCAGTATCTGAATAACCATAGGCTTCTGGATGAACATCTTCAGCAATTAATTTTTCTATATTATATTGTTTTACTAATTCTATAATTCCACTTTGTATTTTTTGGATACGACTTATATTATTAGAAGAAGAGGCAGTAAGTAAACCATAAGTAATTAACTTACCTTTATCATCTGATATAGCATATCCAGTAGATTTAGTGGATAAGTCTAAAAATAAAAAATTCATATAAATCTCCTCCTATTATAGAAGGAGATTATTATTTATTGATTAATTATTAACGTCCTTACTTGTTGAACCAAATCCGCCAATTCTTGTACCTTCAGCCTTATCATCATCTGTAATAAGGTAGTTTCGAATAACGCCCTGACCAATAATATCTCCTTTAGCAATTTCAATATCAAAAGGAGAAAGATTAATTAACTGGAAATAGATATGTCCCTCATTATCAGGATTATTATAATAATCAGCATCAATGATGCCAACTCCATTAGCAAGAATAATCCAATGTTTTAAAGGCAAAGAAGAACGAACAGATAGTTCAAGGAATTGACCATCTTCCATATGGCATTTCATTCCAGTAGGAACAAGTGTAGGTTTTAACTTAAGTCCTTTAGTAATTTTAGCCATGTCATTTAATGAAATAATGTTATTAGTTGCCGCTCCATCTTTAAAAGTTTCTACAATATGTATATATGAAGGAATTACAACATCTTCAGCAGATGCAAAATCATATCCTGCACTATATTTCGTTTTTCGTTCTGGCATTGGTAAATCCCAATCATTATATTTACTTACCTTTTCAAAATAAATACTCATTAGTTAATTGTAGTCTCCCCATCAAAATTAGTTCTAGTTGTATAACAAAGTGAAATATGATCTGTCGGTTCTTTTTCATCATTAAACTTTTTTACAAGGGTTACTTGATACCATTCATCAATAATCTCACCCTTCTATTTACGCTCTTTCTTTGTAGAAGAATATTTAGCTAAATCATATTCTCTATCCTGCTTAGCCTTATTAATAAGTTCAGCTGCTTCTTTTTCTGTATCTACTCTATATACTTCAGTAGTATTAATTAAATATTCAAACATATTTTCTCCTATTAATTTACATAAATTTTAATATTATTATTACTATATTTAGTAATTAAAGAATTTTCAATAGTTTCCTTAAGTCCCTCACCATAAGTCTAATTGCCATAAAGATGAATATCACTATCTTTATATTGTTCTGATAGTTTAGTTAAAGTATCACTAAGATTATCAAGACGGCAAGTACAAACCATAGTAGGCTTTTTATCATTTGGGCCTTGGTAATAAATAATTTGTGTTGTATTAAATAAATCAAAATAAGTAAATAACATAATTATCTCCCTATTACTGGAACAATGCCAGCATCATAATCAAATAAATGATAGCAATGAGTTTCATCATTATTTGTAATCCAAATTTCAACTGCCCCAGAACCACTATCATTAATATCTTTAATTTGACCTAAGTTCTTAATAATATCATAAACGGCTGAAGTCATATTAAGATAAGGGTTATCATTACTTAAACTATTAGTTTCAAATACTGTATAATAATTTAATTCATTACATAAAAGCATAAAATATTTATTATTACTTTCTTGAACATAGCTATCAATAACTTCTAATTTTTTATCCACTTCTTCTGGAGTAAGTTCTTTCATTTGACCAATTACACATTTATTTAATTCATAATTGCTCATTTTAAAATCAACGCCATCAGTCAGAACATTCCATTCAGTCCCAGACCAAACATAATTATGAGTATCAATTGTATTATAAAATACATCTCCTACTCGTGGTTCTTTCTATATTGCTTCTTCTAAAGTAGCAATTTTTTCTCTATATCTCATTTATTAATCTCCTTTAAATTTATGATATTTTGATTTTTACTACCTCTCATTGATAGGGTAATATCTCTTTGAGACTGAATATATGGACCATCAATTAATACATCAGCTTTTTTAAGAATTTCTTGGAGTTTACCATTAGTAGTTTGCTTAATTAAATCATCATAATAATATCCAGTCCAAACATAAATTTTAGTATCAGGAAGCTTTTCTTTAATTGTATTAATAAGAAGTAGAGTAAGTAATTGATTTTGTTCACATAATGGTTCGCCTCCCATTATACAGAAATCTCTATGAATACCATTGGCTTGAAGTGCTTGAAATATTTCTCCAAAAGTCTCATTGGTGAATTCTTTACCTTTTTCAAAATCCCAAGTTTCAGGATTATGGCATCCAAAACAATGGTGTGGGCAACCTTGGGTGAAAAAAGAGACACATACTCCCGGAGCTGCGGCAATATCATTTTTTATAATTCCTGCATATTTCATATATCCTTTATTTCCTCCACTTCTAAATCTAAATCATTAACATCATCTTCATCATCAGTTTCAATATAATAAGCAGAACACTAACAATTAGTATGGTAAGGAGGAAGAGGGACATCTTCTCCTACGGGGTATTCTCCAGCCCATTCACCGCATAGATCATCGCAAGTTCCTGTTTCAATTACAAGTATTGAAGCTACAGGTTTTATTTTCATTTCCATTAAATGAGTAAATAAATATTTACCTTCATTATTTAATAGACGAGAATACATATTTGCACCGAAGTTTTTTAAATTATCTGGAAAATCGCCAGATAATCTTTTTTTTTCTAAATCATCTAAATATTTAGTAATTCGTTCATCTAATGTTTTTCCATCTTCTTGAAAAGTTAAGTCTGTTATATCTTTTAAATTAAAAGGAGCTACTGTTTTATAAATCTTTCCTAACTATATATTAATTTCAGAATAAAGATTTTCTAATGCCTTATAAAATAAATTTATTAGAGTATCTCGATGCTCTTTTGTATTAATTTTTTCATCATTAGTTATCCAAGAAAATATTATTTTTATAATTGCTTCTAATTCCAAGTCAATTTTTTTATTTAATACTTCAGTAGCTTTTTCTAATTTATCTTTTATTTTATAATGCTTTTTTAAAGGTCTTTTAGAATAATTCATTCCATAACCTCCCAAGAGCAACAATATAAATCACAACAAGGAATAATTACTTGTTCTAATATTTCTTTATTATCATAATCTTTAGATATTTTTACCTTATTAAATCTATACCCTCTAACGTTATAGGTTATTGGAATCCATATCCATTGTTCATTATCTTCTTGCCATTCTATACAAGTTTTTGATACTTTAATTGGTATAATATTCTTTTTATTTAAATAATCATAAACTTCTCGTGAATTATTCGTTATATAAGTACAGCATACTATCTAATTAGAACAAGGATATTTTCTTCCTTCTTCCTAATTAAAATAGTTGGCTAAGTCATAAATTGAACGTATCATTCCATCTACCCCGTATGCTTTACTCGTGCTTCTACTTCTTTTTGTTTGCCATAATTAAAAGCAGTTTTATAATTTCCAGTTAAATAACCGGTTACACGACGTAACTATTGAATATTAGTACTACCGCATTCAGGACACTTATCATTGAATTCATCACAATATCCACAGTCAAGGCAAGTATCATTAGGTACATTTACTGCAAAATAAGGAATATCCTTATCCATAGCATAATTAACAATTTGTTCAAGAGCATCAATATTATGCTTTACAGTAGAGTCTAATTCTACATAGGTAATACATCCAGCAGAAGAATAACCTGTTAATTGACTTTCAATATCAATTTTATCAAAAGGAGACATTTTCTTCCAGACTGGAACGTGCATAGAATTAGTAAAAAATTCTTTATCAGACACATTAGGAATAATACCATACTTCTCTTTAAACTTTTGCATTGATGTATAACATAAATTTTCAGCAGGAGAATAATATACTCCAAAGTTTAGTTTGAATTGTTCTTTAGCTTTTGCACAATAATCTTTAAATAATAATTCGATTTTTTTAGCTAATTCCATACCTTCTTTAGTAGCATGATCTTTGCCAATAAGGATTTGAAGAGTTTCAGCTAAACCAATCTATCCAATAGCTAATGTGCCATGCTTAAGAGCACTTCTAATTCCTTCTTCTGGAATATAGCCTGCCATTAGATTATTTTCATACATAAACTTCGCAGATTTTGGGTCTTGAGAACAAATCCAATCAAAGCGTTCCATTAATTGAATACGAGCTTCATCAATTTTTCTATTTAATAAAGCCATAAATACTGGTATAATATCTTCTTCTTGCCCTTCTTTTTTACATTCTTCTTTTGCCATCATAGCAATAGTTGGGAGGATAATAGTCACAGGACAAATATTTCCTCTACCATCTTTTAATTGACCGAAACCATTAATATCATATCCATTGGCTGTTCTACATCCCATCGTAGAAAAGTAGGTACGAGGGTCATTAATGTCATATCCTGCATTTCCAGACCAATCAACATTAGCATAATTTGGATATAATCTTGTAGCGGTTGAACGTAATGCGAGTTTAAATAAATCGTAATTTGGATCTCCTTCTTCACGGTTAACACCTTTCATACACTGAAAAATTCCGCAAGGGAAAATAGATGTTTTATGTAATTTACCAATACCTTCGATAGATACATCCAAAAGAGCTTTAGTAATCATTCTTCCTTCTGGAAGAGTGCAAGTACCATAATTAATAGAAGTAAATGGTAACTAATTACCTGAACGAGATTGTAAAGTATTAAGGTTATGATACATACCTTCTACTGCTTGATGAACTTCTTTTAAAGTCATATCTATAGCATATTGATATACTTTATCAAAATCTCCAGCATCATCTGCTTCATTTAGATAAGCTGAATAATCATTAATCGGAATATCTATGATTTTTTTATAGGTATCACTATCTTCTAAATAATTATCTAAATTCCAATTACAATTGCTTAAGTATTTCATACCATCACGATAATGCTTATAAAAAGATTTACGAACATAAGGAACCATAGTCCAATCAAGATGGGTCGCACTAACGCCACCAAATTGAGAAAGACTTTGAATTTGGAAAATAACAGCCACTAATTGGAAAGCTGTATTCACTGAACCTGCTGGACGTACATCTGTTTGGCGTGTATTAAATCCATTAGCAAGTAAATCATCAAAAGGAATACTTAAACAATTATGAGAACCAACATAATAAGCATCAAGATCATGAGTATAAATTATATTTTCTAAATGATTTTTACGAGTCATGGGAGATACAATATAATCTAAAGCTAACTGCTTAGTTACAACACTACTAGCTTCACCAATACGACCACCGAATGATGCTTCATCTACATTAGCATTTTGATTTTTAATATCTTTACCATCTAATTTTTTTCTAATAGCTTGAATGAAATCATCTTTTTTCTATCGAGCTACTTCTTTTTTATATCTATATCTAATATAGGCACGAGCAACGTCACGTCGTTCTGACTGCATTAAATAATCTTCAATTATATCTTGGATATCTTCTACTTCAATACTACCATCTGGACATTTATTTATCCAAGATTCAATATCATTAGCAATATCAGTAGCTGTATCATTTTCATATAACTATCCATCGACTTCTATAAATGCTTTGTTAATAGCATTAATTATTTTATTTTTATCAAATAATACAACTGTACCATCACGTTTAATTATATACATTTTTAACCTCCGCACTAAATATAGTATGAATTTTTAAACTTATACTATATTTAGTGTTTGTTATTAGTTAATTATCTATTTTGGCTTAAGATTTAGTACCAAAACCAATCATAATCTGTAATTATATCACAGCATTTTAATCTGTCTCTTTCCGTTTCATTAAATAAAATTTGCATATTATCAAAATTTATATTTTTAAAATCTTCTTCATCAGCAGAATAACGCCTGATAATTTCTTTGACATCAGGGTATTCTTCTCTATTTAGTTGACGAAGGAAACGTTGTTTATCAGAAGCATGAATATAATATATCCGTAAATCAATTTCTGAAAAATTGATTAATGATCTAATCCCAGAAGGATTAAAAATACCTATATTAATTTTATCATCAACTAAACATTTAATACCAGTTCCATACCACCAATTATTAAATTGAACATATTCAAGCATTTGATTATTATTTATCATTTGCTTAAAATCTTCTTCAGATATAAAATGATATTCTTTTCCTTCTGTCTCTCCTTCACGCATTGGACGAGTTGTATAAGAAACAACAATATTCATAGGTAATTCATAAGCTTTTACTACATCTTTTAAAATAGTATCTTTGCCCGAACCAGCTTTACCTATAAGGGCTATTAATTGATATTTTTTATTATTCATCTTCAGCCTCTCCCTAAAAACGATTATTCCTTAAAATTAGGTTTCCATTAGATTGAATTTCATCAATATGATAAAGTTGATGGCCCGCAGTTGAAGCATACTTCTTAGCGATGAAATCATCGCCTGAGCGAATACCCTGAACCACAATCATATTGCCGCGATTAAACCAAGATTTTTCAATAATTTTTTTAGTTCCATCAGGTTGTTTTTGAGAAATTTGTTTATCGAATAATGTAAAATATTCTTTTCTAAATTTTACATTTACTACTCCTGTTGGAGTAAGAATTGTTACAATACTTTTATTTTTATTCTTGGCAATACAAGTACCGCATAATTTAGATAAATAATAAATATTTATTGTTTTTCCAGCTTTAACAAAACTTCTCTCTACTACTGGATCTTCAGGTAAACTATAAAAATCGGCAAATCCATATTTGCTTTGATTTACTTGAGCCAATTCATGTTCATGATAATAGAAGCATAATACTTCCATTTCCCAAGCTGAATAATTTACTTTAGGACAATATTTTTTCCAATCTTCTTTAAATATAATTTCATTTAATTTATTTAAAATTTCTTTTTTATTATCAGCAATTTGCTCACGATAAATATCCATCCAACCTTGGTAGACTTTATCGTTCCAATCTTTAATGTTTAAATAAAAATTAGAATCTTTATTTTGAATTAAACTATCTTTATCAATTTTTTGTAAAAAATCAATAGCTCTATCATCCAATTTGTAATAAACTTTATCATATTTACAAATTTGTTTTAAATAACGAGTAAATTCATAAATGTGTAAAGCTTGCTGCCGTTCAAGAGTATCCGCAGGAAGAAGATTGAATTTCATTAAAGTAGCTAAATTTTGAAGATTAAGATTTTTCTTTTTATCACAAGTTTCCCAAATATACCAGACCATACAAAGTTTTCTATCCATCATATGATCAAATGCTCCACCTTTAATAAGTGAAATCATTGCTTGCTTATTAGGATTAACCTTATTTAAAAAATCTCTTGGGGATTTATAAGGTCTATTTTCAATAATAGTTTTAACTACATCATCACCAACATTTAGCATACCTTTTAAGCCAAATAGAATTTGATTATTTTCAACATCGGGAATAAAACTAAATTCTGATTTGTTAATATCAGCAAGACTTACTTGAATACCAGCTTTGCGAATGTCTCCAATAGCTTTAGCAATCTTTCCATAGTCAGTAGAATTAGTTTTTCTTACTTTAGATTTTTTATCAGGTAAATCTTCAAAAGTAACTCCATTAGCCAAATCATCTGCTTCAGGATCATAAATATCTACGATCTCTTCTTCACTATTATCTTCCAAAGAGCCACTATTAACAATTAAACAAGCACAATTCCAATAGATAGGATTATAATGAATAACGAAATAAATCATTTGAATAGCTACAAAACTATAAGGTAGACTATGATTTAATGAAAATGCATATCCTAATTGCGGTGCTACTGCTGTTTCCCAAAAATATTCTGCATCATTTTTATTATCAAAACGACTAAATACTTGTTCTTTTAATTGAGGAATTTTAGCCATTTGTTTTTTAGCAACAACTTTACGGGCGGAATTGGCTTCGCCTAATGTAAAATGTGCTATGTCCATAAGGATTTCCATCATTTGCTCTTGCAAAGGACAACAACCATAATATTTATCACAATGCTTATGAAATTTATCAATAAGCTCTTGCGGCAAATGATGTTGTTTCATTTCTTTATCAAATGCTTGAATACCTTGATGTTGAATACGATAAAATCTATCTTGCTGTGATTCTTTACCTTTTTCAGATATAAGACGCATCATAGCATTAGCCGCAGTCATTTCCATAGGGTCTTGTGGTTTTAATTTTTTAGCAATAGCTAATCCTACACCAGTAGAAAACTGGAAACAGTCTAATACATCTCCGGCCGCCAGATGATCCCAAATTTTTTGATCAGTTGTATCTATTACTTCTGGATGAATATATTGATTATAAAAATCTCTTAAAGATAAGTCAGGAATTTCTTTTGCCTTTAATAATAATTCATAACAAGTAATAATTTTATCAGAAGCTTCAGTAACAAGGAAATCATATTTCGTATCGCCTGCTGCTTCAGCTTGATGCAAGTCCCAACAAGTGATTAAACTGCCACTTGGTGTTCTCATAAATGCTGCTGTATCATATGGATCATCGCCATAAAGAATAACACCAGAAGCATGAGAAGAACGCTTATTAACGATACCACCAATATAAATAATTATGTCAAGAAGCCCTGGATATTCATTTACTTTATTAATAAATGTTTTAACAGGTTTTCTATCTTTTTCTTCATTACCATAAATGACATCATTAATTTCCCACAAAAATCCGCGCTCTTGTGGAATAAGAGAAGACATATATTGAGCTTCATCTACGTCAATACCATTTGGATATTTATCAGATCTATAACCTCTACAAGCAGTAAGAATAGCAGATTTAGTAGTTTCAGTACCAAATGTAGCAACCTGAATTAAACCTAATTCTCCACGCTCTTTGCGAATAGCTTCAAAAATTGCTGGACGTTTTGAAGGAGCCAAATCAATATCAATATCAGGTAATTCGGCTCTCTCTTTATTTAAAAATCTCCAATATGGTAGACCCCATCGAATTGGATCCAATTGGGTTATTCCCAATAGATAGTTAGATAAGAAACCCGTGGCCGAACCACGTCCTGGACCTACAATGGAACCACAGTTCCAAAATAAATCAATATAATGTTTAAAAGTATTGAAATAAGCAAAAAGGCAATCATCCAACTTTTCGCCAATATCTCTTATAATGTCAGCTTCAATTTCAAGACGAGCTAAATAATTTTCACTATAATAAAGTTTTTTTTCTTGCAAGGCTTTAATACATTCGTTTATCCAATATCGTTCTTGAATATTATCGCTATTAATTAAAGAACAAATAATAGGATATTTATTAATCCAGTCTAAAGGAATAAAACCTTTTTTATAATCAGTTACTTCTACTTTTGGAATTATCTGTTTTCTTTCAAGAGAAAAATCTTCAATTTTATTTTGAATTTCAAGAGTATTATTTAAAATTTCTTTAGCTATTTCTTCTGGCTGCTCTTCAATATCTAAATATATAAAACAAGGGGTAATTAAATCAAAAACTTCATCATAAGTCATTAAATGAGCAAATTCATAAAACTTGTCAACTTCTCGTTCTCCATCTTTTGAATTAAGATAAGCCTTATGAATTGGTCTATCTTCTTTCGTTAAATAATGACTATCGGTGGCAACTTCTACTTTAATTCCATAACTGCGACCAATTTTATAAATCATATGGTTTACAAGTTTTTGATCTGCCGCGGTCGATGGAGCAATCTCTAAATAGAAGTCTTCACCAAATAAGTCTTGACAGAAAGTAAGAAAAGTATCTATTTGTTTTAAAATTTGATATAATTCATAATTATTCTCTTGTTCTTTATATTCTACAGCTTTTAAAAGACAAGTGCCTAATTCTCCACCAATACATGCAGTAGTGGCAATTAAATGTCCCTTATATTTTTCTACGACTGATTTTAGTTCATTCTTTAAAAGTGGAACACGTTCCATTTTTCTATCAACATATAAATTTTGCCAAGCAATTGAGCTTAATTCTTTTAATGCTCGATATCCTATAGCATCTTTAGCAATTAAAATAAAATGATAATATTTTTGCCCTGTACTTCTATCATCAGTTAAATAAATTTCATTACCTAATGCTATTTTAAAATCTGGATATTTTTCTTTGATTTTTTTAGCATATTGATTTACTGTCATATGAGCAGAAAGACTTTCGTGATCTGTGATAGCAATTCCCGAAAGTCCTAATTCAATAGCTTTATCAATTAAAGTTTCTGGCTTATTTATACAATCCAGTAAACGGAGGTTCGAATACATTGTATGATTATGACAACCAAAATAAGTATTCAATTCCCTACCTCCTTAATTTATTATTATTTTCTATAAATATTATATCATAAAATTTCATCAAAATCAATTTTAAAAATCATCTATGTCATTAGCTATTTTATTTATAAAGCTAACTAATTCAATTAAATTTTGTTTATAAATTGATAAATTATTTTTCAATTTTTGATTTTCATTGCGTAAATAATTAATTTGGTTTTGATTTTGTTGTTGTTGTAGATCTAACTCATGACCTAACTAATTAAGTAAATTTTGTATTTCCATTATTATATAATCTCCAAATGATAATTATTTTTTTCATTTAAACAATCTAAAAGAGTATAAAATAAACTATGATAATAGGGTGGAACCCATTCTGGAGATAAACAGATAAAATATTTATCATAAGAATTAGCAAATTTAAATTCCTTAAATGGTATTTTATTATATTTAAAATTTACTTCAAAGTTAGGGTCACAAGAATTATCATTGTGAACCCAAGTATAATCTTTTAATTTATCCTAATCATAAAAATACTTAACCCAATCAGCACAAGTGCATTCTTCCAATTTTTTATCCTTATCTTTAATATCATAAAAGATATCATGATGATGATCAATATTTGTAATATTTAAATCATTATCATATTGTAAATACTCTTTTATCTTATCATGCCCATAAGCAATATATATAGAAGATTCCTAATCAATTACTTTTAACAAGTATCTTAAAATAGATGAATAAATATGTAAATCAGCAGGAGTTGTTGTAAGATTAGGTAAACTTTTTAATAAATCATCCCAATTAGTCCCAGGAACCATATTATTATATAAATTAATGCTTGGGGCCATAATAATATCAAAATCTATGCTTAATACATCCATATATTATTTCCTTATAACTACTAATTTTTCACTGGCTCTTGTAATACCAGTATATAAATATTTCTAATGTTCTAATGTATCAAAAGGATGGGCTTCTTCAATCAATAAAACTTTATCCCATTCACTACCTTGAGCTTTCCAAACAGTTATTGCATAAGCATAAGCAAAATAATAAGGAGCTTCTAATGCATCAGAATTTCTAGCAAAACTATTCATTCTAAATGCTTGCTTATTATCAAAGGCTGGAGTACCTGTAATTAAAGCATCATAATCAATAGGTATAGATTCAAATCTTCCATTGGGTATATCCATCCCCGTAAACATATATTGGAGTTGTTTATTATAAATAAAGCTTGGATAATTATATGGAATAATTTGATAATTAGTAATTGTTCCAATACATCCATTAGTTAAAGGCCATAAACCATCAGTAGATGTAAAATCCCAATGATTAGTTAATCCTATAATTTTATCTCCTACTTCTGGAGTAGTTCCTCGTCCTTGTCGCTCTCGAACTTTATTATTAATTTCAATACGTCTTTTGTTAGAGGCACATAAAGTTTGATCTGCCCAATCGTACATTTCTGGAATTAATTCGTAGGGTCTTAAAATCTAAACCTATTCTTTAGCAACTGGAAATTGCCCCAGAGGCTTGCCTTCTCGTACCCACATAGATAATCTAATAATTTCACTATCTTGGGCCTGTCGCATGATTTCATCTAAAAAAATATGTGGCTTATCCAAAACATGATTATTTTCATTTGGATCTACTGGTGGAAGCTAAAATGGATCGCCGCAAGCAATTACATATTTATGATGTGAAAGAAGTAAATCCCACATTGTTTTAGGCAACATTGATATTTCATCTACAATGATTACTTTGTACGGAATAGGCCATCTCTTTTTTAAGTAAAAGGTGCCATTGGGTCTTGGTTTAGCTTCATATAATAACTTGTGAGCTGTTGTTGCATTAGGGCATCCTTTTGTTTGAAGAACAGTGGCTGCTTTACCAGTATAAGCTACATATGCTACATCAGTTTCAGGATTTAAATTCAATGATTGAACTATAAATTTTACTAATGTAGATTTGCCTGTTCCAGTTAAGCGTAGCCAGCAATACAAGTATAAGGTTCATGGCTCTTGTATCTGGCTACGGCAATTTTCAATCCAGCATTCTATTTATCAGTCAGTATCAATGGGATTTACTTCTCCTTTCCATATAAATTCATCATTTTCAAAAATTAGCTTCATTGGTTTTTCTTGAGCTGTTGGAATGATATAAACATGATCTCCATCAAATGGCATTTTTAAGCTGCTATCACCATTTTCATCAAAAATTTCTAAATCGTATTTTTGATTTGAACTTTCGGTTTCTACGCTTGCTCTTGGTCGGAGCATAGCCATTTTTTTATTACCCTTGCCACCCCTAATTTCATAAGCATCACAAGGACCTATTTTATTAAATTCATCAAGTTTAGCTGTTAAATTATTAATAGCTTTTCCAGCTTCTTCAGCCGAAATACCAAAGCTACCCCAAGAAGCAGCCATTTTATTTATAAGTTTATTAAATTCATCTTCATTGAACGAAGTATTCATAGGCTATTGTTGCATATTGTTGTCTAACATAATTTGATTGTGGTAATCCTCTTTCATAGCATTTCATAAAAGCTAAAGCAGCTTCTTGCTCATTTTCTAATTCTAAAAATTTTTCAAAATTAAAATTATTTGAATAACAAAAACCAAACATATCAATTTGATACTTAATATCATCACGAAGAAAATCCATTTGACCTTTTAGATCTGCACCCCATACTTTATCAGTAAATACTTGATTCCATTGGCATAATCCATAAAATCCATTACCATAAATAGTAGTTTGCAAATCCAAAGTTCCGCCACCCACCTCAGCCATCATATTGCCTAAAATTCCAGCACATACATAATCATTCCAGCCAAGATTTTTCATATATTCCCAAATAAGAGTAGCATCTTTATATTCAAGTTCATCTAATTCTTTATTAATTTTATCCAATTGATTTTGATAAAATTTAATAATTTCATTATAAAAATACCACTGACTTTTAGCACTTATAATTGGTTGACTATTTTCTGTATAACCAATCATTCGAGCTTTATCAGCCACTAAATGCACTTCTTCTTTTTTCAATGTATATTCTTCAATTAAATTGATAAGTTCCCAATAATTATTGGTTTCTTTTAAAGGAGTATATTCAACACTTATTGCACTTACATTGATAGTTAAAATTAAAAGAATGCCAATAATTATAATAATTTTTGTTTTCATATTTTTCTCTCTATCTATTAAAAATAATATTTTACATTTTTAGTAATATGATAATCAGTAATAAAAATTTCTGGGTTAGTTTTTCCTAAAAATTCATTTATTTTACAAGTACCTATAATATCAATAATAATACATCCTGTATCACTATGTAAATTATTATACTCTTCTTGATTAACATTAAATTTAATTAAATCCAAATCATTTGGCAATTTAATCTTTAACGTTCCAGTAGTCTCTTTAGGATAATAGATTACATTATTATTTGTAAGTTTTAAATTTTTAATAACTACATATGGTTCTTTAAAATTCTATCCCCATAAAGGTTCAAATTCTGGTATTTCTAATATAGTATTTATATCAATATTATTACTATCAAAAATATAATCAGCTAAATAAACTGGCTAACCATCATAGCCATACAATTTACTATTTGTATCTGTTATAAATTTTCTTATATTACTATCTGCAATTTTTGCACCAAAAGCTCCCTAATGACCTTCTGCAAATTCAAAATATCCAGTAGAGTTAAGATAAGCCTTAAAATCTTTTATAGGTTCAAAAAATTCATACCCACGGCCTGATCCTTCCCAGTATTTAATTCCATTTTCAATTACTTCATTAAGTATAAGAGTTGGCTTCTAAAATCTATTTGCAAATTCATTTGCAATTAATCCAGTTAAATTTTTATTTACCTCATACTTTTTCTCCAACTAAACAACTAAAATCTAATCATTTAATAAACCTTGTTCTTCGATTAATTTTTCAATTATTTCAACGTTAGTATCACGAATCTTAGTCTATCGTGTTTTTACATTACCACTTACTCGGCATGCTTGTTCTACGATAGTTTCTGCCTATCCTTTGCATCCTCTTTTGGTTGATGGAATTAAATCATAAGCAAGAAAATCCAACATACTCTAAAATACAACTTGTCGTTCATCAGTTTCTCCAACACGTGTTACTGCGTTAATAAGTGGAGCAATATAGAAAGCGACGCCCATAGGAGTTAAAGTTTCTTTTAATTTAAATTTATTTTTTTCCATCATGCCTTTAATATAAGGATTTTGAGGATTTTTTAAACCTTGATTGATAAAATAACGAGTTTCATAAGGTCTACTATCCATCATATCTCCGATTAATCCAAGAGCTACTAAATCTAAATATTTATTCGAGTAATTAGTATTAATAATTTCATCAATAGCATTACAAAATTTATATACTATTGCAACGCCTGATAACGCTTTATTGGGGTAATTATCTAATTGATTATTAATTGTACAAGCATAAGGAGATATTTTATCTACTTCGTGATGGTCTAAAATTAATATATCAATACCCTTATTATAAAGTGCCTTATGTTCATTATACTAATTACTTCCAGCATCAGGGATTATTACCAACTTGGTATCTTCTGGAATAGTATCTAAAATAATACCATGAGTTTTCTGCGTGTGGACTCTATAATAAACATTATTAGATACATAATAAGGAAATAAATTATATAGATAATTAATTAATAATGCCGAGGATGTATAACCATCACAATCAGCATCGACCTAAATAAAAATTTTATTATTCTATTTAATATGTTTTAATAATAATTTAATTCCCTATTCCATGTTATTTAATAACTTGTTAGGATATACATCGGATTGAGTGGGATTAAGAAAATGCTAAATATCTTCAGTCTTAATCCCACGGTTATTCATTATTGTTTCTAATGGAGTTTTTTGTGTATCATTAATTAATTTATAATTCATATACTTACTCCTTATATAATTATTCGTTCTTTATATAATTTAAGAAATAATTCTGGTCCTTCATCAGTTGGACTATCCTTATAATTAGTAAGCATATTTTTATCAAAAATAAAAGATATATTAAAGTAATTTCCATACTTAGCTTTTATTTTTAATAAGTTATTTTTTAAATGATAAAATTCTTCATCACCTATTTTTTGAAATTGTCTATCAAAAGCAATAATAATATCTTTTGCACCAACTTGTTCTAATAACTTCATTTGTTGTGTTGATACACTACTACCACAACAAGCTACTGTTATATCATTTTCAAACCCAAAATAGCTCTAAAATTGTAGACAGCTTTTTTCTCCTTCTACTATTATTGCTTTTCCTACTCTATTTATATTTGCTTTACTATTATTTAAATTATATAAATTCATGCCAAGAGGATGAGAATAAAGAACCTTATTAATTTTTAATGGTCTATATTTACCGTATAATAATGCTTCTTCTTTTCCCAACACTCTTCCTCTTAGACCTATAAAATCTCCATCTATATTAAAATGAGGGATTGTAATTGCATCACCGCCAGGGTAATAACCAATCATTGCTTGGTCTATTGCCTCTTGGCTTATTCCTTCTTTTAACCACGGAGTTAATTTTATATTATAGTTAAATCTACTTAAAATTTGGCTATCATAAATTTTTAATTCAACTTTAGCGTTTAAATTTTCTTCTATATTATTTTTATCATAATTAGCTAAAATTTTCCAGTCTTCTAATCCTAGCTTTTCAACATCTTCTTCAACTGAACCAGCGATTCCAAAATAATTAGCTATCCAACGAACTGCATCATTTAAGTCATATTCTTTATTAGATTGGATATAAGCTACTTTAATTACTAATTCAAATATATCAAATATATCATCACAGCCAGTATAGCATTTAAATAATTGACTATTTGAATAGTAATAAAGTTTTTTACTTCCTACTCCTGGTTCATTATGACAAATAGTTTCAGAAAGAATACCAAATTCACTATATTCAGGATTGCCGCCCCAAATATTTAGTAATTCAAAAATATTGTCTAAAGTTAAATTATTTTTTATTTCTGTTTTATCATAGTTAATCATTTTATGCCATAAATTAGTGCATTAAAAAAATTTTTATCAATATAATTTGGTTCATAAGTAAATATAAATGGAACATTAGATTTTCCATAAATTGCTTTAAAATCTTTAGCTCTTATAATAACTTTATATCCACTTACAAATTTACCAGTAATTGGATTTTTACAAATAACTATATCTTTCATTAGAATGTAATTACATTGACACAAGTGCCTTTAACACCAAATTCTTCATTAACCACTTTAATGAGATATTCCCTTGGATGTTTCTTTGCAAAATCTCCTTTAGCAGTTTTTAAATACATTGCTGCCATTTCTTTTGGCATTTTATATTCAATAGTTCCATTCATAATCTTTTTTTCAAACATAATTTAATCTCCTTAAAATACAATAAAATTATTTTTCATTGCTAATGGTTTAATAATACTTTTTATAATTAATTGCCCAGCTTCATCATCATAAAAATGTTTATCATAATATACTATATCATATCGTTTCATACAGCTACCGCTATAAGTAAAAGGATTAATAAAAATGATACTTATATATTCATTCTAATAATTTAAAAACTATACTGGTCGAGGAGCGATTTCATTATCTATGCGTATAATATAACATTTATTTATTTTATTCATAATTTTTAAAAAGCACTATCTTCAGCGATTCTAATTTTTACATTTTCCATATCTACCAATTCATAACTCCAATCAGTACAAAAGATTGGAATAATACGACAACAACCTAAATCAGCCTTACACCAAAGATAAATTCCTTTATATTTTCCTCGACGGTTTTTATATACTGATAATTTTATAGTTGGACGTTCAAACGTATTTGTTTCAAGTATTTTCTCTAATGATTGATAATCATTATCACGAGCTTGAAGAAGAAGCATACCTACATCAATTTTATCAGCGATTGCTTTTGATCCACGTAGAACATTCTGATCTGGTGTCTCACTATACTAATAATCAGCATTTAGCTATGTAGCAGACATAATAAAAATACCATATTGATTACAAATATCTTTTAAACGAGTAGAAAGCATAAAAAGAATATTATCTTCTCTTAATTTTACACCACCACTACGCTTACTAATTTCTTCAAGAATTTTCATACTTGTATGAATATAATCATGGAATACATATTTAACTCCATGATCACGGATATTTTTCTTAATAACATTTTCTACGTCGCGTAAAGAAAAATCTGGCATTTCAACAACAAATAAATTAGCTTTACGGAGATACTGTGCAGCTTCTCTTACTCGGGCTAATTCATCACCAACATATTTACCATTTAGGATATGGTCTTCATTTACATTAGATAAAAATGCTAACATCATAGTTTGAATTTCATCTTTAGTTTGCTCAGTAGAAATAAATAAAACAGGTTCTCCTCCGCCGCCAGATTTAATCCATCCAATTCCTTCTTGATAATATTTTTCACAAGAAAGATAACAAGCATCAGCAATCATACTACGAGATTTACCTACGCCAGTTGCTGCTGAACGTAGATAAAATTTATTTAATCTTGCACCACGAGTAACTGTATTAATTAATGGACCAAATAATGGAGCACCAACTTCAGGATGTTCCAAAAGATTGTCAATTAATTCATCAATATTATTGCCAGCCTAATAAGCATCATTTTCCATCTCGGCGACATATTGATATTTAATTTCTTCAATTTTATCATCAATACGTTGAGCAATTTTTTCTAGTGAAGCATTATCTAGCCATTCTTCTTGAAGCTGTCGTTTTTTAGTGTCTAAAATATTGTCAGGATCATAAATATCGCTTACATCAAAACCATATCTATCATAAGCTCTAAGTAATGACATTTTTTTTAGACGACCATAATAATAATCGAATGTGGTATTATCACTATGCAGGCTAGCTTCTTGAATCCATTTATTCCCTTTTTGAGCTTCATAAATAGCTTGATATTTTGGTCGAGTGCTTAAAAAATCTCCAATCGCATCTAAAGTGATACTTTCTGCACCGAGTTCATGTAGTTTATATATTGATCCATATACTATTTTATGAAAATCATTATCAAAATCATCTTCAGTAATAATATATTTATCAGTATAATCTAATAATTTAGGATTGTTATATACACAACCAATTGTCTAAATAATGGCTGTTGTATCAATATATTTTGAAGCCATTAATCCTCCCTATCATCCAAAAAAGAAAACAGATGTTTTCGATAAGGCTTAGGTTTAGGCCGTGGTATTACTATTTCTGTTTCTTTTGGAATATAATTCTCAACTGTTTTATTAGTATTTTTTTGTTGAGCCAACCAAATAGCGTAATAATAATTAAATGCTTGCTTATAAACCCAAGGCACTATACCAATACCATCATTTGATTTCTCTACTGGATTTTGTTTTACTTCATAGAAATAAACTAACGATTTTAAAATTCCACTATAAGTAAAATTATATTCTTTAATATAATTTTTAATTTGTTTTTGAATACGAGGGTCTACATAATCAGTATGAAATAATTGATTAATATACTATTCTAATTTCATTTTATCTAAATCCTCTTTATTCATTACTTCTTCTTTATGCTCTGCACATTCAGGATGAGCATAACGTTTAGAACTTACTTGAACAAACGGATATTTATCTCTATCAAAAGTTTTTCCACAATATAAACACTTTACATTATGTGCTATTGGTTCTCACCACCAAACATTATAATTTCTATAAATATTATACTAAAAAATAGATAAAAAATCAACCCAGAGTTTCCTCTGGGTTAATAATTATTTATTCATAAGTTCATCCTTAATATCATCAATAATAAGGCTTACAAATTCAGCTTGGTCAATAGAAGTTTCCGAAATCTTCTTACCTTTACCAAGATACTTTTCAACAATCTTAGTAACACGTGGAGCATAATATTCAGAATTCTTCGCCATGAGTTCGCTTGCAATTTGCTGGAACTCATTCATAAGACCCTCATAATCATAAATAGGAGCTTCAGGAGCAACTGTCATTTTTTCATCAGTGACAAATTTACCCTTAGTTTCTTCAGCTTCCTTGTCAATAGCAGCATGAATAGCATTTACGAGGTTTTCATAACTCATAGGAATTTCAGGCTCAATATATTTAAAACGACCACCACAATCAATAGCATCAGTGCCAGAACGAAGAGTCAATACTGACATTTGGCCTGGACCCTTTTGATGAGCATAACCATAAATATCAGCCATACCAGTAATAACAGTTCGAGTAGACTGAGACAAACTAGGTCTAATAATATTTGCTTCAGTTCCATCAGGACGATTAATAGTTTGTTCCTTCTCATGGCCTAAGAAGAAAACAGCATAACCAAGACGAGTTAAGCCACGGAATACTTCATTGAATTCATCCTTAAATTTAATCCAACCCTTGCCATAACCCAGGTCACCCAAAGATTCAATACCATTTTGATTACAAATATATTTTTCACAATATTTTGCTGCTTCATCAATAGTATCAACAATAATTGCATCATAAGCTTCCTTTACTTCTGGACGCTTAAGATCACGATAAACTTGCTTCATTTCAGTCCAAGAAGTAATATCTGCCGCCATTACACCGGGTAAGCAGTTATAACCTTGTTCAAATGCTAACAAAAGGGACTTAGGCATCTAAGTAGCTAAAGTAGTTTTACCAGTCTTAGGTTTACCATAAATAAAAGTAATATATCCGCCTAAATCTTTACTAACCTTATGAGGCTAAATTTTTAAAAGGTCAATAGCCATTATTTAATTTTCTCCTTTTTTTTCTAAATCAAATTGTTCAAAATATTTATTTAAAATTTCATTTATTTCTTCTTGATTTAATAGACTGTCATCATATATATTTAGTTTAGCTCGATGACCTCTAATGAGGTCATCATTATTTGGCTATTTATTAGAAGTTAAATCCTGCATTTCCATTAGAAGCTGTAGCCTGTTTTGCGCCACCGTTATTCTTAGTAGCAAGATATTCATCTCTACGCTGCTTAATAGTAGCAAGATAAGTCTCACGATCAGCAATTGCCTTAGTAAGTTCTTCAGAAGTATAAGTATCTTCCATATCAAATACGAAAGGCTCTTTCTGAGAACCAGTAATTACATAATCCTTATAAGTATTCTTAAATTCTTGAACTTCAGCATCGCCCCAAGAACTTTCTTTAGTAACCTTTTTTACGACAGTTCTAGAAACTTGCTTACCCCAAACTTCTGTAAGGACAGGATTCTTTTCAGAAGCTTCAAGGCCTTCAAAATAATTCATACCGCCTTCATTGAGGACTGTATAAGAAACAGGAAGAAGAGCTTTACGGAAGTCAAAAGCATAACCACTAATAGTTACTTTTTCAGGAGTTTCCTTTTCAGGATTAGCTTCAGTACGGACAGCTTTAGTAATAAGCATTGTAGTCTTAAACTTGCAACGTTCGATTTCTTTTTCATTAAATGGTTCATTCACCATGACATGAACGAATCCACCCTCATTGCGCTTAATACTTACAAGCTCTTCCTTGCCATCGCGTTCAGCATAAAACTCATTAAGACCAACAGTAGAATCGACACGAATACGAGTTGCATTTTCAACTCCATCGCCCATCACTGTGTTATATTCACCATCAATAATCTTACGAAGAGTAGTAAATGTAGCATTAGTTTTACCCTTAGATGTAGTTTCAGTTACATAAGTGAAATGAACCTACAGTACATTTGTCAAAGCATTATCAGTAACAATGCTAATAGTACCACTAATAAAAGGAGTACCAGGGTTCTTTGAATTAGGACCGCTTTCCTTCATTTCCAGATTATGCTCATATAGATAACCTTCAATATGTGTTTCATTAACAAATTTCATTTAATATTTTTCTCCTTAATTATTCTTCAATTGTAATTTCTTTTCCTTTATTAGTAATAGCATAAACAACTGGATTATCATTCAATTTTTCTACAAATCCATCATTTACTAATTTACGCATTCCGCCAGAAACGCTACGAGAGCTAATACCAAGTTCATCAGCTACTTCACGTGCCTTCCATGCTTCTTTTTCTGGATGCTCTTGGAGACAAATCAAAAGACGTTTTCCATTTTCAGTAAATAAAGGACTTTTAATTTCATCATCATTACTATTTTTAAGGTAATTCCAATAGAATTCAGCATCTTCACTCATTCCTATTGGAGATTTACAATTTTTAATCAAGTCATTTACAAAATCAATAAACGCTTGTTTTCTATTCATTTTTTTATTTAATCTCACTTTCTACTCTTTTATATAAATATTATATTATATTTTATATAAATTTTCAAAGTAATTAATTAATCAATAACTCTTGTGCATAAGGGAGTGTTTCAATCCACTCACAGAATTCACGCCATTCAGGGAGACGATGATTTTTACGCTGTTTATAAATATTTCTTAAACAACGATAATTTGTTGTCATACGTGCCGTTAAAGTAAATCCAGCAGGATTAGAATAAAGAATTTCAAGATATAACTTTTTTAATAATTCAGATATTCTTGTGGCTTCAACTGGTTTATTCTCTTTAACATATTTTTCTTTTAATGCTACTTGAGTATTATAATAATCAACTTTTTCTTTCATAATCTTGATAATTCTATCATCAACATATTCATTGTATGCTTCATCAAGATTAAATTTAGTAATTCTATGCATTGTGGATTGAGAACTTACAAATTCTAAGAATCTATAACGCTCTGCTTCAACCCACATTTTATTAGAACAAGTTAAATCAAAATTAACTCGAATACCAGTCAAAAACTATCCATGTGCTTGATTATCTTTTACACAAGCATTAATAAGAGTATTACAACGTTTAAAATCATTTTCATTTAAATCTCTGTCCTATTGGCTTTCAATGTCTACTGACATAGGATAGCCAGCAGCAATAATTGATTTATCTAAATCATAAATACAAACATTACTTACAATAGTCATTAGTTTTCATCCTCCGATAAAGAATAGCCAATTACATTTCCAAGACATTTAACAAGTAATTCAATTTCATCAATTAAAAACTTCTGACTATAGCCGCGTCCTTTGTAGCAATTAACAAAATCAGCATAAGACATAAAATTTAAATCTTTAAATCCGTATCTTAATGCTTTATCCTACATCATAGCAGGGTTAGAACATACGATAGTTGCTCCTGTGTCTTTAGCAATCAAAAATAATCTACCTGTTTTGCCAGAGCCACGTTTATCAATAACTCTATACATTTTATTCTCCTTATTTAATACTATAACCAAATTCTTTTGCTTGATAAAATTCCTACCAATAATCTTCTCGACTATCTAAAAGAGATTTATCACATTCTTCAAGAATTTCAAAAGTAAATTGTTCCGGTCCTAATTCATACATAGCCGGATAAAGTTTATTACGAGTTGGTGCTTCTGCGCCAACTCCACGCTTTATATGTTGTTTCCAACGGTCAGCAATATTAACTGCCTAACCTATATAGCATTTTTGATTTTCTATATTAGTAATTTTATAAATACCAGTATGGATACCTTGACCAATTACTCGACCAATTAAATCAGTATAAGATTTTTCATAATAAACTTTCCAAATGACTTTATTAATTGGTTCAGCACTTCTTAAATAAGGAATAATTGAACGAAGTTTTTTAATTTCTTCAATATCAATTTCACTTAAATTAAGTTTATAAAACTATTCTTTTTGTTTTACTTCTTCAGCACGCTTATTAGCTTCAACAATAGCATTTTGTTTTGCTTTTGCTTCTACTAATTCTTGAGATATTTTATTTAATTCTTCCTATTTTTGAATAATTAAATTAGTATATTCTTTTGTGCTTTCTTCGATAGCTTTCAAATACTCTTGTTGATAATTATCTTCTGCCTATTGGTATTTCTATGCCATCTATTCAGCAGACTAAGCAAGTTTTTCAGAAGCTAATTCATTAGCCTTTTGGCAATACATTTCAGCATTTAAACTTGCTTGCTAATAATTATCATCGAGGATTTTCTTTTTATCTTTTAAAAAATCTATTTCTTTTATTAATGAATTATAATCATTATTTAAATTAGAGATTTTTTCATTTAACTAATTTTGAGCTTGAAGGAGTCTTCGACTTTCTTCAATGATTTTTGTGTTTTCTTCTCTTGTTTGAGTATCTAATTCAATTGTGGCTTTTAATTTATTACGCAGTCCTAAATATAAAAGACCAGCACCAAGAAGAAAACATATTACGCAATAAATTACAGTCATATCTAAAAAGAAAAAGGGCAAATTACTTTGCCCTTTTAAATTTTATATTAAATTACTCAGCGTCTTCTGCGTCAAGGTCAAGAGCAAGACCAGCTTCAGTAAGAGAGAGGAACTTTACAGCCTTATGGGTGCCATCATCAAGTTCAACCTCAGCAGGGGTACGAACGCCAAAGCCCTTGCGCTGAATAGCAGAAGTAAAGATGCCATCAACAGTACGCTTCTCAAGACCGAGAGCCTCAGCAACATCAGCAGCGGTGACCTATTCACCATTAACACTCTTTAGATAACTAAAAACTTTCTTAGTATTTTCCTTCATCATAATAAATAATAATCTCCTTAAATATTTTTTTTATTTTTATTGTTTTTTTCTTTTTTAAGCATTTAGCTTATGTAAATATTCTACTAAAAAATTTTTTTAAAATCAAGAATTTTTTAGAATATCCTAAATAAGTTCATCCATAAGCATAATATCTTCCAAACTATCTACATGGCCTGAAAGCTTCATAATTTCGTCTTTTGCTTGCTGAACTTGCTTCGGGTCTTCATTACGCTAAATTATCTATTCTAATTTAGCAATTTTATTAGCTAAATTTTTTAGCTCTTTTCTTTTCATATAGAAAAATTTTTCTTCCTTATTTACGAATATATTATATTATTTTTTTTGAACTTTGTCAAAATATTGTATTCAATAAACAATCCTGTGGATTTTTATCATCACGAAATCCTTTAAAGAAAGCGTGACGTAATGTATGTTCCTTACTGTCTTTTTCCATACATTGTAAAGAAACTACTCTATTAAGATACTTTTCAGGATGTTTTGCAAAATCATCGCGTAATTCATCAGTTAATCCTGAAGAAACTGTTCCAATTTCTACAATTTCACCATTGTCATTATAAGCTCCAATATGAATTGTAGTTTTCCATCCATAAAAATATCCTTTAGTAACTGGTGTATAATATCTTTCATTATCATTTACTAACTGAGGTCCCCAATTCGTATTACTACGATTTTGAGTATATTTATAATAATAATTACCACTTAATAATTGAGGATTAACCCAACCAGCAAAACAATGATCTTCTTCAAAACAATCATAAAAACTTGGTTCTTTTACTTCCCAATATTGCCAACTCTGGATTTCTTTACCTTCATATTCTTTAGTCGCATCATCAAAACCAATAAGAATCGCATCAAGATAATCAATTTTTTTAATTTTAATAGACGACCAAGCTGGTCTTTTATCAGGAGCATATTGAGCTGTTTTTAATTTAAGAACAACGCCTTCTTCTCCGTCTTTAAGAGCTTGTGCAGTAAAATCATAAATATCTTCATATACTGCTTCAGCTAATTCCATAAAAGAATATTGACTAAAATTAAATTTTTCCCAAATTTTTCGTAAAATCTTATAACGGGTTAATGCCCCATAAGATTGTAAATCTATTCCATTATATTTAATTACATCATGTAAATAAAAATGAACTGGATTATCTTTTTGGCGGTTAATAGCTTCATCAGCTAAACAACCCATTACTCGTGTTACGTCTTTAGACGTTTTACCTGGATAATAAATTTCACCAATTAATATTGTTCCTTTTGGAACAACTTGCAAAGCTTCTTTGATATGAGGAACATTTGCTAATTTTTCAGTAAGAATACCAGTATTTTTACTGACATTCCTACTGAAAAGATACATATGATTATTAGTTTTTTCAAACTCATACCAATATCCATCTTTTTTTAATTCAGCAAAATAATTCCCATTAACACACATTTCTGGAAACATGTTTTCTTTTCCATCAGGAAGTTTCCAAATTTTCATTGCTTGAATACACTCGGCTTCAGGAGCATATTTATCAATAAGTTCTTGAGAGAAAGACATAATTTATATCCCTTTCTTTATTTATATTATATTAAAAAATTTTTTGAAATGCAAATCAAATTTTTGTAATTGATTTTACTCTGCTATTTTTAATTACTGAAGAACCAATAGCATACTTAGAACCCAATGTAATATCTTTAGCAGAAATACAAATATTGTGCTTATCGCCACCGATAAATAAATTATCTGTATCATTAATCAAAGAACCACCAACAATAGGACCAGTCATTTTATCTACCTTATATAGATTAATGCCGCGGCCACTACGTTTTTGAATAGGTAATTCACTTAATTTAACTTTTTTAGCAAATCCATTTTGAGTAAATAGTCCTAAATAATCATTATTATCTCTTAATGGCAAGACACAGACAATTTCATCGTCTACTAAGTTAATACCTTTTACACCACTACTGTTTCGAGAAGTAGATCCAATTTCACTACTATTAAATCTAATTGCATAACCATTCTTTGTAAGAATAATTAATTGTTCATCTTTAATCAAAGATACATTTGCTAATGCATCATTCTCTCTAATAATAACAGCAGACATACCAGTTTTCTTTTTTGTCTTAATATATTCTTCAAGAGTAGTCTTTTTAATTAAACCATTTTTAGAGGCGAATAAAACAAATTCGGCATTTGTATCTCTATAAATAGAGTACATTGTAGTAACTTTTTCGCCAGATTCCATTGTAATTAATGCTGAAATAGGAGTTCCTGCACTTACATTTGTTCCTACTGGAATATCATTTACCAATAGACGATACATCTGTCCTTTATTAGTAAATAACATAAGATTATCAATAGTATTAGTTCTTAATACACAATAAGTAATATCTTCTTGTGATTTTATTCCTTTACCATTTTTCTTTTGGGTTTTAAAACTGGTAATAGGAATACGTTTAATAGTTCCGCCTTCAGTCATTATGACTACACATTTTTCAGGTTCTACATTAATAATTTCTTTTTCAGCTTTTTCTTCTACAATTTGTGTTAATTCAGTTCTACGGTCATCACCATATTTATCAACTAAATTTTTAAGGCGAGAACGTAACTCAGGAATAGGATTTTCACAAATAGCTTTAAGTTTAATAATTAATGCTTCAAGTTCAGCTTTTTCTTTTTCCAAATCCATTTTATCCAATTTAGATAATTTAGATAATTTCATATCAAGAATTGCCTGAGCTTGAATATCAGTAAATCCCCAAGAAATTAATGTTTGTTTTGCTGCACTAGATGATTCAGATTGCTTAATCATTGCAATAATTTTATCAATCATATCTAATGCTTTTAAAAGTCCTACGATAATATGTAATCTATTTTCAGCTTTATTAATATCAAATTTACATTCTCTAATAATACAATTAGAATTAAAATCAATATAAAGTTTGATACAATCTTTAAGATTTAATTCTGTAGGAGTTTTATTTACAAGAGCTACTTGATTATAAGAAAATGTTGTTTGAAGATTAGTTTTAGCAAATAATTTACTTAAAACTGATTTAATAGGAGCGTTTTTTTCACATTCAATAACAAGACGGAAGCCTTGCTTTCTATTACTTTCATTACGAATATCTTCAATTCCAGTAATATCCCCAGCATCACATAACTCACCAATTTGAGTCATTAAATCTTCAGTAGTAATTCCATAAGGCATTTCAGTAAATACAATATTATTATTTTCAAATTGATATTTACCTCTAATTTTTACAGAACCATGACCTGATTTCATAATCGCTGGAATATCATTTTTATTAATAATTATACCACCTGTAGGGAAATCAGGGCCAGGAAGAGTTGGTTCTTTACCATCCATATAATCATAAATAGCTTGAGCAACTTCTTTTAAATTATGAGGTGCCCAAGAACAAGCCATTGCAACACCAATACCAGAATTTGGATTACATAATAGATTAGGAAAAATAGAAGGTAATTCAACAGGCTCTTGCTTAGTTTCTGAATAATTAGGAATAAAATCAACGCTATTCTTTTTAATAGAAGATAACATTCCTTCTTCAGTAATTTTAGCTAAACGAGCTTCTGTATAACGCTGAGCTGCAGGAGGGTCACCGCCAATATTACCATTTGCGCCATGGAAATCAATTAATGGATAACGCATAACCCAATTTTGACTTAATCTAATAAGAGCGCCATAAATAGAACTATCTCCATGAGGATGCCAATCAGCCATTACGTTACCAACGATATTAGCGCATTTAACATGAGGTTTATCATTCTTAAAACCACAATCATATGTTCCATATAATATTCTTTTTGCTACTGGTTTTAATCCATCAGTGGCATTTGGAATAGCTCTATCAGTATTAACTGCTACGGCATATTCAATAAAATTAGTGCCTAATTCATGTAATACATCGTTATTCAGCATTGTAAGTTGCCTCCTTTGAATGTTCTTTAATATAGGCTTTTCTAGCATTAACTCCTTGACCCATTAAATCTTCAAACAATTTATCAGTAGCTTCTACATCTTCTATAGTAATTTGTTTAATAATACGATTTTCTGGATCAGTTAAAGTTTCTTCTGTTTCATCAACATCCATTTCGCCAAGGCCCTTCATACGATTGACAATATACTTTTTATCAGGATTTTCTTTACGGAATGTTTCAAGAGCTTCATCATTTTTAAGATATTTATATTTTTTACCAATAGTAATTTTATAAAGTGGCGGTACACCAGCATATACATATCCATCTTTAATTAACTCAGGACAGAAATTCCAAATAAAAGTATAAAATAGATTTTTAATATGAGCACCATCGCGTGTTATTCTTATGTTTCCATAAGCACTGACTATCTTTTACTTTCTAAATATTAGAAAGGAAACCATTTCGACATTTAACTCACTTCGTTTCCTAAAATGAGACTACGTATCAATAGTAGCTCTACTCCCCTGCCCATAAGACTTAGGGGATAGTCGATACAGGTTCAAATATTAATCCATCGCTTTTCTTTCTTTTTATATAAAGGTAAAGAGGAATAAGAACGGCCCCACAATATTGCCTAAAAGCCTTGAAAACTAATTCTGTCTTTATAATCTTTATATATTTCTTTAGCATTCTCATTTACATATCTTTTTCTAATTTGAATTATTTCTTTATCAGAAAATTTAGCATTAGAGCCATTTTCATTTTTACTGTTATTATAAATATAATATTTTTTATTTTCTATAGTAAAAACTTCAGGCATTACATTAGACCAACATTTTCCAGACCAAACATTCTAAAAATGATTGAAAGAAATTTTATCTTTAAATAATTCATAAATATCTTTCTAACGATAGTGTTTAGTATAAGCTTGTCTAATAATTTTTACGTCATTTTCTGTTAATTTAGCTCTACCATTATTTTCTCCAATTGAGGATTGATTTCCTCCTGGATTACAATTATAACCTTTATTAAAAGTATTATAATATTTAATCCAATATTCTTCTTTATCATTTAATTGACTAATAGAGCATAATTCAATTATTTCATAAGTAAATGAATTTTTTCCATATTTTTGAATAGCGATATCAACAGGAATCCTACTTTTCTCTCCAACAGTCTAATGTTCTTTAAATCTACGTTCTATATCATTAGACTAACCGATATAAGATTTTCCTGTTTTTTTATTAGTTATTTTATAAATACCAATCATTTTACCATCCTCCTATGAAGATGGATCAATATTTGTTTCCCACGGGATTCTCCTGCGTTTTCGTTTAGAATTCCCCGTTAGCCATCTTCTATTATTGTATGAGAACCATCAATGTATAATTAATAGAAGTTGACCCGTCTGATTAGACGAAAAGTTTTTCATACGCCGTTTTGCTGACGTCTGCATCACTCATAATAATAATTTTACCATATCGTAAATCTTCTGGATGATATGTAATTTTCATATTTTTAGGATCAATAGTTAAGCCAAATGCTTGAATCATAGTCATAATTTCTGCATTTTTTTGAATTTTATCAAGGCTTGCTTTTTGAGTATTAAGAATTTTACCTCGAACGGGTAAAACTGCTTGGAATTCATTATTACGAGCATCTTTCAAATTACCACTAGCACTATCGCCTTCAGTGATATAAATTTCACATTGATTACGTTTTTTACTATAACAATCAGCTAATTTACTGTCGAATTTTAAAGCTTTTTGCTTTTTTTCATTTTGATTACGAACAGTTTCTCTGGCTTTTCTTGCAGCTTCTCTTGCACGACGTGCATTTAAAGCCTTATCAGCAATAATTTTAATTGATTTTTCATTAAGCTCAAGCCATTGTCTAATACTTTCAGTAATCCAAGGGGTAAATGGAGACATATCTAATTTTACAATTCTACTCTTAGTTTGAGCATCATAGCTCACTCCAGGAGTAGTAAGATTGAATACAAGATATAAGCCTTCTTGACAATCATCGCCTGATAAATTTTCTTCTTTTTCTTTTAACCATTTTTTTTCACGGAAGAATTTATTTAATTCACGAGTAAGAATAGTCTTAATTAAAGTAATATGCGGGCCACTATCAGTAAGTCCAGTATTTACATAAGGAACAATAATAGATGAATAACTATCCGTATATGTTAATTCAAAATCTAATTTATTTTTTCCTTCATCTTTTTTAATAACTAATCTATTGTCAATAATCTCAGTATTTTTAACTGCATCATTTACTAAATCAGTTAATCCATTGGCTGAATAATATTCTTCACCGTTAAGAAGAATTTTTAAGCCGGGGCATAGGCATACAAGAACTTTAAATAGCTGTTTAATAGTATTTAAATTAACTTCTGTATGAGTAAAAAATTCTTCACTAGGCTGCCATTGAACTAAGGTCCCTGAAGGATTATCTTTATTATTCCAATCTCCGCATTCACGCTTAACGAATTCGCCTTCTTTAAACCAGATATGTTCATATTTTCCGCCTCGATGAGTGGTTACTTCAAGCCAATGAGATAAATATGTAGCTAATTTACTACCAATACCATTAAGACCAAGGGCAGTTCCTTCATATACTCCATCATCGTCATATTTACCTGAAGTATTTAGTACTCCAAATGATGCTTCAAGAATAGTTTTACCATCTTCTCGCATTGCATTTGGAATAAAACCTTGTCCGTTATCTTCAACAATAATTACATTGTCTTTAGTAATATCAACTTTAATCGTATCGCCATGACCTGCTTTAAATTCATCAATTGCATTTGATACAATTTCAATAAGTAATTGAGTAGAATACTCAGTTGAACCACAATATACACCTGGTCTAAGACGAGTAAATTCCAATGGAGTTAATGATTGAATACTATCTTCTGTATATACTTTATTACTCATTCATATCTGCTCCTTTTTTTAAATTAATCGGATCAGTTTTACCAGTAGCAATCATATCAGCTAATTCATTACCTTTAATGCCCGAATGACCTGCTACTTTACGCAAATCAATTCTATATCCTTTTTTAACTAAATTATAATATGCCTGAATTAAATCAAGGTTTTCAGGAATTTTTTTATCACCTTTGCGCCATCCATTATTTGCCCATCCATACATCCATTTAGTAAATGTCTGATGCACATAAGAACTATCTGTATATACAATAGGAATAGATCTAGGATCATTACCATATTGTATCATAGCATAAAGAACAGCTTTTAATTCTTGAATATTATTTGTAGTATTAGTCTCCCAATGACCATAGGCATCAATTAACTTGCCATTATCATCACAAACTACTACGCCATATCCACCTTTACTATTAGCTTTGCCGTTACCTTGACAAGCTCCATCAGTGTAAATAATCATAAAGAAGGTCCTTTCTGCCAATCATGAGGATTATCCATCCGATATTTACGAACTAACTGGTTATAAGTTCCTCTAAGAAACTCTTCATTTAAGATAGCTTTTGGATTAGTATGATATTTTTTAAGAAAAATAAATACTACATCTACAAATTCTTTAACGACAGGATGCATAAGAACATGTTTACGTTTTCCAAGCCACCATTCGTATTCTTTTGTATAGGTAAAATCAGAACCCATGTAAGCTCTAGCTGCTCCAAGATAATCACAAATCATTTCTACACAATCTTTATAAGGCATAAGAATTGCATTAGGATGTCCATCACCGATATTATCAATCCAGTATTCCCAATGATGTGTATTGCGGCCTTTATGATGCTGCCAAGCTTTACTATATCCATTTTCATCTTTGCAGTTATCTATTGGACTTCTATTACCAGTCCAATATTTGCAACTTTCTTTAAATTCAATATTTGAGAATTTGGATAAGTCATGTTTAATTCCCCGCCAAGGAATTCCAGCCATTTTACAATATCTATTAACCCATTTTTTATGAGTTAAGATGGTCTTCAAATGGTTGAAGTAATTCATCAAATTCAGTCCTTTCTTTTAAAATATCAATACCATCTATAAATAAGTTATGAATAATTATAATTTTATTATCAGGAAATTCTTTTTGCATATATCTATGAATAGATGCTGTTTCATCAACTGGAACATCTTTATTTATATATACTAAAATTTTATCCTATTTACTTAATACTTTACAATCTATATTCTTCATAATTAGTATTTTACCATAATTTTTTCTTAAAGTCAATGAATGTATCTTGACCTTGATTTTCTTAAAATTTTTTTGTATTCTAAGTATAGAAAATATCTATATTCTTTCTTATATATATTATATAATATTTTATTAAAAAAATAAATAAAAAAAATAAATGGAGGATTTCTCCTCCATTTATATTAATCAGTAGTATTAATTTCGAGTTTATCATCGCCAAACGTTGCCGTCCAGCTTGTAACTGTTGGATAATTTTTACGGACAAAATCAAGTTCCAGATCAGCCTTAGCTTTTGTATAACGAATGAGTGCATTCTTATAAAGATTAGTAACCTTAGTTAATGTATTATTATCACAATCTCTATCACGAACAATTACTTCAGCCATAATATCCTTATAAGCTTCAGTCTCAAAATAACTATCCTTTAATTCATTAAGATATTCAGCAGGAATATCAATAAAATACTTCATAGTTTATATCTCCTTTTTATCTTTTATAATATATTTTATTATATTATATTCTAAAAATCAAATACCGTAATCCATATTTAATTCTTCACTATTCTAACTATCAGTATAAACTGTTAAATCAGTAGTAGTAGTTGAATCAGATGAAGAAGTAGAAGCCTAATTATTTTTAATTAATTCTTTAATGATTTCATTAAAATCAGCATTATTAGTATCAGTTATATTTAAGTATTTTTCTAACTAACTATCTAATTCTTTCATTACAGTATCATATTTAATACCGCCTTTTGTATTTTCAAGCATACTTTTTTTATAATAAAATACTTGACTAACTCCATAAGCGGCCCAAGGTAGAGAAGCTGAAGCTGTTATCCAAGGCAAAGAGCCAGTATATCCTTGAATTATACAAAAAAATGCTAGAGCAATATATAAAAGACTTGTTATCCAAATAAGAGCTGATTCTTGAATAAGTAACCCTTTTGAATATTCTCTTTTTGGTTTTCTCTATTTTATATACATTTTATCTCTCCCTTTGGAGATTATTTATCATTCATAATACGATAAAGAACTTGAACCATTTCTTCACGAGTCATGAATTTTTTATACATTGTATGACCTTTACCGTCACCTTTAATATAACCATTGCCTTCAGCCCAAGTACGTGCATCAGCAGACCAAGCGCTAGGATCTTTTGCGGCAAGTTCAGTTAAATAATTAGTCATAAGTTCATTAAATCTTTCTTGAGTCATATCTTCATCTTCCTCCTATACTCCTAATAATTCGTTTACTTTTTCGGCAATTTCATAATGTTTATTATATAAATATTCACCAGGACAAGATTTATTAGCAAACCATCTATGAACTGTCATATTTTGTTCTTCTGGATGGCCGATTAAGTTTTTATCAGCTTTCCATTTTAATGATTTAATATTATTACGTTTACAAATATCAACAAGTAATTTAATCAAAGAATTAAATGCTGCATCAGTTACTTTATAAGGTGAAGTAGTATCACTGGCTACTTCAATAGTAATTGCTCTGTTATCATTAGCTCCATTAGAAGAACACCAAGAACGATCTTTTTCTTCAACATACATACCAATTCTACCATCAGGACCAATGCCATAATTAGAAGATGCTTGTCTTGATGTTGGCGCAAATACATTTCCAAGAGCTTCAACAGAACATTGTCCAACTACACAGTGAATTGTAACAGTATCAATTACATGGTTACGAGGACTTGTTTTGTTAGGACTAATTTTAGTATAATTTACTAATGGACTATTAGTTTTACCATAACCATATCCAGCCGTAGGATTATTATCTACAGTATCACTATCTTTAACTGCCGGATTATAAATAAATCCAAGAAATTTATAACCAGCACCAGCGCCCCAATTGCCATTTCCTTTTTTACGTGTTGCATTCCAGAAGGGATTCTTACTGCCCCAGCCACTTTCAGATGTAATAATTTCAGTAGGACTTATTACTTTTTCTACAATAGCTACGTGGCCAACACCATCACTACCTTTTTTAGTAGCTCCTCCTTGCCAAACCATGCAAGCTCCAAGTTTAGGTACTTGTCCGACCGGAATACCAGTATTATTATATTCCATAAAACGTTCAGCATTAACAGGGCTTAAATATTTACAATAACCCCAATTACCAATTTCATTAAAACGACCATAGGCATAACCTACACAGTTTGACAATACATCACATTTGCTATCTGTTGGATTGCCTTTAATAGCATATGAATAACCGCCATTAGCTCTTGTGATATAATATTTATTACCTGCTTCTGGTCGTGTGGTTCTCATTTTAAAAGCCATTATTTATCTCCTTTCTCTTATATAAAAAGAGAAGAAGGTTACCCTTCTTCTCACATTTGTTCTGCTAATTCAGCAATTTTAGAACGATGAATTTGTTTTAATTCAACTTCACCATATATATCATTATTTCGTAATATTTCTGATGCGCGGCGCATACCATTATTTAATCCAGAAAAATTAATATCATCAACTTGAGTTTTTAAATCACCGTCAATAATGCAGATACTATCTTCTCCAATACGTTGAAGACTTAATTTCATAAGGCTAATATCCATATTCTATGCTTCTGAAATATAAATACCCGCACGCATTCCTGTTGTATCATAACCGCGAATGTCTGATAATGGTAATAAAACTAATTTATTTTCATCAATTAATTTTTCTACCATCATTTTATCACCAAGTTTACTACTTAATAGATTACCAATTTGGCTATCTAAAAGTTTTTCATCACGAGTGCCTGGATAAAAACCTAATTTTGCAGAATTTTTAGTAGCAACTGTATTACAAAATACAATTATTTTATCAATTTTATTTCTTTCAAGGGCATTTAATAAAAATGCCAATGATAAAAATGTCTTACCAGAGCCGGCAGGACCTTTAATCATAGTAATCTTATTATTTAAAAAACTATCAACTGCTAAAGCTTGATAAGGGTCATTTTTAAATGGTTTTACATTACCAAAATAAGTAGAATTTAAGTTACCATAAGAAATAGGTCTATATGTATCGCCATCCCATATCATTTTATCAATTATTTCTTTCTCTTGGTTATAAATAATAACATATTGATTAATTAATAAATTAAATTTATTAATTTTTAAATTTTGATATAATTCAGTAATTTCATTTTCATTTAAAGCTACTTCAATATATCCTGTATAGGGATCATGACGTTCCTCTTCTATAGACGATACATTTGATAAAAATAATTTAGCTATACATTTTAAAGTTAAATCATTAGTAATAAAATTATCAATAGGATGATTCTTATTCTATTTATTATAACTTAATGCGGTTGCTAATATTTTCATATCATTAGTTATTGATAAATCATATTTCTATATGGGTTTTATCATTTTTTCTTTATAAATAATTACTTGACATAAATCAGGATTATCATTTAAAGTTCTTAATAACTAACGAGCTGTATATTTTATATTAGCATCTTTATTAGCTGATGTTTTAATATTTTCTAATTCATCTAATGTAATAGATGAAATTATAATCTATTCATTTTTATCTTCTAATAAAGTTCCTTTAGTTAATAAACTACAAGTATCATAAAAATTATATATCATCTTCATATTCAACCTCGTCTTCCTATGGTATTGAGAAACCAATCACATGTGTGTTATCAGTTTCAGTCAAGTTTGTGATTTGGCTGTTATATTCTGCTATTTTAACAGAAAACCAGCCTTTGACCAATTCGGCAAGATTTGCTATTAATGCTGTAATAAAATCTAATAGAGTTAATCCAACAGTAGCAAATATAATACCTAGAATAAAATATAATATAAGAACCAACTCCTTTGAGGGTTTTTATTCCTATTATTATTAATTTTTTTAATAATATATTTATTTATTCTGGACCATTTGTTTATCCCAACTTTTGGACAAGTCCTCTAAAATTTCTCCGGTAGACCTAAAGCTTCCATCAGGATTGGTAAGAGTGACTCCTAAATCTTGGAATAATTTTTCTTTTTCCGTAGCTTTTCTTAATCTAATAAATTTATTTACAGATTCTTTATTAGTTATATATTCTCTTAATTTACTTTGAGAATATTTAATTTTATTTTTAATGGCAGTATATTGATTTAATAGATTATCATATTCCGCTTTAATACGTTTAAATTCATATGATTGAGGATTTAATTGTTTACTATTTAACATAGTGCTAATTAAATGTTCATATGCTTGAATTTGAGGAATAATTTGGTTGTTTTTAATATGCTATAAAATTTTAATTTTTGCACGTTTTTCAGCAATTTCACAACCTGTATATTCACTCATACAATCCCGATCATCTGGATGACATCTTGCAGTTCCAATAAAAGTATTTTGCCCGTCGGAAATAGTACAAGTTGTTGTGCCACGATGTTCATTATAATTAAATATAGGTTCTCCTATCATAAAAAGAAAATCCTCCTTTTTTATTTTAGTATATAATAAAAAAGGAGGATTGTCAATTTTATTTCACAGGAGCTACTAAATTATAAATATTTTTTAAACATTCAATCCAATATAATGCAGCATTTCTATCTACTGTATTTAATTGAATTGTTTTAGTTTTAGTAAAATCATTTGGATCTGGAATTTCTACAGTCCAAATTTTTATTGGATTCATTTTATTCTAATCAATATTTGTACGATTTTGATTAAGATTATTTAAATTGGTAATAATTGTTTCAAATGTTTTATTTAATAACAAGGTAAATGTCATTTTACCATCTTCATCTTCATTCCAATTATTAACTAATCCAGCTATGGTATTATCTCCAAATTCATTAATATAGTTTTGATTTTTATATATTGTACTAATTTTTAAATTTTCAAATAAACGGAAAATAATCTTTTTTAAGTTATTAATATCATCACTTTCAGCAATACGAGAAAGATGTAAATTTTCTATTAATTTATTAACTTCTTCACTTGTACACCCATAATTACAATTGCCCACACACCCTGCGGAACAAGATCCTGAACATTGTTCAGCACAAGCAGTAGTGCAAGTTCCTTTACATCCTCCGCTGCAAGTTCCAGAGCATCCTGAGCAACTATTATCACACCCTGAGCAGCCGCCAGAACATCCTCCGCAATTAGCCGAGCATCCTCCTTTGCAACCATCTCCACAATGACTGGAGCAAATAGAACATCCAGACATACAATAAGATTGAGAACAGCCAGGTCCGCCATTACCAGCCCCTCCGGTCTAGCCATCCTTGCCTGCTTTATGGCAACTAAAACATTCGGTAGAACATCCACCATTATCACAAGCCATATATTATTCCTCCTTCCATTTTATTAAATAATTATATTCTTCTTCTGGAATTAAATTATTTACAAAATCATAAGAGAATTTTTGTATTTCATCATATGATTTTTTATCATTAATTATTTTATAATAATACATTGTAGCTAACGCCTAAATTTTTAATTCTTCACAAATAGTTTTTGGATGTGAAGATAATTTACCTGTCTATTCATAACTACATCCTAAGCAATAAGAACAATTCTTTGCTATTGGACAATTTAAACATTCATTATCGAATATATTGCAACGTTCGCATTTTTTAAATTCATTAAGCCAATTTTGTTCTTTAGATGTGATACCAATTCCATGTTCTATATTACCAATAATAATAGGTTCTTGATTTAAAGAGCTTTCCATAAATCTAATACAAGTATAAATATCACCTTTATAATCAAGAGCATACATATTATTTGATGTGCCACACCAAGCTGCATGTCTTCCTTCTTCGTCTAATGGCTTATAATTATCTGGCTCAAAAATAATAAAATAAATTTTATCTTGTAAACAATTTTCTTTTATATAATTAGCTATTAATTTAAGCTAATTATAATATTTTTTGGCATAGTCAGCATTCCACACATTTTCAAAAACGCAATTAGCATGAATTGCTGTAAAACCTAATTCAACCATATTTTTAAAACCAGCGAAAAGATAACTTACATTATCAGGACTAATTGTTATTTTTGTGCTTGGATTGCCATAATTTTTTAATTGATCAAGTGCAGCTGCAATAGCTAAATCATAACTACCTTTACCATCGGAAAATAATCGACATTTATCATGTAACTCTTTACATCCATCTACTGTAATACTAACTGAAATACGTCCATTATATTTTTTAATGTATTTCTAAACTTTATCAGTAAAATATAATGTTCCATTAGATGAAAAACTATATACATGGAATAAAGACCAACTATCATTAGGTTCTTCAGCAAAGCGCTATTCGAAATATTCAGTTATCTATTCAACTAAATCTATTTGTAAAAAAGGCTCTCCCCCTATAAAATCAATAATTAATCCAATAGTATCGTCAATACAAAATGGAGAACCAGACTTGTGTTTACAATCAAAAATATAATCAATAAATTTTTTTGCTGTTTCAAAAGACATTGCATGAGTACCTTTATGGAATTGATAACAATATGAGCAACATAAATTACAAGCATCAGTAACTTGGAAGGTTAACATTTTTGCTTTCTTATCTTTATATTGCGCTCCAAATAAAGTAGCAATATAGTTATTATATTCTAATGGACCTTTAATCATTATTATTTTCCTCCTTAAAAATAATTCGTAAATTAGCAACATCAATTTCATAATTATTATATTCAGTTATACCAAGTTTTTTAAATAATTGAAATTTGAATATTGAAATATTAGTATAGGCTTTTATATATTCTTGTAAATAATAATTATTAAAGGTATTCAAATAAGAAGTCCTACGACTATTAGCTATAAAAGATAAACGAGCAAATTCGTAAATAGTTTCTTTATCTAAATTAATAATCAAATAATCACCTTTTTCTCTATATTCTTTATTTATATTAAAATTATAAAATATAGAATAAATTTAAATTGCCCTTTTTGTATAAAAAATTGCCTTGGGTAGATAATTCCAAATCTCGGTCGTTGTTGGGTATAAAAAAATAAGTAAGGGATTTAAATCCCTTACTTATTACTTCTTTAGATAATTACCAAGAACTTCTTTCAAGTCAATACCTGTTGCTTCAGAAAGACCATTCATAATCTTATCTGCAGTCTGCATTACATCAGACACAAGCTTGGTGTTTCCACCTTCGCCATAAACGGTAATCTTATCAACATTGTTAAGAGGTTCTGCAGCATTCTTAACAACTTCAGGAAGTGCCTTGAGATACATTTCAAGAACAGAAGCTTCGCCCATCTTCTTTTGTGCTTCAGCTTTCTTTTCAATAGCAGATGCTTCTGCTTCACCAACTGCGGCAATACCGGCAGCTTTCTGTTCAGCAGCATACTTTTCTGCTTCAGCTCTAGCCTTCATAGCTCGTGCTTCTTGTTCCATTTCATAAGCCTTAGCTTCTGCTTCTTTCTGACGCTTAATCAAATTTGCAGCAGCTTGCTGTTCAGCAGCATACTTATCAGCATCGGCCTGCTTACGAACGAGGGCATCCAGTTCATATTCCTTCAACTGAATTTGCTTCTGCTTCAAATCAGCTTCGCGTTCTGCCTTAGCAATGTTAGCATCAGTAGCAGCAACATCTCTCAACTTACGCTGATTCTCAGCCTCAATGCTTGCCGCAGCATCTGCCTGAGCCTGACGAGTATCAGCTTCCTGCTTCAACTGAGACTGCTTAATAGCAAGGTCATTATTGCGGATAGCCATATCTTCAGCGGCCTTGACACGAGCGTCATTAGCATCCTTAGCATTCGCAGCTTCAGCAATCGCAATTTCACGCTGTGCATCAGACTTGGCAATTGCTGCCTTCTTACGAATCTGCTCAACATTATCAATACCAAGGTTGGTAATTACATCATTGTCATCAGAGAAATTCTGAACATTAAATGTAATTAGCTCAAGACCATATCGGGCAAGATCCGGCACAGCATTTTCCTGAACCTTTTCACTGAAAAGCTTACGATCGCTCACCATATCAGTGAGATTCATCTGACCTACAATTTCTCGGATATTACCTTCCAATAGATCATTAATCTTTGAAGCGATTTCTTCTCTATCAACATTAAGGAAGTTTTGTGCCGCAAGAGTCATTAGTTCAGGTTTTTCGCTAACTTTAACAGAAACAGTAGAGTCAACACGTACATTAATGTACTCAGCTGTTGGGACAGATGAACCAGTCTTTACATCAATTTGAATAGCACCAAGATATAGCTTATCAAGTCGCTCAAAGAAAGGAACTTTAAGACCAGCTTTACCTACAAGAATACGCGGTTTCTTGTGAAGACCAGAGATAACATAGGCAACATCAGGCGGTGCCTTTACGTATCCCGTACAGAAAAGAACAATAACTACCAATGCGATGAGTACAAAAGGCAAAATAGACAAAATAATCGTGCCCAATTTATTTATCTCCTTATATTTAATTTTTTAATTTTCTTCTTTATAATTTTTTAATAAAACATTATATAGCTCTTCAATATATCCAAGACTTTTATAAAAATCTTCAAATGAATAATATCTTGAACCACCAAGCCATAAAGTTTCATATTTACATAATAGTTTTATATTAGTTTCTTTTTTAAATTCTTGTCCGTTAAATTTATATCCAGGGATAGGACGACGAATTGCTAAAGAAATCCAATGATTATCTTGTTTCCAAGACTGTCCATAAAAATCATTTAAATATTCTTGTAAATTATTTAAAGTATTTTTAATTTCCTCTTGATTAAAAGATAAAAAAGTATATTCTTTATCTTCTAAAATTTTATACGGTTCTTCTTGGTTTTTATTAAATTCTCCAAACATAAAGCCAATAGAAAATTTAAAAGTTTTTTCCATTTTTTCACCCCTTTTAAAGGAATGCTTTGCATTCTTCAACTTTAATTTTCATTTGTTCAATAATATCATCTAAAAGTACAGGCCAACCATTATGGGAATCAACTCCCACATGATACATATAAGGTCTATCTTCATAGAAATTAGTAGTCTGATGAGTATGTCCGAAAAGATTAAGAGTCATTTGATGTAAGCTTTCTTTTTCAAGATTACCTGTTAGAGTTGGAAAATGACTCATGTAAAAATGATATTTTCTATAATTAAGAACAGAAGCCCATCCAAGAATTTCAGCATTAAGTTCTTTATATTTTTCTTGACGATTTTGAGTATCATGATTACCAAGAATAATATGCAAATTACCCTTAATACGTTTGACACATTCCATACCTTTATCAGTATCCCCAAGCATCAGATCACCAAGAACATATAAATCATCTTCTGGCTTAATAAGAGAATTAATTTTATCAATTTGGTCTTCATTCATTTCTTCAACAGAAGAATAACTTCGTGCTTTCCAAATAAATTCTCTATCATGTCCGAAATGCCAATCGGAAGTTAAATAAATTGCCATTGTTTCATTCCTTTCTATAAAAGAGTAATACCGCCCTTTTCATTTACAATATAAATTTTATTATATTTATATCGTTCACCATAATTCGGGCGGTGAGCACTTTCATACATTCGTTTAATAGCATCTTCTGGCACAAGACTTAGCCCTTCTCTTTTGGCATTACGTTCAAGAGCCACTTTAAGTGGTACGTCCATATAAATGCAATTAATAAGTTTATCTTTGAGGAAATCTTTTCCAAGAGAATTGAGAAGTTTATTACGCGAACGTTCATTTAAATGGGTTGCATTTGCAATTACAATATCATATTCATTAAATGCTTCTCGGATTGCTTTACAGAATTTGGAGAATACAAGACTTTCTTTAGAAAAGTATTCGTCATCGTTTTCAATAAGAGAAAAACGAATTACATCTCTTGAAACAATTTTTACATTAGAAGAATTTCCAAAATACTGGTTAAGAAAATAATCCTTGCCGCTACCTGGAACTCCCGAGATAATATAAAGAGTCTTTGACTTCATTCTCATATACTCCTTTTTCAAAATTTTCTTTGAACTCATATACATCTTCATCATTTTTACATTCAATGCAATTAAGTTCTAATTTACAATATGGGCAATAAAGCTTTTTCCGATGAAATCTTTCATGTTGAAAACCTCGTTTACGAAATAATTCCATCGCTTTATTACCGCATTTCATACAATAAAAACTATGTAAAACAATTTCTTTACCCATATTTATCAATCCTTTATTCTTTTATATAAATATTATATAGTATTTTTATTTAAATTTCAATTTTCCCGACGCATTAAGAACATTGTTGGTTCTATCTTTTTATATCCATTTTTAGTATATACATGTATAGCTTTTTCATTGTCAGTGTTTACCCAAAGACAGTTACATCCATATTTATTATTTAAATAATTAACAACTTCAGTGCCAATTCCTTTATCTTGATAAGGTGGAAAAATTGAAAGGCGGGAAAGCATTTTGCCATTTAATTCAACTTCGGCTTCTCCTACCTTATTACCATCATAAATTATATCTAATTCTTGATATAATTCTTTTTCTTTAATATCAATCATTTTCTTACCTCTTAACAAATAGTAAAAATATGTTCATCAAAAGTATTAAGATCAAAAAGGATAGTAATATTAGTTGCGTAAGTTCCGCAATCAATATTAATATTATGTCCATTGTGGGAATACATAACACCAGGATCTTTTATAAATTCTTCTTCTGAAGAAATGTATGGAATAGGAGTATGCCCATATACTTGATAATCAAATTCACAAGATTTATAATCAGTATTATGCTTGCGATTCCAAATAAGTTCTTTTCGCAGATAATCCTTCATTTCTTGCGATTCTTTATCAAATTGTCCATTCTCAAAATGACGAATTGTATTCCAAGAAAGTCCAGCATGAGAAAGAAAAATTTTCTTCTTTTCTATATTTTCATAAATATAAAAAGGAATAGTTTTCTTTAGAAGAGCCAGCCAATTAGGCATAAATCCATCATTAGTTGCCGCAGTAAATGTTTCATATCCGCCATTTTGACAAAGCAGATAAAAAGCATAATCACACATACCGTCATAATTGATATAATCATCAAGAGCATTAATCAGCATTTGCTCATGATTACCGCGTACATAAGTAATCCAGCCTTCATGTACACCACAAAGTACATCTGTAATAATTTCCCAACCATCAAGACCGCGATCGGCACAATCTCCAAGGCAAATTAACTTATCTTCTTTTGGATTAATAAAATCCTTAATTTGACGCCAAAGATTAATATTTCCATGAATATCTGATATACAGTATGTAGCCATTTTTATCAACTCCTTAAATATTATTTTTAATTTCTTCTCTTACTTGCATAAGTAATTGACCTAACATATTTTTACCCATAATATCTTTGCATCTGGGACAATTACAATTACCCCAGTAGTTATCGTGCCAGGTATTACCTTCTTCTAAGTACTGCTTTCCTGTAGCTAAAAGCTTATAACGTAATTCGGGAATCGCAAATTTAAAGTGAAGTCCTTTACGCATTACATCTACTTTTACACTTTCCCAATCGGGTGCAATTTTAATTTGCCGCCCGTATTTCTTTGCAAGACCAGGTGTTTTTGCTTTTCTTATTAATTCAAAATCGTATAAATCAGTAGCTTTTTGAGCTTGAAAATAATGTTCCACTGTGGGGAAAAAATCACCACATTCATCTTTAAAAGGACTTGCACTATAATTGCTTAAGAAAGCATATTCCTCATTAAATCTATCAATCATACTTCATACCCCTGTTCTGTCATAACTTTAATACTTTTATAAACCATATGACCACTTGCTCTATCTTTGGTCTTTTTAATCACGCCAAATTCTACAAGATGATTAAGAATACGACTAAGTTTCTGCGAAGTGACATCATGTAGCACCATATCACTTTTTTGAATGTCTGCAATACTCATTGCTTCTGGACTATTTTCAAGAACATCAATACATCTTACTGTAAATTCACTATTTTGCTGTGCTGAATATTTACTGGTTTTATAAGGCATATAATTATCACTCACTTTCTATATATATTATATAATATTTTTATAAAAAAATAAAGAGGGAATTTTTACATTCCCTCTTTATAATTAATCCTTCTTAGGAGCAAACTGCTTAATGATACCTTCAAGAGTTGTTCCACGCATCAGGCGATCAACAACATCAGCAGAGCTTTCATTGTTGGCAAGAGCATAAGGAGCTACACCATCAGCGATTGTCTTCATAAGGTTAGTGTTACCATTAGCCATAAGAGCTTCAATCAGACCCGGCTGGATAGAATTCATAACCTTCTTAACAGTATCAGCATATGCTTCCTGTTTTGCCTTTTCAATTTCAGCAAGTGCCTGCTTATGAGCAATTTCAGCATCTGCTTCCTTCTTTTCGCGTGTCAGCTTAGCATCATGGAGAGCGTCAGTAAGAACAGACATATCACACTCAGCTTGCTTAATTGCCTGCTGTTCAGCTTCCTTCTTTCTATTGGCTTCACTCTGCATATCAAGTTTAGTCATAGTTTCAGTACGCTGAAGTTCCAACTTATTAAGAACCTGCTGACTACGGAGTTCCTGTTCCTTCTGTTCTGCTTCAGCCAATTTACTAATAACAGCAATACGGCGTTCAGCATCAGAAAGTTCAAGAGACTTGGCGATCATTTCATTCTGATGCTTCAAAAGAAGTTCTTCAACATCATTATCTACATCAATATCTAGAACTTCGCAATCATAAACAAACATACCATTTTCTTTGAAGAAACGGCCTGGCTTCTTATCTGCCCCAGTCTCAAGAATATCATCAACATCATCAGTATCATCAATGGCATAGCTACGAATAAGAGAACTATAATTCTGATAGAATTTTTCAATTGTATAATTCTTTGCCATTCTCTTAATGATAGAGCGTTCTCTATCACATAGATACTTAACATAATTATCAATTGAGAACCACTTATTCATATAATCCTTATCAAAGGATACACAATAAGAAACCTTAATCTTAGCTTTTACGAAATCTTTAGTTTCAATTTCGATAACATCGCTAATCTTATTATTTTCATGCCGCAGGAATACAGTCTTAATAAGAGTATCTGTAGTCTTTGGCTTACCAGTACTCATCTGAAGGACTTCAAGAGTCTGGTCATAATCCAAAAGAATAGTCTTAGGGCCACATACAACTTTGCGGTCACCATTCTTACTTACAACATCAACAGCATATCCAGTCCATACATCAATAGACACAACACCATCATACTTATTATCAAGAGTAATAGTGCGAGGCTTAGTATAGGAAGTGCCGCGAGAAATATTTGCCTTAGCTTCAAGATTCGCGAGAGTAGATGCAGTAGAATAAGAAGCAGAATACGCAGTCAGATTATTAAGTACATCAGTAGCTGCTACAACGCCCTTCTCAACTGCCTTTTCATTAAGACTTCTATTGTATTCAAGAGCTTCATTATTACCTGGATACCAAAGAGCACACTGGCTATTTGTCAGCTTACGCTTAACAACTACTTCAGTACGCGGATCAGGCAGATACATAGCCGGTCCCTTAACAGTTGCAATTTCACCAGTAAGGCGGTTCATGATATAACGACCTTCACCTTCTGGAATAGCAATAGCATGATGCATTAGCTTATTATCATAACTAATAATAGCATGCTCAGGACGCGGATAATAAATCATCTGGTCATCGCCAGTAATGAAAAGTTCTTCACCGACCGGATGATGAGTTCCATCTTCATCATCATATTCAGCAATTACCTTAACATAAATACCAGAAATCTTAGAAAGCTCAATTGCACGGAAAATAAAGCCGCCCTTGGGAGATGTTACAAATGTTTCAGTCGGCTCAGGGAAGACAACCTTTGGACCATGAACATAACGCTTATTACCATCTTCATCTTTAAGAATACAATATTCAAGACGTTCAAGGGTAACAGCTTCACGCACATATCCCTTATTTGCATCATTGTTAATAGGAATTACTTCAATACCAGTAGGCGGAATATAGAAAGAAATATCAGTACCCTTAATAACAAGGATTTGACCATTTACACAATTTGTAACAGTATTTTCAATTTCCTTACCTTCGGCATCTACTACCTTACCCTGATTCTTATTAGCTTCATCGGCCTCATAGACACGAGCCAGCAGATACTGATTAGTGCGGAGGGCATGGCCTTTAACTACCTTGGCCATCTGGCCCGGATACAACGCGAATGAAACAGGTCCACGAATATTAACCTTACGACCATAAAGCAGTTCAGGAGCTACGGATGCGGCACCAACATTAGGATGAGAGCCATCTTTTGTAGGATTCTTTACAATAGCATACCAATTTTCAGGCGGCAGCACAAACAGAGACTTAGCTTCTGTGAGATTCTGAACTGTCTTAAATTTCTTGCTCTTTTCATCAAAAACAACAAGACTATCCTGTGCAGAAATAGTAATGGTGATAGGACCTGTATATGTCTTAATAGAACCATTAGTATTATTCTGAACAAATACATATTCATTCGGAGAGAGGACAATATCTCGCTGCTGCGGGTTCATCATATTATTATTATAATTACTATTCATTTCCATAATTTTTTAATCCTCATATTTATTAACTTCGTTTGCGGGAATAACACAAATGTGATTATAACTTTTAATAACAATTGCTTTGTTATTGGAAGAAATAATTTCTCCAATTTCAATCTTACCAGTACGCGGATTAGTAAAACGAACAAACTTATCAAAAATAATAGACATAAGAATTATTCCTTTCTTTATTTTCTATATATATTATATAAAATTTTAATTAAAAAATAAAATAATCATCTTTTACCCAAGGGAATAAATTTTTGTTAGGTACAATGGAGCCAGAATTAGTTGAGTAAGAGCAAATTGTAAATTCGTCAGAGTCTAATTTTATTCTAGTTACAGGTTCGTCGAAATTTAATTTTATTTTAGGTAGATTATTAAAAGAACGTTTTCCGTCTCCAATAACCATCTATGTATAATTTCCATTAATCTCTATAAAACCCAATTCTCCATCTAATAAAACAGGATCATTATTTATCCAATTAACTAACGTATCTCTACGCTAAAGCAATCTTTGATTATATGTCATTATTTTCTCCTTTATATAAAAAATAAGGCGGATTGCTCCGCCTTATAAATTACTTAATACAAGCGTAACGCTTATCATTAAGCTTATCATACATCAAATCCTGTGCTGTCTTACCCTTCATAATCTGTTCAAAAAGAACAGGAGAGAAACCAGAGACATAAGACACATTCTTTTCATCCTTCATCGCAAAATTATCCTGACGAGCATCAACATTCCAGAATACCAGCTTAGGCATTTTATAGCCATAACTTTCCCACTTAGCTCTCATTTTTTCAAACAAAGAAGCATCAGTTGCAGAAAAACGATAATTATTACTGGTTACACAACTGTTAAATTCCATATCAGAAATGACAATCAAATTCTGAGGAATTTCATCAGAAGAACAATTATTATCAATGGCAATTTGTAGAATCAAATCAAATGCTGCTTCGATATTAGTGCTACCACCCCAAGGAGCCTGAAGAATACGACTAACCTTATCACAGAAATCAATGCCTTCAACCTTCATAAATTTAGGCTGACTATTGAAGGTCAAGAAATGACCAGCATAAGGTCCATGATTTTTTTCAGCACAATACATACCAATAGAGATGGCAACATCAATAGGAGCTACAGTACGATTACCATAACCACTACCACACATAGAACCAGAAGTATCTACGATGGCAATACCATTAAAAGCTGCCCCGTTAATATAATCAGCAAGATTTTCCCAATACTTATTGACCATCAGACGATCAACAGTATTAGTAGTAGGAGTTCTATAGCCAAACCAACTATAACCACATCCCATTGCTTCACGAGCCTTTTCTACACATTCATAAGGATAAAGAGTCTTAGCATTTACCTTAGTAGTAGTATCCTTGGCAAAATCTTCGTAGGTTTTTGCTCCTGCCTTTGCACGTTCAACATCATGTCTGGCAAAAGCATTTTTATAAAGGAAGCCGGCACGAGAAGGAATCTTATCAAATTCAATTTCATCCCACTTACCTGCGGACATAAGACGTTCAAGAACGTTAATACGTTCACGCAGAACAGAAAGAGTTTTACGATACTGCTTAGAAGTCATACCCAGATAACGACGAGTTTTAGAAGCAAGCTCACGAGATTCCTGAGAACTGGTGTTTTCAGACTTCAGCCACTTAGCCAGAAGAGAAGGAGTTTTACAAGTAAGATCCAGTGCAAGCTGTTCCTTCATAAACTTAAATGCTTCATCCTGACAAGGAGTACCAACAAACAGATACAAGTCATCCCAACGTCCAAATTCAGGAACATACTTTAAATTGCGCTTTGCCGCGTCAATATTCTGAGTAGCCAGCCACTTCATGCAAACGCGGAAGAATCTACGTTCACCCTGGCCGCCACGTACATCACGCAGATAGAAAAGGCACTTCAATGCATAAGGTTCATTCTCTTCAAAAGCCTTTTTGAAAAGGAAAATACAATCATCATCACTTCTGGAACGATAGCTGCCACCAAGAGCAAACATATCATAAAGGGCAGTAAGAGTAGAACCATACGCAGTTGCACCATTTTCAGTAGTAATAGTATTTTCCATTACATTGATACCATTCATAAATTTATTCATAATTAAATCTCCTTTTTCTCATTGACTCCTCTTGGACAAGAGGAAATTTCTCATTTATTTTCTATATAAATTATATTATATTTTTTATAAAATTTCAAATTTTATGATTTACACTCCGACCATTCAACGCTGTCAATTGGACCGCGATCCTCGACTCTCCAATCATCAATTAAAAGGTCCAATTCATCTATGTATTCATTATCATAAAGGAAATCAATTGGATTTTCTTTAAATTTTTTAAATTCTTCATCAGATATTTCTATAACTCCTTCTAAATGACCATAGCGTAAATGACCAGCTACATATTCAAGAGGAGCATCAATTAAGATTTTTTTCATATTATTCTCCTTCTTTATTCTATAAATATATTATAATATATTTTTTATAAAAATACAAAAAAAATAAAGGACTGAATTTCTTCAGTCCTTTAAAAAGTTACCAACGAATAATAGATGTATCTGCGCCTGTGCTATCATCTACCGCAGGGGTATCAGGTCCTGCTACAGGTGGATAAACAGGACTATCATCAGGTCCTACATCAGGTTGGAATGCACTAAAATGAATTACAGCTACGATCTTATATACATCGCTATTAATATAGGTTTTTTCAAGCCATACATAATCGCCACAGCCAAGGTTAGCTTCAGTTGCTTCAGTTAATTTATTTTCATTTAGCTTACCATCAGCGACGATCTTAGTCCCCGCAGTCTTATAGATAGTGGCATTATCATAGAACTTAATTTCATAACCAGTATATTCATGATTTTCACCATAAGTATAAGTTTTAACAAATTCTACAATGCCAAAAACCTGGTTATCAGCAACAGGAGGATTTACTGGCTTTACCGGATCAGGAGTGGGTGCAGGAGTTGATTCGTACTTAAATCCCATTGCTTCATAAAGAGTATAATCAGTTTCTACAATACGGCCTCTTACATACTCAACAACAAAACAATCGAGGGCATTATAAAGCATCTGACAAGCTTCACCACGAGTAATATATTCAGATCCATCAAAATAAATTGAAATATTAGTATAAAGGCCAAGACGAGTAGCAATACGTTCAATATTTACAGGCCATTCACCAGCAAGCTTAGGAGCATTATAGCCAAGAGCATTTAGAACAAGAGTAGCCATCTGATCATATGTAATCTCATCATTAGGAGCAAAAGTTGTAGCATTATGACCATGCATAATATCATAATACACAGCGGTATTGACATAATCATAGAACCAATCACGATAAGATACATCAGTAAAATTAATTACATCAGGTACAGTCTTTTCACCATAAAGCGCGCGAACAATGATAGCACAAGCCTCAGCACGAGTAAGTGTATAATCAGTACCAAACTTAGTTGCGCTATATCCATTTACAATACCAAGATCATAAAGTTCATTAATCGCCGTTTCATACTTACTTTTGGATACATCAGTAAATCCATTTGCTGCGAAAGCAATGGTAGCAAATGACATAACCATAATTACTGCCATAATAATAGCAATAAACTTCTTCATAATATTTTTTCTCCTTTGATTCTTTTATAAAAATAGAAATTGGGGAACAATTAAGTTCCCCTTAATTTCTTTATAAATTATATAATATTTTTTTTTGAAAGTAAAATTTTAAGTAAAGATAGCAGATACTTCTATCCATTTTCCGCTATCTCCTGTAGTATTGGGCTACCAATAGTTTAAAACGCCATTACCCTTAGAAGTATTCAGCCAGAAAAGTTGATGTATTTTTTCTAGGTCTTTAGAAGATAATGATGTATTTTCTTCCGGAGCAGAAGCGGATTTATAAATTGGACTAGGACTTAAATCATTAATTTGACTTTCTAAATCTGTTTTTGCGTCAGAAATTTTTTTATCTATTTCAGCAGAAGTTAATACTTTTAAATTATCATTAGGTTTGCTGGTTGTATTACCACCGGTATTAATATACAAATCATTAGAAAAAATACCGCAATTTAAATCATTAGAAGAGATTATAGTAAAAGCATTTTTTCTATTATTCTCACTAGTACCTGAGCCAATAGTTAATAAAGCATTATTTACTGAGACATTATATCGTCCGCTAGTAATACTATCAGAATTATTCTATCCCTAATTCAAAAACTGTCCTGCAACTATTGAATTTGTAGAATCACTATTTATACTATTATTTTGACCGAAATTGAAATTTCCAGATCCTTGCGGATCTACCATATTCATTTTCTTATTTAACTTTTCAGTATGGTCATTAATTTTTCCATACATTTCATTCAAAGTAGTAGCATTAAATATTAAAGGCTTATTATCACTATCTACTCCTTTTACAGCCGTAGAATATAAGCTGTTTACCTATTTACGATACTCTTTAGCATCAGAAGAAACATTATCAATATTAATAAATAATTCATTTGTATCTTTAGTAAATAAAATAGATCCAGCTTTATTATAATCAGCTTCTGGATTATAAGTTAGTTTTGTCGAAGTACCTATATGAAATGAGTAATTTTTATTCATTAATTAATTCCTCCTTTCAAGTAGTTAAAGTATCAGGCGACCAAATTGCAGAAATTGGAGTCCATTTAACTGCATCAGAAGCAGTTCCATCATAATGACCTGCAGCATCTTCTCCGCCTTGACGCCAATAAATAAGACCATAACCAGATTGAGTATCTGTACAAATCCAAATTTTTGGGAAAAAGTCTTTAGATAAAATAGGACGCTCAGGTTGAGATACAATAAGATTTTTTAAGCGGTTAAAAATATAAGTATCTTGGTTATTTAACTTAATTTCATCAATCTACTTTTGTAGATTATCGCACCGTTTCTTTAAATTATCAATATCTTGTTCCATTTTATTTAAACGATCTTTTAATTCTTTTTCATACCAAGCCTCTATCTTATTATTAATTAAATTAACTAGCCATCTATAAAACCAAGAGGTTGGATCATAAACAACTCGACCTTGATCATCTTGATAAATAAATCTATGCGCGATATATCCAGGATTTTCAGGATCATTTTCATTCCAGTCACTGGCTAAATCAGATAAATAAGTTGTATTAAAACTACGTTTTTTATAATGGAATATAATCTCTAAGTTTTTAGTCTATTTTAAATATCCTTTTAAACTATCTAATCGCATATAAATTGCTCTATCTACTGGATTAAGAATAATTTCATTATTAATTTCATAATAAATATTTTCTCCTTCAAATCCTTCGATGATAGTATTGTCTTTATCTAAAGATAATTCTTGAATTAGATCATTTAAAATTTCTTCAGTAATTGCTACTATTTCAGTTTCGCCCAAACTATTACTTAAAGCATTTTTAGAAATCTATACTTGCTTTAATAATTGAGCTTCTTCATCACCATTTAAAATATATTCAAAAATAGGAACACCATTTTCATCTTGTTTATAATTAAGCATAATACGCTCAATCAAAAAATTTTTACCATTATTAACTGTAATATCAGAATTTAAACGAATTTTATTAGCTAATTGAGTATTAAATCCTGAATTTAATTTTAAAACCTAATTATCTGTAAATCTTTTTCCTTCAATAGCTTTAATAAGAATATCCTATTCTTCTAAAGTAAAACGATTATTATAAATATATAAATTATCTTTAATAATCTATGTTAATGTTTGTTTCTCTTTAGTTTTCAAGATATTAGACTTATAGAACCAAAAACGAGGTTGTTTATTTATTTCTAAATTACTAATATTATTATCATTAATTACTTTAACTAAAGCTTCTTTATCTTCAGAAGATAAATCAGTAGTTAATGGAGTTTTATTATTTAAATAGTTAATGATAAATTCTATTTTAGTATTTAAACTTTCATTAGATAAATCATATTTATCTAAAGGATTATCAGTATTTTGATTGTACTGATCTATTAATCTATTAATATTTTTTATTCTATCATCAATATTGTCTACATTATTAAAAGCATCAGGAACAATATTCTATAATTTAGTTAATAAATAATTTTTATATTTACTTTCTGAAATATAATTATTTATTTTTGTTTTTAATAAAGTTTGTAAAAGAACATTATATTCTAAATAAGTATCATAAGTTAAATTATTATTAATTAAATAACTAAGATACTGAATTTCATTGGCATAAAATGGAGCTGTCTAACCAAACATATGTATTTCATAATAGCCCCAGTTATTATCGTTATAAATTAATAAATCGTTAGGATGAAAATAATGATCGCTAATTTTAATATATTCTTCTTGATGGAATGTTTTTATATTAGTCTAATCCTTAACGGTTATATTCATTATGGGAACAATATTTTCAAGAGTAATTAATTTATCTAATTCTGTTAATAATAATTCTTTTTTATTTAATTCAATTTCCGCAGTTCCATTTTGTAATAGATTTGACATATAAGCAAAATTTTCTTCAGAAATTGTTATGTCAGAATTAATACCACAATAATTTCTTAATTTTGTTATAACATTAACTCTATTCTAAATATTTTCAGTAAATATTTTAGTATTTATATTTGTTTTATCTTTTAAGTCATAAGAACCTGCTGCAATGACATATTTTAAAGCAGCTTTTTCTGCATTAGTAAGAGTGTTGTCATTAGTCTAAGGTTTATCGGCGTAAGTAATATTAAACAAATCCAATAGACCTATAGTTATTAATTGCTTTTTTTCATCATAAACGCTTGATGAAGGAATTAATAAAGTTTTTTCTTCGCTCTATTGGAATAAATCATCATTCATAATAGGTTTATTATGAATATAACTTGGATCTGTTGGATCAACTGTAGTCCAATCTCCCTAAACGTTGCCGCTGGTTAAAGTTGGTAAGTTTCTAAATATTGTAGAACCATCACCAATTTTTATTGCTACTGGTGCTACTTTATTTCTATCAGCAGTCTCAGTATGGAGAGTTAAATTTCCATTATCATCTGTTGTATATATAATATTAGAGCTTGTTGTGTCTGTTGAAGTCGGTTCCTTAGTGGTATCTATTTTATCACTTGGAGGAACTATAATACACACTTCTCCTTTAGAAGGAGTGTAATTATCTCCAATAGTTTCCCAAACAGCAGAGTTTTTAGCTTTAGTATTTACAACAATATATCTATTCATATATTCACTCCTCCGTTTTATCTTTTTATACTTCTTCTAATAATAAAAAGATGGGTAAGTTCATTATTAGAACTTACCCATCTTTTCCAAAGAAACACCAAACAAACAAAAGGAGGATGACAATATTAGAATCTTAGTGGACCAGGATAGGAGAATTGAACTCCCAACAGATGATTGGAAATCACCAGTTTTACCATTAAACTAATCCTGGATATTTGGTATTAATAAACAATAGCATGGTAGCTATGACCCTGTTTCATGGTCGCTTTACAGGATGGCAGTCAAAGGTTGTTATCCTTTGCCTAAAATCTCCATCCAAACCTCAAGTGAGGAAAACATCTAAGCCGTATCATTTGGATTTCCCAACTCATTTCGACTTGCGGATTTGTTACCTACCGCCGCACTACCTGCTAACCTTTCTATGTTAGCCCCGACCCGTCTGTTTAACTGCCGTTAGCTACTATTGTTTAATGGTGCCGGTGGCGGGACTCGAACCCGCATGGTGTTGCCACCGAGGGATTTTAAGTCCCTTGTGTCTACCATTCCACCACACCGGCAAATAAACTATATTAATTAAATCAAGACTCAATTTTGAAAAACAAATAATTCATTTTAGGTGAACTTTCAAAAGTAAATTCGCTGCGTGAGTCTTATACCTGGCACCGGCTCTCAGAGTCGAACTGAGACTTGCTGATTTAGAGTCAGCTGAGCTAACCGTTACCCAAAGCCGGAATATAATTACAAGACAGTTTAATAAAGTATCTTCTTATGAACCAAAAACATATGATTATCTTTAATAAAAATTTGCTGAAACTGTCTTAGAGAAATTATCCTAACTTCTCTTTATCTTGTAAATATATTATACTAAATAATTTTTTTAAAATCAAATTATTCAGTAGAATATATTTACAAAAATTAATATATCCAATAGGAATAAACTACACCATAGCCACTAACCATTTATAGGTCGCCTCTATGCCTGCCCACGCCACTAAGTACTTCAGCTTACCTCATTCATTAGCTATTGGAATATATTAAATTTTTGACCTACCATTAAACTTATAATACCTACCAATAGGAAGTAGAATATACAGTTTTTAATAATAGGATTTTCATTCTATAATCTAACACAATAAATAATAACTCTACCTATTATATGTCTTTTTCGTAGTCCATCACGTCTCATTTTCCACGCCTTTATATGAGAGACTACCAAGGATCTTATTTCCGCACTTGGTAATGGCTTTTTGGTATGTGAGCCACAAACATCCCTATTCAGCTTATTTATAGTGGAGAGCTGGCTGGTTTAGCGTATTGTTCCACTACCTAATTAACCAAGATTAGGACGCTAATCAAATACCTGATACGTATCAGTACGGTTTCCAGATATATCATTTCACCGGACAACAGGCGAGTCAACCTTATTTGATTAGATTATGTAAGAACCCTACAGCCATAGGAGCAGGTTCCGCAGAGGTCCCTAACGATGTGGGATTGGCTACCCAATGGGATTAGTAGTATGCAAGCCACCGCCTATATTAGCATCTACATAATTCATTTTAAAGTAATTTTAATAATTAGGAAAGATATGCACATTCCTTTGTAGTTTTTCTCTACCTATAGACCTTCTTACCGTTATATACGTTATAAAATTACTTTGTGAAAGGAATCGTAAGTTATTAAATAATAACTTAATTACAATTATACTACGGACCTTCGCCCTACTGGTTAATAATCTTCATTTTATTAGGTAAGTAAGGAAACAAGTCTGAGCTATGAATAGCGACTTCATAACTTCTTGCCCCGGCCTAAGCCAAATCTTACAGAGGACTGACTACCTCTATCTTTCACCGACCATTCAGAACTAAAATTACCAATATTAACTATAAAATATACTGTCTTGGCAAATTTCGGCTACTTGACCCTTGACCTTCTCTTATAGTGGATTACGCCACATCAATTGCCAACTTCCTTATTGGTATTTCCTTGGTTTGGCAAGGTTACCAGCCTTACCCTAACAAGGATTCGGCATTGCTATTAACAATGCTATCTATTATGGAAGCGAGAAGAACAGGACCTTAAATGCGATTATTCCAGCACAATCTCCCCGTAGCCACATCCTTCGATGCGTGAATCTAATGTATCACTACAAAAGATTTAGAAATAATTTCAAAGTATCCTTTGAATATTTCATTCTACGATCTCCACTAGAGTGGGTCGATTTCTCAGCCTTATGGTGTTAAGTCTGCACTGAGTTGTACTATAACCGTAATTAAATTATTATTTAATTTTTAAAGTTCATTTATTATATATATATTATATAATATTTTTTTTAAATTTTCAAATTTTATTTTAAATGGTAGGCCAGGTTGGACTTGAACCAACAACCGCATTAAGCACCTGATTTACAGTCAGGGGTGATACCAATTACACTGTACTGACCTATATTGGCACTGGTGGCTGGATTTGAACCAACGAATACAGGAGTCAAAGTCCTGTGCCTTACCACTTGGCGACACCAGTAAATTATAAGTAATTAATAATTTCTTATTGATTACTTATATATTATATAATATTTTTTTTTAAAATTCAAATTTACAAGACACATTAAATAAATTAGCTATTGCCCTACCATTTGGGCGAATTATCTTAACAGAGATAATATTGGACTTGAACCAATAACACATAGATTTTATCTAATATTTGCTGCGTGTGTCTTTAATGTTAGTTATTTAACCCTGACAACCTACTAACAAAAGGGATGGCTCAGGGGAGGTTATCTGTGTCATCTAGACCTCATTTTTTCATTCCAATACTAATTTACTTAGGGGGATCAATCCTTTTCAATTATGTATCTTTAACAGAACCCTGATGGTCCGAGTGGCGAGACTTGAACTCACGGCCTCTTGATCCCAAATCAAGCGTTCTACCAAACTGAACTACACCCGGATAATAAAGGGTAATTAATTACCCTTATTTATTACATTTCCTTAGCAAGTCTTTCAACTACGCTATCGTACATTTCCTTATCTCTTGCACTATCATTGAAATACACAGTCATATCATCATAATACTTCTGTGCCTTCTCAAGTGCCTTAGTAGCTTCATCAAGCTTCTTAGTAGCACGCTTCAGACGCTGAGAACTGACCTTTGCCTGACAACGTGCTGCAGCAAGCTGCTTACCCTTTTCAGCATCAAAGGTATCCTTCGGATCACACTTAGCTACACCACGCACAGTCCTACCAGCATAAGTAGAAACTGCAACAACCTTATATGGTGTACCATCTGCCTTAGTGGGGACATAATACTTATACTTATCCAGAGAATATTCCATAACTTTTAACACCTTTTTCTCATTTATTTTTTTCTTTATTTTGTATATATATTATATATCATTTTTTTAATTTTTTCAAATAAAAGAAAATAGCCAAGATTAGAATTGCCAGCAGTTTTGAGTCCCGGCCATCTAGAATCTATTAACTAGAAACGGTTTTATTAACTATCTAATCTTGGCTAATGGAGCCGGCAGACGGATTCGAACCCCCGACCTGCTGATTACAAATCAGCTGCACTACCAACTGTGCTATGCCGGCATTTAAGAGGGAATTTATTTTTCCCTCAATTTCTATATATATTATATAAAATTTTTTTTAAATTTTCAAATATAAAATTCTGAGATAGAAGTATCATTTACTAAATTAATTAAAGTCTATTGATATATATTACAAGATTCATTAGTCATATACCAAAAGCCATCAATCTATTTTTTGAACTCTTTATCAAAATTTAATATCTATTTTTTAGTGTATTTACCTAATTTTATATCTAATAACAATTGCTTATAATCTTTACAGAATAAACTTTCTTGATAACTTCCAAATTTTTTATACTCTATTAATAAAGCATATTTATCTAAACTTTTATAATAATATTTATAATTATTATTTTGATGTCCTAATACCATATAACTATCATGAGCTTGCATTAATCGTTGATATAAGTAAGGAAGATTTTCCTTAATAATATCTTCATTATATTTTTTAATATAAGTAGTTAATTCATTATCACTCAAATACTTATAAGGGAATAGCCATCTATAATACTCACAACTTGGTTCATAAAATAAGTTATATATAAAAGACTAAGAACTAAATATTTGCCGAGAAGCATTTGACCAATTCGACTTAATATCATTAACTTTTTTTAATTCTTTTTCCATATGTATTGCGGCATTATATACTTCAATAATATCTAAATCACTATTTTCAGTCTACAGTCCCTAGGCATAAGAACCTTCAATACATCCATAAATGAAATTATCCATTAGCTAACTCCATTAAATAGTTAGTTTCATCTTCACCGATTATATCTATAGCATCTTGTCTATTAATTAAAAATGGATAATTACCGCCTATTTTATTTTGATAATAATAATTTGCTAATACTCGTGCCTTATGCATTAAGCATGTATATGTAGTACGTTTATTAATAGTACCAAATTCTTGATAATTAAGAGCAGAACACCAACCGCATTCACTTGACACTGGACATTCAATACAGTCCTACGGACTTTGTGATTTATATGTTACATCTAATCCAGCTATCATATCCTTTGTCTATTGGTTATATCCAATGCCATCATCAACATTGCCAATAATATATGGTAATTGATTTTTACCTATTGAACTTTCCATATAACGTAAACAAGGGTATAAATCACCTTTATAATCAACGGCGAGCATATTACCATTACCACCACAGAAATTTTGATCTGATATATTTTTCTATTGACTTAAATCAAGATTTAATATAGAAGTACCTTTAATTTTTTCTAAATGATTATTAAGAAGATAATCAGCTACCTTTTTTAATTCATTATATAAAACTCGTGCATGTTCTATTGTCCAGCCTTTTTCATAAACGCAATTGGCATGAATATAATTATATCCATTTTCCCATAAATTTACTAATGCAAGGAAAGTATAATTAATATTATCTATAGATAAAGTCATTTTACTTCCTAAATTTTTATCATAATGCTTCATATAATGTTTTGCGGCTTTAATTGCTAAATCATAGCTACCAGTACCATCTGGAAAAATACGACAAGTATCATGCAATTTTTTATTACCATCAATAGATATTGAAAATGACAAATGAGTTTGATGCTTTTTAATAAATTCTTGTACTTTTGGAGTAAAATATAAAACTCCATTAGAACAAATAGAGACTCTAAATCTATCAATCCAAGGATGATGCAAAGTAATACACTATTCTATGAAATAATCAATAATCTAATCTATTAAATCTACTTCAAGTAATGGTTCACCACCAATAAATTCTAATATAACTCCTAAAGAATTTTTTGATTTTACATAATTTTCAATTAATTTATCATTATAAAGTAATTCATTAATTAATGTTTTAGCTATCTCAAAAGGCATTTTATGATGTCCTTTATTAATTTGATAACAATAAGAGCAACATAGATTGCAGTCATCTGTTATTTGAAATGTAATAGTTCGTGTTTTTTCAACATTTGGGCTGCCAAAATAACGACCTAAAGTATCCGTGAATTCTTCAGTACCTGGGAATTTAATCATTTATACTTACCTCAGCACTAAAAAAATCTAAAGACCAATTAATCAATGGTTCATTTATTTGAGTTTTTAGATAACTTTCTAATTGAGCTTTGGCCAAAGCTAACTCAATATAATAATCTTGATATTTTTCATAATAATTTTGAGAAATATTTTTATCAATACCATGTGCCGCCATAAAAGTTAATAAATCTTGATGACATTGTACTTCATAAGTAAGCATTTCTAAATAATTACTTTGTTCTTTTGGAATTTGTATCTTCATTCTTCTAAATCCTTTTCTAACGATGGTATTCTAAATATACCTTGATTTCGAATACTTGTATTTTCCATTAATTTTTCTATATTCATAATTAACTTATCACAAGTATTTTTATAAATTAAACTAATACCTTTTTGTAAATAAAATTTTAAACAATAATTTAAAAAAGGTAAAATAATAGCATTGATTTTAATTTTGTCTAAATTATCTAAAATAGAATTAAGTATATTATCTTTGCAACATAAATCAATTTCAGGATAATAATTTTTTGACATAATAATAAACTAAATTATATAAGAATATTGAAAAACATCAATAAAAGATGTTATACATGGTATTTGATTTAACCAATTCTATAGATTATGAATATAGTTTTCTACTTCTTGTATGGTATCAAATTTAAATAATTTAATTGTATTATTAGTAAACTATGATAAAAATATTATTTTGCAATCTTCTTCAGTTGCAATATTTAATTCTTTATCAATTTTTTTACAAAATTCTGTTATATCTTTATTTTCCTATATGGCTATTAATAACTAGGTAAAATATATATTATATTTTAATTCATTCATTTATTATCCTCATTAAGTGTTGGAGCTACTATTACCAGTGACATTACCCGTATTTGAAGTAGTGCAAGCTCCAGAGCAACTATTACTTCCACAACGCCCACAACTTTTAGTGCATGTGCCGCTGCAGTTACTCTTACATCCTTCCTAGCATACTCCAGAGCATCCTTGATAACCGCAAGTGACAGTACAAGTGCCTTTACATCCACCATCGCAATCGCCATAACAACTACCAGAACAGCCACTTCCGCATCCTCTGCAAGAATTAGTACAACCATCACCGCAAACACCAGTACAATCATTTGCACAATTTGCACGGCAAGTATTTGAACATCCAGAAGTACAAGAGCCAGTACAGCTTAAACATAAACCTGTACAACTATTTGCACAATCAGTATGTTTATCATTAACCTTATCAGTAGTCATCCAAGCACTAACCTAATAGTCCATATTATATATTTCATTATTTAATGCAACATTTTCAGCGTTCGTTATATTTGCTTTTGGAACTAAATTATTATTAATAGCATTTAAAGGAGTGGCATTTTTATCATAATATTCTCTTTTAATAATTCCTCCTACCATAGGATTATTAGAAAAATCATATGTTGAACCGCCGTAATTCTCTACAGACCCAGTGTATTTACGACGTAAACATTCAGCTTTTACTTTTGCTTTTAATTTAGTTAATCTATCTATATCAACTATCGAACCTGAACTATATTGTTTATCTTCCGCCATTATTTCATCTCCTTTAATTTAGTATATAATATTTTTTTCATAATGTCAACTCCAAGCAACAGGAATAATTTTCCAAGTATCAGTTTTTGAAGTGCGATACTTTAATGCCCCGGATGAAGAAGTATCAACCCATATGAGCGCAGCAGCATTAGAACCGGGATCAGTTGAACCAATATAAATTTGATTGGTTAAATCAAAACCAACAGTAGGAGTAACACTTGGATTAATACTATCAGCGTATTTCTTTGTACATACATCGTTATCTGCTATTGGAGTATAGGATGAAGCCATTTGTATTTTGCCGCCTTCAGCCATTTGATTTACTTCATCTTTATATAAACGCTATTCTTGTTCACCATCTATAATGCATAATGTTTGTCCACTAATAGACCCATTTTCTTTTAATGTTTTATATAAGGTTTTAGAAGGAACCTAATGTATAACTAATTCATTAAGAGAAGTATTTGAATTTATTGCCATTTACTTTTCTCCCTCCTATTTTATTTTTATTTTCTTATATAAATAAAAAATAGGACATAATAATTAAATTATTATGTCCTATTTAAGAAAGGGGTGAGTTAAATGCTGTAAATAAAAAATTTATTTCTTATTTACATTTATAGTATATAAAATAATTTTTTAAAAATCAAATTTTATAATGTTTGTTTCCAAGTATCAGACGTGATTTTTGTCCATACACCTTTTATAGGTTTCCAAGTAGTAGTAGTAGTTTTTATAAACATTTGTTTCTATTCTTTCCAAGTGTTTGAAGTAGTTTTTATCAAAGTATTTCCAGACTTAGCTTCTATAACAGTAATGCGCACATAACCATTCCCTGTATGACCTGTCTCGTTTGCTCCTGTTGGAGAAGCAAATGCAGTATTACCAGCAATTGTTTGAGCATCGGTTAAATAATAAGACGAATTAAGTAAACAGCCGGATGGATAATTAGAAGCGGTTGATGAAGTATATACATAGCCAGAGCCACCACCCCCCCAACGACCATCAGAGTCTGAGTCATTATCATAGGCGCCACCGCCGCCATACCAGCCGCCGCCTCCTCCACCACAAGAATAACCAGAAGCATTTCCGCCTTTACCAAAAGTTCCAGTGCCAGCTGGTTGAGTATTCCAAGATTTACCTCCAGCAGTCTGTGAAGCGCCTCCACCATCGCGGGCAGTACCAGAGGTATATTGACCCGTGGTATTATTATAATATCCATCACCGCCATATAAGCCACCACCACAACCAGCTGGATTTACAGTTGCACTACCTACACCAGCACCACCGCCGCCGCCAGCGACTATTACTCTAGCATATAAAGAATCTTGACCAATACGAATATCAGAAGCGCCACCACCGCCTCTACCATTGCTTATACCTGTTCCGCCACCATTAAATCCAGCATTAGTGTTTGAAGTAGTACCTGCTCCTCCTGTGTAAAAGAATAATGTTTCTTTCTTTGTTAAAATGATATTGCCTACTGAATATCCTCCATGGCCACCATTATAACCCTATGATGACATTGTACCACCCTAAGCGCCCCAGCATTCTAATTTATACTATCCTTTTGGAAGAGTAATTGATTTAGCAGATCCGCTATAAGGACAATTTAATATATCACCTGTTTTAATTATCTTAGGAATTACAGAAGTCAAATCATATATAGTAGGAGCTTCATATTGAATAGTTGTATTACCAGTGAAATATTCAATATTTTTTTTGCACCAGTCTTGTGTTGGTTCATTACCACTTCCAAAAGCTGCGGTTAAATCAATTAACATAGCATCATCTACATAAGCAATTTTGCCTGATGCCATACTTTCAAAATCAAAACGAAATGCTTGCGCTGTTCCAGTACTCCAAGAAGAACGGGTATTACGCCAAGTAAGCTATTGCCATTGATTTAATTTGGTTGAATCTACTGTTGCTGTGCCAATTAATGGTTCAGCAATTGGCCAATAGCATTGCATTGATCCTACATTATTAGCTGTTTCATAAAACCAAACACTAACATAATAAATATGATTCTATGTTATAGAATAAGTATTAGTAGTAATAATTAATGATTCACTTGAAGAAGTAGAAGTAACTTTTAAAGAATATGAGCCAGAATGTTTAATGCTAGAATCATAAGCAACTGAGCAATTAGCGTTAGCTTGCCATCCAGTATTTTCAAAACTTGGATTAGTAAGCATATTAGTTAAAGTAATTGTTTGTTTTGCCAATTAAATCAACTCCTTATTCACCCTCATATTGTATCCAAATATCACCGATATTGCCATCTGATGCTGTTGGTTCAGTCGTACTTATAATTGTATTATGAATTTCACTATTTGAATTAATCGCAGTAGGATTATAAGCTACCAAAGCTCCGGTCATTGTACTTCCTGATTTTTTGACTAAAGAACTATCTTGTGTTTGCCAAACATCTTTACTGGTTATCTAATATGTTTTATTAAAATTACCAAATACAAAAGCTACATTGGGACGAGCTAATAGTAAAGAAGCTATTGGGCGAGCAGCCCCTGATGTATCTATACACTATAAAATTTTTCCTGCTTCATAAGCTGCTTTGACTTCGGCAAAAGTGGTAGTTCCATAAGTGGCAATAAATACACCGCTTGCATTTTCAATCTATTCTAAAATTTTTGGTTTAGACATTTAAAAGCCTCCTTTAATTATTAAATTTAGGAATTGCCATGTAATAATAAGTATAACTGCTATTATTGAATATATTAGTATAATAACTATTAGTAGCAGTAATAATAACTGATTTTGAATTCCAAGTAAAACTAACATAAGTGCCATTATTATTAGGAAATGGATATTTCATTCCTTGTATGCCACACATATAATTTTGAGCAGTACCAGCGTTAGTTTGTACCATAAATAGCATCAAATAAGCAGGTTCAAAATTAAAATTAAGAGTTTTTGTTAAAGCATTATTTCCTATATAACTTCCAACATAAGCTCCTTTAATACTTATATCGCCAGTCATTCCATTTACTGATCTAACTAAATGAGATGTAAGATATCCAACATCATTAGTTAATTGACTTACTTTAGAAATTTTGTTATTCTATATCTACTAATCAACATATTTTTTATCAGTTAAATCTTCAGAACTAGATGGTGTGTAAGAACTACTCATAGTTATTTTGCCTGTTGTCATAATATTATTTTTTGAGGTTAATAACATTTCATTCATATCTTCTGGCAATTCACTCATTTTATTATCAATAGCCTAAATAGTATCATTTTTTATAATCTATAAATCATTTATTACATCTGATAGATAATCTTCTGGATCTATTCCTCGAATATTAAGAACAATAATACTATCATTAGCCGATGCTGCAAAATCTAATAACTTAATTTTATTATTTTGAATTATATAATTTATGTTTTTAGTCATTAATATACCATTAAAAAATATATTTAAATCTTCAGGATTTTTAACAATAAAAGGGAAAGTAAATATTGTATCTCCTTCTTGCGCGATGAAAGTATATTTATATGGCAAATCTTCATGGTCTAATACCATATAAATTTCATCATTATTTACTTTCCCTTCTTGAATCATCTAATTAAAAATTTTTTTAGATGGAATTTTATTTATAACTAAAGAATCTAATAATTTTTCACTATTTTTTATTTCCATCTATTAATCTCCTTATTAACTCCAAGCAACAGGCACTATGGTCCAAGTTCCAGTTGTAGATGTGCGATATTTAAATGTGCCGGATGAAGATGTATCAATCCATAGTAAGGGGGCTGTACCTGACGCTGGAGCAGATGACCCAATGTAAATTGGATAAGTGGTAGATGTGCCAACTATCGAAGGCTTACTATCATCAACATATTTTTTTGTAGCAACGTCTCCATTAGCTAAAGGACTGTAAGCATTGTTCATAGTAATTTTACCATCAGCAGTCATAGTATTAGTTTTATTCATAAACATAATATTAGAAGTGTCTGATGGTAATGTAGCAACTAGATTATTAATTTCTGTGATAGCATTTGTTTTAACTGTGTTTATTTCAGTGGTAGCTGATTCTTTTGTCGCATTTATTTGAGCAATTGCCTCTGTTGCTTCTTTACCAAAATCAATAGCTGCAGCCCCTTCTATACCCATTACAGTAAGATAATCGCCTGCTTCAGCAGTAAAATCTACAAGAGTAATATCTTTGCCAGATATGGTATAGTTATCTGTTTCTTTCATCATTATACCATTATAATAGATTGTAAGCGCGCTACTATCTTCAAAATTGAATGGAATGGTAAATGTAGACTATCCTGCTGTTGCAGTAAATGTAAATTTGTTTATGACCTATTCAGTTTCTTGAACAAAATATAATTCATCATCATTAATTTTATTTTGTGCAACCATTTTAGCATATACAGCTGCAGATGGTACTTTATTTATTTTTAATGAGGTTATTTGTTTGGATGTACTTATTAAAGACATTTTAATTATTTACCTCCTCTGAATTTTTTGTAAAAGCTAAACATCCTCCTTGACATGAAAGATTTAAAAATTTTTTACATTCTTGGCATTTTCCACCATTATTTAGTAATCTTTTAGGATACATTTTTTTAAGTAAAAAATAATTTTCTGCTTCTTTAATATTATCAAACTATTTTAAATCAATTAAACTATAAGCTCCAAAACAAGCAGTTGCTTTCATATCAGGGGTTATATCTACAACTGGATTGCATAAATTATGCCATCCAGTCACATTTTTATTTAATATTATTTTTTCTTCTTCTGAAAAATAACATAATGGTATATTATTACAGTCTAAATGGATTTGTATTTGTTCATTCCCACAATCTTTTACGAAATTTAGAAATAAATTTTTTGCATTTAAATAATATTCATCTTTATCAATATTATTATAATTACAAGTTGGAGCTACATAGCTGCATCTAACCATTCGAAATCCAAATTTTTTAGACATTTTTATTATATACTAATAATCAATAATATCGGGGTACAAATTTATACCTAAAGTGATATGATCTAAATTATTTAATGCTTTAAACGTATTTAAAGTCAAATTAATTTTATTCCATTTTTCTTCTCCAATAATATCAGGATGATTTAAATTAATTAAAACATTATTTTGTTTATTAAATAATTTAGCATAATTGTATAATTCAATTCCATTTGAAAATGTAACTGTAGAAACATTATGTTGTTCTGCAAAATTTGAAATTTTAGTAAATACATCTTCAAATTTGGGATGTATCGTAGGTTCTCCTCCTATAATTCCAATTCTTCCGAAATCAGTGCTGTGACTTAAAAAATTCAATATATCATCTAATTCTTTATCTGTTATAAATTGTTTCTTTTCTTCAGTAATAAATTTATTTGCAAAGCAATATGGACACTATAAATTACAATAATTTAAAATTGCTATATTAGCCATTTATTTTATTTAGCTCCTTTATCTCATTTAAGGTCTTGTAAGAATTTGATTCTAATAACTATAAAAACATAGGATTATAAATATCTTTCCTTGTAATATCAATGTTTTTTATTAATTCATAAACATTAGTCAAAAGATTTTTTGTATATTCACAGTGACGAGGATTTAAAATTTCATAATTATGATTTGTTTCATAATTAAGTCCCATACAGCCTCCATGACATACATTTCGCCATTCACATAAGCTACATTTTTCTTCTAATTTTATTTGTTTACCAATAATATTTAAATAATTTTTATTATTTAAAAAATCACTGTAATTATTTATATCATTAATATTTAATATAGGAGTATCTTTAGGAGACTACCCACAAAATCCTATATTGCCAAAAGCATCTATATAAATCCATCCACCAATACAATAATCATCTTCACAATTAGACGGGACATTTAAAACTCGTAAAATCTATCGTGTTATATAATGATCATTTATTGGGTTATTAATATCATGTATCCAATAATCTATGTAATTGGTCATATAATTTAAAGCATCATCATTATGTATTAAATATACATTAGAATTTTCAATTATATTTTCTCGAACGATACATGACTATACATTTTTTATCTATAAACTTTTAAAATATTCATAATTTTGAATTATATCTTTTATCGTATCATTATAATAAACACAAATAAATCCTACTTCATTTTTATGTCGTGATATTAAATCTAATACTGCTTTAGTACTTTTTTCTCCTCTGGATAAATTATTTTTTAGTCCATCAAATGATGTTCCCCAATGAATGTTTAAATTATTTAAAAAATTATACTTTTCTTCATTTAATAATATAGAATTTGTCTATAAGGTTGTAGGGAAAGTATATCCTCTTTCTTTTTTAAGCTATTCTAAATAAGATAATAGATCTTCAGATAAAAGTAAAGGTTCTCCTCCATGCCAAGTAATTTCTCTAATTATTGGACCTAATTTTTTAATAATTTGATCTAATATATTTTTAGAGACAGTAGCATTTAAATATTCTTCTCTTAAACGATGATTTTCGCAATAAATACAATTTGAATTACATTTATAACTGCCATGAAGTAAAACTAAAATTTTATTATGTACTTTTTTTTCTAAATCTGGATTCTATTTTTTATAATAAGATAAAAATAATTCTTTATCTGTCATAATTTATACCCTCCAAAATTTTATAAAAAAATTCTTCTGGCTTTAATGAAGTAGAAATACCTTTAATTTCTTTTATTACTGTACTTAGATCTGTAAATAAATCTTCTAAAGTATTATAATTTTTTGAACTAATATTTTTAGATTTTAGACTATTATAAAATTGATTTGGATAAAGAGTCTAATTTAAATTATTATATTTTTTTATTGCCTAAGCAATATTATATAAGACTGATTCTAATTTATTTTCAAATACATTTATTTCTATTGCTTTATTTAATCCATTGCTACTTACTAAAGTAAGAGTAGTTTTACCAGCTTTATTACCAATTAAGGTATTTTCAGAAATAGTAGCAATGGAATTATCTTCTAAATTATAAGAGCTAATTATTGAAGATTTTGGTAGTAAATAACTGTATATATTAATAGATTCACCTATGCTAGTAGAAATATTACAACTATCAATATATTTTATAGTTAATTGAGCTGAATTTGATGTAACTGTATTGCCTAATGAAGCTACACAATAATAGTATTTTCCATTGTCTGATAGTTTAGGAGTGAATGAATATGAAGAAGAAGTAGCTCCAGAAATAGCTGTTCCACCTCCAGAAGAAACAGTAGATACATACCATTGATATGATGAAGGTGTTTTAGAAAAAGTAACAGTAAAAGTTACTTTATTACCATAAGTAATAATTTGACTGACTGGCTATCCAGAAATGCTAATTGTATTAGAATAATTAGAATAATTATAATAATCAGAATAATTATAATAGTTATCATAATCAGAATACCTAGAATATCTAGAATATGTATTAGAATAATTAGAATAATTATAATAATCAGAATAAGCGGCACTATCAGTATCCCATATAGGTGAAACTAAATCATTGCCATCTCCATTATGAACTATTTTATTGATATCTAATCCATCTAACAGCCATTCAGATAATTTAGCAGACATAATGGCATCCTCCTTTTACTGCTCCATAAAAGTAATTCTTAAATAAAATATTTTTTTTATCTTTGTCAAAATATTGTAATAAAGAATCTACAGAGTTAAATAAATTTTTATACCAGCTACAATAAGCATCAGGGGCATTAAATAAATTATTATTAATTAAATAGTTATTTGGTAAACAACCGCCAGTGCAGCAATTAAATAATGGACAATTATTATCACAATTTTTATTAAAAATTTTATTTTCTTTATTTAATAAATAGAGAGATTCAATTTTATTTATATCAATTGGCTAATTATCATAAATATTACCTAAATAAAAATTACTATCTTTACTTTCATTAGTTAAATGTCCACAAGTATAAATATCTCCATTGGTTTCAAAAAATCCTTTTCTTTGAAAACAAAAACCACATCTATTTTGAGGAAGGCAGATATCCGCAATTCTAAATAAATTATTTTCTTCTAAATAATCTTTTATAATTTTTTTTATCATCATTTCTTTCCAAGTTGCTGGAATTAAAGGAACTGTATAATTTGTAAATTTTTCTATAAAGTATTCATTTAACTAATTTAATTGATCCTTATAAATCTATTCTATTTCAGAAGACCAAGAAGAAAAAACATCTGGTATAACATGACAATTTTGAAAACCAATTTCATCTAAATATTTTATAGAGTCAGCTAAATAAGAAATATTATTGACATCTATAGTTAATCTAGCTGTAGTATTAGGAAAATATTTTAATATATTTGGAATATTTTCTGATAATTTATCAAATGTTGAATTATTGTTATTTTTATATTTTCTAGTAGCATCTTGACTTTCTTTATTTCCATCTATAGATAACATAAATTTAACATTATTATCTTTACAATATTGTAAAATATCTTCAGTTAATAATAGACCATTAGTTGTAAATGTAAAATACATATTTTTATTTTGTAATTCATTTTTATTCCAATTAATTATTGGCTACATTATATCATTAAAATGTAATAATGGCTCTCCTCCAAAAAAACTAATAACTTGCGGTTCATTATTTATATTATTTTCAGATAAAAAAGTTATTATTTTTTTACAAGTATCTAATGTCATAACATTATTATCTTTATAACTTTCAAAACAATAAGTGCAATTTAACTGGCATTGATGGGTAATTATTAATTGTCCATGGATTAAAGGCTAATATATTTTTTCTTCCATAATTTTCCCCCTTAGTATGCCTTATTTAAAATAGCAGAAATTTTATTATTAATTAAAAGATTAACAAATTCTGTCGTTGCTATCTAAGTATTATTAATACTAATATCAGGAGTAGGAGCTAAAGGGGTTCCAGTGAAGTTAGGGGAATTAATATTAGCTTTTGATTTTAAATCATCCTAAGTAATAAAATTATTTAAACTATTAGGGATAACATAATCAACACCAGGAGTAGCTGAAACTATTTTATGATTTTCCCCTTTTAAAATTCCTGAAATATTGATAGTAGTTTCATCAGAAATATCAGTGATACCTAAAGCTGCTTCTCCAACTGATATATTATTTATTTTTTCTTTTCCTAAATATAATCCCATATTTTATCTCTCCTTTTTCTTAAGTTCCATCATCAGACCAAGTGATGATTGTAGTAGATGAAATATTATCATTAATAAAAACAAGATCTGTTACTTTAGTAGTTCCATCACCTATTTTTATTTTCTTTAAATCATCGTAAATAATAATTTCACCTTTTAAAGGAACAAAATTAGTTGCTTTATCCCAATTGGCTTTTGTATCATGCTTCTAAACAATACGACCTTGGAATGTTTTATTTGCCATTATATTTCCTCCTTAAACAAAAATATAGGGAAATAAATATTTTGAAAATAGTTCAAGATATTTATTTCCCTATATTAAATATCTTTCTCAATCATCTATTTCCAAAAGAGTAAAGATTATTATAAATAAGTTATCAATTTCAAACTTATTCTGTCCATTTGCACCATATAACTTTGGCGCCTGCGTCTTGTGCTTTTATAACTCCATCTTTTATTGTAATTGTTTTACCATCAATTTTTACACCACCAAGTGTTTCTGTAGTTGCTGTTGGTAATTTATATAAATCTGGAATAGCACTTTTTTCAGCATATTTACTTAAATCAGGTTTATTATTTAAATCATTATAATCATTAGATACAGCAACAGCGCCTAATGTATCAATCAAAGTTAAATAATATTGATCATTTTTAATTTCATCAGGCTATGGTTTATTAATAACATTGTTCCATTCAACAGCATCTGCTACGACCCCTTCGCCAGTTGCTATTAATGCACCAGTGGCACTAATTTTAAGACCTTGACCTACTTTAACTACACCAAATTTTTCAGTTGTTGCTTTTGGTAATTTGTCACTTGTAGTTTGTTGATTAACATATTCTTTTGCATCAGATAATGCTTTATTACTAAAATTTTGAGCAGCTTTAATAGCTCCTTTAATTGTATTAGATGCTTCAGTATCCTTATCAGTGCCAATTAAATTATTTTTAATTTCATCGCTACGAGTATTTAACTAACCTAAAGTAATAAAATTAGTAGGTATCTCAGTTTTTTCAGCATAAATAGATAAATCAGGTTTATTACTTAGTTTATTGTAATCTCCATTAAAAATATTTTGTTTATAAGCAATGCCGCCTTCATGCTCTATTTTTTGAATTAAATTTTCTAATTCTTGAACTGTAAGCTAAATTACATATCTATCTTTTAAGCCAGGCATTTGCAAAGATTTTAATTGCTTGTCTACCAATGAAAGTTCCTCCTTCCAATGTTTCTATTCTAAAATTATATAAAAAATAAAAATATTAAATTATTTAAATTAGTCCAGATAAAAAAAATAAAGACTCCAAAATGGAGTCTTTATTATTATATATTTACAGTTGAAGAACCGCAATCAAAAATTACATAGTTGGCATCAGGGTTAGCGCCTATTTCATCAAGAGTATAAGATGGCTTCGTAGGTGCCTTAGCCCACGCCGGAACATCTGCTCCAAGCCCTGCACCCCAAGGTAGGTTTTCCCATGTGGTTGTACCATCGCCAACTTTAAATAACACAGTAGGAGCTGTGGTTGTTGTACCAGATGTAAGTGCTGGTACATAACAAAATCCCACTTCACCGGCAAGTAAAACTTTTGATTTGTTTGCAGTCCAATTAGCAAGTGTATCGTATTTAGACTTAATACGAATATTTAAAGTTTTATCAGCCATTCCAATCCTCCTAATAGAAAGGGGAGATTTCTCTCCCCTTATAATTTATTAAATTAAAGTACTAGCGTTACCACCATTAAGAACAAGGGTAAGTGTACCCTATTTAAGAAGATCAGTAGAAACTGCCTTTACGCTAAGAGTATAATTAGCATTATTCTCAATAGAAGTGCCATCACCCTTATAGCTTTCAAGAGCTATTGTCTTCTTAGTAGGAGTCTGTTCTGTACCATTAACTGTAATCTTTTCAATTACGTTAACTTGAGCGCCATCTGCAATGCCATCAAGCTTAGTAATCTTGGTATCAGCAATTAAGCTCTTACCAGTTTCCTTCTTGACAACATCAGCATCTTTCGCGTACTGGCTAACATTAAGAGCATCAATAGCACTCTTAACAGTCTTCTTAACAGAACCATCAACAGTTGCTTCACCTTCAAGAGTGTCAAGACGAGCAGTTAAGCCACTTTCAATACCCTTGGCACGAGCAGCTTCATCGGTAATTGCAGTATTAAGTTTTGTTTCTTCACCCTTAGCACGAGCAGCTTCATCTTCAACTGCTTTCTTATTAGCTGCAATATCCTTAACCATCTGATCGGCAGCAGAGCCATGCGTACTGATGTAAGTCTGAATTTCTTTTAAGGTATCAACAGCGGCTTCACCAACATCTGCAGCGGCAAGGAAGGTATCAACACGAGATTTAACACCAGCAATAGCAGTAGCATTTGCTTGTTCTTTACCTTCTGCACGCTTTTGTTCAACAGCAACTGCGTCCTTGACTGTCTTAGCTACAGAGCCTTCAACAGTATCAGCACCATTTAACTTAGTAATAGCATCAGCATTAGCTTTGATACTTGCCTTAACAGCACTATCATTATAAGTAGCAGCTGCTTGGGCATCAGCAATCATCTAAACAATTGTCTTATCTGCTGGAACAGTACCAACTTTATCGCTTAATGCATTAACAGAAGTTTGAGCATCGGTGCCAGCTTTCTTTGCATCAGCAACAGCTGTATCGACTTCAGTTTTAACTGCATAACCCTTATCTTCGACTGCTTTCATAGTAGTCTTGGAAGCAGCAAGTTCATAGGCTTCTTTTACAGTGCCAGTATGTCCTTCGCCAAGAATAGCGGTCTTAGCAGTTGCAATTTTAGTATCAGCATTAGTGCCTGCAGTATTAATAGCTTCAGTCTTAGCTGTATCAATTGCACCACTTACGCTATCAACATCAACCTTACCTTCAAGAGCGGCAACTTTCTTACCAATAGCAGAAGTGTCACCAACAAGACCATCGGCATAAGTCTTTGCAGAAGCAAGAGCAGTGTTGGCCTTATCCTCAGCATAGAGCTTAGCACCATGAATAGTTTGACTATCTTTAGTGTCAATATCAGTCTTACCATCTTCGCCACCAAGAGTATGACGTAAATTATCAACCGCAGTATTAACGGTACTTTCAGTAGCAATCTTGTTGGTGCCCGCATTATAAGTGCCTTCAAATGTTAAATTACCCTGTTTGCCATCAAGAGCATCCTGAAGACCATCAATCTTGGAAATACCAAGAGTAGGAATATCAGAGACGGCAAGATTTTCGCCCTTAGTCACAAGACCTTTTGCATCATAAGTAACTTTAGTAGCCGTACCCGCAGTAATGTCTTTGTTAGCAACAACAGCGGCATTAGCTTTCTTTTCTACAGCTGCGATAGCAGTTGTATTATCACTATCAGCCTTTTCGAGAGCTGCCATCTTAGTGTCATAAGCAGATTGATCAACAAAATTACCAGCATTCTGCTTTGCATTCCAGTTAGCAATATCTTCAGCAGTAATGCCAGCAGCAGGAAGTTTTTCAACTACACTAACACGTCCGGCAAGAGTAGTTAAATCAGCAGCCTTAGCATAATCCTCAATCTTAAGAGCCTTAATAGCGCCATCAATATAAGCCTTTACTTCAGGAGATTGACCTTCAGCAGTACCAAATCCTTTAAGAATAGCTTTTAATTTATTAATATCGCCAGTTAAACCATTAACAACTTCTGGATGCTTTGCGACCCAATCAACTAATTCTTTGAAGGTATCAATAGTACCATTATCAGTAGCCTTGGTAGCAAATGCATCAATAGCATCATTAACAGCCTTCGCGACTGAACCTTCACCAGTGCCTTTCAGAACACCAATAGCATCTTCATTAGTCTTAATACGCTTACGAAGACCAGTAGTATCATCAGCACCAACAATAGTTTCAAGGGCATCTACATCTTTCTGTGCCGCAACAGCCTTGCCATCAGCAGTTTTTGCATCAGCAACACCTTTATCTGCTTGCTTTTGGGCAGCTTCAATTAATGCATATAAGCCAGTTGCTGCGGTTTCGCCTTCCTTGGCTGCGCCAACCTTTTCAATAAGAGAAGCGACTTTACCTTGTAATGTAGAAACATCAGAAGCAAGATCGCCAGAAGCAGTAGTAGAGGCAAGCTTAACAAGAGTACCAGCTGCATTACTGATCATGTAAGCTTCGCACTTACTATCTGCAACTAAAGTTAAAATCTGACCAACATAAGCTGTAGCGCCAGATTTAGCATAAGTTTCTAATTCTGTTTTATTATACCATACAGCGGTAGTATCAACAGGAGCAGGATTACCACGCTTAATAGACAGCGGGAAACCCATATAAGCAGCATTATTTAAAATAGTAGCCATATTATATTATTCCTCCTTCAAAATTAACCAATCGTAACGCTATATGTTTCACCAGCATCAATAGAAGCAGGTTGATAGACATATACATCATAAGGAGCTGCAGCATAGCTTTCAGCACCTTCAACACTAACAGTAGTGCCTTGTTTAACAAATAGAGCTGTAACATCAGCATTAAGAGCACTTGGCATAAGAACCTTCGTAATCTTACGACCAGCAGGAACTGCAACGATAACTTTCTTTGCACCAGCTCCAGCACCGAATGTGCCTAATGTACCAGCGCCCTAAGCTTGTTTATGAGCAAGAGCACGAACATTAGCAGAGTTAAGTCCAGCATCAGAAGTCATAGGACCCCAGAACATATAACGAACACCCTGAAGAATATTACTATCCTTAGAAGCAGAGCCTGCTGCAATTTTACCCGCAGGATAAGGATTACCCAAATTGGTTACTGGAATAGAACCTTCATTGTAAGTTGCCTTAGCTGTAATCTTCTTAGCAGTAGCTTCAGCAACAACATTTTCAAAAGAACCAGTGGCAGTTGTTTTTTTCTCGGTTACACCAGTACAACTAACTTCCCAAGTCTAAGCCGCAATACCAGTAGCTGGGCCATAGGTATAGCCACCAGCAGATAGAGCTGCTGTATATGTTAAATTCTTTTTAGTACCAATCTCAAATGTACCAAAGCCGCCCTATGCGCTGAAACTAACAGCAGGACTAGACTTAGAAGGATTAACTTCCTGTGCCATTAGGCTAGAAAGTACTTGCTCAACATTCTTACCTTTCGCCGCAAATTTAGCAGAACCCGAAGGCTTAGAAAGAGTACCAATAGCCACAGTATAAGTAATGTCATCATCAAAATAAACATTGTCAGCACGATAATTGCCATCCATAGCTTTCCAAGTACTATCATATACATAAGCGGTATAAGAAATCTTATCACCAGTAATAGAACGCTTTACAATAGCAGTATCGCCATTATGAAGTTCTGCGGAAGCTACAACACGAGTAATAGCCTGAATATCAGTTTCTTCACCTGTTGGAATAGCTTCAAAATTTTGAGCTTTATCACCGCCAACAAATTTTAAATCGCCCAAGGCAGTACTGCCATCACCAATCTTCATCTTGCGATTAGTTTGGTCATAAACGATTTCGCCTTTAAGAGGGACAGCGGTACTCTTTTTTTCAAGAGCTTCAGCAGTATCATTTAATACTTGAATACGAGTATTAAGAATTTTATCAGCCATAAATCATTTTCCTCCTATAAAATTAATTAAGAGTATTTGCGTTGCCACCATTAAGAATATCATAACTATCTTCTCCATATTGAATAGGTACAAGATTATTATTTACATCTACAATATAAGGCAACCATTTATTATTCTAAAAGATAGATACAATTTGACCAACACAATTATGCTAAGTGATATAATTAATTGCATCTACTAAAGAATTGAAAGAATTTTGTGTTGAAGAAGAAGTTTCTGTAGTTGTCCATTTACCATCATAAATATATAATTTACCATTATAAATACACATTTCTCCATCCTCAGCGGTAGCTGGAAGTGCATCAACTGTACCTAAAAATTCCATTACATTATCAGGAAGATCAATTGTACCACTTTCGCCACCAATATATGGTAAATCATTCCATAAAGTTTTACCATCACCAATTTTCAGTTTATGAGTGTCTAATTCAAATCCAGGCTCGCCGTCCTTAAGCAATAAGTTCTTTTCGCGCCATGTAGTTGATCGACCTCTTTTGAACTTGATGATATCACCCATAGATTATTCCTCCTTCTAGACAGTATAGAAGCCATTGACAAGTACTTGTCTATAGCCAGGAGCTAAATAAGAAGGATCTAATTCTCTATTAAAACGACCACCACTAATTTCAATATGAGGGTCACCCTCAACCTTGAAATTCTTATCTTGTGCAGTAATAAATGTACCGCCACTAATGTATGTATTTTGAGGATTTATATCTTCACTTAATTTACGAAGATAAAAATTATATTCCCCTTGGCTTGGTTTACTATTTTCAAAATATCCATTAGTAATAGTCATTGACTTACCATTAGCAAGAATCGTATTATAGAATGTGCCGCCATTAATATTTAAAACAGCATTATCATCATTTTTTATAGCATATAAGCCGCCAGCGAATGTACCATCATTAATAGTTAATGTAGGCATTTCAGCATTTTGACCTTGAACATAACCATTAGTAGCATTACCAGCGTGATAATCCCAATAGCCATTTTCAATCATACTAGAAAACTCGCCACCACTCATAAACATGCCACCATTAATTGTCATAATGCCATGATTAACAGCAGTATAATAGCCATTGCCTGATACATCAGTAGTACGTTGTAATTTACCATTATTAATAGTAATATTACCATTATTAAAAACTGCGGCATTTTCATTCTTATTACATTCAATAGTGCCTTGGCCCTTAATAGTTAAATCGCCATTTGCTTTGATATCTATTGGAGTTTTTTCATTGTTGATAATATCATTACCATTTAATTCAATAGTCAATGCTTTATCAATAGAAACGCTGTTATCAAAGTTGGTATTAAGACGAATTGTACTTCCTGCTGGAGCCTTCATAAATGCTACATCAATAGATTGATAAGGCACGCCATCTACAACTGCTGGATTATCAGTGTATTCTTGAACATTAACAACTTTAGTTCCGCCTACATAAGATAGTTTATTCCAAGGTGTTGAACCATCGCCGACTTTAATCTAATGTGTATCAAGTTCTACGCCGATTTCACCAGCTGCAAGAACTATATTCTTTTTAGACCAACTGGTTGATTTACCACGTCTTAACTTAATAATTTCAGCCATCTCGTGTTCTCCTTTCTTTAATCATCATCTATAGAGCCGCCATCCCAGCCGCCTGTTGACTTAGAAGTATCTTCTTTGTCAATGTCGCCGCCATCTTTGCCGCCCTTATATGAAAGAATAAACATTTTCATATTGTCCTTCTCCTTTCATATTTAAAATTATTTTATGTTGCTCTATACCTATTGGACCGAAAATTTCTTAAATGGAATTTTAATTTAAGCATTCGGTTTTAGCATCCCAAGCCGGCTAGAGCAGTTCATAACCTACTGTCTTTAAAATATATAAAAAAAAAGATGGACTGATTAAATTAATCAGCCCATTAAATAAGGTAGTACGTAATTTTGATATTCTGGTTTTATCATATACTCGCAATAAGTTAAAGCTGCCTCTAACTCTTCCCAAGTACGTCCTTCAATTTTATAATGCTCAAAACCTAAAGGAGCATATTTTTCTTTAATTAGTTCATAACTCATATGATTTTTACGAACAGATGGATAGAAATTATTTTTAGTAATTCCGCACCAAGGAGTAGTGTAAGATTTACCATAATTTAAAACCATTTGACTGTTCAGTTTATAATGTTCTTTTCTGAATTGGCAACCGGCAGGACAGATTGGATTAATTAAAAACTCTGTTTTTGCTCGCTCTTCTGGCGTTAAAGAATTCAAAAATTTAAAATTGAAATTTAAATCATAATGTAAACAGGTAAGTTTATAATCTTTTTTATCAATTTCTTTTTTTGCCTCTTCTGGATCAGTAATAACTTTAGTAGTCGATGATACATATTTATACATAGGATATTGTTCTTTAAGATAAAGCATAAAATTATCATCAGCGACTACTACTTCATTAGGACCGTTACTTCCTGCTTCCATTAATAAATTACAAAATCTATTTTTATATTCTTTTGGAGTTAATTGATTATTTGTAAATACATATCTAATAGGGATATGATATTTATTATTATATGTATCAATTATATTTTTTATAATATCAATAGAAGCTTGTTTATAAAAAGAAAATACTCTTCCTCCATCCCAGATACAAAATTGAGGATTACCATAACTAATTTCAATTTCTACGTCATCGTAAAAATATTCAGGATTAGCAGATTTTAAATCTAAGAGTTTAAAATTTAAATTTGCTAATTCATACATTCCTGGAATTGCATACTTAACCATAATACATTTGCTCCTCTATAAATTCATAAATCAATAATTTGTCAGAATCTTTAATAAAAAAATCAATAAAAAATTTAATTATATTATTATTTTTTGAATTACAATAATCTGGTAAAATAAAATTATGAAATCCTAAAGGAACATAATTATTCTGAATATCTTCTATAGATAAACTATAATTAAGTCCTGAACATTTAGAACAATTTATTTTAGTAAAAGAATCTGAATAGTTATATTGAGCTATTTGTTCTTTAATATTACAATCGTCTAAACTTGTACAATTACAAATATCTCCAACAGGTAACTCAATGTTCCTTTTATTTTGTATTGCTTTTAAGAAATTTAAATCTTTAATTTTATTTAATGGAATTTGAATTAAATAAAAATCACAAATTTCATTCAATTTATTAATTAATTCTGGAGTTAGTGAGTTAATTAAGTTAAAATTATTCGATAAAATATAATGAAAGTTAGGATACTTTTTATATAGATATTCATATAATTCCAAATTTGATAATTCAATAGCATTGCTACTATTATTTAATAAATTTAAAATTACATTCATAATAGTATCATCAAAATCATTAGGATTTAAATTAATATTACTACAATTAATTCTTAAAGGCAATAGGTTATTATTAGAATATTCTATAATTGTATCATAAGTATTATCGCCAATACCAAAGTTGTTATTTATACCGCCGTTCCAATAGGTATAGGGGAAAGAACCGGCGGTATAAATAAATTTAACAGGAACTTTAAAAGAGCCAGAAAATTTATCTTGCACAATGAAAAATATATTATTTAATTTTTGATTTTCATAAAAATTTTGTAAAGTAAAATAAATCATTATTTTTTTCTCTTTTTAATTAAATTTTAAAATATTTGTATACTTATAATCTGGATTTAAAGGATTGAATATATCCAATTTAAATAAATTCTAAAAAGTATTACTATGACTATAAAAATCATCATTTTCAGGTTGATTGTCAATTGGAATATCAGGTATATATTCTTGCCAACAAGAATCACATTCTTTTGAGTCTATCTATTTTAATGCAATTAACTATATAATTTCTTTAACGAATGAAAGAATATCTTCATCCTTTTCTTTTGCATAATTTATTCGACTGCAAATATCAATTAATTCTTGATAATCATTTATATTATTAATATCAAAGTTTTCTTTAATAGAATTTAAGGCAATTAAAAATTTAACTTTTTTATTCATTTATATACCCTCTTTCTATTCCTTGATTGTAGATAAATGTTAACCAAGATTTATCTTTTGTGAGCCAACCTTTTTTAACTCCTATATCATAAACACCATATTGATAATATAAATCAGTCAATTTTTCATATTTAACTTTATTAAAAGCACAAACAGCTTTAATTGGCATATAAGGTTCTCCACTATCTTCAGTCTAAGCCCCAAGACATCCTAACTTGCAAAGACTAAAGTATTTGCATTTTGCGCACAAAGGGAAAGTAGTTGTTTTTGCCGTTTTCATAGTTATATATGCACTTACATTATAGGGATCTATATCAATAATATGATTTTTCTCTTCATCTGTTTTAAAATACCCACCAGTGTAAAGAGGATAGGACATTCTATGGCAAAATACTAAAGATAGATTAGTACAATTAAAATGAATCATAGTCTAAGCACCACAGCTCATTTTATCAAAATTACTACTTGTTGAGCTACTGGATTTTAAATCTAATGGATCACATCCTTGAGGGAATGGTAAATTTCCATCTTCATCAGTCCCAATTAATAAATGATGTACAAATTTAGTTTTATCACTACCACATAATTCAAATCTTTTTTTCATAAAATGTTCAAGAAATTTATTATGTAATTCAATAGTTTCTGGAGTCCAATTACCATTACGTACTTCAAGCATATAAGGTTGATAATAACCATTAGGAGCAGCTAAATCAAATTTCTTATACATGTCATACCACCAATCAATATTTTCACACCAAACATCAATATTTTCGGCACTAATCATAGGATGGTATCCGAAACCAAATTCTTTAGTAAACTAAAAAATAGTATCAAAATAATGTTGATCTATATCAATTTTTTCTCTATTTTTTATTGCTGGTAATCCATCAGTACTCCAAGAAAAACTCATATATATATTATAAACATTTTTAAAATGATAATATATTTTTCTAAATCTTGATACTAATTGGGGTTTTTCATATACCCATCGTAAATTACAAGGACATTGAATTAAACCCTGTTTATTAAAATATTCAGGATGTTTTATTAAAATAGGATTTAGATATTTTTCAAGCAGATCAACAATATCAAAGAAAATTTCATCATTAAACATATCTCCGGCAAACAGAGCTATATTATAACAGAAATTTTTTCTTATATTATAAACATAATCTAAAACAAGATCAATATTTTTTAAAGTATCCTTTTTATTTAACACTGTTGGATAAAGTTCTTTGCCATAATTAGCTATATAGCAATATGAACAATGCTAATTACACTAAGGACGTACTATTAATTCAAATCCATTTTCATTTAAAAAATAGTCTCCATCAGAATTTGAATTAGTGGGATATGGTAATAAAGCTGTATCTAAATATAATTTTAATAAATCTCTTTCTTGTTCTTTATAAGTCATTATTAAAAATCTCCAATTTCTCTATTTATATTTTCTTCAGCTATATCTAAAATACCATTACAGAAAAATCTTATTTCTTCATTTCCTCTAACAAAAATAGAGCCATTCCGGCATTTTAATATATTATAGCATTGATATGCTTTAGCTAGTATAAAAGCATGACGTTTTAATTTATTAAAATCATATAGATAAGATTCATTAGCCTATCCACATAAAGCTAATAAATATATTTTATTTATCATTTGCTATGTTTCAAATAAAGTTACCGTTGGGTCACGAGCAGTAAGATAAAAATCAAGTAATTTTTCAATTTCTTCTTTATCATTTTTTAGAATATTAAGATACCGTCCATGTTCTTTACACATCCATCGACCCTGATCTAAAATTGTATTAGTTAATTTATCCTTTTCTAGGTAAGGGTCATATAAAGAGGCATGGCAGTCTAAAAGATTTCCTTGATAATCTATTCGTAAAACACCATCAAAAGAACTACAATAACTATTAATTGGTAAATCTTTATTAGTTATAAAATTATCTATTAATGTATCAATTGAACGACAATTAGTTTTATAACATAAACTAATTATATCCTCTTCTAAAGTTCCAAAAACTTCTTTAAAAATATGTCTATATTGGACGCCTTCATTTTTAAAATTATGTTTCTTAGCACTTAAAATATTTTGGAACTTTCTCATAAAGCTACAATAATTAATTCCATCATCGCTGGTCCAATCATGAGCATTTTCATGTAAAAATACTCCTCCACGGAATATAATTCTTTGGTTGATAATAGATTGATTAATTCTATATAGTGTATCCATATATTGTTCAACAAATTTACTAATATCTTCAGTTGTATTAAAATTATCTACAATAAACATAGATAGTACAGCATGAAGAATAAAATCTATTTTAACATTATGTAATTTTACACTGTTAAGCTTTGTTATTAAATTAATTAAATTATTAATAACTATGCTATCCTATTCTGTATCTTTCTTCTCTTTGTTATGTTGTCTTTCATTTATTTCACCTTGAAAGCCATCATAAGAATACTAAATACTTATTTCTATTTCATGGTCGATATACTTATCTATTTCTAAAATAAAATTAAATATATCATCAGTACAATCAATTCCGTTTGTTGAAAAAGTCATTCCTTTTAATCCAGAAAAAACTTCTAACCAGTCTTTCCAAACTTTATTTAAATCTTTAAGCATTAAAGTTGGTTCATTGCCCCATAATTCCATAATTTCAACTTGGCGAGGACTTTGATTATATTTCTAAAATGCTTTTTTAAAAGTATCTAGGTAAGAACCATTAGCTATCGCAGCATTAGTATCTTTTAAAAAATTAGGATAGTTAGTTCCTGATTTAGATTTATTAACTAAACAGTACTTACAATTTAAATTACATCCTCCAGAAACTATTATAACAGTTTTCCAATTTATTTTATCTAAACAATTTATAATTTTATCCATTAATATAACCTTTCTTAGTTATTATTATTATTATTTTACGGATTAAATCTACAGTTAAAACATCTGAAGCTAGGACAGCTAAAACTGGTACATCTATGGCTACTAATGTTAAAATTATAATTACCATTAAAACATGGAATATTATTACCAGTATTATTACTATTATAAAAACCGGCATTATTACTATTATTCACATTAGCATTATTGCTGTTATTAACATTAGTAAAATTACCGCTATGGAATCCACTAAAATTAAAGCCATCGAAGCCGCCAAAATGGCTACTATGGAATCCACCGAAATTAGTACCATTATGATTACTAAAATTACCAGCGTTAAATGCTAACTAAGAAATACGATTAATTACTGTTCGCATTTGAGTAATTGGGGTTTGACGCATTTGGCTATACTAATCAGGAACAATTACTGAGGTAGTAGAAGCATTGTCCCCAATCTAAGCATGAGAACTCATAGATTGAATAGCATCTTTTAAAGTAGATATATCACTGGTTTTAGTTTGTTTATTCTAATTGGATGGGACACTAACAGTATCTAACTAAAATTTCTATCTTTGAGTATTTAATTCAGTATATAAAGTTTTTAAATCATCCCATAAAATTTTACTCATTATTTTCACCTAATTGACAGAATAAATGTAATTCAAATTTAGGACTATCATCTATAGCTCGATAGATATAATCTTTATTTATAGTATTTTGAACTTCTTCTTCTCTTAAATTTTTAAAAGTAGTAAAAATAAAAGAAGAAACTGAATTATCATCGTCTAAAATAGAAATAGTAAAATCAGAATTAGAACTTAAATTAAATTGCTATATTTTGCTTAGGTATTCTTCTCTTTCTTCTGTGGTATTATATTTATAAGTTAAAGTTAAATAACGTTTTTGATCTGTACCATAGGAAATTTCAATATTAGTATTTGGTATTGGGAATGGAATACTATGTTTTTCAGAATTGCTATCTATAAAAGATATATCATAAATCAACATTATACTTCATCTCCTTTTTTAAATTCAGCTTGAACCATAGCTGTAAATAATTTAGTATCTGGTCTTTTATTTTCTGTTGGATTTAAACTAATAGTATATTTAATATTAGTTATTGATTTAAAAGTAGCATAACTAAATTTATTTTCATTTACATTAACGCTGATACTAAAATCTGTATCTTTTTTTGATAGAAAATTAAAAAGATTATCCATATCAGAACTTTTTTCAGCCTATTGATTAAAATCATTTGCGAAAGTAAGAAGATTTCCACTTTCTTGATATTCTATACTTATTTTAATGTTGTCTGTATCCTAAACAATTAAAGTTTTTTTCTCTCCATTAGGATCAGTACAAGTAATTTCATAAACCATATTAAGAATCCTCCTTAAAATATTTCTAATAATAATAAAATATTTCTTAATACATTTAATCTCTTTTAACCATTTATATTATACTATAAATTTTGAAGAAAAGCAAAAAAATAAATCCATCTTTAAAGATGGATTTATTTTTAGAAAGGATGAAATGCAATGAACGAATCTGAAACGAGTGGCGCGGAACTGAGGTGTCGATCCCCATCCCTATCACAGGACCACTTGTTTTCAAGACAAGGCTTACCGCCGGGCAAGTTAATTCCGCATATTATAATTGGCTATAGACCCTTAACTATCTATGATTTAAATACGCCACAATTACCATGAAGCTTAGCGATACCAATTATTTTAAAAAACAAGACTCATTGAAAAGCCAAAATAAAAACACGGAATTTAGCTTACTAAACCAGCTAAAAAGAAAAAACTTTTCAAAATATACTTTATTTTCTTTATTATACTTTTTCATCTATTATTTGATAAGTAAGTATTGTAGAGCCTTTGTAGGCAAAAGTTTGCTGAAAATGAGTCTTAATATATGGCATAGGAGCAAGGGATTCTATTATTATGCCATTAATAAATTTAATTATATATTAAATATACTTCCAAAAATATCCTTTACAACTTTTTCTTTGTCCTCTGCAAACATGACCAATATGTTTACTATTACCATTTTGCCGTTCAGCTTCAGATATTGAAGGATAAATTTCTATAATTTTATTAGTTATTGGATCAATTTTTGCTACTGATTTTCCATTACGATTTAATTTTCTACTTTGATGATACCTTTCTTCCATTGAAATACCTTTATTGTCTAAAGCAATTCTAATAGTAAAATTATCATACCCTGTTAATCTTTTAATTTCACTACAATTATAGCTTTCTAAAAATAAAGAATAAATTAAATCATAATCTGCATAATGTTTACCATCGCCGCCAATTGTAGCATTATATCCATATTTAAAAGAACCTAATTTTTCAATCCAATAAATTTCTTTGTCATTAAGTTCTTCAGCAGAACATTCTTCCAATTCTTTAATAGAAAAATTTTCTGAACCATATTTATTCATTGCGTCATATAAAGGACGTTTTTCACATCTAGGTTTTTTATAATCTTTAAGATGTTCTTCCCAACGTTCCTAAATATTATTTTTTACTGTTTTACCAACATAAATTTTCCCATTAATATTATTTGTTATCTAATAAATGTATGCCATAATTAAATAGCTCCTTTTCATTATATTATAGAGATTAGTTTAAATAGTATCACCACGAAAAGGTTCTCTATATGATACCGCATAGGAGCAAGGGATTCGAACCCTGGATGTGTAGCTACAATTAGTTTTGGAGACTAACCCAATCGACCGCTCTGGCACTCCTACATATGGCGGAATCGCCGCGACTCGAACGCGGACTACCTAAGAGGTAGGATGGATTAGCAATCCATTGGAATACCATTATCCCACGACTCCAAATATAAAAAAATAGATAGTAAAAAACAAGCATTGCGCCAAGGCGTAAAAACTCTATCTATTGTATAGTTTTTGTTCCTTACATATTTAAATATATAAGAAAGGATTACCGGTAGCCCGCCGCCTAATGACAGGATTTCCTATAACCGGACTTTATATTCACACCGTGGCCTCGGTGGAACGAACTTTTACAAAATGTTCAGCCTGATATTTTGGCATCCAAATTAAAGTACCATCATAAAACCTAAAAAGATAAGTCATAAAATTATCCTTATTATCAGCTTTACGGCACTTGCCCTTACCATATCTCTTGCACCAGACCTTATCTCCTGGATTAAACTTCATTATTTTCTCCTTAATAATTTTAACAAAGCCCTAAAATCATTTGCTGGATTTGAACCAACTCTAAAAAATTTTTGCAGAATTTCTTATTTATCCTATTAAAAGTTGCTGTGTGGGCTTTTCATATTTTTTTGCTTAGTTGCAATATATTTTTTTAAAAATTTACAACCTCTACAACCATTTCTATTCTTACAACGATAACAATTATCAGTATCAAAATGAAAATACCAAGGTGGTTGTGGTCGCATTTTTCTTCTTTTATTTTTCATATTTTAATCAATTAGCGTTACCCAAGATACGCCCCGTGGAGGCTTGATTGATGTATTTCTTGCGGGAGTGGGATTCGAACCCACGATAACCAGTTTATGAGGCTGGTGTCTTAACCACTTGACGATCCCGCAATATTAACAAGACAATTTTTATACGTTGCGCTACCAATTGCGCCATATTCGGTCTTCGACCAAACAATAGGACTCGAACCTATAACACACGGCTCCCAAAGCAAATGTATAATTGCTGTATTGTCTTTCATAAATGGTGGAGCCAGAGGGAATCGCACCCTCGACTTTGAATTAAATTCAACGTTTTCCTACCATAAACTATGTCCCCAAGTATGATGGTTATAAAACTTAATCTAATGCAGGCATCAGACTAATAGAACGCTCCATCAAGTTCTATGCACCAGTTGAGTTGTATGTTTTCCGCGAGTGCGGTGGCGGATGCAGAAGGGTATGATCCTCCGACCCATTGATTAACAGTCAATTGCTCTACCAACTGAGCTATGCATCCATATTCATAGGGAAGGCTTCTAGAAAACCCGTGTGCTTACCACCCTACGTGTTTGGAATATATCACACTTAATGGTGGAACTTGCGAGGGTCGAACTCGCTACCTCCTGCTTGCAAGGCAGGCGCTCTCCCAGTTGAGCTAAAGCCCCATATATGATAGTTATAAAACTTAATTTAATATTTATATTAAATTAATAGAACGCTCTATCAAGTTCTATGTTTCAAAATCGCTTATATCGGGAAAGCGAATGGCGATGCTAAAGGGACTCGAACCCTTGACCTTCGGAGAGACAGTCCGACATTCTAGCCAACTGAACTATAGCACCATATGGTCAGCGCAAGGGGGATCGAACCCCTACATTCTACCTTGAAAGGGTAGTGACTATACCTATTTGTCTATGCGCCGATAAATGTCAGCCTGAAAACTACTCACTGACCGTTGGACGCAACTCCAAAGTTATTAGTATGCGTTATATAAATTCTCGAAAAGAGACACCTAACTTATTCATCAGAAATCATTTTTTCAGATTTCTCTTTTTCTTTCGCCCTATCATATTCCATACCCTTACCTTTCTTAGCAGGAACAATAGATCTACGACGGCGAAACAGAAGATATTCGTTCAACTCTGTGCTATCCATTTTAATTGCAGGTTTCTTAGTAGTTGCCATTTCAAATATCTCCTTTATTATTATATAATATTTTTTTCAAATTTTCAAATTTGTTGGTGCAGGATATTGGATTCGAACCAATGACCTCTTGAGTGTAAACCAAACGCTCTAACCAGCTGAGCTAATCCCGCAAATTAAAACCTTGTTGCCTAGACTTTGACTATACATAGCGTTTGGACAAGGTGACTCAAACCTCGGGTTTCACTGTTACGTCGCTCCCCTAAGAACCAACGGAATATTTTTCGATTACATTCAACGCCTTCTTTTACCGTCCAAGTATGGCAGGTATCCTTTCCATCTTTTATCTTGCTCAACACAAGATGTGCTACCTTTATTGGTATCTCATACGCACGATCTCCCGCGATATGACCTTGCCATTACTCTTTAAGATTCTCTAATAGGATGAACTACGAGAATTTTGCTATCTTATATTACTTACGCGTTTTCATATAAGTGCCATTTAACGTCAGCGATGCTTTATGAAATTTCTCAAACTTGACCTGGTGCGGTTGGGGAGGCTCGAACTCCCGACCCTTTGCTTAAAAGGCAAATGCTGCTACCAACTGAGCTACAACCGCATATCGCATTTCAGAGGTTCCGGACCCTCCTGAGCAGCGTCACTCAAATAAGATTTTGTCACCTAATTTTTAAAACCTTATCAAAAAACAAACCGGTTTTTTAGCTAAACCTTTAACTCCCTTTCCGTTTTTACTTATATGTCAAGAAACAACCAAAGAGAAAGTATAAAAAGACAACATATGAAGAATTTGTTTATAGACAAGCTTCAAACACTCGTCTTGCGGTCATGTTATTTTATAATCAAGTTAGTAATAACTTCAACCGCATTTCTTTAACTTAAATAACCTTTAATAATAGTCCTATATTAAATAATTAGTTATGGGCGACTATTATTTCCCAGCTTTAATTAATCCTTCTATTGGAATTGAACCAATACCTCCGCCTCTTTCAGGCAGCATGCTTCCATTACACCAAGAAGTAATATACATATGGCTTATTTACATAACGATGGAGCCACCAACCACCGAGCCTTGATTATAGTGAGTATAACTACTACTTCACTGTTGGTACCGGTGAAAGGACTCGAACCTTCAGATTAATGATCCTAAATCATTCGCCTATGCCATTCGGCTACACCGGCATATGGTGGAAAGAAGTATTTCACCTTTTATAGCACGCTTCTCCCCGTTCCCGTGCTACCCCTCTCCCAATTAGCTTGATTATGAGAGGATTTTACTATGAAGTTCATCATAGCTGCCCGATTTCCCTTTGCCTCAGTTTATTTTTAATTGGTCTATTGCCAACGGCAGGTGACTAATCTGCCTAGTTCAAATCGAAAACCCCATGTATAAGACCAATTGGTGGGACAGAGAGGTATCGAACCTCCATCCTTTGGTTTTTCAGACCAATGCTCCGACCTCGTAAGCTACTGTCCCATACAAATGAGAATTTATTTCTCATTTATTTTGTATATATATTTTATAATATTTTTTTTAATTTTTCAATTAAACTTCAGGATGATGGACAAAAAATTCAATAAACAAGCCTTCATCTTGCTTACTATCACAGAAAAGTTCCAGTTCATCACCATGCTGACCAAGTAATGCACCAAGCGCGATATATTGTGAAAGTGCAGATTTCATATTGTATCTGTCACCCTGCGGACTTACCAGCCATACATTACTATGAGCGCGATTAACCGCTGCGATAAAATCTTCAACCTGTTTAATATTCGTCAACTTCATTATTTTAATTCCTTTCTATTGGAATATGGTGCTCCCGTCGGGATTTGAACCCACATCTGGCGATTTGGCCCAAGATGTTAGGCTTGAACTCACATCTTTCTTGCGCATAGACTATTTTACCATTTAAACTAATCTTGGATAAGTCGCCGGCTCTAACCAATTGAGCTACGAGAGCATTTATTTAATTTCTTATTGATTACTTATATATTATATTATATTTTTTTAATTTTTTCAAATTAAGAAATTTACCCAAGACTTTTTACACTTTGCTCCAAAGAAGGAATTCGAATCCTTATTTTCAGAATTAACTCTGATGAATTATCCAGTTATTCGACCACGGAAAAAAGTTTAAATTGCTGTAAAAGCCTTTCTTTTTTTATATAAATATTATATAATATTTTTTATTAAAAATCAAATAATTATTTTATTCAAACAAGACTTATTTGGTTTGGTTCCGTTGGGTTTAACCACTTCCCTACCTCCGCCATATAATGGTGGGGAGGGTAGGATTCGAACCTACGTAGCATTTGCGACGGATTTACTGTCCATTTTTTGCTGTTAAAGTCTTTATTTATTTTTTTCTTTATTTTATATATATATTATATATTATTTTTTTATTTTTTTCAATTATCTCTTATTGTATAAGGTTGATAAGGTAAATGTCCCTCATCTTCTGCCTTATTTTGTAACTTTGTATAAAATGAATAAATTTCAGAAAATTTAAATCCAGTATCACATTCAAGAAAACAAGGATAACAAGGAACAAATTCTTTTCCACTTTGATAAAGGTCTGTATTATAATTAAAACAATGTCCTTGTTTAAAATACATACAATTTTCTTTATCACAAAAAATTTGTTCTTTTTCTCTATCAATGATAGCTTTACAATTTTCTTGGAATTTAAATGTTAAAGCTTCTTCTTTAATTAAATTATGACCAGCAGAATAAAAAATATCTCTATAAACAATATTTTTTATCATTCTATTTTGTTTAAAAACAACAGTATTTTTATTTAAAATTTGAACTTCTTTAATTAATAAAAAAGGTTTTGATTGAATTTCTTTTGCAATTTTATCAAATTTAGAATTTTCTGTATCATTAATATCATGGAAATATAATATATTAATTTCACAAGCTGGATAAACACTTGTCAAAAGTTTAAATTTATCTGTATGGTATTCTCCTAAATCATAATCATAAGATTCATTTTCATTATAAATTATTCTTAAAATCATAATTATAATCCTAATTTCTCAATTAAAGCTCTTAAATTTTCTTCTTCCTCTGGACTAATTTCTGTAGCCTTCTTCGCAGGCTGAATTGTTGCTCCATCTTCAAAATTAAGTTCATTATTACCAAAATCCATAGAACCAAAATTTTCCACAGGAGTCTTCGGACAAGTTAAACTAATTGCAATCTGAATATATTGTCCATTTTCTTTAGCTCGCACATAATACTTTTTATCATAAGATCCAAGGAAATCTTCACCAAATGCTTCTGCAATTTTTTCTACGACAGCATCTTTAGCAATACTACCTTTTGCCATTATTCATTCTCCCTATCAAATAAAATTTCATCAAAACAAGCTTCACAATAATAAGCATTGTTTTCTTCATCATAAATTAAATCTTTTTTATCATAATACATATTACAATTATCACATATCTAATAATTATCTCCGCAGCTACGGCATACATAACCATCATCATCATCTAATGATATTGCTTCAGGAATATAAATACGTCTACCACACTCTCTACAGAAAGTAAAATCTTCTGTTTCTTCTGTACCATATTCAAGCTCACAATCAATACAAAGCATTGTATCTGTTAAAACACAATCATTTTTGCCGCAAATACAGCATTTTACCCCATGTCCTATGTTAACTTTAGTAGTAGTACGAGTTCTTGGAAGAATTAATTTATCTTGTGGAATACCTTCTTCATGCCAATAAGGTTCACTATAAGCAATACTAAACCAATAGTCATACACAGTAGAATGGAGAGGATCATTATAGTGCAAAGGATTTTTCGGATCAACAATAACCTTAATATCTGGGGTCATTACGTATCCAGTAGGTAATAAACGACTCTCATTAGAAAAAATTTTATCATTTATTGTAAATGTATTATATTTTTCATGACACCAATCAGTAAAACGGTATCCTAGCCCGAAAAATGTTTCATATAATTCAAGAGCGAAATCTTGTAATCCTTTACTTTCATAAGGATAATGCCGACCTGAAATAACCATAGTATTATCATCAGATACATGAAGAAGCATACGCCATTTCTTATCTGCCCATGGTATATCCTCTGGGAATCTAGGTAAAACCGCGTCATGTTCACTCTTAATATAACATATAATTGTACAATTATCTGCCATATAAGATAAATTACCAGCACGATACTCTCCATCAAGAGCATGGCATGACCGCCAATTATGTGTATTTTCACTTAAACTAAGATAATCCAATGGATGAACTGACATACAAAAATATCCACTAATTTTTGTATTTTGAATAAGCATACTAGCTTTATCTTGTATTTCAGTAAGAATTTCCTTATCTTCTACAAAATATTTAAATGCTTTAATTATTTTCATTCCTTTTGGAATGACAGTCCCATTATTCATTGAATAATCTTCGCTTAAAATATTATTATAAAAATCTTTTCTATTATTTTCAACAAAATCTTTTAATTCAAATAAACCATAATGCCAACGAATATTGTCAATAAAACAATCTAATTCAGCTTTTTTATCATCTTCTGAAATAGACATTGTAATAGGCGTATGGCTTTGATAAATTAATTTATTACCAGGAAGCCTACTATAAAATTTGCATTTATTCTCTTCCCAATCATTCATTAATTTATCAATATTTAAAAGGTTAATATCCAGCCCCTATGAATAGGCAATAACCTTTTTTACTTGTTCTTTAATTTCATTTAAATTACAACAGGGACTCGACATTTATTACATACTCTTTCCTTTATATTATTTGAATAAAATAAATTATAACATTTTTCACATTGATGAATATTAGGATCAAGTGCTAAACATTCAGGACACACATGAACTTTTACTCCATCAATATCAAGAGGAAAATCTTCCCACTCATAATACAACTGATTACAAAAACTACAATTAAGAAGTTTATCATCATCAAAATCATAAGGCATATGATATTTATTAGTCAATGTAATCCATTGGAGATATTCCTTGCTGGGGATAAACTTATATTTATCTGCATTTTCAATATCATCAAGCATTTTACATACTTTATTAATTGTATTATACAATGTTCTAATATATAAATCTTCATTCTGAGTATGTTCATGATGATAACCAACTGATAAATTTACTCCGGCGACTTCCCATTCAGGCATAATAATACTAATATCTGTAAATGACCCAATCGCTTGCTTAAAACCAAAACTTTCAACATAATCTATGAATGTAAAATTCTCACATTCATAGAAGACGCAATCTCTTTCACCAGCTCTATCAAGCTCAATCATATACTTAATATTTGGAGCTACTGGATGTGCTTCAACAAATATATGTGCCCCATAGCCACCCATTTCTTCATCTGTTGTAAAAAGAACATAAGGTCTATACTTTTTGCGCAAAATCTGAATAATTGCAAAAACACCGGCTCTATCATCTGCACCAAGACCTTCCTTGCCCTTATAAACAGCTCTTCTCTCATTATAAGTAAATTGACGAATTGGCTGCCTAAATACAGTATCTACATGGGCAATAAGCATGACAGGAATATTGCCTTCAGCATATACATAATCTTCTGTAATTTCTACATTAGAATATTTATTAGATACAAAATCACCGAGAGCTTTCAAAAGACCTACTTCACTAATCTTGAATAGTCCTTCCAAAAGCCCTCTACAATTTTCAGTAAACTCAGGAACTAAAACTTTTTTACCCATTTCTTATTCCCTTCTATTATTATATAAATATTATATAATAATTTTATTAAAGAATCAATTGGGGCTTATCTGTTCTTGGTCTTCTCCCTCATGTTCGGCAATATACTCCTTAGCCCATTGGCGTCCTGCACGTTCAAAGTACAATACTTTATCACACATTTGGCAATAAGGTTTAGGTGTTTCACATACTTGTTTACAATTAAGACGCATTTCATCAAGACCTTCATATACTAATCTATCATCAATATTAGTATTAAGTCCAAAAATTAATGAATTCATGTCATTTGGCCAAGACTTATCTTCAAAATAAATGCGGTAGAAAGCTCGTTCTTGTGTAGGTCCATCATTTTCAAATTCACAAACATCAAAATATGGTTCATAAATATCAAGTTTTTCTGGACGAACCCAAGTGCCATGTAAGCCACTCATTTGTGGAATATGCCCTTGAATATATGCTCGATTTGGTACAAGTCTTAATGGAATATCTATTTTTTTTACTTCATTTAAATCAAAGAAAATAGGAGCATCAATATAAGCATATGACACACCTAATTTTTTTAGATTGTACAGTTCATAATATGTTTTTGCTGGTTCACTATAAAAAAATTTAAGATCATATTTCTCCATCCAACGTAATGTAAGCAAAGGATTTAGATCATGCAGCCGAATATAGAAGGTATGGCCCTAATGTAGGCCGGTCTTACAAGTGGCTATACTTTTCCAATCCATTGGTTTGCCTTTTGGAGCATCTATGATAAAATCTTTATCAGGATATTTTTCTACTAAATCAAGAAGTTGGTCAATATATGTCCATTTAACCTCTACCTATTCTGCCTTTTGGAGATATTGTTCTTCTTGATTATGTCTTAAACAAACTTTCATTTTTATCTACTCCTTTTTTATATTATTTTATCATATTATTAACATTTAGTCAAAAAAATTCTTAAACCACTTTTTAATTTAGACGTTCGGTATAGACGCTTGACCTTGGCCGGAGCAGCATCCTAAAATGGCAAAACAAAAGGGCCGGTTTCCCGACCCTTCATTTATTAAGCTCTTGCGTAGCACATAGCGTGGCGTGCCTTCTCACCCTCGCCGCCAGGAATCTTCATTTCCTGCTTCTTCACCAGGCCATCGCGGACAAGGCCTGCCAGACGATGACGAACCTTACCAAGGGTAATCTCTTCATCATCAATAGTATCATGAATTACATCAGCAATACGGAACTGCTCATCAACTGCGGCAAGCACCTTTTCGCGTGCAACATCAGGCTCAGCCTTCTTAGCCTCACGCTTCTCACGGTCCTTGGCATTACGCTGGTCAATACGGTCAATCTCTGACTGACAAAAATCAACCAGAGTCTGTGCATCAACCTCAACCTCTTCACCGCACAGCTTGCCAATCAGAGCATCATACAGCTCGCGCTTCGTAAACTTCTTTTCCATAATTTAATAACTCCTTTTATTTTTCCTTTATTTTATGTATATATTATATTATTTTATTTTTAAAATTGCAATTAAATTGCGATTAATGTATTGTCACTATATAAACGTTCAGGATAATGACGAATATTATAA
>ERZ1035037.2-NODE-2-length-146667-cov-580.486822_pt1 | contig 146667 bp, 234 predicted proteins | sample MGYA00520618_ERZ1035037 | MGnify/ENA primary metagenome ERZ1035037 (study PRJEB33766, sample SAMN09781741) | gut metagenome | biome: gut microbiome | host: Homo sapiens | place: Madagascar | study: EMG produced TPA metagenomics assembly of the PRJNA485056 data...
AACTGATGATGAAGATGATGTTAATGATTTAGATTTAGAAGTGGAGGAAATAAAGAATATATGAAATATGCTGATTTAAAGCTTAATGATGTAGCTAATGCACCGGGAGTGTGTGTATCTTTTTGGGTTCAAGGTTGTCCACATCACTGTCCTAAATGTCACAATCCTGAAACTTGGGATTTTAATGGGGGTAAAGAATTTACTCCAGAAGTAATAGATAATATATGTAAGGGCCTCATAGCAAGAGGTGTTTAGCGTGATTTATGTATTCTTGGTGGCGAACCTCTTTGTCCAGAAAATCTTTTTTTAACTACTCTAGTTATTAAAGAAGTTAAGAAGCGTATACCTTATATAAAAATTTATGTTTGGACTGGATATACATATGAAGAATTAAAGAGCCTCTCTGATTATAAAATAAAGTATATATTACATACTGTAGATTATTTAATAGATGGCCCTTATATAGATGAATTGCGCGACATTACTCTCCCTATGCGCGGAAGCTCTAATCAAAGAATAATAGATTTGACTTCACGCAAAAAATATGATATCATATCTATAGAAAATATTGAAAAGGAGTAAAATTTAATATGGTGCCGCAAATTGACACTTTAAAAGAATTGGAAACTGCTGATAAATCACATCAAGTTTATTGTAAAGAAACTGATGCTTATTATATTTGGGATGAACAGAATAATAACTGGATAGAAATAGATAATGATGCGACACTTTCTTTTTCAATATATGATATGAATAAACAAATAATTTCACAATTGCCTTCACTGACTCCAGAAGAAATAAAAGAAAAATTAGGTGAGGCTATTTCAAAGTTCAATGAAAAAGATAAGACCTATATGCTTTTGTTTAAAGAGATGGAATATTATACACTTTTTATAAGTGATTTTATTTTTGCACGACGGAAAGACACTTTTTATTATAATGAAAATCTTTCTGACTCAATTGCAGAATGTCTTATTGATGTTGCTCAAGAGGTAAAAGTAATAGACGAATGTACTATGCCTGGCCTTCTTGAAATATGGATTAAAAATTATAACGATGAAATTGTTTGCGGCTATCTATTTCCTTATGATAGAGGTATTATTGCATTTGGAGGTTTAAAATAATATGATAGTTTGTACTATGGATTTATTTACTTATAATCATCATATTCTTCATGTTGATGGAAATAAGCAAGACCCCATTGCGACTTCTTCAACAGACGATTGTATGGCTGCAATTATGTACGCAGTTGATAAATATAATGACAATAAAGTTCATCTTATTGGCGCGGAGCCTTATTGTGAAACATTTGCTGAAGGTTTAATAGATTTAGCAAAAACAGAATATAACTATAATAATTTAGAGGTTAAAATAAATTAATATGAAATATCTTATATCAAGTACCGATGTTTATAGAATAGATACAGTAAATGAAGTTGAAGCTTTTCATGAAGAACTCAAAAACGATTCCAGTTTTACTTTGAGTTCTTTTGGGTATAAGACTAAGCCCATTAAAGATCATGGTGAAATAATTGATGAGTATCAGCTTGTAACTGTAAAAAAGAGTTTTAATCTTGAAAAAGAGCCTGAAACTACGGTAAATATAATTTATGAGGTGGAATAATGACCTCAAAAGTAAGGTTTGAAACCGTAAAAAAATATTAGGGTCAAAATGATTTAATTCCTAAGCGTGCTACGGCTCAAAGCGCAGGCTATGATATGGTTGCAGCTGAGGATTATGTTATTCAACCTTATATAGATATGATCCGCGGATATAAAGATTTTCCGCAATCAAAAGTTCTTAGCCTAGACAATATTACTTGTTGGACTAAACAAAGTGGGCTTAAACCCACTTTAATTTCCACAGGTGTTAAAGTATATTTAAATTCTAATCAATATTTAAAATTAGTGTCGCGCAGTTCTTCTCCTCTTAAATACTGGCTTGTTTGCGCTAATTCAGTCGGTATTATTGATGCTGATTACGTAGATAATGAGAGTAATGAAGGCGAGGTATTTTTCCAAGTGATTAATTTTAGTCCATTTCCTATTCAAATAAAACGTGGAGATAAGATTTGCCAAGGCATTATTTGCACCTATGATACTGTCACTGATGATAATGTGACAACTTCACGGGTGGGTGGCTTCGGTAGTACCTCAGTAAATGGGTAATCTTTTAGCATTAGATTAGGCTACACGAACAACAGGTTATGCGGTTTTTAAAAATTAGCAATTATATAAAGTTGGTACTTTTACATTTGCTGATAACGAAATGGGAGATCGCTTAGTTAAAATTAGAAAAAAAGTTCTTTCATTAATTGAAGAATATAAAATTAATGAAATAGCTTTCGAAGATATACAATTATAGGAAAATCGTGAAACAAAAATTGCAAATGTTGATACCTTCCAAAAGCTAGCAGAAGTCTTTGGCGTATTAGAAGAATTATGTACTGAAATTAATATACCTTATCAAATAATTTCTGCCAGCTCCTGGAAATCTCTTTGTGGCATTAAGGGGCGTGATCGTGCAACTCAAAAGAAAAATGCTTAGTTATATATATAGAATAAATATAATATAAAAGTTGCACAAGACGCTTGTGATGCTATTTGTATTGGTGAATACGGCATTAAACATAGTAAGCAAATGCTAATCTGGGAATAAGCTTTGGCCGATATATATTAATCAAAACACTTTAACTTTAAAAATAAATGACGGAGAGCTTTTAAAGAAAGGAGTGCTACCTTTGATTGATTTTATAGTAAAATATTGGCTAGAAGTAGTATTTGGCTTAATTGCTTTAGGGGTTAGTAGTTTAGCTAAACATTATTATAGTTTATATAAAGCTGAAAAATAGCGCCAGCATAATGTCGAATTAGCTAATATTGATGAAAAAATAGCAGACGCAATTACTGTTGGTAATAAAGATCTTTTAGAAAAATTACAAACCCATATTGAAGCTTCGAATACTAAAAGAAAAATTTTAGATGAAAAGGTCGAAGTTACTATCGCAGAATTAAAAAAAATAAAATCTGGCCTATTAAGTATGTATAAAAAAAATTTTATAGCTAATTGCCGAATTTTATTAGATCCAAGTCATATTATTACTTATGATGAATTTTAGAATATTTCTAAAGAACATGAAATATATAATAGTCTTGGAGGAAATCACGATGGAGATAGAAACTTTGAAATAGTAAAAGAAAAATATCAAGACTAGACCTCTTCAATTTCATTTTTAAAATAAAAAAAAGGGTATAGTAATTTATACTATACCCTCTTCTTTTAATATCTCATTTAATTTTTCTGTTATAACATCATTATAAGTCGCTATAAAATCAGCAACCTCTTCTTTTATTTTTGGTTCTAGTCGAATATTATAGCTTTTGAATACCGCATGTGTAAGTTCGTGACGGAGAACTTTTATTATTTGGTTAGGAGCTATGTATTCATTAATATAAATGGTCTATGTAATATTATCACAAGATCCAAGAGTGTAAGAATGATTAGGAGTTTTTAATTTTGGATGATAAGGAGAGACGAACTTAATTGTCCATCTCTCCCCATTTATTTTAATCACTTAGATCTATTCAATCTTGGAAGTTAACATCTACATTTTTTTATGCAATAATTGTTTCTCTTCTGGAGAAGCATCTTGAATCATTTCTACTATGTCGCTAGTGAGTTCATTCATATATTTTTCTAATTCTTTTACTTGTGTAACTTTGTCGGCATTCATAGATTTTACTTCAAGGTAGTGTTTTCGGGATAAGGGACTAGCTCCTTCGCGTTTATCCCTTGTCTAAGTCCGTAGATGTTCATGTTCAGTATAATAATACATTTCATTTTCGTCTTTTTCCTGCATTGCTTTAGTAATGGTGCAGTAATAAATAGCTTCTTCTAAATCTTTTATAATATCTATTACTTCACCCATTTCTTTAGTATCAACGCATTCTAAATGCCCTAATTGCGCTTGAACTTGTTCTATAAAGGTATCTCTCATTTTTTCTAAACAATCCACAAATAAGACCTCCTTTATTAAGCAACACGCTCAACAATTAAATTCGCATTTTGAACAGAGATTGTTCCAGTACTAGTATTTTCTATACTAATTTGAGTGCAACATCCACTTAACACATCTAAAAACAGAGTGCGTGATACGTTACTGAATTCAGCAACTGCTGCAGGAGTTTGAATCATTTGAGTGGCCTGAACGGGCTCACCATTGATTGCAAGAGCTAATGAAATAGCACCAACTGTTCCACCAGTAGGAATCGCAATGTTAGCGCCAAAAGAAATTTTAAAACGAGCGCGTCTTTGATTAGTCGCGCCTTTTAAAGTAACTAGCCCACTACCTTCGCGATAGATTATTGAGCAATTACCAGATACAGCAGTATCAGTAAACACTACATTAGAGCCAGAATTAACTGACTATAAAGCATTCGCTGTTATCTCCATAATTTTTTTAACCTCTTTCTTTAATTATTATTGCAACCACAGCCATACCCACAACCATAGGTTGTATAAGTATTGCCAGTATAAGGATTAGCAACGATATAAGCAGGAGTTGCAGAAGGAGAAAGCTTGGAAATCAAATAAGCATTCTGTTCGCTCTGAGAGATCTGACCTTTCAGAGAAGCATTTTCTGCTGTTAAAGAACTAATCTTATCATTGACTAAGAAGTCAAGTATCTGACGAGTGTTATTATTGTTCGCATCAATAATATCACGAGTACTATCAGAAACAACTTGACGATTTTGACAAGCTTGAGTTGCAAGATTGTAGTTAAGATCTGCAAAATTTGAGGACACAAGCATTTTATTATCACAGCAGCACTGCGCATTAACTGCGGCCATATTCTGTAACTGATTGGACAGTGAGAACGTGCCGTTAGTAATCGCAGAAGTGATTGCATTTGTGTTCTATAAATTAGTCATGCCAATACCACAGAGGTCATTTTGTAAGACTCTTACGCCACTGTTTGTGGCCTCTGTGGAATTGATTACTGCATTATGAGTGTTGGCAATCTGATTGCTTAAAGCATTCATATCAAACCCATAAGTTATAGCGTCACGAGTTAAAGCGCCATTTGTGCCAGCACCGGAATCATTTCCGCCCCAGCCATTACGATTATTGCCCCAACCGCCCATAAAACAGAACAGGAAGAGTATTATAATCCCAAATTTGTTATCGGATAAACTTTTTATTTTATCCTTCTATCACTTCATTTCGTGATAGTTCAGCATATCTTTTCAACTGCTTGCGCAATTGTCGCGGTCTCGTGGAAACTCTTAAAAGAATTGAAATATTAACAATTTCTACATTATATCTTATATAAAATAGAATTTATAATTGTGAGTTTGATTCCTTCGACCATTTAATACTTTAGAAATAGTGCCTTTATTGATCCCTAATATAGCTCCAGCTTCAGTAACAGACTTAAAAACCAGCTCTTCGTTTGTTATTATATTTTTTGCCACTACTGGTTTTTCCTAATTTTTTAATCCAGTTCTTCTCGCATGATTATCATTTTCTTGAGCTGTACACCACTCTAAGTTCTCTACATTATTATTAGTTTTATTGCCATCTTTATGATTTACATATGGTAAATTATTGGGATTGTCAATAAAATATAAAGCCACTAATCGATGTATTCTAAAAGTCTTCTTTATTCCATTTTGACAAAAAGTATAAGTTAAATAGCCATTAGTATTTAAATAAGGCGTAAGTATTTTATTTTTTTTAACATTTTTTACATTGCCAAAATTAGAAATAGCATAATTATTAAACTCATTAATTATTATATATTTTTCTATTTTGTATCCTCCTTATTATGACTTATTAAGTCTTTAAAGAAATATAATATTCAGTTTATCTATGCGTTGCCCCTGACTTGTCTTTGACAAGCCTTCGGTTCGGATTAGCATCTCAGCCTTCCCGCTTAATTCCGCGATTTACCCTTGGCAGATTATTCCTACCAAGCGCCATTACCTTCGCTAAACCCATCGCCATTACGATTACCACTCGCAGCAGCGATATCAGACAAGCTATAACCATTACCATAATTGAACATATTAAATGTTCCTCCTTTAATATTATATTATTTAAAGCCCTAAACTCTGTTTAAAGGCATTAAATTCACTATCAAAGTCTACTCCTCTTTGTGCGGCTAAGTTGCGTACAATTTGCTCAATTTGTTGAGTATTACCGTTTTGCGCAAGCTATAACAAATTCTGGCCCATAGGAGTATTCCCTATTTCTGACTACATGTAATTCATCATTAATTGTTGTGGATTTTGGCCGCCCTTTATCATTTGAATAAATTGCATAGGATTTACTTGCATGATCTTTGTCTCCTTTCTTAAAATTTAAACTCTTCTGCGGTTTGCTCTACTATTGGAGTTAAAGATGATTTTAGTGAATCAATAGCTTTTTCAAATTCTTCCCTAGTAACATAGTTTGCTGGAGTTTCAGAAGGTATCTATTGTAATACATACATATTAAACAATGGACTGCCATCTAAACCAATCTATTTAGTATAGATTCGCTCATGTGCTAAATCGGGGAAAAAGAATACCGTTCCATCAAAATCGATTGGCAAAGCTCTTACCTCTTCTAATGAAGCAACTGGACGTCCTTTTAAAAACAAAGGTTGCTATTGCTGTATCGGTATTGCTGTTTGCTATGGTCGCATAGTTGGCGACTAGGGGTAATAAGTATATTGAGTTTGCATACCATTAATCCTTTCTTTTTATTTTTAAAAATGAAAAGTCCCCATACTCTTCATTAATATCTGAAAATTAAGACTAATAATCTTAATTACCTTTGTCCAAGCATTTCTTTGTAAAATTTTTTAAAGTATACTCTATTCAATAGAGATAGAGTATACAAATAAAAGGGGAAACACCTATTTGTATAGGTAGTTTCCCCTTTTTGTTTTTATTTATAATTGTGGTTTATTTAACTTAACTTCTGCTTCAACCCTATTAGCAATATAAGTTTGTAAATCTCCAAGAGCCACAGACAAGTATTCTTTGGCATCATCACTTAATATTGCCAATACATTGTTACAAGTATCTTCAAAAGCTTTCTTTTGTGCCTCTATATCAAAAGAGCCGGAAGCTTTTAAAGAATCTACATAAGTTTGATTAGTCGCTATTACACAATCTGTAATAGTTTGACTTAAAAGATCAATATATTTATGATATAAAGTATTATCAACTTGCGTCTTTAAAGCCTCTTTTTTCTTATTGATATAAGCTACTAGGAAAGCTGTCAGCACACCCAGCAAAGGTATTATGCATACCTGAAATATTTGGTTTAATAATTCTAACCAATCCATATTTTTTTTACCTCACTTTAATCCAAACTCGACCATCAACAAGGACATTATTGCTACCCCAAGACTCATAATCAGGAACAGCACTAATAGAACCTATCACTGCCTGTGGATGAGTTTGAATTTCTTCTTTGGTCATAATAGAAACTGTACCATTAGGGCCTGAGCAAACAAAATCACCAATATGTGTTCTATATTCATCGCGATTTTCATAAGTATATGCTAATACTCGACCAGAAACTGCTAAAGGAGTTTTGGCTTTATTGGTTTCACCAATAGCAAAACCATAAGTATCAGAAACTATAGAGCAACCATACATAAGTCTTGTTTTAGAGGGCTCTACTGCATCATTACCTAATTCATAAACTACTCGACCAGGATTTATCTCTTTATTACTTACACGATATTCAGCATAGTCATTCCAAACAGCACCATATACTTTTGCAGCATATATATTGCCAGCGACACCAACGCCGCCAGAAACAGTAAGGGCGCCAGAAGTAGTGCTTGTAGAAGCTGTGGCATTTGTGATACTAACTTTATTTGCACCAATACCAATCGAGCCATCACTATCAACAACAAGACCTCCACTTGCAGGAACCATGACTATACCAGCTTTAGAAGTAGTTGCTATATCAATGGCTGCAGAACCACCACCGCCCAAAGAACTACCTCCACCAACGCCACCTTCAACAATAAAGATACGGCTTAAATCATTATCAAAACCAGATTGTTGTGAGCGTTGTGCGTAATCAATTGCGTTTAATTTTACTATAGTTAAACTGGTAACAGCACCAGATGTATTAATTGTATAAGGCATTAATTCTATTCTCCTTTCTTAGCTTTTAAGTATCTACTTTAATAAAAACTACAATGTCTGTCCCTATAGTGAATGAACATTCAGTTTCATCAGTTCTTAATGCTATTGGAGGAGGATTACTGATACTATAACCGCCAAAGATTTCGCTTGTTGAAGATACGCCTCCAGTATAAGTAAAAATTCTAAAACCCTTTGCATCATTATACCTAAGTATTATTTGCCGACCTTGTAAAACAAAACAGTCATTATCAGTCTTATTACTATCACTTGGTGCTGTATTCGCAGTACCAAAGCCTGAACCACCTTTCAAAAAATAACTGGACTTGCCATTTGGGTCAGTAAAAGCAGCAGGGGTTAAAGCTAAAAACTTACTAACAAGCTCAGTATCTGTGGCAGTGCTAGGCACCATGATAATGCTTACTCGGCAATAAACTTGGCATTTTTCAACATTAACATTTAAGTCAGATACGTCATCAGGCACTAAATATAGCTCATTAGCATTTAATGCAGAGCCTTCACTTAACTAATTATATTTAGACTTATTTAATATATTAAGAATTAATTGTGCCTATTGATCAGTATAATCATTTGCCATAAAAAGTTTATTCCCCCTTTTCTCTCTGTATTATTTAATTTTTATTTATTTAGAATCAATCAAATATGGCCAAAAAGAAAAGGTTTATTTATTTGTCTTTTTTCCTCTATTTTATAAGAAAGTTCTTATAGGAATATAAATTCTTTTTGCCCATAAAAATTTTGTTAAATTATATTAAAAATTGTTAAAATTTTGTTAAGACTGCGCCATAAAGCTAAAGCTTAAAAATCATAAAAAATAAGTTCTCTGTACTCTTCTGGAGGTGTAAAACCATTATCATTATAAATAGCTTTATTGGTTACATATAAATCATTTATATAAATACCAGAACTACCAACAGTAAAATTATCACCAAAACCATTACCATTAATAGATAAAATAGCTGAAATAGTATTAGGCAAAGTAATTTGTTTAACGACATCAACAAATTCTCCATCATAAAACCATGATATTCGATCGCCTTTTTTCATAATGGCATAATGATGCCAGTTATTGGGTGTTATAGTTATTCGATTACTGTCAGTAGAATCAACATATAATGTACCATAATTCACTCCATGCAATAATGTAACTGTATTAGTACTATTAGAATCTTGCAAAGATAATAAAACTGATGGCTATGTTGGGACTGCCCAAACATTTAGCCAGGTTTCAATAGTAAAATCTTTAGATAAATTTATTGGAATTTCAACTGAACAGCCGTCGCCAGAATTTTCACCATCAAATTTAAGTGAAGAAGGAAAATTACTATTTAAAACATTGTTTTCATCAGTGACTGCGCCATTGCCATAAGCTATATAAGTGTTATTATTAATAATATTTCCATCGCCAGATTCATAAAACACACCATTAAAGCTATATTCTCTCTTAGGTATTGGTAATTTATTTCCTTCGCCTTTATCGATAATTGTAACGTCCAGTTGTGGGATAGTTAAATCATCTATTGGTGCAGTAGTGCCATTACCTATTGCTCCCTTATGAATGCGGAAATTCTGCATATAGCCCTAAAAATAAGAACCAACATTTGTATTATCTTTTGCCTAATATCCAATAGCCATCGGAAATGCAGAAGAAGCCCAAAATCCATAATTATTACAAGTATACACATTAGTCTTTGTGCCATTAATATACTCATACATAACAGTACCTATGCGTTCATAACGACGATGTGTCCAAGTATTTAGAGTATTTGCTGTCATAGCTTTCTAAGACCAAATTGTCCAGTTAGAACCATTTGCTATTCCATAACTACCATATAATTGAATATTAGGAGCTGTACTTACAGAGCCTAATAACAAACCTCCACTACCATTATTATAAGCATCAGGAAAGATAGACGTAAATCTTGTGCCGCAAGTATTAACAATAGGATATTCCCACCATTCAATACTAAAGTCTTGAGCACATAAATCATAAGATTCTAATGTTATATAATTTTTATTATCAATATAATAAACTGAATCATGATTTTTTGGAAATACTGTTGCGACATTAGCTACATTAGGTGCAACAAATTTCTATGTGACTATATCAAAAAGACCAATTACACCGTCAGATTTTCTCTGTACAGGAAAGAAATCATTAACTTTATTATCATTTTTATAAAAAGTATAACGATAGATAATTTCATTATGATATACAATGGCATTATTACTTCCATAATAACCGCCAGCATAAAATGCGTATGAGCCTGTTCCAACAGTGAAAGTAAATGATGCGGTAGCTAATGTATCATCAACATTATATTTGCCATTTTTTAAATCTAATATATAATGATGCATATCATAATCTGCTATTTTAGTAGTACTGATATCAGTTTTTCCATTGCTATAAGAATAGTGTCCTGTATTACCAATGCCAAAGCAAATATTATAATTGGAACTATAACCAATACCACTACTTCGATATTTATTATTTGTAGAATCAGGAATAGCTATATCGGCTTCAATTCTATAAGATGAATAAGCATTCGCAGTTGTTGCACTCTTCAATTCAAAAACACATTTTCCCTATGTATCAATTGCAGGAATAGTCTTATATTCTGCTGGTATACTTGCGGTTGCTATCTAAGTGGGCGCCATAATGCTACAACCTACATTAGTTACTTCATGTCCATGCAAGCTATCATCTTTAAATTCTTTACCAAGTAAAACAAATTCATCATCAGCGTCGCCACGTGGTAAAGAATCATATTCTTCACCATTATTTAAATAGCGAGTTGTTTTAGGAGTAAAATCAGAAGTCCAAACTGCAAAATCAGAAATGCGAAATTCATCCATATTACCAGTTATAGAGGGTGTAGAGCTATTACTACTTATAGTAAAATATGACGCAGCAATAAAATCACTAACTTCTTTAAGGGTTTTAACCAATGTGCCGTTTTTAAAAACTAAAAGATCTGATTTATGCCTAACAATAGCGTGATGCACCCAAGTATTACGAGTTACAGCACTTCCTATCGCTCCATTTAATACATCCCAAGAAGAGCCTTTGCGAGTTGCATAAAAGCATAAATTAGTGCCAACTTGATAACACCCCATAAAACTAGTTCCTTTAGTTGGCCCCATTTTAAAGGAGGAACTTGTTGTAGTATCTTGCCTATACTCCCACCAATCAATTGTCCAATCATCTGTTGCAAATTTAGGTAAAGTAGAAACATTATTTATTGCTATTGCATTATTTGTTGAAGTAAAACTAAATGTTTTATTGCCATCACTAAGTGGCGATGCAAATGTAGAAATAGAAGGTGTTGTTATTGATAATGTTTGATTATATTTAGAAACATCGACCGGCGAAGTACCCGCATTATTAGGTCTAATTAAAGCGCGGCAATGCCCCAAGAAAGTGTCGCTTTGCTTTTTTTCATGATAATCAACATCAATATGTTTAGTTTTTGAAAACAAATCATTAATTGTATATTTATTAGTTATTTCAGACCAACCGTCTGATGTTTTTTGGTAAACTTTTTTGGCTTTTACCCATTCGCCCTGATGATTTTTTATAATTATAGAACCTTCTGCAAGAGTATAGGAATCTTCAAAGTAAGGTATATTTTCATCGCACCATTCTCTTGTAGGTTCATTACCAGCTCCAAAAGATTCTGTTAAATCAATTAATATTATATCATCTAAATATATGATACTTGACGTAGCCATATTTATCGAAATGCTCAATTTCATTGTAGTGCTTGTAGATATGGTGGCTATACGTGAATGCCGATACCAAATTTTCTCTTTTAAAATATTTTTATACCAAGCATTATTAATATTATAATTAATATTTGTGTCACCGCTCAAATACCAACTTCCTATAGAATAGCTTAAACTTACACTTGATGCAAAATTTGGACTATGACAAGCAATATAAAAAATATGATTTTCAACAACTGGTGTAATGATATAATCATTTGATGGAGGGAAATTAAAAACATTGCTAGTGGTTGCTTTTTTAGTTGCTAATGATACATTTCCGCCTAAACTTATATCTGTATTATATACATAATTTGTTGAAAAAGTAAAACTTTTATTTTCAAATGAAGAGTCTTGACAAAGATTAACTAATTTAATTGCAGCCATCATTCAGTAGCTTCAGTAACAATAAAAATGTCACCTACTTCTCCTATGTCTGTTGGAGGCTCTGTAATATTACCAAAATAAATATCTCTAAAAGTTATAGAACCATTTACTTTAGCACCTTTAACATAGGCCACTTTTCCTATTCTTAAATCACTTGCTGTTGCATTTGAATCACTATAATCAAATAAAACAGTTCCATCCATTATCGCTTTCTTATAATTTTTAGCCATAATTTCACTCCTTTATCACTTTGTAGTAATAGTTAATGTTACATAACCATTACTATCTGTTGTTTCAGTAACTCCATAAACTTTAGTACCCTTAATACCTAAAAATGTAACAGTTGAAGGTATAGAAGCTGGATTAAATCCCTCTATAAGAGAATTTACAGTTATTGGACTACCATCATAATATCCAGCAGGCATAGTAATATTAAATACCGCATAATAATTATCACCATTTTTAACAGCATTAGGCGACATTGCAGCTGTAATTTCATTTGCTTGAATATTATGTGCAGTACCTACAACTTTACCATTGGGACCGTATGCACTATAACCTTCAGGCAACATTTTCGCATCAGTTAAATTAGCATCTTGTGTATTAGTGGGGCCTGCAAGAACGTGCATTCCACTAATCTATTGTCCGCCTAAATAAACTTTACCCATAAATTATGCCCACCTTCTAAATATGGCCTTGCCGCCAGCATTATCGCGCATATAAGCAACTGTTACTAAATCATAATCTTCATTTGGAATATAAGATGAAGAAGTGGTAATACCTTTAATAAAGGTACTTTTATAATAATTATTAATATGGACTATTTGCTCAGGTTCTTCACCATTTTCTTGCTATGAAGCTGATAAATATTTTTCTAATACAATAGATAAATCATCGGTTGATTCTTCAGGTATTAACTTAATATCTCCACCAGTTTCAAATTTAACCTATCTACCTAATTTTAAAATTGGATTGATTATATTTAAAGTCCATAAACTTTCCTCTGAACCATTAGGTATTCTTTGAGCCGCATCACTTGAAATATAAACACTATTATAAAATTTTACTGGTAAATTGATATTTTGTTCTTCAGATATTGCTTCTGCAAATTCTGGACTAAAGACTCCCATATTATCTGAATAATTAGAGCCGTTAATATTAAAAGCATTATAAAAACCTGTAGATAAATTATACTCTGCACCAGTACGTAAAAAAGAACTGCCAATATGATGCATACGTGAGTTTAATTCATCTTCTTGCCCAAGCTATGTATAATTAGCCATATTCGCTTGGGTGGCACGATCTGCATAAGTTGCATAAAAAGCGCCACTTGCTAATAAAGGCAAGCGCATTATATTATTATTATCATTAGAACTTAATATTTTAAAACTGTCAGCACTAGAAAGACTTTCGTTTATAAAGTTTACAGTATCGTTTAATAATGTCTTTGCCGCGTCTGAGACAGTTGCTTTACTGGTATTTACATCTAAAGTAAAAAATCCAAGTCCTTCATTAAAAATTAAAGTACCAGCTTGCAATGCTGGTACAGAACCACTTGATGTATTAGTGCCATTAATACCTCTATAAATTTTTAATGGAGTTTTTTCTGTTGCCATCTTTAAAAGACTCCTTTCTTGTCAAATTCACTACTATTATATAAATTTTTAATTAATTTCATTATTTTAATTCGGCCGTTTATAAAAAGAAAAAGGGAAGTTAAAAACTTCCCCTATAAATATATTAAGTCCAGGCAACTGACACAGCCGCCCAACCTGTTCCTGTCCAATAGCGCAAAAAATTATTTTTCTTGCCGCCAGTATCAATCCAAAGTGCGCCAACCTAAAAATTACTACCTGCAGGTTGAGTTGCAGAAACAGTAATTAATTTACCAATAGAATCCTTTACTACTGTTGTTGTAACAAGTTTAGATTTAGGTGCTGGCAAACTTTGCGCAGGGGTATTTTGTGGGTAAAATTCAAAGCCCAAATCCCCTTCTACATAATTTTTTAATAAATTATTAACAATATTAAAATCTAAATATTCTTTATTTACTACATGAGCTGCACTTGTAATGGGTGCAGAAATACTAATAGTCGCATTATCGCGCATTTTTCCACCATCAAGTGACAGATAATTTTTCATATCGCCTTCAAGCAAATTCCGCACAGTAGTATAATATAAAACATCATTATTATCTAATATTAAAACCTTTGCATTATTAAGACCGCTAGTTAAAGGCCCAACCTTTCCGGGTCTATTATTATATAAATGTTCACTGGTAATTATTTTAACAATACCAGTAATGGTTATATTTTCAGTAGTCAAAGTTCCTGAAAAAGATGCTTTAGACCACATAGCCTCTAATTCTTCAAGCTTCTCTTGGACGGTTTTATTTTTATTCACACCCTCACGAATGACAACACCTTTGCCCTATTCGCTATTATTAGGGTCAACATAAAACACGCCACTCGCCATTGTTTCAGGATAAATAATAATTGCACCATCAGAGGTCTTGAGTGTTTTTACATATTCATTTGCCAAAACTCATTTTCCTCCTTTTTATCTTCTATAAATATCTCTTTTTTTATTAAATTGCATTAATAAAAAGTGTCCATAAAATAAAAAAGAGGGAGAAAAATATTCTCCCTTAATTTTTATTATAAATCAATCCAACTTAAACTTTCTAATGCGGCTATACGAGCATAGATTTCTTCTTCTTTATCAGCTAAATAGTTGCTAGCTTCTAAATCTTTAATATCTAAGCCATATAACACCTTACCTTTTGTCGGTCGAGTGCTTAAGTTATAAGTAAAATATCTTGGATTTTTTTCATCTAAAACTTTATTAAGTTTATAAAATCTAAATGAGAAAGTAACATCGCCGGCATACTTAGTTGCTTCGCCTCCAATAGCCCAAGGAATGAGCATCTTAGGCGAATCGGGATTATTATAAGTGGTTACGTCATAATATGGGACAGCATATACCCGCGATTCCCCACCAGCATTTATATATTGTATTACACAAGTTGTAGTAGATAAATCGATATTATCAAAAAATCTATCTACAATAAAATATAAACATTCTGCCCTATGATCTTTTTCCACACTTAAAAAATCTGGTACTTCAACAGTTCTTTTGTTTAAGTCAATTTTATAAATGGGTTCATTGCTAGGGAGTAAAACTGCCAAGGTGGGAGGATTTACGTCATAAATCTATGACAAATATTTTTCATATTCCGCGGCAGTTGTTATCATCGTTTGTTACCTCTTTAATTAGATTTGCGCAACTTTGAATAATAAACTGTAAGTGGGTTCAGATTGACTACCATTAAGATTATTAGTAATTTTAACATAATAATAGCCTGAAGCATTAGCTGTATAACGAATAGCAAGATCAGTGGTTTGAACAGCCTCCGGCAAGAGAGCTTCATCATTTTCATGAGGATGCTATTTTCCACTTTCCGCATAATCATTCTTATAATCACATTTATACCATTGATAAGTATATCCATCAGTAGCCACAGTGGAGTCAAGAGTAACTTCTAATATAGCAGAACCATTTTCCATCTCGATTTCAGCCATGTCGCCTTCAGAAGCAGGCAAAGGCTTTAAGATGCGGGGTTTTGCGGCCAATTTAGTAACGCGGCAAACCTCAGACTATGTAGTCATTATACTGTTATTTAAATGATTAGTAACGATTACGCTATAACTACCCTCTTCATTTGTAGTATACTCATTTTTATTAGCGCCCTCAATAAGATTTTCCTTAGAATACCATTGATAAGTGAGCTCGCCGCCATCAGGACTTTGCGCAAGACAGATTAATGATACAGGAGTCATATCTGCATCAAACAATGAACTTGTGGGAAAACTATTAATTATAGGTTTGCTTGCAGCGGGAACTACGCATTTAGTAGTATCTATGGTATCAGAACTAATCTGTACTCGATTGGTAATAGTTGCAAAATAAGTGCCAGTCTCAGAAATAGTACAAGCATAGAACCTTTCATAATAAGTATTTGCAGGAATCGGATCTCCATCAGTAACTTCCGCAATCTGATAACCAGAAATGTTATTGTCATTTTCTACTTTAGTATAATAAGCTTTACCTTTTACAAAATTACCATCAGTACTCAATATATATTCATCTGGTAAAACTATAAGTTTGCTATTAGCACTAGGTACAATATGACCATTTTGCATGTGAGTCCAAGAAATAGAAATAACGCCAGCATCTTGACTTTCAGCTTGTACTCGAAGAACTTGAGATTGATTATCCCTTTCACCCTCAAGATTAATCGTTGCGGGCAAATCTTTAAACAGTATGGGTTTTTCTGCGGTTTGACCACCAACAGGATTAGTATCAACAAAACGACTAAGAATTAAATCATTGCGATCCACAATTTCTATTGCACTATCATTTTCTATATCTAAATCAAGACCAGGGTTAATTGCTGCACTTGCAGTTAAAGTACTAAAACTATAAGTAATTTTAGGCTTTTCTTCATTAGTCTTACTAATAAAACGCACAGAAAATTTAATTGTACCCGCACGATCAGTAATTTCAGAAGAAATAGGCCAACCAAAAATAAGTTTTCCGGGCTTACTTACAATATCACGCACCCAAGGGATAGAAACGTTCTTTTCAGTAACGCCTTTAGCATCAGGGGCGGTTTCCCACTATATATAAATTTCTTTAGTATTTAAATCAGTAGCATCAAAATAACGATCAATTTCAAAATAAAGTATTTCTGCAATTTCATCGCCTTTTACTGAAATACCGTTCTTCTTAAAACTAGGCGGCACAGTAATAGTTCTTGTATTTGCATCAATCAAAAATACTTCCTCATCTACTGGTAAAATAGTATATTTAAATTGCCTATTCTTTGAAGGGTCATAAACTGGTGAATTATTAGAGGTATCATCATGGTCATATTTGGCCAATTTGGTAATATAACCAAAATAATCTTCTAAAGTGGTGATTTCTGCACCATCTTGCATATCACCATTCTTTTTCAAGATTTTATTAGCTTCTTCAAATAGCTTACGATATTTAACAGTATTTTCACTATTTACATAAGTAATCATTAGCTTTTAACTTCCTTTCTATTAAAATTGTGAGTTAGGAAACAAATTTCCTAACTCACTTTATTTTAATGTTTCTTATTGTTCTTTATCTATTTCTACCCATAAGTTTAAATCTGCTTCTGGAACAGTTACCATTTCGACGAATCTCTTATGGTCTTTAGTAAGAACTTTTCCTTCATCGGCAAATAAGGAGTAATAGCGCACTGAATATGCACCCTCGATATGAATAGGGCTATCTATTATTCCATTAGTGCCTAAGTATCTATAAACTGTAGACTTTCTCATTTTACTTCTCCTTATATAACTGTATAATTATAAGTAACATTAACACTAGCAGTAGTAAGACCAGTAAGATTGGGCAGATAGTCGTCAGATTCAGGCGCACTATATTTGTTAATATTTTCTTGGTCAGAATACATATTTACTGTTGTAATAGTACGATCAGAAGGATTCTAACGAAGTACCTGATAATACTAATTGCTGCTACGCATACTAGTAATATAACAGCCTTTTTCTGCATCACCGAAATTAAAAGTTGATATTTTTGTTTGATAAGCAAATGCCTGATTACCAATAAAATCAAAGCGGCCTGTAATTGTAAATGATTCATTATCAACTGGCGAACCACTAAATGCATAAGCATCAAAACGACAAATCTTATCAGGATTAATATCAATACGATTTAACTTTAATACTGGTACATTAACCTCATTATTCTTACGGATTGAAGCCATACAATAAGCTCCAAAGCGCTCTATAGTGCCAGGAATTTCAATATATTGTAATGAACCCATTCCTTCAAAACAGCGCATTGCAAAATCAATTATATTCATTCCAGCAGAGTCTTTATACCAGAAAATATGAGTAATATCATTATTATTTCTAAAGCCATTAACAAAACTACTGTCTGATTGACTTGAAGCTCCCAATATACCAATAACAGGTTGATTATTATAACGAGTTGGCAATGTTACTTTACCAGATAATGAATACCCAGATTTAACACTAATATAGTAACCACTTTGTTCATGATATGTTCCAGAAGTGAAATCAAAGAATTTTTCATCAAATGGAGCATCATAAACATTAGCAATTTCATAAACCGCATAGAACTTATAATCTTTGATTGAGCGCATAGACTCTAAATCAACTTTACGACCGCCCTTACTAGTCGAATAACCAACATGTTTATAAGTGCTTTCTAATGGCAATGTTGATTCATCTTTATGAGGAACGATCGTAGGAGGATAAAGCTTCTCATTGTAAGTAACCTCTATCTCATCAATTAATATATCATCATCATTATAGAAAAACATCTTATATTTATGTTTAATATAAATAGCATAGAAGGCATAATCCATAACACCTTGTGTACAAGACCATTCTTCCCAAGCTTCATTAGTAATTATATTTTCACCTGCGGCATCAGTTGCCCAACCAAGGAAGTCATAGTTTGGCTTTGGTTTTGGAGTATAAGTAGTATAAGGATTAGAGAATCGTACAATAGTATCAGATTCAAAATTATCCGCAGCAATCTTCTATATACCAACAACATTTTTCTTACCATCTTCATCTATCTATAAAAATATGCCAGAATAACCGGGCTTTACATTCTTAAAGAAGAAATTAAGGTTAGGATAATAATTATTGTTCTATAAAGTATTGCGGATATAGCCTTCATCAATTATATCACTATTTTCAACATAAATATAACCAGTAATTTCAGGCATTGCAGTAGCCGTACCTTTGAAGATAGAACTATATTTTTCAACATAATCTTTTAACATATTTATGTCAATAATAGATTCATACTTATTAACAACTTTTTTGAACAATTTGCCATCAATAAGCAAACTATCCCATTCTGCAGCATCCCAAGTCCAAGCGTCTAAACCATAGTGACCATTATCCTTATAATATTCTTCAGAAGCATTATAAGTATAACCTTCTGTTAATTTTTCATAAGGCATCCAATTTACACCACGCAATGATATCTAAAGCTGTCCTTGGTTTGGCTAAAGCTTAATACGAGTTAAAGCTTTTAATAATTTATAACTATCATAACCAAAGTAATCACCATTAATGCTTAACACATTCAAACCAGTTTCAGTCGCAGTATCTAAATTATTAGTTAAATCTTCAATATATAATCCTACAGGAGGAGTCCAAGTAGAGAAATTCTCTTCTGTAGGTGCTTCATAAGAAGTAACCAAACCTTTCAATTGCGAAGCTTCAACTAAATTAAGATTTGTTAATGTTTTAGGTATATGTAAAGTGTTAAGTGCAACCCCTTCCGCGAATACAATATTCTAAATATTAGAACGTACTGCGCGGAAAGATTGTAATTTTTCACTACTGGAGAAGTCTAATGTTTGCACATTTTCAATAAATACACCAGTAAGATTTACTTCTTTTAACATTGGCTTACCTTTTGCGCTATTCTTGGAAGCATCAAAACTGGGCGGATTAGTCTTTAAGAAATATCCAGGATATTCTGAACCAAGTAATAATCTCTATAAACGTGACGCACCTAATGCTCTGAATTCACGCCAATAAAGAGTACTCATATCACCAATATCTTGTAAGAAGCTCGCGCCATAAATATAAAACAATTGTTCGCCATATTTAGCACCGCTACGACGTCCAATAGGCATATTACCAGGAAGTTGCATATAAACAGCTTTATCGCCCTTATATAACTACGGTTCCATTGAACTATTATCACCGCCAATAGTAACATATTGACGTTGATAAGGAATTATTTTGACTGCCAAATCGGCATCTAAATAATTGGTTTTAATAGGATTGCCATTGGCATCTTTCTTTTCAACACCATTTTCCATAACATAATATGGTGAATATACAAATCCATCTGGTAATGTAGTAGTATTATTATCAATATATTTATCAGAAGTTTGATTTATATCATTAGCAATAATACGACCTTGTATTGAGGTACCTGCACGCGCATATTCGCCCCAGCCTTGGACTGAATCATAAAAATTAATACGATTCATTAAGAATTGCTAACGTGATAAACTGCGGTCGCCCTGCAAAGCATAGAAATAAGTGCCATCGCCATCAATCGCTTTATCGCCATCTTGATTTTGATAACCATCACCTGCGGCATTAGTAATAGAAATATACTTCCAATACTCATCTAAATTTAAAGCCATTAAAGGACGAATACCTCTCATCGCAATAGAGTCACATTCGTCAGGGTCAGCTAAATACCATTTTTCAATATGGTCAACATCACGCTGCAATGCCGAACGAGTGTCATTATCGCCAGTAGAAGAACCAAGCAAAGGAGTGGTAGCTTTTTTAGTATTAATGTTTATAATACCACTACCATCCCCGCGCATCTGGAAATACTTAGCTTTTAAAGCATCTTTAAAACAAGTATAAAGATTTGCCCATAATACGCTATCATTAGTAGAGAAACAACCTTCTTCTTGGGCATTTACATAATACTCGAAAGAAGGAATACCAGTATTATTAATACCCAACTGCGTATCCATATCATAAAAAATAGGATACCAAATATAATCGCCACCTTCTTTTTGCGGACCCCAGGACGCCATCATACAGTTCTTTCCACGACTATCATAGCAAAGGAAAATTTCTGTAATTAAGAAATACACTAAGCAATATTCTAAATCGAAGTGTTCAGGAAGCTCTTTCTTAAATTTGGCTAAACGATATTCTTGAGTATCAAAATAATGAGTAACGCTATTAATGGTAACTGCGGGATTAAGAACTTCAATATTATCAGTTGCATAATCTTCAGGAGTTTGTTTAATTGTATTAAATACATTGGTATAAGCTTCAACTGTACCAGTCTAATAAGTACCAACTTTATCAAGATCTTGTACATAAACATAACCAGTAATTTTAGCATAAGCGCGGAATACATCACTATCAGAAAATGTATAAATAATATTGCCGCTACTATCAGTGCCATCAACAGTACCCCATTCAGCGCTCTTTAAAATATCTTCAGTTAATCCGGCTTGAATTAAATTATTCTTAACGTTATCATAAGCCATTGTTACTTCTGTTGGATTAAATAAAATTGTCTCTTCAACAATAGGAATTTTTGCCGCAGAATATTTTTTAGTATGAACGAATGTAGCATTTTTGCCATATTGTTTTATCGCATACTTATTAATTAAATCGTCTTCTTTACCAACATAATCAACACAAGTACTCCAAACCCATTTACAAGCACGTTCCCAGTTTTTCATCTTCTTAAACAAAGAGGCATTTCTATTCTCAGGAGTAGAATATTCTTCGGGAGCATAACCACCATCAGCCAAATCTTCAGTAGTTACACCGCCACCAGTTATATCATAAATATAATCCAAAAGATCAGAATCAGTATGATAACGATATTCGTAGCTATCCGTTACTATTGGGCCACAACCCTTAGAGTTTGCGCGCTCATTGCCATTAAACACAAGGCCTTCAGTATTCATTCCAGCGCGACGCATTTCATCTTGAGTCATACTAAAACTGAATTCTTTACGCTTTAAAGGATCTCTGAATGAGCAGAATGTGCGGCCATTATCTGAGAATTCCCAGCACTCAGTCATTTTACGTACGGCTTTATTACCTAAAAATTTTTGGCTTATTTTTTTACTGGGTTTAAATCCATAAGCTTCATCTGAACCTTTATCCAAAAGTAGATTGAAGCGACCTAAAAATGTATAAGTTTCTCCATTTTTGCGGAAACCTAATACGGGAAAACCTTGTACACTGGTGCGATAATCTTTTATATTCGGCCAATCATATGCTTTATAAGTGGTAACTGCAATATAATAATTACCAACATTTTCAGCATTTACAATAGTTTGATCGGTTAATTTCTTATATTTACCAGCCTCATTTAGTTCATAATAGGTGGCGTTTTCATCATAAGAGGTTGCAACTTCATAATTTTCTTTTGATTCAGTAAAAGCGCCAACACTATTATAATCATTAATAGGATGTTTTGTATAGGCATTAGCAACAAAATTAGCCATACCCATATTATAAGTACCGGAAGATTCCATATAATCAATCTTTACAGTAAATTTAGTAGTACCTACCGTATAGTTATCATAATAGAATGCATCAAGATGGCACTTATCTTCTTTATTTTTATAAGCACTTTTAAAAGGCCCAGCATTCATATACATATTGATATTCTTATCTGAACCCTTAGTTTTTATTTTATAATTGCGACGAGGATAGAATTCAGAAGAAGTGCCTTGAACCTAAAGCGTTACGCCAGTATTATTTAAATCTTCATAGGCAGTAGAAGTGAAGCTTGGACAATGATGTTTATAATATTCTTCAATTGCCGCAATTTCACCCTATTCAGCAAGAATGCCAGCGATTTCTTTATCCTCTTTAATTTTAGTAAGTAACTCGCCATTTTCATAAGCCCTATCTAAACCAGTATTAACAAAAGTAATGGTTGCACCATTAACCTTAACTGCTTTTTTATAAGGCATATTCTTCAACGAAGTATTAGTTACATCAAAAATCAAATAAGGCATTAAATAATCATCAGGATGAGTCTGATTATAAAGAATCATGTCTTCATAGCGCAGTCTAGGCTCATTACCAACACTAGTGTCAAGAGAAGCAATGCTATTTTGATCATAAATTAAAACATCCTTAAAATCAACGGCATAATTCTTTAAAATATTTAATAGATCTAAGCTTTCAGAATAAACACGCACTTTATATAAATCAATATCACAATTGCTTGAATTAAATTCAATAGCTGAACTTGTGATATTAACTGCACTGCCCACCGTAATCTTATTAACCCCCGTTAAAACACCATTAATATAAATTAAAATTAAATTAGAATCAGGGGAGAATACAATACTTAAATTGACCAACTAATTTTCAACATAGGCCACATTAACAGTATCAGTACCATCACTAAAAAAAGCATCCTATGGTCCTAAACATAATCCAGTAGTGCCAGTAATATACTTACAAAATGCATTTACCGTGGATATCTATTTATAAACTTGACTAAAGACTAAATCATCATATTCTTTGCCTAACAACTCTAACGCTTTATCATGTAAGAAGGCATCATAATTATCATACTTATCTTGTGCAAGAAATGCATCATAAGCAGCCTAATCGTCAGAATAACGAGTAATTTCTTTAATTAATTTATTATAATTACTAATATTCTTAACTTTAAATTGAAATTCAAAGGTACATTTTTTAATACCACTAACATTGGAATTTAGTGTCATTGGGCCAATAGGAATTGAGAACTTCGCCCCATTGCTTATACGTAAACAAGTGTTATTATCTTCATCCAGAAGCCAACCATTATTATACCAGTTAAAGTTTTCAAAAGTTGCTTTATAATCATTATACTGCCATTTTTCACGATTTGCGGCCGACTCACTATTTGAGCGGCCAGTTGCGTCAAATGAAAGCATTAAGCTTTCAGCAATGATGTTCATATCACGATTAGGGTCAGTCTTTACATTAAATGCAATTTCACGGCGTACTTCACGTTCGCCTTCACCACAAGAAATATAGTAAAGATTTTCTTCATCGGTAGTAACATCAGTAATTTCAAAAATTTTATATTCTGAAGTAGAAGTAAAATTTATTACCTACTGTTTAGATTCAAGTATTTTTGCATCTTTATAAAAATTAACAATTGTATTGGTTGGAACTTTTGGATCATAAGCCAAGAAAGGAATTTGAATTTTATCATAATTATAGTATTCATTCTTATAAGAACCAATCCAAATAATTGGCAAATCATTTGAGCCACTATTATAAGCAAATTCAAATTCAATAGGTTCTGGGCCAGCACCTTGTTTGTTATTTTCATAAGAATATAATTCAAAACGAGCTGTATGAGTGCCATGCTCTAATGTTGCGGTATTTATTGTATAAGATTTTTCACCATTATTATTATAATCTAATATCTGCTCATTTACCAATTCATTATCTACATAAAATAATAATTGTTTAGTAATTGCGCCAGACACGTTACAATACATAATAGGTTTAACCGTAGAACTATATAAAGTTAAAGGTGAAAATTTGGAACTGCGGCTAAGAATCAAATCAACAGTCGTAACTTGAATATTACGTTTTATAGAAATACCACTATTAACACCGGAAGCGGTCATCCACAATGAACTCGTGGTATTAGCTTTTAATCGTTTACCAAATTCAAATTGTGTCCTTTCGCCATTATTAACTTCAAATGTACCGCGCATATAAGGAGTGCCTTCATCTTTAATGCCTTCATATAAAGCCCAATTAATGGTTAAAACATCATCTTCATAATCACCATTGGCATCTTGTTTTGCGGTCGCAGTCACATAAGTGGAAACTTCTGTACCATTAATAACAGTAGAGTGTGTTAAACCTTCAACTTTAAAAGTCATATTGCGGCCACCGCCAGGATTATCTCCACTGCCTCCACCACCGCCACTTATAGATAAACGCGCACAATATATCTAATCATTTGGTTCATCAATAGTTAATATTTGATAAAAAGCACCATCGTTTTTATTTAAAATTAAATCACCTTCATGGCAATTTTCATAATTTTCTATTTTACTTAATACTAAAATATAACCAGTTTCTAAATCTGGATCTTCTACTGGTTTTTCGTCAGTACCATAAAATAATGACACACCATTATTACCTAATAATATACGTTTCCCATCAGCATCCATAAAAATTTGGCCGCTATCTTTTACCATATAAATATAGCCTTCATTATATTTTTCAATATTTAGCCTATCTTTAGTTGTGCGGACGGGTCTAAATGCAGTTGCCATTATATTTTTTAACTCCTTTCTATCATTTCGTAACATAATAAAAAAAGGGGAAAGGAACAAAAGCCCCTTTCCCTTTTATTATTCCTCTAAGGAAATTAAAAATTATACTTATTTATTTATTGGAATTCGTCCAATCATCAATTAAAACGTACCCCAAACCAGATCAAATGTTACAGTAGCAACACCAGCAGCAGAAGTGGTCTTAATGGATATATTTTGATTATCGGTGGCCGCAACATAATTAACCTGAGCGGTCATAGCGTTAGTATTGTCTTTAGTTTTTACAGAATGTACGACGCCCTGGCCGTTTTCAGAAGCTGCAACAGCAAAAGTATCGATATCATTATGAGTATCGGTATCTTTCAGAGTATATTCTTTAGCAGTTACGCCTGTGATATGACCATATTTATCATAAGCTACTTCATGAGCAGTAATGACAAGAGCCTCATCAACTTTTTGGCTAACCTTAGTAGCAGTAGGAACTGCAACAGCAGTACCAACCGCACCATGGCTAATTTTTACATTCTGATATTTACCATCCTCATCAGCATTATTAGCAGCAATAGCAATATTATCGCCAGCTTCAACGGTCATCTGACCAACAACATTAGCGGCCATACCATCGGGAGCAAGTTTAATACCAACTTTACCACCGTCTTCAACACGAGCAAAACTATAAGTAGTATTTTCTTCATCACCAGAGGGGACAACATACCACTTTAAGTTACTTGTAATAACGCCACCGACTTCAATACCAGTAGCAACGATTAAGTCACCAGTCTTTACATTGGCTGCAGCCGCACTACCCTCAACACTGCCAGCAGGAATGGTGAAGTCGCCAGTAGCTTTATAAGTCCAGCCAATCTCTTGAGTGCCAGTAGGAACGGCGGTAGCAACTCCCTTGAATACCATGGCATCCATACTCTGCTTGGCGGCAGTAATCTTATCATCAATAACCTTAGTGGGGATAGTAGCGATACCATTTACGAAAGAAACAGATTCACCACCAGCAAGCTGAATCTTAGGATCAAAAGTAGTAGTTACACCATCAGTTGTAGTAGTGTCCTTAACAGTTACCTTATAACCTGCAGCCTGAGCATCAACAGCAACGCTATCTAAGGTTGTATCGATTGCAGTAATGCTAATTGCAGAACCATTCTGAGTAACGGTTACATTATCACCACCAGCAATGCTAAAATCAGAACTGGCACTGCCTGTAAGGTCAGATTTTAAAGTGATCTTGGCAGTATTATCAGTTTCCTTGGTTTCACCACTTAAAGAGAAGTGACTACCCTTAATTTTAACAGTTTTGGTCTCAGTATCAGTGCTCAGGCTAATATCATTACCATCAGCAGCAAGCTTGAAACTATCCTTTACAGGATCAGTTGAAAGACTATCTTTAACTGCGCTTTCAATAGTAGCAACTTGACCAGTTTGAGAAACCGTAAAAGTAGTGGATTCAACAGAACCAACTTCAGTAGTAGCATTAACAGTAATATCACCATTAGTGTCACGCACTAACTTAATTGCATTACCAGCCTTTAAATTGACTGAACCAATTTTACCTTTGCGAGTGGTATCTGCGGCATTGTCACGATTTAAATCAATCGCTACACCACCAGCAATAGCACTGGAACCGATTGAATAGGTATCGCCAGTCAGCTTAATACCATCAGCACCATTGGCAGTTAAAACAAGGTCGGCACCAACAAACTTCAAAGTAGCAGACTTGTTTTCAGCAGCATCAAGATCTTTACCATCACGAGAAAACTTAAGAGTTGTGGTTGCAGTCGCAGCGTTTTCAGCCACAACAACAGCAGTATTTACAGAAGAAACCTGAGTATCAGTATCAGGATTAATTTGTACCCATTGGCTACCATTATAAACACAAAGAATATTTTCAGCAGTAGCATAATAAAAGTGACCGATTTCATTAGAAAGATCGGCGCCCGAAGGCAAATCGGCTATAGCCGCAACAGTTATTACACCCTCATTAAGAGCAACAAGCTCAGTAGCAGATTTACCAAAGTATAAACGATTAGTATCATTAGTTAAATAGAAAGAGCCCTCTTTGATACCAGTTTTACTGGTCATCAAGGTATTTAAATTAGCCTGAGAACCCCTTAAAAATCCAACATTAGCCATTAATTAAATATCTCCTTTTAATTAGATTATTCACCAGCAGGAATATCGGCCCACTGTAAAGCGGTTTCTATAGTAGTAATACGAGTTTCGTGGTCTTCTACAGAAATTTTTAAATTAGATACAACACTCTTGAGACCGAGAGTAGTTACCTATCCTTCGCCTTCACCAGTTGTAGTATCATTGATAATATCTTCAAGAGCCTTTACGCGAGTGTTTAGCTCTAGTGTAGGATGTTCTTGAATTTTGTTAACTGTATCTTGCAAATTGCCGACAGTAGTATTCATAGTAGTTAAACGTTCTTCAAGAGCGTCTAACATACCGTCGATTTCACCAACATCAACAGTTACCCAAGTGCCATCACCGCGCAGAAACTTAGTCTGGTCACCTGCAGCAGGAGCAGGAACATAGCCAGCTTTACCAGCCGTATCAGACTTAGCACCAACCATTGTTTCAATTTTAACAAGGTCAGATATAGGCTTATTTACCCATTTTTCGCTTGTTGAATCATAAACTAGAACATCATTAGTGCCAAGAGTTTCAGAAAGATTAATATTACCTAATTCACCAAGAGAAATTTCACTGGGGACCACGCCACCAGAGCTGGTAGAACCAGTAATTTCAATATCACCTAAGAACAAACGACCAGTTTGAGAGTCGGCTGCTGCAGTAGTAAAATATAAAGTGTCCTTATCTTTTACTGCCAATTTGGCATAATTATCATATAGACCGCGCAAGAATTTTACATACTGAGTCAATAAAATTCACTCCTTTTCTTTTAAATTCTTCACATAATAGTCAAATTTACTGCTTATTAATTAAAACGACTTGGCCTTATTAAGACCAAGTCGTTCTTATAAAAATTAAGTATTACTTTCTAAAACAGCAATTCTTTGTTCTAAACTATTTATTTTATTCCATAAACGTTTAATATAATTATTTAAAGTAGCTTCGCCTGTAGGCTCAATAATACTATCGGTAATTTCATTAGCATAACCTTTAACCGTGCTTGAACCAACATCAGCACTTATGCCTTTAGTATACTTATGCTTTCCAATGATATGACCAGCTTCATCATATTCTATATCATACAACACAGGTTCTTCTGTATTAGGCTTATCACTTGTATCAACTACAGAAATTTTATGTGCAACCTATAATTGGTCATTAACAGTACGTGGTAACGTCCAATCGCTTTGATATTCTTGAATACGACTTAACCACATTGTTTTTTCAGGATCTGCCAAAGCATTTGCTTTAGAAATTAATTCGGCTGCATTAGTCAATTCTAAAGTACCTTCAGTGAATGTTGCTCCAAAAGAAAGTAATTCATTATAATAGTGCGGTTCGCGCTTACCTCCAACAGGAACAAATACACCCCTTAATTGAATCCATTTATTAACTGAAGTTATTTCTAAAGGTTTCTATGTTGAAGTAGTTTTAAGTAAACCACCGGAGGTCATACTGCCACGCACTGGCACTTCAGCAGCAATTGGCGCACTATAAATTGTACTATTTTCAGGAATTGCCGTAAATATATCGCGCGGATGACTAGTTTCATAAGGATTGCTATCACCTCGTGCGGTTACACTATTTTCAAACTCAGCTATCCATTGCAGGTATAAATTATATTCAGTATCAGTAAGATTACCACTATTTTTTTCTTCAAGCCAAGCTGCAAGTAAAGCATCTTTATTTTCTATCACTTTTGGATTATCAAGATTAAATATTGCGCCTTGATAAGAAAGTTCAAGCATTCTGCTAAAGTAAGGCTAATAATTTAAATTATTAATTATTATATCTTTAAAATGAGTGGGTAGCGGCGCAATCTTATTTTGTTTACCAACAACATGCCCAGTTTCATCAATAAGATAATCGCGCAATAAAATACTTCCATTATACTTATCATCAGTATAAGTCATATTATAAAGATCATAAGCATTAGGATTGTTTTCTAATGAAGGTTTAATATCTTCAAGTTTATGATAATTATGATGAATGCTTAGAATATTATTATTTTTATCATTGTTAATATTAACAGTAATCCATTGCTTATTAATCATAACAGGGTCACTGTGTTCATACTTATAAATATCTTTATTAATAATATCATCACTGTCTTTGCTAAAACAATAAATATTTTTAAAGAAAGGAATATTAGCATCGCACCATTCTCTTGTAGGCTCTTTTCCCTCGCCAAAAGCTTCAGTTAAATCAATTAACATCAAGCCATCTACATGTCTTTCACTATCAGTTTTTTCAAAATAAAGCTTAAAAAGAGGATATATTACACCTTGTGTAACAAGCATTTTCTGACGACCTGAATGACGATACCAAGGCGTACGTATTTCATAATTCTTAGCTATATCTAATAAAGGCGAATGTAAACCTCCTTCTTCATCAAAGAAAAAGCCTATATCTGATATACCCTATTCAGTATGGCAAGCAATATAAAAAACATGATTGATTGTCTTTGGAATATCAATAGACTTTCCTGATTCTAGTCCACCAATATCAAAACCTTCTGACATAGACTCTATTTCTACTGAAGTTCTACCATCAAAAACCACATATGGACTAAGAGTAAAATCACCCCAAAATGAATTTTCAAGTGACGGATCAGGAAGCAAATTAGTTAAAATAATACCATTTATTTTAGGGGGTTCCTTAGTAAAATTAATACTATTTGTCTAATCAGTATTAATCTTAGCACTAATTATTTTACCAAACTAATCAACTGTTAATAATGATTTAGGAGTAAGAGTATCGAATGTATTTAAAATATCATTCATCAAATTAATACAACCCTAAACTGTTTTATTGTCACGAGACGTTTCATTATCAATCTCTAATAAACTATTTAATTTAAGAATTAATCCATGAATAGTATTTAACCCATCAGCAAAACCAACCAATTCACTAAATTCATAGCCCATCTACTAGCCGATTATTGATAAACCGTCAACAACAGTTTTATAATCTGTGTCCCATTTCTATCCAATAGTATAGATCTAATCATAAGTCTTAGAATTATCAATACCTTCAATATAATAATTAACACCATCAATGAACTCATAGTAATACATTTCTTTAGTTGCGGCACGGCTTTCACCAATCAATAAGCCAGGTATTGCGACAATACTTGTCCAAGCTTTACCAAGAGGATAATTAGCTTTTAGCGAGGTCTGCTCATCAGTGCTTAGTCCAGTTAAGTCATAGCCCACAACTTGATAATTAATGCTTTCTTCTAAAATATATTCATTTCTATTAAGTGCATTAATAGGAGGAGTTGCAAGAGTTAAACCTTCTATATAAGTTTTATTAGTGGTATCCCAAACTTGACCAACTTGATATTGCTTTTTAAACTTCTCATAATCTTCATTTGACATACCAGCACTATTTTCGACTTGAGTAATTTGATAAATAACACCATCACGGAATATCCATTCGCGCTTATAACTAGAACCAATAAGTGTTAATTCAGTACTACCTTCTTCATAATAGCCCAAAACAATACCATCAATAAATTCAGCTCCATAAGGCCAAATTTCATGATTTTCATATATGGAACCATATTTAGTTTGCAGCTCTTGAATTTTCTCTTCAGTAAGACTAGTACCACTACCAATTTCTTTAGCTATATAATAATCAATGCCATCTTGCATATCATAATATAATTTCTAATCGGTCGCCGCAACATATTGAGATAATGTAACTCCAGGAACTACCTTATCTCCCTCAGTCCAAATATCACCAATTACATATTTTTCTAAAAGATCATCTATATCTTCTAAAGCAGAAATCTGATATTGAGTACCAGTGACCATATTATAACGCGACACTTCAACAACTTCAGCTACGTTCGCCGCAAGCTCAATTCCTTGCCGCACCTTAGTATCACTAATGGGCCAAGCAGAACCGATCGTTAACCCACTTGTACCAACATCAACAATATAATATTTTTTATCAGGTTCAAAAACATATGATAAACTAGTCTAATCACTAATTTTTACATCAATAATATCTGGCGCAAGAATAATACCATCTATTACATCAGCAATTTCAGTGTTCCACTTTTGGCCCACTTTAAAATGCTGATTAATATAAGTAGCCTAATCTTTATCAAATTGCGCATTTGAGCCATCCTCTAAATAAACAATATAATAATTACGATCAGGTTTAAAATCATACTTACCATCAATAGAAACAACTGTTGTAAGTAATCCTTCTTTGTATCTTTTTACTAAATCAGTCTTGCGAATACGATAATATTTTTGATTTTGATAATATATTTTATCTAAATCAATATTATTAAAATCTTGTAAATCAATATGATTGTCATTATTAGCAACAATAATCATACCCATTAAATCATGTACTGAATTAATGCATCCTGCAAGAGTATTAACTTTATCAGTATCATAAGTATATCCATTGCCTTCTGGATTAACATTTACAAGCCGTAAACCATCTTTATTGTCCCAATTTATATTAAGATTACGATTCAAAGAACCATTCTATTCTTCTGAGCCATAAACCAAATCCCAAACATGAGCTAATGTATTGCCAAGAGAAGGCAACATAATACTAATTTCTTGAGTATCTTCGCTTACTGCTAAACGATTAGTACCATCATGTTGGTTATATAAATGACCACTATATCCAGTAGGCTCAACAGAAATTTTATCTGTTATATTTTCATTAGCATAAGAAATATGTTCAGGATCGAAACCCGCCTTATTATAATAAATTGCGGCTGGTATCTTACTTTCTGCATTTTGCCACTATTTAGTTTCTATATTAAAATATTGCTTTTGACTTGTATTATTTTCAGTATCCATCTTAATTTGAGACCAAGAAGTCTCTTCGTCAGAAGGATAATCTTTTACATCATTAGTTAAAATAGTAGAACTAGTAAATAATTCACTTTTATTACCATTTTCATCAAGTACTGGACCAGTAAATTGTTCGGCACCTTTTACTCTTAATCCCCATGAAGGTTGCCAATGTAACTAATAAAATTTATTAGTGCTATCAGTATCAAAGTGTGGGGCTGTAGGCACGATACTTGGCGCATCCGTAGAAATGCCAAATGCTGGCATCGTGGAATTAAGTTCTGCAATCATTATATATTGCTCTTTATTATCTTTATAAACCTTCTACCAAACAGTTGAATCCCAACCGCGTCCTTTACCATAAATAGAAGTATCTAAAGCATAATTGCGCACATAAGCAGAATTCGCACTTGTTAAAATAGTAAATTCGGATTGACCATTTACCAATTTAGCCTGATAATAAAGAGTTACAGAACCATTAAGAGTACCAATATCAATAGGTTCATGCGAACTAGCTAAAGTATTGTAATTAAAACGCTCAGTAATTTTGCCATTTTTATCAATGACAGTCGCTGGAACGCGCACCACATCACCTTGTCGCACTTGGCAATAATTTAAACTTACTGTTGAGCTTGATACAACTTCTAACTTATACGCCGCAGGAAATTCAACCGCACCATCAAGCGCTTCTTGAATACTTGCGCCCTCTTTTTGTTTAAAACTTGCATATAACTTACCATCAGGCGCTAAATAACAAGATTTAAAACTATCATCGCTACCTTCAGAATCATATTCTACTAATACCAAACGATTTACATAAATACCATCAGTTTTAATATTATGATCCATCTCATAGCGGCTAGAATATATTTTATCAAAATTAAATTGAGCGCGGTCTAAATTTACCACTTTACCATAAAAACTCATTTAAACCGTTTCCTCCTCATCATCTTGATTATAAACTATATCAACAATTAAATAAGCACTATCATTAGAAGATATAGAAGCTATTGAAGAGGCATCAAAAGAAATTGCAGTAATTTCACTCAATCCCTCTAAATCTAATTCATAAATTCCAGTAGCGCCAATAATAATTGGATTATCTGCATTATTTAAATAAAACTTAGTCCCTGGAACCGTCTAAATGCCCAATTGTGTTATGGGCAAATAGGCGGAAAAAATACTACCAGAGGTAAGTTTAGCTTTAGTAATTGCGCCAGATATTCCGCTTGTTTTATTCGGCTAATTCTCTAAAGAACTATCGTTATAATAGCGGAATTGCATTACTTTTCTCGCCATTCTCCTTATCCTCCTTAATTAATAAATTCGATCAACCACTTTAGTTGCTTTTATATTCATTAATCCATTATGAGTTAATGGTATTGTTAAGGTTTGAATATTATACAAACCATTAATTTTACTTGTTTCATCGTATATTGAAATCTAAGTGTTAGGTTCTAATGTATATATAGGTATTGCATTTACAGTTACAGACTCAACACAATAGGAATAATTATATACCATATTGTCTATAACTGAATGCGCATCTTTTCCTTGTGCGCTAATACTAAACATATTTTCATATTCAGCATTTAAATATATATAACTATAACCATCTCTTATTTCTCCTTGCGCTTTTAACTCATCATACTAATTTTTATTAGTTAAAAAAATCACCGTAGGAGTTTCTCTATAATAGATGGCCGTTACCTTATCATCATTAATTGCTTTAGGCCTATCTCCAACTATATTAATAGAATATTTCTCTAAATCATCACCATCTAAGAAATCTAACCAATAGTTTAGCACTTCAGGGGCATTAACCACATTTTTATTCCAATAATATAATGATTTATCAACGCCATCAATAGGCTTATAATATTGGCAAGTTTTAGTATAATATGAACGATTTTTCTTAGGTTCATAAATTACAATATCTTCAATTCCATCTTGAACAAACACATTTTTTAAAGCTTGCTACGCCGCACAATCTTCTGCGGTTTCAATTACCTTATAAACACTATATTCAGTCGGCACAATTTCATATCCTGATAAAGTTGCAGTAGATTCTTTAAGATAATATCCCTTGGTAATTTTACAGAAAATGATATCTTCTCTGCCCCACACCTCATCATCTTTTGGATTAGTATGGTTTACTTCTGGATAACGATAATAGGGAGATATCACTTTGTCTTTTCGGAAAGAATATAAGCCATTTGCACCTTTACTCATAACCGCAAGATATTCCTTAAGAACAGCATCGTATTCATAAATATCAGTATATTCAGAAAAAGTTTGATGATATCCATCAATATAATGGTCAGTTTTCTCATAATAGATTTTCTTAGAATCATATATACTATCTTCAGTTAATCTTAAAAATTTATCATCTATATTTACATCTTGATAAATATAACAATTATGAGTTTTCTTTGCGTTAAATAAATTACTATCATTAACAATTAAACCAATTCCAGGATTATCATTTTCTGGCGTAAAGAAACCGTATGTATTTGAAAAATGGACTTCTTGACCATCTATATATTCTGTATATTCAGTATTATATGTACCATTTAGCGCGTAATAATATAAAGGCTCAAGCTCTTCTTCTTCCTCTGCATCAGCAAAAATATAAATATTTTCATCAAATGGAATGTTTTGATTGCACCAGTCTAAATCAGGTTCTTGACCTGCTCCATACTTACGAGTTAAATCTATCATAACAAAAGGCGCAACTAAGCTATTAGCACCATCAATATTTTCAGATAAAGTAGTAATTATAAATTTAAGTGCGTCATAATCTTTTAAAGTAAAAATATTCGCGTATCGGAGCTAATTTTCTGATTCTTTAAATTGTGGGAACCATCCTTTGCTATGATCTGAAATAACATTTGCATATAAGCCCTATAAAATTCTAAATATTGTGGCAGAAGCATAAGAATGCACTGCAATATAATATTTATGAGTCGAAGCAATTTTTGTTTGTTTGTTTATTTTATGAAAAGTATATTCACTCTCAAAATAAGGAATGTTAGCATCGCACCATTCTCTTGTAGGCTCTTTACCCTTCCCAAAACTTTCAGTTAAATCAATTAATATTATATCATCTATACAAATAATGCTTGATGTATTTATACCTATTCCAAAATTAAATTTAGAAATATCGCTTGTAGATCCAGTAATTAACTTTGAATGTCGATACCAGCTTTTTTCCAAATGTTTTCCATACCAAGTATTATTAATATTATAATTAATATTTGCCGATCCATAATTATAATATATGCCATTTATAAGTTGAGTTATTTTTACACTTGACGCAAAATTTGGACTGTGACAAGCGATATAAAAAATATGATTTTCAATATTTGGTGTAATTATAATGTTTTTTGATGGTGGAAAGAAAAAATCCTCATAAATTTGCTCTTTTTTAGTAGTTAATGAAACATTTCCGCTCAAACTTAAATCTGTATTATATATAATACTAGAATCTTCTAAAACAAAGCTCTTATTTTCAAAAGAGGAATCAGGAGCTAAATTAGTTAAAATTATATCATTGACCTCTTCTTCTTCCTCATCAACGTCTATATAATCTAAATTAGTAAAATACATATTAGTACGCTATACATAAACATTATCATATTGCAAACATAATGCAAACATATTGCTATTAGTAATTTCAACTAATTTATTCGGCTCATTAGGGTATAAATATTTTATTTTTTCAATATAACCTAATTTATTACCTTCAGACCAATCACTATCATAATTATCATCAAAAAATCCAAAAGCCTCAGAGACTTCGACACTAAAGGGCCGACACCAATAAGTCTAAACAAAATTATTCCAGATTTCTTTTGCAGATTTTCTAAATGTATTATATATTTCTAACTAATGAGAACGTTGTTCTAAATTAAATACAGCTTCTTGCATAGATAATATTTTTTTCTTAACCTTATTATCTAACTCAGTCTATACTTCATAAGTTGAATATTTTTCATCTGCGCAATTAATTCGACGAGATTCATATCCCACTTCAGGCTCTAATGAAGTTGCTCTATCAATAATTTCAGGAGTTATTTTTACTGCATTTGGCCACATGGGCTTATAAGGTAATAAATGAACAAAACCTGTAGACTAACAATAATGTTTTTTATCTTTATAACAATTGCCAACCTATTGATAATCCCGCACATAAGAAAAATATAACTCAGAAAAATTACCATCTTCTGTTTTAACATAATATTTAGTGCCAAAGTCGATTGGGTGAGTCATTGACCACTAATACCAATTCCCCTCTGAATTATCAGATTTCCAATATTCTGCATTTTTTTCATTTTTATACTAATCAAAAGCTAAACCTTCATAGTAAATACCTAATATTTTTCTATCATCAAATTCATCTTGCGAAATTTTAACTTCAAGATAATCATAACTCATCATACCGTTTTCATCTACTATTGGAGCATAAATAGGACGAGTTAAATCATCAATAACTCTAATAGGTGTTTTCGTTAGCGGTGAAATCATAGATTCATAAGTAACTTCAGCATAAGGATCATATAACTCACGCCAATAGCTCATTAAATCAGTATAAAACATTTCATATCCAGTGCTTCCAAAAGGAAATAAATCTTTATCCTCTGGATATATACGATTGGCTTGCCGCACTCGTGCAAAAAAATCATCCATAGTTCCGTACTAATAAAAATCGTGCGCCATTTGATATAAAATTTCTCTCCAATCCCAATCTTCATCGGTATAAGTACGATGGTCTTGAGATTTATTATTACCATATTTTTTTGCTTCTTCGGCATTAACTGCGATAGTTGTATATTCATTGGGTTTTTTAGCAATAGCATAACGCATGTGTATAGGAATTTCACCACCGCCTACACCTTTACGAATGCCATGAACAAAATAATCATTTTTCATATTCGCAATATTAGGGGAATTATTAAAAGAAGTGATTAAGGTACCATTATCAAAAGAAAATTTATAACAAGATTCATAGCCAGTCTATTTAAAATAAGTCTCATTATTACTAGAACCAGTACCATTCCAAGGAGTATTAATAAAGGTCTATTTCTTCTAAAAAGTAAAAGTGCCATAAACATCATAATAATATTCATAATCACCAAGCACTTTAACTATTTTATCTAGTTGTGCAGTTACACTTTCTCCAGGATTACAAATAAAATCATTAGGATAAACTAAATCTGTAGGACGATAGCCCGCAGTTTCACCATATTGAATACGTGCAATAATATATTTATCACGCTCTTTACCATGCTAAACCATATCTTTATTTAAAAGATACACTTTAGTTGGGATATTTATTTCTTTATCATTAAGAGTATCAAAAGTATAATATTTAATAAAATCTTCTAATTTTACTTCTCGTTCAACTTCATTACCTTCAGAGTCTTCATCAATTGCATAAACAATCTAAGAGCCATCAGTACTCATATTTTCATAATAATTACCCTAAGAACTCAAACCATCCCAATATTTTTTAAATAAATATAAAGGAGTATCACCACGATATTCTAATAACTCTATACCACTATTATCAACATCATTAATTAAAATATTCTAAATTGGTTCTAATCCATAAGTATGAACTAAATCAAAAATAATCCTTTTAAGTAATCTATCAACTCGAACCTCTTTATTTAGTTCAATATCATCATAAACAAACTGTCCAAAGTTTACAGTCTATCCAATAGTACCACCAATACTACCATTTAAAAGGCACATTTTATCTTGACCTTGAATGGACATGGTAAAATTATTTAATGCTTGACTTGTAGAAAGCCCTGTAATAACATAAACTCCAGCAGGAAACCAAACTATTTCAGGGAAATTTTCTGTATCAATAAAATTCTTTAATCCAATAGATAAAGAAAATTTAGTATGCAATCCCCAATGAAAAGCGTTTATGTTCATATCTGTAGTAACTAATGATAAATTACAAGTGCGACGAACCGCCGAGGTACCATTGATATTAATGGTACCCCCGGTTACTCGCCCCTAAATCTCTTCAAGACAATGTGTTTCGTCAAAAGACAATAAAATGATTCGCGCAAAAATTTCACGTTCTGTATAAGTAAATAATTTATTTAAAAATTCTTCATTTAACAATGGATCAAACATTACTATCTTCGCGCCTCCTCATCTTCTGCCAAAGCAGCTTTTAATTTTTCTATGTAATCTCTATAAAGCTCATAAACCTCTTTACGTTGTGCTGCAATAACTTTTACATAATCAGTTTCTCGCTTCCCATTTACTTCTTTTATAATAGGTCTGCGCGCCATTAATTCTTCCTCTGTTGGATCATCATAAAGCCAAAAACCAATTTCAGTATCACCTTGATACATACCCAATACAAGACCTTCAAGATTTGTATAAGCTTGCATCCAACGACTATCACTTAAATGAGGTTTTTTGCCAGTAACTTCATTAGGAGTTAAATCAACCCAAACTTTTGCCCAATTCGCTGGAGTATCATATAAATAATGCTCTTCAGTTGTCCATTGTGCTCCAGCTAACACGTATCCTGATAAATAATAACTTGGTATTTCTTCGCCTTCCATTATTGAACAACAAGTCATCCAAGTATAATCTTCGTTATTGAGAACTGGTTCTTCAAAAGCAATTTCACTATAAGTGATATCAGCACCTAGTTTCATCCAATGACTATTAAGACCTTCATCTAAATTAGTCCAAATTAAAGCCCCAGTAAATCCTAATTTTTTATCATAAGTGGAATCATCGTATAATTCTTCATTACAGCCAATTCCAATACCGCTCCAATGCTCACTTTCTGGTTTAAAATCATCATGCCAATGGCGTCGAATTAAATCTAAATCATAAGCCGTACCAAATAACCAATTTTTTAAAGTCTATAAAGCATCAAAATATTTATCCTTAGCATCTTTTACAACTTCGTTAACATTTTCTAAACGATAGGTGGTAACACGAGTTCTTAAAGATACATGCCCAACCACGCCATTACCTTGAGTTAAAGTTTCGGGGATGCTAGGCGCACGCAGATAATATTTTTTAATTTCTTTTAAAGAAATAGCATTGCCATCAATATAAACACAAGGATCATAATCTTCTACTTTAATTAATCTATCATTAAAATAATCATAATAATAAGTTATGTCACTTATTATCTCTAAAATTGCTTCACTATTTACTAAAGGCAATTCAAAAGCTGAATTTTCTGGATCAACTAAAAGATAAATATATTCAGAGCCTCTTCTTTGTATATTTTTTATTTTCCAAGATGTGCCATAACCAGTTAAAGACCTTGAAATGGCTCTTTTATAAATATCTTTTGCACCATCTTTTAAATATACAATAACACCTTGATTTAATTGCGCTGGTCGCAATTCATATAAATACCAAGGATCTAATATGCTAAAATCTTTAACTTTTTCAGAACATAAAGAGTCATAGTAAAAAATATAAGGAGTTACAGTTTCACCACTTACGCGCCCTAAATCCTAATAATATAAAGGTAAAATTGGCCGTAGCTAAAAATTATAAATATGCCATCTCTCAACTACAGTTCGTGCATCGACTATTTCATTAAGAATATCATGCTCACCAATAAATTGTCTATCTGCTATATCTACAATTTCAAAATCTGTAACAGTATCAAAAGCAACCTCTTTAGTTGCATAATAACCATAAGTTAAATGCCCTGAACCATGACCATAAGCGGGTAACTTAATTTCAGAAATTTCATCTTTAATATCATTTAATAAATAACCGCCTGTTGCGCCAATAATAACTAGAACGCCGTCTATTAGCACTTTCTCTCCTGGAGTCATACCAATAAGTTCGGCCATTACTGCGGGATGTTTATTTAATAAAATATCTTCATTACTTTGTTTTAATTTCCAAAGTTCGATAGTCTCCCAACGCAATTGCTTTTCAGAAGCTTGCTCAATCTAAATAAAATTATATTTATCTAAATTTTCATAAGAACTTTCCGCGATTTCATAAGCTGAACAAGTAAAAGTATGCAACATGCGACCGGTTGGGTCCACAGGCGCCATAGTGGCATTTAAAAGACGTACAATATAGTTCCCTTCGCCTGGAGATCTAAACATTTTAGGCTTACCATCCGTAAGCCATTCATATGCTTTTAATTTAAATATCCTTTCAGAATATAAATTACTTGTAATTAAATCTATTGTATAGCCTTCAAATTGTAAATCATTTTTAGAAATAAATAATTCTTCTTCATCACTATAATAAGATAATAAACCTGAAAGGCTAAATTCTTTATAATTAATATTACCATTACGAAAAATAAAAGGATATTTACCACCGATAGTTTCTTGTTTAGCTTCCTGTAAATCAGATTTAAACGTTGCAACCTTGGGATTATATTTTACTTTTAGCTATCTTTTACCATCATAAAGAAATGCATCTTCAAAATCAGCACGAATTTTTTCTGATAAAATTCTGTTAGAATATAATCCTGCATCATTATATTGCTAAATGCTGTACTAATAAGTTACACCTTGTTCTGTTGTAAAATCTCGCCAGCTCCAAGAGGAAGGTAATTGCGCTTGCATAGAAAATTTAGCAATCTCATTCCAAATCATGAAATCATTATTACTACTTGAACGAGATACAGAAAATAATCCAGTTGCAGGGATTTCTAAACCACTTTCACCAATTTTTCCAGATAATGTTAAAGTAATATAACCATTATCAAAATTATTGGTAACAAGTAAATCAGCTTGCATTTCTGGATCAATAGAATGATGTTGAATTAATCTATACCGAGGAGAAGATACAATTAATCCATTATTTGTTTTTACTGTATATTGTATATAATAAATTTCATCAACTTTTAAATCTTTGGGAAAATCAAATGTATCAATAGAAGTATGATAAGTTGTATCATTTAATCCATTATGCACCAATTCTCCAGAAGTAGCAACAAGCTTTTCATTACTATCATATACATTAAAATGATAACTATACACTTTCTCAGTAGTGTCCTAATCCATGCCTTTTTGAGAATATTGTCCAGTATAATGAAACATATGTAGGTTAACCGTATAGCGTTCAAGACCTACAATCGTTATGTTAGGCCTAGAAGTGCATTTTACTGAACTCACTGAAGAGTAATAACCTACTCCCGCAACACTCATATATGCCAACTAAATTTTATAATATTCACCTGGCACCATATTAACGCCAGAAACATCAAAATATACTTCCATTTTATCTAAATCCCAACTTGTAGCGGGTAAAGCGTTAATAAGTAAAGTATCACTTAATATATTTTTTACAATAATAGCAAAACCTGTTATATCTGTTTTATGAACTGAACGATTCATAGTGAAAGGAACAGTTAATATATTACCATAAAACGCAGGAACTTTCCCCAAAGTGGGAGGATATAGTTTTTTTGCTATTGGCATATCACCTTTTCCTCCTTATTTATATTATTTGCTTTCGTCAATCATAAAAGCTAATACTGACATTTGTTCAGGAGTAAATTTCATATCTTCAATCCAGCTTAGCGGTATTAAAGAAATATCTAACTCTTGTTTTAAAAACATCAGCTCGTTTAATTCCTAATTAGCTATTGGAAGTTTATCTTGGGGTATAGTCAACCCCTATTCTGAATTGACTATACCATAATGTTCAATTATTGAATCCTTCGCGGCAATTATTGCCATATCAAGCTAATTAAAAAGATTAATATTTTTTTGTATATAAAAGATTATTTTCGCAGGAAAATATTCTGGACTATTTTTTAAACAATCAAAAGACAAAGCTTTTGTATGTATTTCATAATTAGTTAATTCAATTTTCATAAAAACTATTCCCATTTCGTGATTTTACTAATATTACATTACCAACATTACCCTTTAACAAACTTGCTAATGTTTTCTTGGTAACATTGCCATTGGCGGCTACATCAGTAACTACTTCAACATTTAAATTATCTTTAGACAATAAATAGACTTGCTATGCTATACCTATTCCAGTATTTAATGAATATAAATAAATATCATCCATTATTTCACCATTACTGTCTAATTTTTTTAAATGCAAATTACAATTATTATCTATAGTACAATAGGTAAAAGCACTTTTATTGATAGTGCATTCTCTTAAAAAACCGTTGATCATACTGCCATTTTTTAAATTACCATTTATTAATGTCGCAGGTTTATCAGTGTAATCATTTCTACCTAAATCAATATTTGTACCTTCTGTGATTCCACTTAAAGAAATACCTGTAAAAGTGCCGTTAGCAGATTGCACGATTCCGTCTGAAGTGATAGCAAAATTTTTGCCTATTTTTATTGTTCCTCGAATTAAGTCAATAATCATTCCACTAATTATATTCCCACTAGAATCAGCTCGATAGTTACTTGAACATAATTCATATTTTTGATCAGACATATAAACCAAATCTGTTGTTACATTGCTACTTGGAACCCATCCCAATATTTCATCATAAAAATAAGCTGGTGAAGTGATTTTAAAATAAGGGCCAATCTATCCACTATCTTCATCAATAATTTCAGGGCTAGAATTTAAAGTAATACTTTTAGAAGTTAATTTAAAATCATAAGCGTCAATATGGCCTTCAGTTAAATCAATTCTCATGCCTGAACCGGGCTCTTCTGGGACACCTGGGCTTGCTGGAGTTCCAGGCATATAATTACCAGACTGTATTGATCCACTAGTGCCATTAAATAAAATGCGACCTTCGCCTGAACGCCCCATAAATGCAGTACCATCCTCCATAAAAGCAAAGCTCATTTCACCATCGCGAAAGCCATATAAGCCAGTCTGCGAAGCAATTGTACCTTCTACAGAAGATCCCGACCAATCGCCCAACATTACACCAGAAAACTAATTCTAATCATTTTTAGAGCCCGCCGCAATCATAGTAGATAAAATACTTCCTTCGGCAGTATTTAATGCAACAGTAGAACCATTCCATCGATCTATCATTGCAGAAGGATAACGATTCTTAGTAATAATTAATCTCTAATACCATTGTTGTCCATATTTATCTTGTCCCACTAAAACTACTTCTGGCATTCCATCAACATACATTACTGATGGAAATAAAAAGTATTCATCTTGATTATTTTTATAAAGCTATGGAGTATATTTGGTACTTTCCTTAACTGGCAACCATTGTTCTTTATTATTATACAATAAACTCCAAGTACTTGCAACTTCTTGATTAGAACTATTAAAAAGTTTTAATTTATCTTTATAATAATAAACATAACCAGAAGAATCATAAATAATACTTGTTGGGACAGCAGCCATTGAATAATTACTACTGTTGTTATAATTTTTAATAATTGGAATAGAACAATATGTAATTAATTCCATTCCATTCTAATAAATTTTTGCTTGCAAAACTGCACCGCAATAATTATTAGTAAAATTATAATCTTTATTTAAGCTTACAGTTCTTGTTGAAGCACTTGGCCGACCAGGTGATTCAACATAAACACCCAAACTTAATTTATCAGCATCTTCTGGAATTGCACTAATTTCTATATTAGTGCCGTTTAATTCTATTTCTTCATTATTTTCATAATTAAATAACTTAGCTGTTACTTTAATAACATGTTCTTTATCATCATAAATTAAATAAGGCTTATCACATGGATCAATATTCAAAATTAATGTATAAGGACTGCCCGAAGTCCCAGAAAGTCCAAAATGAAACTAGTAATTCGTAGCATAAGAAACATTTGATATTGTTGTTTCCGCAATAATAGAATTATTTAAATAACTCTATGAGTAAAAGGGAGATATACCATAAATAAAATAATTAGTATATCCATCTTCGACTTTAACAATGCGTTTGCGCACAGTTAATGAAGAATAATCTCTTTCATAAATAGCAACGCCATAGTCATCTACAGTATTACCTGCAATTACAGTTATAGGAACATAATTTATTTGAACATAATATTCTTTATCTTTTTTAAACTCACTATCAGTAACCATATAATAATGATTATCTTCATTGGTATAATACATTCGCGGAGGAATATCTTTACCTATAGCTTCTTCAGGGCATTCCCATTTCAAATAACTGTTTTCACTATATATATAATATTCTTTATTAAGCTAAAATTTCGTGTCAGTAGTCAAAACATAACTAGGTACTACTTCCCAATCATAATAACTATCATCAAAAACAGTTATCATTGTTCCAGTCATTGGAATTGTCCAATCAATATATGAAGTAATGGAATTTTTTAATTCTTCATCATTATAATAAGCTTTTATAACTCTCTTTTCATAAGAGTCTCCCAAATTAGCAATATTGCCACCAACATTATAACGATAATAATTGCCTTCACTATCATCTAAAGGCTTTATCTAAAAGGCAGTTAATGTAGCAATTGTTGCAGGATTAACTACGTCTTGTTCATTATAAAAAGTTAAAATATTACTAATAAAATAATAAGCGCCTTGACGTATTATTACTTTAATCTATTCTGTAGACTCTAATAAATTAGGAGAAAAATAATATTCACTTAAGTCATTATTTTTAAACCCTTCATCATCATCAGGTATACGTTCCCAATATAACCCAGAATATGCATCACTTGTCTCAGCACCACGTTTATAATGGTACCAACGCACCTCTGCATCTCCAAGAGCAACAATATCGCTATAATCTAATGATCGAACGACTTTTTTCGCATCTTGATGCACCCAACGTAATTTAATTACTTTAGTGTTTAATTGTTCACTTGCAGCTGCGCTATATGCTTGTGAAGATACTGAAAAAATCTATACTTTATCAGTACCAAATTGAGTTATATCATAACCAAAACATATATAAGGATCATTAACAAATAAATTTTCACTTACTTCTGGTTTCACAGCTTTACCATTTTTATTTTTAAAACTGCCTGGTTCTTGATAAAACTGTAATTCCAATTTAGTAATTGCATTAAAATTTGATATATCAAAGACCTTCTCCTACGGATAAAAACCTTTAAAATCAAATTTATTACCATTCATATCATCAGAATCTAATATTAATTCATAAACACCAGTCTTTGGAGAATCTTTACTGACAGGTCCGTTGAGTGAGGCGGTTAATAATAAACGTAACCCATAATGCCCTTCAACAACATTAAGATTCTATAAAAGCGAACAAAATTCGCCTTTTAATCCTAACCTATCGTAACCAGCAATTGGGTAAGAAGGCTCATACTCCCATAAAGTAATTGATTGAATTTTCTAACTATTCAATTCAGTACTGCTAACATATAATATTGAAGATTCGGGAACTGGAATATATTTTAAATTTTTATTATAAAAATCATAAATATTAGTTTGAGCAATAGCAACTTTTTCAGCATTAGGATTATTTTCTTTTTGCAAATTATCATAATCATTATAAAGCACTTTTAACTGCTCATACATTTCATCACTAATAATATCTCGATTATTAGCAACTAATACTGAAATCTCATAGCAAATCTCACTCATGGTAGCTTGATGATCAGTTTGCTTTGTTTCATCCATACCATAGTTAGCTATTAATCCCTTTTTCTTAATAGGTATATCGATAATATTTTCTGTAATATCAATAATCGTTCCAAAAGGAGATGTAAATGTATATGATGTTGAACCACTATACATCTTTTTACCAATGATTAAACACTGCTCTTCTCGATTATTGTTTGGCACAATTACATATACCTAATCATTTTCCTAATATGAAGTATTTGAAGAATATGCGGCAAACTCTACTGAACCATCATTAACAATATAAATGCCTTCTGCGGCATCAGCGGCACTCACAATCTTACAGATCAATGTTGCGTTAAATGATAAACCTTGAATGCGTTGACTCACGATCTCATCGACTGCCACACAAAAAGTTTCTTCATAGTTAATACCCATATTATATTCACTCCTTTCTCTCTTAAATCCTATTTTATTATAAAAATTTTCATAAATTATTTAATCATATTAGTCCAAATAAAAAAGAGGAATGAGCTTGTTACACTCACTCCTCAAAAGAATTATTGAATTTTACTATTTACATATTGCGCCGCCGCATTGACTAAATTATTGAAAGCATCTTCAATTTCATTACTATTGGTTACGCTTGGGAATGTAGCTTGAATTTCAACATTTTGTTTTAATTCATTCTACAACTGTCCCTTAATTTGTGCCGCGACTTGTTGCGCAAAAGATGCATAGCGAATATTGCGATTAATTTGATTATTCATATCGCGTACTATATTTACAGAATCAAGAATATTGGCAGTGTCTTTTTTATTTAAGACTAATTCTTTCTCATGGAGAAGAGCGACTTTACCATCAGAAGTTCCCCAATCACCAGTATAGCCGCCTGTATCAAACACATCCCACCAATGATTTGGAACTATTAATTTATTTTTTTTAGACTGCTTTTTCTTTAATTCTCTAGTCACTTGTCCCTAATAACGTCTACCAGCCATATTTGCTGCAGCAATAAGCGCCCATTCTTTCGCATACTAAGATTCTTTTCCATGATTATAAAATTTTTCAATAACATCATCAGCATCTGAAGTATCATGCTCAGGCAACTCTATAGCATCATCAAGCAGAGGAGTTCTTGGAGTATACGGCGTTTTTGGTGTATTTGTATTACTTCCACTGCCACCACTGGTTCCACTATTACTCGCATTACCAACCATATATCCGCGATATTCACCGCCAGCTTCGCCGGTGTAGCTAGGTGTCCAGTTCCAATCAATTTCAGGCGGATGATCCTTAAAATAATCTTCCCAACTACTATATCCAGCAGGTACTTCATAAGAACTAAGATTCCATTTTTCATTCGCGGCCATCATATCTCTGATTGCACTCAGATAAGTTTCTTTCCAGGTCTAAATAGTATTAATTACTTTAGTGATACTATCAGAAATATCTCCCATAAAAGAATCCATATCTTTAGCAAGGTCTTCAGTTTTACCATTAACCCAATCAATATTAATAATAACATTATTACTGAAATTATCACTATCAATTCCCGCAGATTCATTGGCCTTGCGGATAGTATCTTGTAAATTTTTATACTGATTAATTAACTATTCTGGCGCATCTTTAACACCATTCATTAAGTTAGTTATATAAGTTAAGAAATCAGTCATAATGCCTTCATCGGCAAATACTGTATCAGCTAAAGTAGAATTACTATCAGCTAAAGCTTTATCAAATTCTACAGCAAGATATTGTAATTTATCATAATAGAATTGATAAATCTTCCAAGCTTTTTCTTGATAATCGGCTGCATTTTTATCAAGTCCGCCAAGCTCTTCAAACATATTGTTTAAAGCATCAATTACTTGAGATTCCATTTCATTCCGGTAATCTTTTGCGGCTTCTTGCATATCATGCAATTTATCTTCATAATTTTGTTCAGCTTCTGCTATTTTATCTTGGTCAGCAGTATAAACATAGCCCCAGTTACCTTCAGAATCTCGCTTTAGCTAGACCGTATTCTTAGCATTACGGGCTTCTTCCAGCGCAATTTCCGCAAGTAATAATTCGTATCGCGCGCGCGCATGGTCTAAGTCATACTGGCTCATTAATGCGCCTTCTTCTTGATATTTTAATATTTCTTTTTGGAAATCAGCTAATCGACGTTTCGCTGAAAGATTACTGGTATCATCAATTTCTTTGTCAATCTCACGATTTAATTTACTGATTTCATACCAATAATCAAAATCATCAAGATAACGTTCACGCACATCATTAACTTTATCAAGTTTATCAGCCATTGCATCTAAGCCATCAACAAAAAGATTATCTTTGAAGTGCTGTATAATGGCCTCGACTTTACTTTCAAAGAATTCTGTTGCAGCTTCAATTGTACTCTGCCAAGAGGAAATAAATGCTTCATAGGCTTCTTCACTTGCGGTTTCAAGCTCACGGACCTTTTCTTGCCAGAACAGAATATTTTCTTGATCACCTTGCTCCACCGCACGAGCTAAAGCTTCCTTAGTTTCTGCTAATGCTTGATTATAGGTATCGAGACGCTTTTTATTGTTATCAATCGTAGCGATTGAAGTATTCATTCTTTGCTGTAAAAGTTTTTGATAAGTAGCGAAATCTTTAGTATTCATACCGAGCAATTCCATTGTATCACTGAAATGTTCAAGTACACTACCATAAGTTTCAAATCGACCTTCAGCTTCATCAAAACGTTCGGTCATCTTATCAATAGCTTCATTAAATTTCTCTTCAACCTCTTGCACTTTATCAAGCATCTTGAGGTTAAGCTCTAAAAGCTTAGATTGATAATCTTTAATAGTGTCCCATTGATCTTGTGTTAATTCAGTAAGACCATATTTCATTGCACTATCATAGATTTTTTGAATAGCATCTTGATATTCCTTAGATTGTTTCATATACTCAGGAATATAGTCGCCCATTTTATTAATCTGTATATCAATATTTAATGTGCGACTTCGAGTGAGTTTTTCAATTTCATACTCCACTCGCTCAATTTCCTTTTCTGATAATTCAATCTTAAAATCAACTTCAACAGTTATGGCTTCTAACTCTAAGTCAACAATTTGATTATAATAATCAATTAACTTATCATATTCATCTTGCCATAAATCATGAGTTTCTTCATACTGATTAAGCGCATCTACTTTATCCTGATAAGCCTTTTCTGCTTCATCAGTAAGTGAAGCATTGAATTCTGCAACCCAGCCCGCAACAAGAGAATCATAATTATCGATATTACCACGTGAATCAAAGGTTGCACCAAATGCCGCAAGAGCCTTTTGATCATCAATGAGATTATCATTAATTTCAGTCATGTATTGCTTTTGGGCTTCCGCAAGTTCTTTGGTCTTCTCTATCTCCTCTTGAATAAGAGCAACCTTGGTCATACCATAAGCTCGATCACGAGCTTTAGCAACACGGTCATATTCTCGTGTTAAATCTTCAAGAGTATTCTTTATTTCATGATAACGCTCAATTTCATTTTTGTTAAGCTTAGGCTCTTTCTTATCAGAACCTCCACCACCGCCACTACTCTTTTTAGGATTCTTAGTACCGCCACCATGAGAACTTTGCTTAAATTTAAAATTACCACCACTACTTTTAGTAGCACTCATAACTTTTAAAGTGGGCGCACTATAAGTATCTTGATAAGTTTGTGGAACCGCTTCATATCTAATGGTCGGAACTTTCGCCGTTGTCATCTAACCAAAGTCACCCGCAGCAGGACCTGTTACTGGAGTATTATATTCAATTTTTGGAACTAAGTCATTTTTGACCATTTTCTATTGAGTGTCATTTTCTGTAACTTCTGCATCAATGCCTAAAGATGACAAATAAGATTCTGCTTCTGCCGCAGTCATTCCTGCAGCATTAACCATATCACTTAAACTTTGTAAAAACCCATCAATGTTTAAATTAGCTCCAATTTCTAAATCTTGGAATTGCATTGCATCCATAGCAGATTCAACTTCAGATAATTGAGATTTAAATTCTTCTAAATTAGTAGAATCTATATGAGCCTCAATGTCTTGACGAGCCTTTTGCTATAGCGTTTCATAAGCTTCAGCCGAACCTTCAGCAGCTTCTTTCATTAACTTAAGATTATCAGTATCTCTTAAAAAGCCAGTAGAGAAAGACGAATTATCCATATCTAATAAATCGCCATAAGCATCAGCTAAATCTTCAGTAACTTCAGCAACCTCTTGGATTGAACCAGTTTTTAAAATATTGAGCCAATCATCATAATTTTCAGTAACATCTTGAATTGCATCATCAAAACGTAAAACAGCTTCTGAGATGTTTCCTAACGCAGTTTCATTGTCTTTAACATTTTCAGATAATTCGCCAAATTCACCAGAAAGTTCATTTAATGTATCTTTTAATGAAGAAAATGCCTTTTCGTCAACATCTTTATCCAGATTTGCAACCTAAATGCGTTCTAAATTTTGATTATATTCATCAATAGAAATTAAACCTTGTTTATATAAACTATTTAATTCGGCCTAAGAATTGGTTATTGAAGCAATCATTCCAGAAGTTTCAACTAATTTATCATTAGTTAAGCCAATCATCTCAGCTATCATCTGGAATTGTTCTTTAGTTAATTCAAGCTCTGGATTCTTAGTATAATCTTCAAGAAGCTGCATAGCTCCTTCCATATCTTCAAATCCAAAATCTTTATAAGCTTCAGCATCAAAACTACTTAAATAATCTAATCTTGCACGACCTAAATTCTAAGCATTATTACCAACTACGTCCTAATTTTCTACATTATTATCAATTGTAGAGTTGGTATTTAAAATCCATTGAGCTAATTGGCTATTACCAAAACCATATTCATTATGTGCATTGTTAAGAACTTCTTTAAGAGCAATGCCATAGTCCTATTGCTATTGTCGTAATGCATCTAAAGTAATATTATTAACAGCTTCATTAAATTCATTAGCAAGTTTTGTTAAAGTATAAGTTCCAGAAGCATTTTTAGAGAAATATTCTTCAACATTAATTCCAGCTTGCTTTAAAGTATTAAATGACTCAGGAGTAATAACATCGCCAAGGTCTAAGCCATTACCAATGATCTTTTGAAACTCTTGTGCTTGAGTTGCTATATTGGTTGTGGAGACATTGTAAGATTTATCTAAATCTTTAACCTATTTGATATAAAGTTCAAGGCCTTTACCAGTAATATTATATTGTTCAGCTAAATCTGCTAATTGCTATTCAGCATTTTCACTTTGAAGATCTATATTATTTAAGCCTTCAAAAAATCCCAATAGACCTTCAGCATTATCTGCATTATTAAGCTTAATTTGTTCTATGTTGCTACCTGCATAATCGCCAAAAATAGTATCAGCATTCTCGCGAGCATTTTCTTTTGCATTAGCAAGTCTTTGTATTTCCAATGCTGATAAATTTGATAAATCTTCATCTGTAAAACCACTACCTAAATCTGTTTTCGCTTTTGCTAAACTTTCTTCAGTATGTTTTGCGCTTGTGACTAAAAAATCAATAATTGCTTCTGCCGTAGTATCATATGCTTCTTCTGCCATTGTGGCTAAATCAGCTTCAGACATACCTAATGTTGCATATAATGCCGACAAATCATCTTTTCCATTAGAAATTTTTGCTAAATCAGCTTCAGTAAGTCCTGCGGTATAATTACCAAAATTAAATTCGCCTTCTCCTTGATAAGCTGCGGCCATTGAGTTAGCAAAATCTCTACTTGTGGGCTATATTTTATCTAAAGCTTCAGCAGCCCTCTTTCCAGCATCATCTAATCCTTCTAATGCTTTTTTTGTAGCCAAAATGCTTGCTACATAAGAAGTTGTAACATAACTTACATCGCCTTGATCATTCTAATATGCAAATGACAGTTCACCCTTATTCATCTACAAAGCATTTGAAACTAAAGACCCTAAACCCACTTCTTCTTGAACAACTTTCCAAATATCACCTACAGATGCATTACCCACTACACCAGCAATCTTAATACCTTTACCATATTGTTCAGTATATTGATCGCTATTCCAAGTATATTCTGGCTTTGTATTTATATCACTAACTCTAGTTAATCGACTACGAAGAAGTTTAGAATATTCTTCATATGATTCATTATAAATTTTATTATAAGCGTCTCCAGCGGCTGCAACTTCTGTATTACTCGCTTCTCCGCCTAATCTTGAATTAGCAATAATAATGCCTGCATTTTTAATCTGCGCCGCAGTAGTTGTTGTCTCTTGAGCTAAATTTTGAACAGTATCTTGATAACTTACAATATTATCTATGGTTTTTTCTGTTGCAATACCTAAATCAAGAAGTTTCTATCTAAACTCATCTTTAGTTAATGGTTTAGCAAATTCTTCAATATTTTGAAGAAAATTATCAACTTTCACTCCAAAAATCTAACGACTTAAATTTACTGCATCAGAATTGTCTTGAGCTTTACTTGCATAAGCACTCGCGCTTAAAGACGCCGCATTTAAAGTAGAGCCAAACCCTTCTAAAGATTTAATATAATCTTCTACTTTTCCTTCATCTAATGTTAAAACACCATTATCTCGACCTATTAAAAATTGACTTAATTCTGGATATTTTTTTAATAAATCAATAACATTGTCATTAACATTTTTTAAAGCTTCATTCCATTCGTCTGTCCCTTTAACACATTCATCTAAGGTTTTACGAACTTCTTTGTATCCGTCAAAAGCTTCCTAGACTTCTTTAGCTCGATTCGCAACTTCTTCAGAAGAATCAGCCATTTCTTGAGATGCTTTTGCTGCCCTTTCGGCCGCTTTAGCATCAGCATTATAAGCATTAGCAAGAATAAGTGCGATTGCTACCACTGCGGCTATAGCTGCAAGAGCAATCATAATTTTCGCATTAAGCAAACTCTAAACTGCCGCAGCTTTTGTTGTATCTTCTGCCATTTCCTTTAAGGATATGCCAGCACTTTTTGCAGCCAATTTGAAAAGAAGAGTTGACTTACTTGCAGTATCAAATATCCTAACAGCAGAACCCAAAGTAGCACTCAACAACGAGATAACTGATACCACTTTTTCCCAAGCTGTAGCATCAGGATTATTAAAAACATTAATAACTCCCTATACACTTGAAACTATAGATCCTAAATCCATTACTACTTGGCTAACCTCAGTAACTCTCTAAGACCAATTCTTCAGATTATTTTCACGAGCTTCTTTAATCATCTTTAAAGCAGCTACTTCCTCAAGCGCAGTATTTATTCGACCTTGCCGATAATTTTGCGTCGCTTTTCCTTCTTCCACTGCAGCTTGATAAGCTTCTGTATCAGTAGCACCATTTTTAGAAGAGTCTACTATCTATTTTACATTACCAGCCACATCAAGAGGAGCGCTAGAACTACTTAATCCTAATATTTCTTTAAGCTTTTCAATCTTTTCCCCTTGTAAATCATCAGCCGCATTAACAACTTCTAAAATTCTATCTCTAATGCCTTTTAAATTTTCTAAAGGATTTTTATCTGCTTCATCAAATAGCTCGTAAAAACGCTTTAATTCTTCTTCTGGTAAATTTTCATAACTTTTAATAATTTGATCTAATTCATTACCATAAGCTTTAACTCTGTCAACATCTGCTTGGGTTATTTCTTCTTCTTCAGGTCGATTATTAATATCTTCAGTAATTTTTGTCCACTAATTATCAAAAACTTGTAAACGACCCGACTAAACCCCTAAATGTGAATCAAATTTCAAATTTTGGAATTCAGACTATAATTCCTAATTTAACTGATTTAACTTATTCTTAACATTTTCCTTAATAACATCTTTTTTTGCCTAAAACCATTGATCAAATTTTACATCATCTTCTAATTCACCATATCCAAGATTTTCAACTCTTACAGCCTCTTTTTTGCCTTTTTTAGTTTTTGTACTTTTCTATTCAGTAATATACTATTTTCGTGCTTCAGTTAAAATAACTTTTTTTTCTTTATTTTGATATTCTTTCTATAATTCAAGTCTAGCGGCCTTTTCGCTTTCTTTAGTTACCTCTTTAGCTTTTTCAGCTAAATCAGCCATCGATTTAACCTAATTTTGCAATCCACGTAAGCCATCCAAACGAATTTGTACTTGTTTCAATTGCTCATCATTTAATTGATCCTGATATTTTACCAATGTTTCTTGGATATTTAATTCCTGCATTAGCGCTTTAGATGAAGCGGAAATTTTTAAATTATCAGAACCTTCATATTTTCTCGCCGTTTCTTTAGCAATATTAACAGCGGTCAATTTACTTTCTTCAAATTCTTTACGTCCTTTTGGAGTTAATTGCCTAATACTATCAACAGTGTTTCTTAAACCACTTGCAATTTCTTTCTAAAACACTTTAGTTGCAATTCCACCAACAGTAAATAAGACACCTTTTAATCCACCCAAGCCATTAATAACATCAGCAATTAAACCAATCATATCTGAAAAAGTATCAGTTAAAGCAATAAAAGCATTATCTTTTAATAATTGATTATAAATTTCTTCCGCGGCAGCTCGCACTCTCTTAGAGGCACCAAGCCAACTTTCTTCAAAAATCTTAGCTTGATTATCTAATTCACCAGTTGAATTTTTTGCAACACCAACTAATTCCTAAAAATAATCCCAATTACTCATTAAAGTAATTAACTGATTATATTGACGCACACCAGCAACAGTTTGTGCCAAAGCCATTTGTTGATCTCGGCGTAAAGTAGTCCATTTATTACCCAGCTCATTCAAGATAGTATCCATATCTTTCAATTCGCCGGAAGTGTCTTTAATATTTATACCAACTTTACTTAAAGCTTCAGAATATTTATTTAAATTAGTGCCATCATCTTGGGTTTCTCCAAGAGTCAAGCCTTGAATACGAGAAAACAATGTACGCAATGCAGTACCAGCCACATCAGCACTTTCACGAGTAGTGGCTGTAATAGTTGCTAAAGCACTAGATGCATATTCATAGCTTAATCCAATAGTCTACGCAACTGATGAGAATTTTTCTAAACCCGTAGTCATTTCATCAGTACTGGAAGCGGTATATGCGCCCAACTTAACCAATACATCTGCAAAATATTCAAGATTATTTGTTCCTTGTGCAAAGTTATTCCATACTGCAGTCATCTAATTGGAAATTTTTTCAGAAGTTTCACCAGTAACATTGGCCATTTTTACAGTAACATCAGTACGTCTTTTAACCTCTTCATCACTTAAACCCTGTTGATAATAAATCAAAGAAGCATTAGTATAATTAGTTGTAGTTGTACTTAGAGCTTTTGCAGCTTTATTAGCTTCAAGCGCAAAAACCTTCATCTAATCAGTATTATAATTAGTAACAATACGAATATCATTTAAAGATCTATTCAAACTCTGCGCATAATAATAAGCCTTCTACATCCCGCCTATTAAACCATGAACAATGCTGGATGATAACTACCATCTTGCGGTATTTGCCAATGAAACACCGAGTTCTTTTATTTTACTATTTACTCGAAGAATAGGAGCTTCTGCATGAACTATAGCGTTTGCCACTTGGTTGAACGCTTCTACTCCTTGCGGGCCCAGCTTTGACAATGAAGTTGCATAATCTTGCAAACTTGTCTTACCCTATCTTAAAGAACTATTAAATTTATTTAAATCCAATTTGCCGGTCTTAACATTAACTGCGCTTTCAAGTTTTGCTTGTAATTCAGCTGCAGCATGCATACCTTCGCGCAAATCTTCATTTAGTTTTGAAACTTCATTACCTATTGGCAAATTTGTAGTGCCAAATTTAGCTAAATTATTTAAAGCCTACTGCAATGATTGTATCTCGCGCTTTGCCGCATTGGCATCCGCAGTAAAAGACAAAGATACGTTTAATTGTTTTGCCATATAATAAATTTACTCCTTTCTCTCTATATACGAAAAAAGCCTTATAGTATATTAAATACCATAAGGCTTTTAATATCCTAATTTTATTAAAAATTAGGACAACTCAATAAATTATTTTAGACCAAGTAAAGGCGCTATCTGTCTCAAAAGTTCCAGATTGTTAGGATCTGCAAGCTTCTTTTGAATTTCATTAGCATCGAGATTTAATTGACTATAATCTTGAGAAATTGTATCCATAATACCAACCGCAGAATTTTGATAAGTATAAATTGAATCAACCATTTTACTAATTTCTGCAAGAAGTATAGAATATTCGTTAGTTGGCAAATAATCCATAAGCTTACTCATAAAGCCAGAGCCAATAAGCAAATCGTAAATCTTTGAAGGATTTTCTAATTGTTTTTCTGTAAAAGTTATATTAGTATAGTTACGAACTATCTCAAGTGCAAGATATACTTCTATTTTTACTGCATTAGAAAATTCCTTTTGCGCATCATGGGAATTATTAATTACAGTAGCAATAAGATCAAGCTTATCAGCTATTGGAAGATATTGCTTTACTTCAATAGTCTCATTATTATAATCAAAAGTTTTTATATCTTGATTTTTATTTAAACCAAGTTTTGTAAAAGACACCTTTGCCATTATATATTTCTCCTTTTACTCTATATATAAATATTATAGCATAAAAAAATTTTTTCGTCAATTTTTACTTATAATTAGGCATATAAATAGCCCTTAATTTTCCCATAGCGTCATTTTCATTTGCGCCAATGTTAATAAGCCCTTTAAATGCTATCCGAGAGTTTTTAGCTTTCATCATAGTTTCTATCCTAGTACTGAAAGGAGCAAAACCTTGCGGTGTTAATACATACTAGTTATTATCTAAATGCAATACTTTAAAAAGCTTAGTGGCCAATCCATAATCTGCAATTAAATTATAATCTCGACTAGTATTTTTCACCCATATATCTTTTTTTGGAATATTTTCACAATCTAACTAATGCAATAACTCAAGAGTTCTTTTTGCACTAATTGTTAAACCATCATTTTCTAATTCCCCAATAGAAATCTGAGTATTTTTACTATTTTTATTCCAAGGAATTTGATTTAATCCTCCCTTTCCTTGAATATTTATAATAGATAAATTTTCTAAAATATCATATGTTTCATCTGTAATGGAAATCTCTTTAGATTTACCTGTCATTGTCTCAATTTTTTCAATAAATTCTCTTAAAGTGACTATTTTTTTCTCTTTGTTAAATTTATATTCAATTGATATCGTGTCTAAATCACAATCATCTACCTATAAAATTATTAAATCCTATATTAACTAACCTTTATGACGTCCTTTATTGGAAGAACCTTGATAGCTTAATGAGCCAACATTTAAAGTTTTTATATTTGAAACCCCAAAACTATTTAACCATTTTAAACCTATTTCTTCCACAATATCGCCTTTAAATTGATTTATCTATGCAAACCATTGCGATGGATTTGAGCCTTTCACTCCACAGTTCTTAATAGCCTTATTCACTTGGTCTAAAAAATATTCATTTATTGTCTATGACTATTTTCCAGATTCTAATATTTCTTTCACTGAGTTAATAGCATCTTTTAAATTTTCGAGCTTATTCTACAACTTCTAATAATTATATTCATATTGGTTTTTGTCTATTCTTTCCCTAGCTTGATAAGTTCCATTTATTGCTTTTATTATATTTGTTATAGCCTAATCTATAGTATTATTTTCATTTTCAGCATGTTCAGACTATAATTTATTAACATTTCCAGAAGAAAATAATTTATTTATTCTAGCATATTTCTTCATTCTTGAGGCCGAAATCTCTTCAAACTATTTAATTTTTTGTAATTGATAAGCCTAAATGGCTGAAATACTAGGAATCACTACATTATTTAATTCTTCATATCTACCCCAAAAAGGCTAAGGCCACCCTTTTAAGGTAGTTATATTTCTCACAAATGTTGAACCTATTCCCACGTCCATCTTCCTTTCTTATAAAAAAATAATGGGGGAAGATTTCTCTTCCCCCATTTTTATTCTTGAGAATCAAGCTCAAATTCTAATTCTTCAAAAACCTTCTTAGGCTTTTTCTTTGTTATCTTAGCAGGCTTTTCTTCCTCAATATTAATCTTTTCTACTTCTGGTTCTACCACCTTAGTAGCATTTCCCACACTTGCTTTTTTGCGAGAGTGTATAATCATTAATCTATGAAATACTCCTCATGAGCCTTGATATGATCAGTCTTAAGACGTTCGATATCAGAAGCACCCGCAGTTTCAATAATCTGAATTGCGGCGAGGACTTTCTTAGTCTTGTCGAAACGAGTATAATCAGGGAATGCATCCATGGTAAAGGTGAAAGTAGAAGGATCGCCAGAAGACGCCATTGTGAAAGTAAAGTTAGACTGAATCTTGCAATTAGGAATAATAAATTCCGCAGGCATATCTACACCATTGCGATCACGGAACAGAGTAGAAGCTTCAAGATAGTAGTTACCACCAAATTTATCGGCAGTAATTTCAATCTGCTGCGCGCCACTTTCCTTAGCTACGTAATAGTCTACTAATACAACGCAACCAGCCTTGAAAGGAGTGAGATCATCACGCTCAGCACCCTCAGCAGTACGAGTAATGGGCAGAGTAATCTTATAACCAGCATAGGTTATACCCTCAACTTCTTCAGTAACTTTCACATAAGTATTATCAGCTTCCTTATTGCTGTAACCTTCAGGCTTAGCAGGAATATAAGGTTCAGTGGCAACTTCGTCGCCATCCATAAGCATAACATAAACCATATCCTCATTATTATCAGCAAAATAGGGCTTTTCTTTCAGGTAAATAGTAACATTATCGGCACCTACTATAACCTGGTCAGTTTGCTCAGTTGTATGAACATAAATAGGAGCGCCCTTACCAGCTTCAATAAGACCGGCACCAGAAAGAATCATAAATCCTGCAGGGGAAATCAGAGCATCCTCCATGGTGAAGGTTACAGTGCGTTCGCCTTCCCACGCTACGAGACGAGTATTGCCTCGTCCACCCTGCGCGTAAACTGTGGTTGCAGCGCCTTCCATACTAGAAGTCTTTAATGTATCAAAATAAATAACAGGTTCATTTTTATAGAATATTTTATTACCCACTTTTTGAGGTGCTTTCGCCTTTAACACGACGTCACAAATCTCGCGGACACCAAACTTCATAGTGTTTTGTTCCTCCTTAATATTTAATGAATATTTTTCATCCAATTATCGGGTTGTTGATCCGGCTTACCTCCCGCTAATCTAGTTCGAACGTCAAGGTCCCAATTAGTATACAGAGAGAGTCTTTCAATTAAATCATACATCTAAAACATAGTTAAATCTAAAACATCATGTAAAGACATTGAGTTAAGCCCTACTGTTAGGATGGATGCGTATTGGGCAAAGATGCTGCCCGCACCCTCTCCCTTCTCCGCTGCAACTCGTTGCCGCCCTCGCATGAGCTTTTCTGCAATTTCTCTTGCTTTAGCATCTGCGGGATTGAAAGCAGTTTCACCCATCGCCCCGGAATTAACACAAAAAATTTGATGTAAAATTTCTTGAAAGGAATCAAAATTACCCTCATCTAATATGATATTTGTATCTTCTTTATTAAAAAAAATTGACCGAGGAGTAAAGCTAATTTTATAACTCGGACATATCATATTTAATAATTGTTTCACATGTATTTTTTTATCTTGTCCTTCCGGACTATTTAAAAGTGTCATGACAATCTAAAAATTATTAACCGTAGCTAATTCTTCTTGATTTTCAGCAAACATGCGCTTATCTAAACAAAGAGTTTGAACACCAGTAAAAAAAGGCGTTTCACCTAAATAAGCTATTTCCCTAATTTTCGGCTAGTGAATAATTAAAGGACATTCAGGCACCGCAATATCTATACCAGACATTAAGGCTAGCCGTAAATCCATAATTAATCTCCATCTTCATCATCAGATCCAACAGTATCTATACTAAAATAATCATTTAAAAATACTTTTTCATCTTGCGGTGTTAACATATTCTTTTTATCTTCTTCGCCATGTACAACGCGATACATTAAACATAATCCTGCATATTCATCATTAAGTACTATTTGATTGCAACCCAAAAATTCAGTTAATCCAATTCCAGTCAATCTTTGATTATTTAACATAGAATCAATTTCCGCTGCAATTTTATAGGGCCGCAATTTAAAATCTGTTAATTGCCATTGATCAAAATGACAAATAACATCTACCTCTAATACATTATCTCTAAATTGCGGATTTGTCACATTTGTTAAAAAGTTATCAAAAGAAATAATTAAATAAGCAAAAACCTCAGAATCAATATAAAGCTTTGGTACTATTTTTATTTGCTTACCAAATAATGCAATACTCTAATCTTCAGTTAAAGCCGGCTTAATCAAAGCATCTTTTGAGGGATAATATAACAATTTTTTTAATCGAGTATCAGCCAAAATTTTATCTACAATAATAGCCAAATCTTTCTCTAATGATAAAAAAGAAGACTTTGGCTCAATATAGCTTACAACTTTCATAACACTTTTTTCTCCTTTATCTCATTAAAATAGGGACTCAACCACTATTACTTTCTCAAAATCACCATAACTTAATGTAAACTATCCACTAACAGGTTTTAGCCACATTAATTCAATACAATGCTCATCAATTTCCCAGCATTGTAATGGCAAATCAGTTTTTATTTTCCAATCAGAAATCATAGAGCCAGTAAATTGATATCTATATCTCTTCTTAGGTTTAATAAATGTTTCACCAGTAATAGCATCCTCTACTTCTTCAGTATTGGGATTCTTTTCTTCAACTACTAGCCCACCCACAATACCATTTTCTATATCATCTTCAACTTTGTTACTATAATATTCTACTGCATTTATTTCTAAAACGCCCGGCATACTAATCCAATCTACAGCTTCAACTCGCCAACAAATTTTATTTTCTTGCACCGGATCATTCTGCAAATAAAATTTAGAATATCTGGTAAAATATTTCAAAGTTTCTTCATTTTTAGGCATTAATATATTCAAAGAATAATTAGGCTCATCGACACTAACTCCATGCTTTTGAATAAAATTAATTTTTGTCTCTACTGGGCCACGAATTGCCGCATGAGTTTTATGTTCACCATCATCATCTTTCCAAGCAATTTCATAAGAACACTTACGAATATCACCACGAAAGTACGCCAGCTCAGTTAAATCTTGTAAATAAATTAACCAATAGGTATGAGTGCCAACCCATTCAAAAACAGTACCTGGCTAAAACCTGGCTTCAAATCCAACAGAAACAATCTTATCATCATAGTCTTGTTTTAATTTATTAGGATTAATTAACGCACGATATGTATTTAATATTTTTGCGTTAATATCCCGCACATCAGCAGCCTAGTAAGAATAAAGAGTGGCTTTATCCAAACTGCGGCGCTTGTCTTTAATCATTCTTTCTTGCTGATGATATCCTCCGCGCTATATAAACTATTGGTCACGAGCTTCAACACCGGCATCTTGTCCGGGCTATTGAGAATATAAGCCAAGACGTCCGCGCATCAATGAATTTACATGTACATTATGCATGTTTTAACTCCTATAATAAATTTATAGCTTCAAAAACAGTTTTTCGATAAGTGTAAAAATCTAAATGTTCTTCAATTTTTAAACCTTCTAATTTACTTAATAAGATAGTAAAAGAAAGCTCTGGCGCAAATATTTCATTTAAGCCAGAGATTTCTACAATTATCGTATTTAATTGTTTTAACCAATCTTCCTCATGTTCGCGCATAGGAATTAATTTCCAAATCTAATTAGTTAAACGTAATAAATCTTTATTAATAACATCTTCGACAACAGTAAAACCATATTTAGTCATCATTATCTATCTAATGCACTCTTTTCTCGTAATATAGACCAATTAGATTCATAAGCACCTCGCGCATTTTTTTTGCGACGACCATAAAGTCTTTGCATATGAATTGATTGGCGCTACGTTTCTGATAACAGCGCTAACATCTTTGATAAATGATTGGCTTGGGAAGTAAATTTAAAATCCGTACCTGAATATTTCATTCTAGTATTTTCAATAGATGCTACCTATCTATTTACCCAAGCGCACATCATTAAAATGGCTATAATATTAATTTCTTCTTCTGTTAAAGATTCTAAAAAATAAGATTTATCAATAATTACATCAGGAACATCATTTGGCCCAGAAGGTATCTTACCCCATAAAATACCTACAACAAAATCATCAGAAGTTACCATATCTTCTGGAATTGTTTCAGTCTTTATGACATAAGAAGAAATATCATGCCTAGGAAACTCAAACCCTGGCAATGATTCAATTAAAAGATTCTGCAAATCTTTTAATGTATCTTCTGGAGTCAATTCAATATACATATCATCAGTAATTTTACCAAGAAAGCGATTATATACTTTGGAAAATTCAGTTATTCCATCCACAGTGTAAACTCGCCTCCTATTTATTTATTACTTTACTACTTTATAAACTGGAGTAGTAGGAGCTTCTTCGTTGCTCTTCTTATAATCAACAGTAGTACGACGTCCAGTAGGTGCTGTATGAACGGTTTCAGTATTTTCCTTCTTTTCAGTCTTTGTAAATACTTCGTCAGGTTCTTTAGATTCTTTATCATGTTGAATAGCAGCAGTAACATTAAAGCCAGTCTTTTTCTGCAAAGCCTCTATCTTACGAGTATCAGTCAAAGGCAAAGACACAGAATATTTCTTAATTAAATCCATTGCGCCAACAGGAGCATAATCGAGGGCATCGAGCCACTGATCAAGAGGGCCAGTTTTAATCAAATCTATAATATTCTTTTCTGACATCCAATATTCAGGAGTCGCATAAATATTTAAGCTATTGATTGCTTCATCACTATCAATTTGCAAAAAATTTGCCATTAATTCACGACCGCCAGGCTGATAAGTAAGCTTTTCTAATTCTGCATAAGAAATCTTCTTACTTTCACCGGGCGCAAATTCTCTACGAATATTTTCTTCTGGAATTTTATAAACTACTACACTAGCACTACGATTTTTTACATTAAAATTTTTATTACCAACCATTTTATTATCTCCTTTTTCTCATAGCAAAAAATGGGAGAAAAGGGATACGAAAGTATCCTTTTTTCTCCCCTTATATTAAAAATTACGGATTGTCGTTACCAATAACAACATTAGACTGCCAAGCAACATTGGAAGCACCATCAAGATGCCATGTATCCATTTGACCCAGAAGGGCAGTATCAACATAAGCGCAAATATTATTGGCCATCATGCACACTACGCCAACCTTCTTATAAACCTGAACTTCACGAGAGCGATCATAGTTATTATATTCATCAACAATAGTATTGCCTTCAAAGGCCACCTTCACAGGTTTGCCATCAGCGCCAGTAGGAATAATCCAAGCATAACCAGGATCAATAACCTTCTTTTCATTGGTGCCGTCTTCAAAGCCTTGTTCAAGAATAACGACCTTCTTGCCCTTATAGCTAGCAAGACGACCGGTGCGCCAAAGTTCATCCTTCATAGATTCAGTATAGCGCCAAGCTTCTTGAGGAATCATATTAACAGCAAATTCATAAGTACAATAAATGGTGGGTTCACCATAAGCAGAAGCAATAGTCAGAAGGCGATCAAAAGAAGCCTCATCAAAACCTGCGGCCGCAACACGATTCGCAGGAGGAAGCTGATTAATAGAAGCCTTCAGAGCCGCACCTATCTCCTTATAGATAAGCTCATCCATACCCTCCATAATAATGGAAGTAACTTCAGCAAAATCAACACGACCATCAAGGAACTCTTCAAAACCAATTTGAGCAGCACCGCCAATCGCGCTAGTGCGCACTTCAAAAGCCTCTTCAGCTACACCAAGCTTAAAGACTTCATACATGCCAGCAAGGCCAACACGAGTTACAAACTGCTTAGCGCGCTGACGAGTATTGAGCTTCCTACGGAAAATGGGCTTATCACCCTGCTTGAAAGTCTTAACTTCAGCGAACTAATTATACTGCTCTTCAACCTTCTTGGGGAGAACATCATCAAGAGTCTCTTCAATGATGGAGAAAATCAGATTTTTATTTTCACGATAGAGAGAATAAGAACCTGCAAGTTCATTCATCTCCATACGGAGTGTTTCATTAAGTGTATCATAGTCTAAATTCTTGCCATCCCAGCTATAAGCAACAGGAGAAGCAGGCTTAGCCTTAGCTACAGTCTTCATTAATGCAACAAGATTATTACGATCTAAAGCCATTATATTTTTCTCCTTTCTTACGCTATGCGCATTAATTTAACGCCTTTTTGACCATCAGGCATAGTATACAGACGCACTACCTGCCATTTCATAGAGCCATCACCAGACTTGCTGAGAATACCATCAGCTGCACGGGGAGAGAGCTCATCACCAAGAGCAAGAGTAGATTCCGCAATCATGTTAGTGGTAAAGATATCACCCACATTAGTCTTAAATACGCGAGGAACCATCTTAGTACCTTCGGGCATCTTGCGCTCATAATGCTTACCAAGAATGTGGAAGGGATCTTCATTATAATGAATTTCATAATAATCAGGGCCAGCAGTTACATCATCATAATTATAAGTCTTACCACCAAGCTCGATGCTAGAATCGCCGTTATTATCTACGCCATTGTAGTAACGAGTCTGCTTATCCTCTTCAGGCTTTTCCCAATCATAAGGACTATAAACACGAGCTTCATAATTATCTTTCAGCATAGCGAACTCAGCGTCAACCTGATGTTCACGATAAAGCTTAATCTCATTATAAACAAGCATCCATTCGCCCTTACCAGCGAAATTTACCTCACCGCCATTAGCGGCAGCATAATCATATTTTACAAACTGACCATTTTCTAAAATCTTAATATCTTTATTAGCAGGCAGCTGACCATAAATCTGTCCAGTCCTTTGAGCTGAAAGATGGTTAGGTTCTACTTGGCCATAACCATAATCAACATAGCCGCCCTTGGCGGAATCTGCCTGGCTAGTAATGTGTTTCTTTAAAAACTCACCCAGCATTGTTTATCCTCCTTAAAACTATTATTCTTCTCTAGATTTTGCAACAGCAAATGCAGCCTTTAACCAAGCAGGAGTATTATCAACTTCGTCATGGTCTAAATTATAAGTAATAGGCCCATTTTCATCTGTTTTCTTTTCCTCATCAAGGTCAAAACTTACCTTATTACGGAAACATATTATAGAAAGTTTTGCTTCAATATCATCCAAAGAATAAGAATCAATATGATCAACAACATCTTTCTTATCATCATCGGACAGCATATAAAAGCTATTTATCATAGCCTGCTTATCCTTGCGCTCGGCCGCAACCTTAAACTGAGTCAAAGACTCAACTTGCGCAGTTAACTCATTATTAGTTTCCTGCAAGGCATTATACTGAGCTTGTAAAGTATTTAACTGTTCAACAACAGTATTATACTCTTCTATAGAATAAGAAGTTTTCTTCTTCTTCTTATCTTCCTCATCATCAGATTGAGATTCATTATCAGAATTATCTTCTTCTTCTGACTTTTTCTTATCCTCAGTGGGCTTCTCTTCATCCTCAGAAGGCTCTTTAGTATTCTTTTTCTTATATTCTTCCATATAAGCTGCAACATCGGCTTCTGCAAACTGATTAATAGGAGTATAATTTTTAGTTACTTCAATTAAAGCGCCAGAAGCTTGGAAGCCCTCTGTTTCAGAAAGAGAGAAATTTAAACGATAGTATTTTGCATCAGCACTTCTCAGAACTGCAAATTTTTGGCCATTTTCTTCGCAAATACTATCAATGTTATACAAAGCAGACCATTCATCAGCAGGATCTTTATAAGTCTTATGAACATAATCCCATACGGCTGACCAAAGACTATCGCCAATATCAACGGCATAAGTATTCAATACTTTCGCTCCTCCTTCATTCAAAATATTCTTTAACTCATTCATCATTGAGAAGAGCTACTCTTTAAACCCATCCTCGAATGAGAATTGAATAGGAGCTGTAATACTAGCCCCTTCAAAGCAAGGTTCTACATCTTCGCCTAAAATACAAAGATTCTAAATTATTGCTTCATTGATAATAAAAAACTGCGGTTTTCCTTTATCATCTTTTGTCCAGTGTCCTTTTAAAATTGTATTGTCAAGTTCCATTGAATGGTTATTGCCTATATCAATAATACGTTGACATTCAGGATACTGGCCAGTCCATAAATATCCTTCTGTTACTAAATATTCACGTTCTATTACATCATCATCAAGGAATTTCTAAAACCAAACTTTAGCACCTAAATCAACAAAGCCATAAGGCCTTGTATTTTCTTTAAAAGTTAATTGACCATTAGAAATTTCTATAATTTTATTATGTTCTTCAAAATCACCATTGGCCTCATTATAATAACCAACAATGGGACTACCCGGCAATGAATTAGCGAGCTTTCGCGCAACATCTTTAGTAATTATACTCTTATTGCGGTTAGGCTCATCTTGAACATAACAAACTTTTATTTGACATTTAGAAATTAAAGGATTGAGCGGAGTCACGTTAATGAATTCGATGGACTGTTCAATGCCTATACTCTTATGCATTAATATTCCTCCTTAACTCATAGATTCTTTATTCTAGATAGTTTTTTCGCTCTTTTGGTCATCAGATTTTTCTGGACGACCAATTTCTTTACTATCCTAATTTGTTTGATTTTTTATCTAATTACTTTGCTCTTTGTTACCCAAAATTAAATCACTGCTCATAGTAGAACTCATAAGCGGAGGAATCATAATTTCATATAACTTTAATATATCATTCTCAAAGTGGGCAGAATTCAAAATGAAACTCTAAGAATGTCCAAGAGCAATCTAAGGTAACATCTTTGAGAAACCAATCTAAGATTGTTCTTTATATAATTTTGCTAATTCTTTATAATTATATTGAGTCGTTTCTAACATACAAAAATTAAAAATACATTTACTATTTTTATATTTTTGACTTATAATACGATCAAAGAATTGTTCAAATTGAAGCAATAATTTACGCATAGAAGATTCATCATTAAGAATTGATTTTTCCAAAGATAAATTGCCATCAGTATTAAACAAATTACGCGAAATACCTAATGCATTATAAACAGTGCGTTCAACTTTTTCTAAATCATCTTTAGTGGTTGAAGTATTTTTATCAGACATATCAATAGAATCAACATCTGTAAATGTTGTTAAAACATCAACTCCAACAGCACGACGCAACATTTCTACTGCATTGTTGTGTATATCTCTAGCTTCTTCAACATCAAATATTAAATCACCATTTTTGTCTCGTGGCAATTTTTGTACAACAATTTTTAATAATTGCTGCATTTGTTTCTTGCGGTCTAAGTCTTGGGCGGCATCCAAATCAAGAATCGCAGGAATTGCATTCACAAACATTGGTAAATCATGATGCAATAAATTAAATTTTATAGTATTTTTTGGTTCAAGTAAATACCAACTTCCCTAATTATCTCCAGCAAAGTCAGGTTGTAATTTACCCTATTTATAAAGTAAATATCCTTTTGAGAATTCATCAGGAAATAACTTTAAGATACGCATACGATAATTAGTATCTCTAAACGTATCAAAATATCTCATATCAAATTCTATTGCAGGAGTTGAACCAACATTATAACGGGAGCGGCAGTAATCAGTCGGCAGCTATTGTAATACTAAGCTTTTGTTTATATTAACAATATATCCATAATAGGCGCCACTTTTAACTACTTCTAAAGCTATATCGCCACACACTTTTTTAATATAAGATTTATCAAGAAAATCTAATACACTAGCAAAGTTTTTTAAGACTTTCTCAACATTGGCATCTTCATAAACTTTTGGATCTACATACCAATCATAACGATAAAGATAAGCAAAATAATTACATACTTTTTGATAAATACCATTTATTTCATAAAAAAGATTAGAAATTCTCCGCTATTCTTTAACATCATGTTCCATTAAAGCTTTAATAATCATGCCTTTATTAATGGCAGGACCATGATTACCTTTATCTTTTGGATTAGGGCAATAAGAACCTAGTTGAAGCACAGCGTCTTCAACAGATTTTACTCCAATACGAATTTTCTTATATTCATTAGGTGCGTCTGTGCGATAATAGGCGTATCCATCAACCATTGCAAAACCTTTATCATGAATTTGCTAGGTTCGGGATTTATCCAAATTACGCACCTCCTTCACCAGCCGTAGGCCTTATTCATAATATAATCATAAGAAATGAGATTTTCTTCATTATACGGAATCTCTATTAAATTAAAATCATGCAAAGCGCAAAATCGACGCTTTTGATTATCATTATATTGTTGTTGATAAAAACCTCGTTTACCACCAAATTTACTACTTGGTTGGTAATGTTGTTTACCCTAATATTCAATAATAAAATCAATACGTCCATCATCATCAAAAACAACAAAATCAAAACGCAAAGGACGTCCATTGGGACTTTTTAAATCAGGAAAAATATACTCCATTTTAAAATTTAAACCTGCGTCACGCAGGATTTCTTCAATTTTAATTTCCGCTCGTGAAGCTCGCACTGTTGATAATACCTCATAGCAATATCAGTATAATTTAATATAGTCGTATCAAAACTTCTAATAGCTTTATTGGCTATTACTGCAAAACTTTTCATATTTTATTTCTCCTTTAATTAAAAAAAGCCCAATCTTTTGCATTAAATCTTTTACGTTTTTTCTTGTCATCTTCTTCATGTTTAATATAATATAACCCATATTCAAACGCAGAAAATTTGTCTTTTCGTATTCCGCGATTTACTTGTTTTAAATTAATATTAATACCTTCATTTTCTTCACGAAGATTCAACATTTCTTCCTTTAATATGGAAGTGTAATTAAATGGTTTTAAATAATCTGTCCTTTGTTCAGGACTCATATTTTGGCCAACTTTTGTATTAAGCAATTTCGCTTTGGCTGTTTGAACATCAATTAAAAATTTTACTTTTCCAGAAGATAGCTAAGTTTGTGCATTCGCATGAGCATCAGTATTTAATGGCGCATTAGCTTTAATTAAATACATTGCATCTTGTTCTGTGAAATTGGTTCTATATTTTTTGTAATAATTATCTTCATCATTATAAACACCAAAATCATAATAAGTTTCATTTGTTTCAGGGTTAACTTGAGTTTTTATCATATAATCTACAAGTCCAATACCTAATCCATTCGCATCAATTACAATACGACGTGCTTTAAATTTATAATATAATTGCTTTAATCTTATTGCTTGATCTTCAAAATGTTCATCAGTTAATACAAATATGTTAACCAATTTTTTTATTGATGTACCTTGCTACTATGGAATGACATTAAAAACGCAAACAACAGTGTCGCATTGTTTGCGACCAACATCCACAGAAAGCACATAATAAGATTGTTTTGATGCACGTCCAGAAGGTTCATATTCTGGCTGATTAAGAATGCGATTACGTTCAAAAACTTCTGGATTAAAGAATGCATCCTCTACTGTGCCAGACCATTTCGACTCATATTCTCGCTAAAATGCACTTTCATTAAAGGTACCATCCATACGCAAGTCTTGAACAAAGCTTTTATCCAGAAGCTTCATAAGAACTGGGATGCGGTAAGTACCTCCGAGAATAATTGAACGTTCTGGTCTTACAATCTACCAAACCAACAACTAAATAAGTTTATCATAAGCATATGTGTTTTTGTATCCCGCAGTTGTTCTTTATTTTTCTATTTAATTCGCTAAATTAAATACGTTCTCTTATGAACTGCTATATATTACTATATAGAAAAGACTATATCTTCACCTTCAGCTTTACCTGCTAAGGGCCCCCCACTTCGAGACGCTTGCCTCTACTCTCATATTGAGATAGTCGTTGAACCTTCCTTTATTCAAGGCTTGGCTGCTGATTACCCTATTTTTTAGGGCTTCCCAGCAATTCAAGGGGTTTGCTGTTGTTGCTTTCGCAACAATGATGCTAATTGTTCTTTTTGATCATTCGTTAATTTTTGATAATCTTGCCAATAATCTTGATAAGATTTTTGATTTAAAATAGTATAAATTGTATTACTAGTGATATTAAACATATTACAAAGATATGTTTTTGGAATAATATTCTATTCATTATTTACATAAATCATAAAAACTTGTTCTTGCGTAAGCTTTCTTTTAGATTTTATAATGGTAGAATGGGCTTTTTTCTCTTTAAAATTAATACTATTACAAAAAATTTCATAAATCTTTTTTCGTTCTTCCATGGGTAATTTTTCATATTCCTCTATAGCTTCACAATGATTTATTTTCCTTTTTATTCTACTAATAGTGGTACGAGTCACATTAAAAATTTCTGCCAATACCTATCCTGGTTTTGAACAAAATTCTAAAGCCGAACAAATAGAAAAAATATCGCTTTTTATTAAACAACTTCCACCATTGCTTGGGCCAAAGTTGCCACCTTCATTCTAATTATATCCATTATAATAACTATCATATAATTTGATATAATATTTTTCTTTTTCTCCAATTTCTTCAGGAGCAATATCACCTTCATAAATTTTCTCAAAAGAAAAATTATCAATACCAAAAATATTAAATTCTTTCTATAAAAAAGAATTATCATGAACATTACGTTTCAAATCAACAAAATGTCGATTTCTACGTCTAATTATATTATTAGTTAATCCAATGTATTTTTTATGATTTATTAAATTTTCAATTTTATATATATAATACATATTTTTCACATCCCTTCATATAGATATGAAAAATTAATACATTTAAGTAACGTAAAATGACCAAAAAATTAACATAAATTTGGGACTTATTGAGCGTTTCCTCAGGCTATGTTGTTCCATCCATACACATACGTGAAATGTTCATTGTGGGAATGATAACTTGAGACAGTATATCGCCATCAACTCCAACACATTCTTCTATGACTCCACCATGACGACGTTTACCACGAGAGGTTTCACGCGCTGCAATATTATCAAAATAAGAGCCATTTTTAAATACAATCGTTGTTTGGTCTTTACTAAATCTAGTTTGACCAGGTCGATAATCTATTTCTTTATCCATTGCTGGAATAAGATTACATATTTCTTGTACTTTCTCCTTTATGATACCAGCGGCCTACTCTTTACCACCCGAAGTAACGAAAAGTTTGCACTTGGGATAGAGAATGCAGCGTATCATTAAAATCATAATTGCAAGAAACGATTTGGAATAAGCACGTGGGTAAACTGCATATACATATTTATGCCGCATTGCTGCACGTAAAAATACTCGTTGATAAAAATAAAGATGAAAATTCTAAGGGTTTCCCGCTTCCAAAAGGAAATCAATAAACATATCTGGGTATTCACGCCAGAATGCTACATATTCACGCACTACTGGAAGAATTGCAGTTACGCGCTCTTCAGAAAGCCCTAATTTATTGTATCGAGACTATAAATTTAAAAGTTCTTGTAATGCCATTAATTATTTTTGCCCAAGGCCAATTCTTCAGTCAATCGCGCATCTTTCTCTTGTTCAGACTCAAGAAATTCCTCTTGCTCCATGAAGTCTTCATCAGTAATTTCAGGAACTACATCTTCCATTATTTTATCTTCGATATCTTCATCTTCTTCTTTATTTTCTTCATAATTCATTGTGCGTATTGAAGATTCAATTAAATTACCTAAGTTCATTTCTTCGGTAACTAAAGTCCGCACATAATTTTTAGTATCCTATAAAGTTTCATCAACTTTATCTTGCGGTGTAGATACATAATAACGAGGAATAAAACCTTGCTATTCACATAAAGTAACAAGTTCAGAAATTGAATTTACATATTCCCCGGATTCTGCCTTGTTTTGAGCAGCAGTAAACTTACCGCTCTTCATTAAATTATCATACACCCGGCTCATTTTTTGAAAACCTTCTACATCTCCAATATCGATTAACTAATTGGCTTTAAGAGAGGTTTTACATATCAATTTAAGAGTATCAATATGTCCTGCGCTTTGAATATCATAAGACTAAAGAAATTCATTATATAATTGTTCAAGTTTAATCCATTCTTCTGGTTTATAAGTTTTTCCCCATTTAAGACGCAACATTAATTTTTCTTCGTCAGTTAAATCAAACGTTTCTTCTGGAATAGAAATATCATTCTATTGGTCAAAATAATCTTCAGATTCACTACATTCGTTCGAAGCAGGAATTGGAGGCTATTCATAATGTTCATCAAAAGTAAAAGTAGCCTTATTAATAGCTTCGGCAATTTGCTAAGCATCATAACCGGAGCGTTTCATCGTTTGCTCAATTTTACTTTGTGTCAATTCTTGTAAGAAAGCGGTATCTTTCCATCGATAATCTCTAAATTGTTTAAGTTTCATTTTAGAGAGATAACGCCCTAGAATAGTCATACCAGTTAATTTTTCTGGATTATTGGCATACTTTGCCATCAATTTATTCCATTCATCGGGAACATAAGGCACGTCAGCTTCTTCTAGGATCCAAAGGTAAGTGTTTGGATCCCAATTATCTACATGCATAGTCATACATTTCTTGCAAATATCAAATTTACCATTATCAGGGTATTTTTCTAAATTGTTAGAAGAATAAAATTGTTCCCCATCCATGGTTCGATTACATTTTTTACAATAATGTAACTCGCTCATAAATTATTTCTCCCTTTTTCTTTTTTTACTTTTAGCATTGCGACATTTTTTACAAATGCTGTAATAACCATCTTTGCTAGTTTTATTTTTAGAAAAATATTTATTATGAGCTAATTTAATTTGTCCACAGCAGCTACATCTTTTATACTTGCCTTTTTCAGCATTAAGGTAATACCATTCAAGATATTGATCTTCTGCGGCACTGGCTATTAATTTAGGAATTTTATTACGCCAAAGACTCGAAAGGTATTCAAGACTATGAGTAATACCAAATTCTATTTGTAATAAATTTTGTATTTCAGCGTTTTGTCGACCATCTATTTTATATAATACTAATTTTTGATAAATAGGATAAGGTGCAAGCGCAATAGTAGAAATTTTATCAAAATCTTCCATAAGATAGTATAAATCCCCAATGAATTCACTATAACCATCTTGTTTTAATTTAGAATATAAACATAAGATTGTCGAACAAATGTTTGGATCCAAAAGAGAGAGACCGGAAGGAATTGGATATCCTTCTTCATCAAAATTGCAAGTTTTATCATCATAAGTAAGTTTATAGATGCCACGTGAATGCGCGGTTGAACTTGCTTGAATGGGCTATCGGAAAGAGTCTTTCACAAGGTATTGATCTTTGCGCAATTCAATAATTGTTTTTCGTATAATAAATGCTTCGCGGCCTTGTGCGGTTTTTGCCTTTTCTTCCCAAAATTCAATGGAATCTCTTATTTGTTGGAGTTCGGGTATTTCTTCAATGTCTTTTTTTGTTATTCTTACTTTTGGTTTAAATATTTGGTTCTTATTTTCATGAATGAGATTATAGATTCCATCTTCGCCACTTTCTAGTTGTGATACAAGACCTTCAAAAGAAGTTTCACGTTTATTAACTGTCGCCAAACGATTCTCAGTTAATATTTTGCGCTCACGGCGTTCTTGACGCTCCATGCACATAACTAGATAATCAGTTAAAATTTCTATGTATTTTTGAGGAGGATTAGGCTATTCAGCCAAAATTTGCTCTACTAATTGTACTCTTTCTTCTGGAGTTTCTAAAGAATAATCTAATTTTATCAAAAGTTTTTTAGAACCTCCTTTCGGAGCCTCGCTCCGAAATTTTAGACTTTACTCTAAGTCTTACTTTATTATAGCATGAAAAAAAGCGCAATGTCAAGTAAAAATTGTAAAAATTGATAAAATTTTAAAAATAGTATATAATTTATATATAAAAAATAAGAAAGGAGATTTGTTGAAAAGTAAAACTTTTCAACAATATTTTTTATGAGAAAACCTCGTGGAATTTTGGGCAGCTATGCTGCAAACATGAAGAGAAAGGCCACTATGGCGGCAACTAGTGGAGTATATGAATTTATGTGGGGAGAAAAACCAAAGAAAGGTCGACCCAAGAAGAAAAAAGAATCATCGTAATTTGAAAATAAAAATACTTGGGGACAGAAGATTGTCCAGGCAAAACGTTTTTATTAAATCAAAAAAAATTTTTTCCCGAAATACTACCCCACCTTTTGTTCTTTTAGTTTTCACCAGATAAACATTCATGAACCTTACGGACTTTTTATCTGAGGAACGTGCGACCCTCCAACCCCAGCCCCCACTTAGAATAATCCTAATCATCGTTAACGGCCTTGGTTTCAATTAAAACAGACCAACAGAGAAAAATCTTTTCTTCCGCCGCGGCTTACTTAACTCAAATCACATCCTGAAACTCTTACGTTTGCGGCACTTGTCAGCAAACTCACCAACAGCAAATAAGAATAAAAGAAGTATAAAAATTTGACAAAATTAAAAAAATACTGTATAATATAATTAATCTATTAAGGAAATATTATTTAATGTACTCTTTTTTTTTGTATAAACTAAATTCTTTTCTTAAATTAATATTTGATTTTCTTTTAGTAATCTATTTCTTTTAATGTATTAAATTAAATATAATAAATATAAATTAAATATTAATATTAATTTTATAACGTTTTTTATTACTTCGTTATAATATAAAAAGAAAAATTATTTTGTTTTCTTTTCTTAACCTCCTTTCTGGTGTGGCGCGACGTAGCAAGTGTCACAATACATACAAAGCTTGTCTATAGACTTGCATACAATTAAATAACTTAACTTTATTTAATTAACATTCAATCATAATAACTAATATAAACGTTGATGTAGAAGGAGCATGGCTCTGGATGCAGCAACAATCTAAGGGGAAGACTTTTGTTAAAACAAGTAGGGGGAAAAGAGAGCGTAGTAGATATAATTATAAATATTGTGCTTACCGCAATAACAAAGCTACTCTCTCTTCTGCGGTTCTAACATTAAGTAATGCAGCAACATACTGCTTAATATAGTCTGCTCTGTCTAATATAAATTAAGAGAACTTTCTTCCAACATTCTTCTCTCTTGGTTTTACTCCAACAGACAAAATAAAAAATGAAAATTATTTTTTTAATGATTATTCATTTTCCACTTCCTTTCTTTGAGCGAATAAGGTTGCGCGAACAGCCTTTTAGCTCGACATACTGAGCATTAATAATATAACGTTGTATTGTAGGCGCGGTAGTACATGCTCAATGCCGCCACGGCAACACTCTCCTTGGTAGATACTGCACTGTTACTGTAGCACAGCTTAGAGACTTATTAAGCTGTGCTATTGTTATATAAAGAGGTTGATACAGTTGTATTGTTCGGCGGTGCGTGTGCGGTTGACACGCACCGAGCTTATGTCAAGGGTTTATTGTGGTAAATTTTTAACAAACTTTGAACGACTTTGTTAAAATATTATCAATCCCAAAATTGGGCAAATATTGTTAATTTTTTAACAAGTCCAAAATGTTACGAAAAAGTTTTACTTTGTTAAAAAATTAACTTATTTTTTCTGTTTCCTATTGGGAAACAGGTTTCCGCCACGGAAACTAAGATTGTTAATAAATCGTCAGTCTTGTTAACAGCAGCACCCCATTCAAGTATACCACACTTGCGCAAACTTGTCAATACTTTTGTGTAAAAAAAAGTTGCTAATTTTTAGCAACTTTTTTGTTCTTTGGGAGCGACTTACTGATTCCTTGTGACGCGATTCGCTTGGCTTTACTGCTCTTCTGGAGACTTACTACCTGAACCCCTGCACGGTGTCTGCTGACCGCGCTCCCCTTGGAACAATTATAGTATAACACAACACTTAAAATCTGTCAACACTTTTTTTGAAAAAGTTTTTTTTATTTTTTAGAGCGTCACTTTAGCGCATTAAAGTGATAATGCTTTAACGTGTTAAAGCGACAAACTTTGTTAAAAACTCGACAGTCTTTTTATAAAAATACCCATTGACAAATAATAAAATAAATAGTATAATAAGGTATAAACAAAAAGGAGGAAGAAACAATGTTTGATGATGATTACATTGTAACCAAAAAATTCAAGGTTCGCCCGCGTTCAGTCGCATGGTTCGCAATACGCGCAACACAAGCTATATGCGGCGCAAGCTGTTTATACCTCTTATATGTCCTATTGGCGGCAGTTTGTGGGGGATAAAAAATCCCCCTTGACAAATAAAGGAAAAGGTGAATTATTATGAAGTTTAACCGCAAATTCCGCAATAAAATAAAGATTATGTTTAGGCATTGCATATTGTCGAATGGAAAAGTAGACTATACAACAAATTGGAATAGAATGGCAGTAAATGGTTTAATTAAAGCCTATGAACGAATCGATAAAAAAACCGCTGAAATTCTCCGCAAGGAAATAAGGCGAATGAAAAAAACAGTTTCTTAACCCTCTCTTTTTTGGAGGAATACTTAAAAAAAGTATTCCTCTATTTTTTTATAACTTTCCTATTGACAAATAGTGTGGGCTATGCTATACTATAATTGTTCCAAGAGAGGGAACAGAAAGAGAGGACAACAGTTATGAAGAAGTATTTTGAAACGCCTACACAAGTTATGTTTTGGCAGGACGCGGAAACAATGCGTGAAAACAATGCAGACTATTTTGTGGGTATAGCTTACCATGATGAAATAATCTGCGCGTGTTGCGGCGGCATAGTAGAAATTAGTGAAGTCAAAAAGATAAAAATTTTGCCTTGGACTGATATTACCGATGCAATTTTGTTGGTTAATAAGAACAAAAAGGCTTAGAATTAAGCCTTTTTGACAATTTTTATAAAAAAAGGTATAATAAAAATATAAAAAAAGTAGGTGATTTTTAATGATATTGTTTTCTATTTGTACAATAATCAATGTAATTCTTTCAACGGTAAAAAGCCTTATTACAATTAAAGGTTCTAAGCTTGCGGCGGCCTTAATAAATGCTTTAACCTATGGCTTTTATACTTATGTTATTCTTTTAACAAGCGATGCCGCGCTCAGTATTGAGGGAAAAATGGCTGTTACCGCGGCGGCAAACTTTATAGGCGTTTATCTTGTTAAGCTATTGGAAGAAAAGGCGCGTAAAGAAATGCTTTGGAAGATTGAAAGCACCATAAAACATGATGAAAAAATATTATATGCTTTGCGTGACCAATTGGAATTGGCAGATATCCCTTTTAATTGGATAGACATAAATAAATATTTTATTATCAATTGTTTTTGTGCAACTCAAGGGCAGAGCGCGAAAGCCAAAACAATACTTGATGCAGTTGGCGCAAAGTATTTTGTTTCAGAAACAAAAAACCTTTGAAAAAGGTATTGACATTTTAGCCCAAGTATAGTATACTATAATTGTTCCAAGAGAGGAATAGAAAAGGAGATTAAGAAAATGAAAAACAGGTATGAAGTAAGGGTTATAATTACTAAGGAAAATGGAACAGATAATAGGTCTTGCGGATTTTGTGACACACTTGTACGGGCAAAAGCTTCAGTGTTTTTAACTCAGGTGTTGTGCGCGGCCAGCGATATAGAAGGGTATATGCTAAAAATAATTGATACTAAGACTAATAAAATTGTGAAAACTTATGAGGGCTAACGCATAATAAGCGGGGGGTCATCTCCCCCACCTTTTCAGTTAAAAGCGAGGTGTTAGTATATGGCATCAAAAGAACAGCAACTTGAAACCCTGCGAAAAATAAGAAAAAATTGGGGAGACGTTAAGCCTTATACAAGAATTGAATTGGATAAAAAAAAGTATCGCAGAAAAAAGAAACATAAGAAAAAAAATGATGAAGAAAGCTAAAGCTTGAAAAATAAAAACAAAAATTGAATTAAAAAACTGTAAATAATACAGTTTTTTAATTATGTAAAACCCCTTGATTTTGTCGGCGGCCTGTGCGCGGTTGGCACAGGCCGAGCTTTGTGTCAAGCATTTTTTGGTGGAATTTCTGATAATTTTTTATCATTTGTGATAAAAAATTATCAATCCTGAAACCCCTATTGTTAAAAAATTATCGTAGTATTTTTAACAATTGTATAATTATACATAGTGTATTATCGCGTCATAAATAATACATTTTTTGAATTGTGATAAAATTGTGAACACTACAAAAAACCATTGCAATCATTTTCTAAAAGTAGTAAAATATAGGCATAATTAAGAAAGGAAAACTAATGCTTATGACTTTTTACTTCGATATGGACGGCACATTAAACCGGTTTTATTCTGTGCCGAATTGGTTAGAATATCTGGAAAATGAAGATACAACGCCCTATGCCGTAGCTAAGCCCGCACTCAATTTTTCCCTGCTGGCGCGACGTATTCACCAACTGCAACGCAAGGGTTATAAAGTTGGAATAATTAGCTGGTTATCCAAAAGCGGAACAAATGAATACAACGCCGCAATAACTACCATTAAAAAGGCATGGCTAAAAAAACATCTACCTTCCGTAGATTGGAACGAAACAATAATTGTCCCCTATGGCACGCCAAAGCACAATTATGCTAATGACAAGTATGCCATACTTTTTGATGATGAAAAGCGCAACCGCGATGCATGGCAAAGCAAAACGCGCATGGCATTTGATGAATCCCGTATAATGGAAATTCTTTCCCATTTTGCAAAAAGTTGTTGACAAATAAAGTAACTTGTGATAATATAATACTTGCGGGGGTGCAATGCTCCCGCAGGAAGGAAAAAAGAGATGGAAAAGAAAATCGACCAACGCCGCCGCTATTATCTTGTATTAGATACTGAAACGGCTAACACCTATCGAGATGAGAACAACAAACTTGTAAGCAAAGACGCGCTTTTTTATGACTTGGGCGCGCAAGTTGTAGACAAATCCGGCAACGTGTATGAACGTTTTAGCTTTATCAACTGCGACATTTACTACGCGGAGCGCAATCTTATGCAGAGCGCCTATTATGCCGATAAAATGGGCATGTATGATGCGCAAATTCTTGAAGGTAAGCGCATGGTCGCAAGCCTTTACGAAATTCGCAAAGCTATTGCTGATGTTATTGCAGAGTATGGTATAACTGTAGTAATGGCGCACAATGCAAAATTTGATTATGACGCGCTTAATGCTACGCAAAGGTATATAACAAAAAGTAAATACCGCTATTTTCTGCCCAAGGGTATAGAATGGCATGATACCGTTCGCATGGCACGCAGTACCATTGCAAAGCAAAAAACTTATAAGCGTTTTTGCCAAGAAAATGGCTACTTGACTAAAAACAATCAGCCGCAATGTTCGGCAGAAGTGCTGTACAAATACATTAGCGGCAATAATGACTTTATTGAAAGTCATACGGGATTAGAAGATGTCGAGATAGAAACGCGCATTTTTGTCCATTGTATGCGCCAGCACAAAAAAATGCGAAAAAAGTTGTTCAATAGTTAAAAAAACCTATTGACAAAACTACGCCCCCCATGTTATAATAAGTCGTAAACTGAAGGGCAGGAAATGCCCTTCAGATAAAAAATGACAAGGATAGTCAAAAAAACCAGAAAGTGAGTTGATACTATGACTAAGACCATGACCAAAAAGGAACTGTTCACCGCTCTGCTGAACCTGCCCACCATTCAGGCGCGCCCCGACTTTGTAGCCGGGCTGGAACATGAGCTTGACCTGCTGAATCGTAAGAACGCAACGCGCAAGCCCACGGCAAAGCAGGAGGAAGGTGACGAAATAATTGCCCGTGTCATTGAGATTTTGAGTGATGGCGAAGGCCGCACGGTAACAGAAATTCTTAAGATGCTGGATATAGCAGACTTGAGCCATTCCCGGCTGAATCAGCTTATCAAGAAGGCCAAGGACGCCGGAACGATTGAGCGTGAAGAAGTCAAGCGCAAAGCGTACTTTTTCGCCGCAGGAGTTGAGCGCAAGCCGATTGAGCAGTAAGCATGAATCAGCGCAAAAACGTGGGGAGCGCAAGCTCCCCACAAATCCAGCAGATAATGAAAACGTTGCAGATATCAGAGGCAGAGGCAAAAGAGGTATTAGACTATGATAGGCGTATAGATGCAGGGGAAAAGCTGGGCGAATTGAGCGCAGAACAAAAAAAAATTGCCAAGGAAATGACAATTACGCGCACAAAAACAAGCTATAAATTCCAACAGAGAGAAAGAAGAGCTAACGCGGCAAAGCAAGAAATAATTGCGGCATTGGCGCAAATGCTTGAGAATAAAGGCGCGGAAAAGCTGGAAATTACAAACGTGGAAAGAGAATTTTCTTTCCTGTTGGATAATGTAAAATATAAAATAACTTTGAGTTGTCCGCGAAAATAAAAATAAAAGCCCGCAGGGGCTTTTATTTTTTAATTTATTACATGAATTGTTACGAATTTGTAATAATTTGAATCGAAAATCTTGATAATAATTCTTATTTTATTAAAAAAATCATGATTTTTTATAAAAATAAGGCGATTTTTAATAAAAAACTGATAATTTATATTGATTTTTTATAAAAAATCATGATTTTTTTAATAAAACTATGAGAATTTATCGCAAAGTTTTATAATTGTTACAAAATTGTTACAAAAATTACCTCTTGACATTCAACTCGCCGCTCTCAGATGAGACCGGCGAGAATTTTGTCAATATAGAATCTCTGGTAATTTTTTAACGAAAAATTGTGAAAATTTAGACAAACATTTTTTTCCTAAAAGCATTGACTTAAAAGGCTTTTGATGTTATAATATACATGTTCCCAAGGGAAGGGAATAAAAGAAAGAAAAGGGAGATTAAAAAAATGAAAGTTACTTTGCAGGTTTGTAAGATTGAGAATGTGGACGTTGAAGTTCCTTATGCAGTTATTGCGCCGCTGATGCTGGACAACTGTAAAGAAAATTGGGACAAGAGCGGAATTGCGACCGAAGAAGATTATGAACGTGTCAAGGATTACATTAGAAAAAATTATGGCTACGTTCTTAGCTGTGATATAGATAATGGTAATTATCAATGCGCAGAAATTACCAGCGGCGATGAAACCATAACAATGTTGGAGGGTTAAAAAATAATGTTTGAGGTAAGGCGAATTGATGAGCTGGGCCGCGTGGCAATACCTAAAGAAATACGAGAACGAATAAACATTGAAGCGGGCGCGCCCATGATAATAATAAACGAGGGAAAAAACTTTGTGACTTTTGCAAAGTATGACCCTAATATTATTCCTCCACATGATACGACTCCAAGTGAAATTCTTAAAGAAGCAGTTCAGGAGATGGCATCTTATGCCGCTGAATCTGAATACGAAACTGAATTTTATGAAATAATGGACGAAGTTGCAAAGCTGATGAATGAATGTGAGGAAATAGAAAACAGAGCTAAAGAATAAAATTTTTTCTAAAAGCTCTTGACTTATTGCGCCTAATGTGGTAAAATAAGTTATACCAAGAAGGGAGAGATTAAGACTATGATAAAAACGACCGAAGAAATGTTGCATAGCATGAGTGATGATACACTCCGTAAATATTTGAACCTTGTTCAAGATGAATTGAAACTGCGGCACAATATTAAAGCTCGTGAGATCGCGCGCGATCTTGCCAATACCATTCAAAAAGCAATAGATTCAGGCTTGATATTACAAGAGATATTAGAACCAGAGGATCATTATACGCCAAATTTTAGAATAAGTGATAATGATGGATGTAAACTGTATCTAATCCGACCGGACTATGCAGAACATGAAAACGATGAAGATTATGGCTATGCCTTATACGAATGGAACGATGAGAAAAATAAATGGGAAAAAATGGATTAACCATTTTATAGTAAGGAGTTGACAAGTTCAGCCCCTTATGATAAAATAAGGTATACTAAAAAATGAAAGGAATTGATGAAAATGAAAAAGTATCTTGTTGTAAAGTGTAGGGAGCTGGATGATCAATACGAGTGTGATGTAGACCGCACGCCTATTTGCATAACTGAGAATTGGAAAGCATTCAATGGTATGTTCCCAATGGAAGTTTATGAAATTGAAGAAAATGGCAACATCGGCAAGCGTATAAAGAAATGGGATGACCCTGACAACACAGAAAAGGGAATGGTGCTTGGCTATTGGTCAGAAAATACTGGAGAATTTATTATCGAAAAAAAATTCGTTAATCGTAAACCCGCCGATGGGATTCCCGCAGAAGTGAAAACATATTTACTAAGCCTTGGAGATTATTATGGTGATGATTGGAAAAGTAGCCATTATATTTGTGCTTATGATTGTTATAACAATGAATATATTTATGGTGAATATAGGGGCAATGAATATCCGGTGAGCTATTGAAAATAATTAACATGATTTTCAAGGGAAAGTTTGTAAAAAACTTTTCCTTGATCTTTTCAGCTCGCCGCTGTGGATTGACAGCGGCGAGAATTTGTCAAGAGGAAATGTTTGTGAATTTTTTATCATAAAAGCATGATAAAAAATTCACAAACCAATTTTCCCGATTTGTTAAAAAAATAACTTTTTCATTTTTTTCAAAAAAACTGTTGACACCAACAGCATTATGGTGTATACTATAATCGTTCCAAGGGAGCAGAGTTCTACTCCCAAAGGCATCATTACTAAGTGAAGGACACACTTAAAAACCAGAAAGTGAGTTGATACTATGACTAAGAAGGAAATGTTTACCGAACTGCTGACCTTGAACGAAGTTGCCGCTCGTCCTGACCTTGTTGCAGGTATTGAACATGAAATTGAACTGCTGAGCCGTAAGAACTCCAGCACTCGTAAGCCTACCGCCCATCAGGAAGAAAACGAAATCCTTATTGAGCGCATTAAGGCCGTTTTGCTCCATGCTACCAATGAGGGCATGACCATTTCCGAGGTGGTCAAGGCTCTTGACGATTCTGACCTGACCCATTCCCGCATAAATCAGCTTGTAAAAAAGCTGAAAGATGAGGGCATCGTGATTCGTACTGAGGTTAAGCGCAGGGCATACTTTAAGCTGAGCGATGAAGTCAAGAAGGATTTGGAGGATTAAGGGGCTTTGCCCCTTAACTTCCAAAAGGAGGATTAAAAACAATTGACCAAAGAACAGGAAAAAGCGAAGCTTGAAAACTTAATGAAAACGCTGGACATAAGCGAAGCCGAAGCCCGCGAAGTTATGGCCTATGATGAAGCGGTCGAACATGGCAAACCTACGGAGTATGACTTAACACCGGATCAAAAAAAGGTTGCTAAAAAAATGACTAATTGCGACCACAAAAAGCAAACCGGAACAAATTACAAATTCCAGAAGCGCGAAAGAAAGAAGAACGGCGCAAAGGCTGAATTAATTGCGCTAATTGCGGAAATGCTGAACGCAAAGGTCGAAAGTCTCCAAGTCACGAACGAAGAACGCCAAGTCATCTTTGACTATGAGGGAAATTCTTATGAAATAAATCTAATCCAAAAGAGGAAGAAAAAAGATGAATAATGGAAAAGAATTTCTCTATGTGGGCTGTTACCTTGATGAAAATGATGATTTTATTCTTAAAGTCGGCACGACTAACAATCTTGAGCGGCGCAGAGTTGAACACACTCGCAACTATCGCAAAGCCGATAAACATAAGCTAATAGGCAAGCGCGAATTTGTTTATTTGTGGCATTTGCCGCTAAGTAAATATAACACGTTGCGCTTTGAGGATAAAACGCGCCAGCGTTGGCAAGATGAAGAAATCGGGGAATATGTGCGAAATGACAGATTTGTCTGTAAACAGGTTCCCGAACGTGTAGAAGTTACAATCAGAAAAACTTATACGATTAAAATACCGGAATTTTAAGAAAGGAAAACGCGGAGGTAAAATCCCCCCGCGCGCAAGGTTGATATTATGGAAGATTATATTTGTTGCCCCAATTGCGGCGGAACTGAATTTGAAGGCTTTGACACAGAGATAAGCCCTGATAACAAAAAGATAAGGCAGTATTTTCTTTGTGGTGGTTGTGCCAGCCAGTTTATGGCGGAATACACCTTGACAGATATTGTGGCTTTGAAAGAACCGGAGGAATACAAAAACATATAAAAATATATTGAAAATAATTAACAGGTAGCTGTAATTTATTTACACGAATAAAAATTTTTGGCTGAAATAAAATTTCAGCCATTTTTTTTCAAAAAAGGCTTGACATTTGAACTGGCCGCCACCGGATGCGGCGGCCAGAATTTTAATTCAACCAAAGTTTGTGAATTTTTTGTAACAAATATTAAAAAATTTTTTTAAGAATAAATTTTCCTGAAATGCTTGACAACTATGCTAACAGGTGTTATAATAATACCAGAAGTTAAGAAGAGAGGTAATTAACATGAGCATGATAGAAAAGAACAAGAACCTGTTTGTGGTCACTCTGGAGAGCGGTAAGCAGACTTATTTTAACTTTGCTGATGGCAATATTTATGGTGTAAGCAATAAAGTTGTACAGAATTTTAACGCCGAAGCTATGAGAATTTTGAAGTCTGAACAGGATAACAATTTTATTGCCAAATATTTCTATGAAAAAACGTTGTCCTATTCCCCTTATACTGGTATTAAAGAATGGCCTGCTTCTTTAGTAGAAACTATTTACAGCTTGTATGCAAGTCGCTACTCTATTAATGTTCTGGGCAGAATTGCTGAGTTTTGCTATAAGAATAATTTTAAGTTGGATAAGAAGGGCGTTAAGATTTTAACAGAAGCTCTTTCCAATCTGGAAGATGATAATGGTAGATTGCCTTGGATAGATAGTTTTTTGCTGGAAAATGAAACTGCTAAAATTTCTTATAACGATTTACCTGCGAAAATTATTTCTCTTATTTCAAGAGCTACGCCCGAAATGAAAAAATATATTATAGAAGATGCTCAGAAAATCGCTTTCCGATATGAACATGAAAATTGGGCATATTTGAGTAAAGTAATACATTCTGCTGACACATATATTTACCCTTATATATCGCGTTATATTCAGCTTTGTAATTTGCTTCACCATGAGCGAACTTATAAAAATCTTTTTCAATCTATTTGTATGATGGAAAAAGAAAAAGAGTTAATGGCTGATAAATTCTGCCTTGAATACCAGAAAAAAGCACCTTTGTTCTTTGAAGATGAAAATTTTATAGTTCTCATTCCTACAACTGCGGACGAGTTCAAAAAAGAAGCCGACTATCAGCAGAACTGTGTTTTTCGTCTGTACTATCCAAGGGTTAGGGAGTGCGAAACGCATGTGGTTTTTATTCGCAAGAAATCCGACATTGACACGCCTTATATTACTTGCGAAGTTAATAATGATGGAAAGATTCTCCAGTATCTTACAAGGTTTAATGAGCATGTGACAGATGATAATGCAAAAGCATTTGGAGTTGCTTACCAAAATTATTTGCATGAGCATTTCTAAAAGCCAAAAGGGAGGGAAAAAAATCCCTTCTTTTTTTATATTTTTGCGTGCGGGGGCTTGACAAATAAATTTATTGGTGCTATAATTAAGATAATCCAAGAGAGGAACAGTAAAGGAGGCAATAACAATGAATGAGTTTTTTGGTTATTGCGGTTGGGATTTTGGCGGCGCACTGAATAATAAGTTTCAGAGGGGCGAACATGTACGCATTGGGCGTACTATGTATCGTGTGATTTTTCGTATCGGCTCTTGGCATTGGTTAAAAAGAATTTGAAAAAAAGAATTGACATAACAGCTCTTTTGTGCTATAATAATATCATCAAAAGGAGGTTTGATAATATGCAGGTAAATGAAAACAGACTTGATACTATTTTGCAAAGTTTTGTAGAATCATTCAATGATTGCGCTTGTTGCCCTTTAACTTTTGATTGTGAAAGAGACAATGAAGGGATTGACTGTTACGAATGCGCAGAACTGTTGAAAAAATGGCTTATAGGGGAATAATCCCCTATTTTTTTTTGAGCTGGTCGCCCTTGGCCATGGCGACCAGAATTTCAGTTTAATTAGGACTTGTAAATTTTTTTCTGCGCAAGTGCGGTTCAAGTGCCCCAACTAAAAAATCCTGTAATTAAGTCTCAGCGTCCCGGAGCCGGTTGTTAGGCTCCGGTATTTCCCCCGCAAACCTCATATGGCGATTTTTTGCTCAATCCAGCGGCTCGCCTCATATGCATCTATTTTCCCATAAAAGTTGAGTTGTGTTTACGCACCCTCAGCTTTTTTATTTTATCTTTATTCCGCCCCGGCGCCATGCTCTCTTGATTTTTTATAAAAAATATGTTATAATATTAAAAAAAAGCAAAAATTCCAAAAGGAAAGAAAAAAATTTTCTTGTCAAATTGCGCGCTTTCAAATTAAATCCGCCGCGGCTCCGGTTTATTTTTATAAAAATATATTGTATAATAATATCATAATCAAAGGGGAAAAGGAAAATGCGGCAAGGCATTAAAAGGTTTTGATTCTATCCAATTTTTGCCTTTTTGGGCTTACGCCCAAAAATTTTTTAATGCCCAGATATAATTTGCCGCCTCGGCAATTTTGTTAATGAAAATGCTTGGTTTTTATTAACACTGTGCGGAATATTGTAGAAGGCATTGCGCCTTCTACAATTTATTCCGCCACGGCAATATTAAAGATTATTCTTTTTTCTTACTTCATTAACCAAGCGCGCCACTTCATTTAATAACATTTCTCGATAAGCTCTTTCATTTTTAGAAAGACCATCTTGTTCAACAAAAATAATTTCATGCTATGTGGCAATAACAATCATATTACCAGTAAGTCTTTTAAAAGGTAAAATCACCATACTATAAAAATCAAGATTTTGCTCATTTAATAGTTCAGCATATTCAGCCGCGCTCTTTTGTTCTTTAACACAATAATCTAATAATAATTCTCTAGCTTTTACTTTTTCAGGTTCTCCGCCATAATTTTTAATAATTAAACTATTAAACAATTCATTTTCTTCTTGAGTTAAATGTCGATAGTTATTATTACCATCTAATTTAATGGCCCAAACGCTTTCACGGCAACCAATTAAGCCCTAAGCATTAGGATCTTTATTAATGGGTTTATCGCCAAACATTTTATTGCGTGATTTAGTACATTGGTAACGACTATTTCCTGTTTCTGATTCCATACCAGTCATAGAAATTAAATTGTTATGTTGAATCAAATTATCTAAATAAATAAAATCAAGTTTTTTAACTAAGTTTTTATCATATCGTTCAACCATAATAGTTTCAACAATAATTCCACCATGTACTTTTTCATATAAACAATAATCTTCTAAAGTAAAATAATACTTTGCTGCATTACGCCTAAAAGTATCATAACTAATTTTAAACCAAGAAGCTAATTCAATTGTTTTTATATGGCCTAAACGTAAAACATCCATAAAAAAGTCCTCCTTTCTACTTTAATTAAATGTGATACTTTTTTGACACTGTAGTAAATAAATATATACCGTGTAAAAAATATATCACATTTAACACAAATCATTAAAAATGTGTCATAATTATATTATTTTTAATGGAGAAGATTTTATTATCTTTGTCCAAAAAACATAAAAAAAAATGTGGGCCAAGCCCACGCAGAAAAATGTCATGTTTTTGGCATTTCTATATAGCTTATAGAGAGGCCATTTTTCATTACAACTCTGACAAGATAATTAAACTTATAATTTTTAATTTTAGAATGAAGTTTTCATTTCGTTTTTTGAATTGAGTTTTTGATTTTGAATTGAATTTTTGAAACCAATTTTTGGTTCTCTTTTTCATTATATATATAATAACATATTTTTATCAAATTGTAAAGTAAAATATATATATTAATTTAAAAGCGATAACGATTACGATAAAAAGAGAGTGGCCCCAAGTTACGCGGTCGGCCACACCCCTATCGCAATTCTCTCAATTCTCTCCATTTTCCTTCAGTTTTATTTTTTTTACCCAACCCCACGATCTATTGTCAAAAAGATTGTCCTACCGGCTATTTTGTCAAAACTCAAGCGCACGTGTTTATATAAATCAATTATCTGTTCTCTTTAATCGCCATTCTTTAACACAAACCGGAATAATACCATATCGCTCTTTAAACTTTCTTAAAGCTACTTTATAAGCATTCTTCTACTTAGAAATATCTTCACCATTTTCTTGAGCATAAAAAGCATTTGCAGCTTCTTCTTCATCGATATTCTCTTGCCTTCTAATTTCCTTCCAAGCAAGCAATAATTCATCAGATAAAGGCTAATAATCATAATAATCAACCCAAATAAAATGATTATTATTTTCACCATACTTATAAAAAGATTCTTTTACATACCTGCGTGCTACAGCCTCAACATTAGTGTGGCCAAACTCTTCCTCGCCAAACTCATCTCTAGCATTTCGAGCGACTCTCATTATACTATTAGGTTCATAAATATTTTTATTAAACTGATTTTTAGTATATTCATCATATCGTTCTTTTTTTAACTAATTTAAAGCATCTTGCCTTGGAGGTCTTTTTGGTAAAGGCTAATAATCCCCATATACTTCTTTAATAAAAATTCGATTAGGATGACCTTTATAAAAATCAAAATCAAAAAAATTAGTTAACCAATCTAATAATTCATTCAATCGTCTGTCTGCTTGATTATCCGGTATTCTTAGTATTTTACAAAACTCTTTTTTAAACACATAAAAATGATTTGTTTCAATAACCATAAATTTTATACTCCTTTATTATAATGTACCAACCTCACGGGCTCATTGTAACTATGTTTGTCAGGTCTATTATAATATATGGGTATGACAAACATATCTACAATCAAAAGGCCTCTATTAGACTACAAGAATCTTTTTAATGTATAAATAACTTCTGTCCAAAAATTTGTGCGGCAAAGCCGCACAACGTCCGCAATTTTACTTTTCTAAAAAAATATTTGCGAGCTATCGCTCGCAAACTTTACTTTTTTACATTTTTATTATATAATATATATAGAAAAAATAAGAAAAAGGAGGTTTGCGCGCTTTGCGCGCAAAACTACTATGGCCACTAATAATTTTGACAAACAAACCGAAGAAATCTGCGCCCTCCTGCGCAACGGCATTTCCGCTGAAGAAATCGCTAACAACCTTTCTGCGGCTTTGCAAGCCGCAGAAAAACAAATCACAGAAGAAATCGCCGCAAAAAAAGCCGAAGAAGATCATTATTACGAAGAAAAGCTCAAGTCTGAACTATGTAATTGCTTGCGCAATTATGTGAGTGCTACGCACTCAAAGGCCCACAAAAAATTCATTAAATTGCATGGTCACGATTTCACTGATGATGAAATTCTTGAGTTGATTGACCGCACAATAAAGAACACCGCAATCACGCTAGACCTTTACGAATCATTTGCAAACATACTTCCGACAGAAAAAACAAATATACTTCCAACAGAAAAAGTACCTTGTGGCGGAACTACAGCAAACAAAGAAAATGCAACTATTACAAATTGGGAAAAGCTTTTTAGTGATTTCTTTGACAAATATAATTTGTAAAAGCATAGCTTTTACAAATTAAAGCTTTAATTAAAAAGAGAAGTTATAATTCTACTATAACTTCTCTTTTTTAGTAATCTTTTGGGGCGATAGCCCCAAAACTGAGTGACGTTTTCATTAGTTATTCAAACGCAGTTTGAATAACTTGAAAACTCACGAAGCCCCTTTTTGGACAACTCTTATTAAATTTGTTGTAAGTTTACACACTATATTTTAGAAGGTTGTTTCACTACGCGGAACACCACAAAAAATCGTGGACTATTACTTCTATATACCCCACGATTTTTGGATGTAACATTTAAAAAAAGGAGAACCATAACACATGATTGAATGTAAACTTTACACACTTTCTGAATTGCGCGATGCACTTAACATCCCTGTGCGTCAATGGGAGCGACGCCGCCACGACTTACTTGAATACTTTAAGCTTTTCTTTGATTATGATTACATTTTCGAAGGTCATGCTTATACTTTCAATATAAAAGAATAGTATTGTGAATATGAACCTATTCCACGAAAAACAAAATTTAAAGAAATTTCAGATTTTTATGCAAAAGAAACTGATTCTATTCTTGCATACAAGCCTCGCAACACTGGCGCAAATGTAGCTCGTGAAATCTGCAATACTAACAATCAATATGATCATAAGCCTACCACAGCTGCTAATTACATTCGCCCTTATATAAAAAAGAATTATTTAATTCAAGATAAAGAATGGTGCCGCATTGATTACAACAATAATACTTATAATGTAATCTCTCCCGAACAATTAAAATTTCTTAAATCTCTCTTTGAAAAATATCTTTCAACTTCTAAGGTTGCTGATGCTATTGGAGATTTTGAATCTGGTTACGCCAGTAAAGAACAAGTATTTGACAAAATACATACTGGATATAATGAAGCTATTTTGGATTTCAAAAAACGCTATGGTTTTCGTCCTTATAAAGCCGGAGAGCTTCATAAAATAATTAATTTCTGCGATTAAAGAAAGAATTTGCGGCGTGGTAAACTCACCCACTAAAGAAATATCCCCAAATCGGCTAACATGCCGGTTTTAAATAATTGCCCCAAAGCGCCACTTGACTTTCTCCAAAAAATATCTTATAATATATACATAATAAATAATAAAGGAAATAATTGTACAATGACTGAACTTTATAATTTTAGCTTTGAATTCTGCGCCTGTGGCGCAGAAAGCTCCACAAAAGAAAATACTCCTCTCCTCTGCAATGGCATTGTTGCGGGAGCTGATTACGCGGACGCAGTAGCTAACATTGTCGGAATGTTCCGCTCCGATAAAAACAAAATCTCTAAGCTTCTTGTTGAAGAAGTGGGTTCCTCGGCCGTTTTAATTGGCAACCCGAAACCGATTACTGCGGAACCTTGTTCCGCAGAAGCTAACTCCGCAGAAGAAAAACCCATTGACAACGAAGTTGACAACAACAATAAATAAAATAAAAGGGAAACATATGATTTCCCTTTTATTTTTATTAAATTTTATATTATAATATATATATAAAGAAAAAGAAAAGAATTTTAGAAATCTCTTGGAGGAACCTAAATGATTAACTTTGTTTCAAAAAGCACTCCATTGCAAGTTGAATTCTCAGAACTTGATCCCACTGCAATTTTCATAGAGCCTAATTCCACAAAAAACTTCTATTTTATGAAATTGTCAGAAAACACTTTCGTCAATCTTTCAAACGGCTATTATGGCTCTTGGAACCCTGACGATCTTGTAATTCCAGTAGATGTAGATTGTCCTTCAGACATCTTTGTTAATAACACTGCTGACCGCACTCGTTTTTCTGACATAGGCTATGGAGAAACTTTTGCTATTGACAATATGGCTTTTCAAAGCTATTATATGAAAATTAACACAAATATACCAGATTATAACACTGTCAATCTTATTAATGGTAAATTGTGTTTCTTTAACTCTTACCAGCCTATTCAAATTGCGGCAATCTTTTACGAAGTCTCGTTGAGCTATGCTCACAATATAAGAAAAAATGGAATTTACAAAAATAACCGATTTCTTTGAGTATCATGGTATAATATACCTTAAAATAAAACCCACTCATATCTACGAACGTGAAACCAGCGCAATATTTATGGCTAATACCATAAATCTTAAAACTCGCAAACCCGAATTTTTTGCTGACCACGAAGTTGTAAACCCCGTAAACCTCACACTTACAATATAAGAAAGGAATACACTATGAAAACTTTTTTCTATACTGCTAAATACATTCTCAAAAACATGGAGGATGAATATAAAGAATACACTGACCATGGTATAGTTGCAGATGATAGCTATGCTGAAGCAATGTCTCAACTCGAAAAATTTTATGACCCAGAAGATCTTTATGAACTTAAATTATCGTCTCTCCGAGATGGTGGCATAGTTTTTCTTCCAGAACTCCCCAATGTAAATCTTGAAGATATGATAATTGAAGAAAACATTTGTTGAACTTTGGAGCAAAGCTCTAAAGCTCAACAATTTCCAAAAGCTGAAAAGAATTTAGCTCCTTTTAAGGTTGCGGGTATCAGAAAACAGCCCAATACATTGCCAACTGCGGTAATTAATAGCGCAAATAGCATTTCCGCAGTAGCTTGCGTGCAGAGCACGCTAATCCAAAAATAAAAAGAATAGGCAATTGAATGCGTGAACCCGCAAACTAAAAATGCGAAAACATACATTATTGTCTCAAGCGCAGTTTCAGCTTTAACGCCCGTATAGACTAACATACCGCAAAATATACTGCGCACAAACATACTTAGTAATGAATCAACTTGCGCACGCTCAACCGCAAGCGCAATCTCCGGTGAACCTGTTTGCCACATTAATAAAACCATCAACGCCGCAACAAAAGTGCCCACAATGTTAAGCGCAAAGATTTTCCCTAACTCTATCATTACTCTTGGGGCCTTAATGCCTTCTTCAATCATAAGCCCCGCTTTACCCGTTAAAAGGCGCAATCCGAACCTTTTTACCATAAGCAATCCAATAGCAAAAAGAATAAGCCCAGCATAATTGGGCGCGCACAGACTGGCCACGCACCCCAAGGCTATTACTACGCCAGCTAAAATTTCAAGCAAATACATTAATTACTTTTACCCCCACGACAAGATTTTATATATTTATTATAACAAAAAATTTTGTTTCCGTCAAGAAAGAGAAAGGAGCACCAAAATGATTAAACTAATGCCCGCGGAAATGTCCGCAAAGCTCACCTTGCGTAAGCGCAATAAAAAATTTAATCAAACAAAAAAAGACGCAATAAAAGATATTAAGAGCGCAATAAAAAAGGGAAAATATTCTACTATTATATGGATTCCTGATGACTGGAATGATGAAGATTTTCTTCTCTTTTGGAATTATTTTACCACTCAGGGCTATATACTTCAAAAAGACTTTTGGTCAGATCCCGAAATAGCCGTCAAAAAATATCAAGAATATTCTTTTTCCTCTCTCATTATATCATGGGACATAAAGAAAGGAAAAAATTAAGATGCCCAATCTAATAGATGCTAAAACTGCCGCTAAAAATACTGCAGCTGTGCGCAATCGCACTCGTGAAGAAATTAAGGCTCGTATAATCGATAAAATTAATACCGCAATTGCCGAGGGAAAATATTATATACGCGAATATTTGCCGGACTATTGGAGCATAAAAGAGCTTGAACCTTTTTGGTACTATTTTGTAAGTAAAGGCTATGAACTTTCCATTGCTGGAGTCAGTGATTTTACTGAAGCTGCGGAACTCTACTTTGACAAAGGCTTTCTTGGCGTTACCATTTCTTGGGGCGATGCTTCTTGACATTCCAGGAGACAACAAGAATGATCGAAAACGCTTTGATCTGCGCTCGTGAAATGGGCCAAACAGAATATCCTTTAATACCCATGGCGTCCGACCCTCAATTTGCTGAAGGATCAGAAGCACTTACACAATTGCTGCTATGGCTGCGTCGCAATGGCTACACTTATCGACGCAAGGAGTTTTTCTCACCGTTTGCAAATGAGATTAGAGTAATATATTATATTAGACTATAATAAAAAAATTATATATAATATATATATAATAAAAAAGGAGATTAAAATATTATGCATTACGCTCATGAATTACATGAAATGATGGAAGAAGCTAATAAAAATTATTTTAATATAGTTTTAAAAGAGATAGATGACTATATGTATAGTGCCGCTGCTAAAGGTCAAGATAGAACAGAAATATGTCTTAATTTCCTTCATGATAAACTAAGAGTTGCATACTGGACTGATGAAGATTGTAATAATATAACTAATATACTTAAAGAATTTGGATATGAGATAGTTAATATTCGCAAAGAGCATCCTTATAACTCTAAAGCAACTCTTTATTTTGTAACAGTAAGGTGGTGAGATAATTTATGGATATAATAACTGCCACGGAAGCTCATAGAATTACAGAAGAAGCAGTCTGTAATAATTATAAAGAAGCTCTCAAAAAAGCCACTGATCAAATAGCTGCTACTGCTCGAAAAGGAAAATATAGCCTGGATATTTGCATAAATTGCTTCATTGGTTCTCCAATATCTTGTAATGATGAGGACAGTGAGCGTTTTGTTAATGCTCTTAAAGAGTTTGGATATAAAACCCAAAAAATTCGCAAAGAACTTGCTCATCCAGGTTCTGATATATGGCTTTATTGTGTAACAGTAAGTTGGTGAAAAACATGAGATATTATAATAAACCTTGTCCAAAAAAAGGTCCTTTTATAGCCTATAAGCTTGGCTGGCTAGATGTTATAAACCGAATACCAGCTATAATTAAATTAGAAATTCCTGCTGATGCAATCATTAATGTTCCTTTCTTTCGCGCCGATAAAGCTAAAGTTATTGAAATTATGACTTTAGATGAAAAACCAGCAAAAGAAAAGCGAGCTCGTGCTTTTTGGTTATGTAATTTTGTTTATCCTTTAGGAGAAACAGTTTTTACTAAAGACGGAACTGAGGAGGAATTTTTTGGCTCATGGATACATTTCTTTATAGAATTTAGAGATGTTATTCACTATCTTGAAGACCTTAGTGAATTAATAAAATATGAACAATAAACGAAAAAAACTCTATCAAAAATGGATACTCTTGAAAATGGCGTTTTGGGGGTGCACGGTCGGTATGTCCGCCGCAGTATTCGCCATCCCCACTATTGCCATAATTTTTAACATTGCGGCCGCATGGTTTCTTCTCATTATACCACTTTGCGCAATTATTGCAATAAGTTTCTATTGTTTGCGCGAAAACCATATAGTAGAAGAACTTAAAGAAGTAGAATTTAATTTGAATTACTTGCGGCGATAAGCTCCCGCAAATAATTCTTCTTTTATTTTTTATAAAAAATATAGTATTATATATACATAAAGAAAAAAGGAGAAAAGATGCAATGATTTACAAGACTATGAACACTCCTGTTATAGACTTCCTTGACCTCGCTTGCGCTTATCAGGAAGAATTTGACGAAGAACTCCGCGTTGAGGATCTCTTTGTTGACTTGAATGGCGAACCCCTTGATTATCTTGACGCTTTTGGAGCTCACCGCTTGTTCCTTGACACCAATCGTGATAAGCCTTGGGTAACTCCGACCGTAGAAAAAGCCAGCATAGTAATATATGAATACTTTAATGTACCTAAGACTTATACTAACGTTCTGATAGATTTGTCTTGCGCCAGCTATGAAAGAGTAAGGAGTTGATAAAATTATGAGTGCGCTAGTTGCAAAATCCTACCAAAATTTAGAGCAAATAGGTGAACCCTATACAATTAATGGCCGCATGTATGTAAAGGTTCGTACCAAGAGTGGAATAGAAAAACAAGTGCGGGCTTATTCTGAAAAGGAGTTTATGCGTTTGTGGGGCGATGCAGCCCCACAAACACAGAGCTCTTCAACGAAATCTCTTAAAGAAGTGCTTGGTTTTACCAAAGGTTATATCACTATCTTTTCAGGAGATACCTATGCGGCGCTTGAATGGTTCCGCATGAGCATTGCGCGATTCCATAAACTTTTTGGTTGGTATATCGTATCAACTGATGAATTGCCGCAAGACATTCCTACTTGCGTTGAACCTAAACAACTCCTCTGGACAAAAGTGGCTAAAGATGATAATACACTTTTACCGGATTCAGCAGTGCTTGCGGCAGTTAATGAATTAATCTACCCTCCCTCCACCTCGCAGTTTGTTGGTAAAGAGGGTGATCGTATTGAGCGCACTCTCGCTGTAAAGCGCGTAATACCTCTTGAGAGCAATTACTCTCCCAGCACTATGCATATTATGGTTGATGAGGAGGGTAATGAGTTCGTTTGGATTACAAGCGCGCGAACCCTGGAACAGGGCATGATATATAATGTGCGCGGCACTATTAAAGCGCATAAGGTTTACCAAAATACGCGACAAAGCTACCTTACTCGATGCTATGTAACGGAGGTCCCCGCATGACAATAGTAATAATCCTTTATTCAATAATTCTTGTATTTTGTATTGCATGGCACATTCAAGGCTTTTCTTGCTCTTGGAATATAACGCTTCCTATGCTTACAGCTTGTTGTATCGCAATTTATGGTAGTGCTGAGGATATGTATTATGAAGATCTGTGCAAACTTTGTGCTAACAAAACAGAACAAATGCCGCAGATGAGTTATTATCTTACTGAACCCAGCTTATTTTATGGTTGGCTTCTGTTTAATTGGATAGTTTACATTATAGCACCATGGGCATTACAATATTGGTGGCCTATATATATTTCTGCTTTTATAGTAATACTATATTCAATATATAGTCGATTACTTGAACAGAAGATAACACTTGAAAATCTTTACAATAAATGATATAATATTATTATAAAATTAATAGAAAGGTGTAAATTTATGAGATTTCATGTTGATGCTCCGTGGACTCGAGACTGCCCCATTGAAACCGTTGCCTGGAATTTAAATATAATGAGAGAGCAGCTTATTGAAGATTTGATAGATGCCCTCGCGGCTGAACCCAATTGGGAAGATTTTAATGTGCAGTGCCAGTGCTATGATAGAGTTGGTATAGACAGTGATACTATCACTCCCGCTGAGGAAGAATATATCGTACATGAAGTCATGAGTCGCCGCAACTATTAATTTTATTTTATATAGATTATTGTTGGGCCGTGTGATTATTTCTTCTAGGTCAATGCGTTCCAACACATCCGTTTAATAATTTATATATAGAAGAAGAAGAAAGGGCAAGGTCTTAGCGCCATTGCTCTTTTTTTATTTTTATTAAAAAATATTGTATAATATATATATAAAGTAAGTAAGAAAAGGAAGTAATAAAAATGCTGTTCAATAAGCTTTCTGACTATCAAAAAGATATGATTTCTAACTACATTAATATGTATGCTGATTGCCCCAACGGACAGCATAAGGCTTCTCTTGAATATATTTTGCGCTGTTGGGATGAAGCGAAGTCTGACTATCTTTGGGATTTGATGGGGCATAATTTTACTCTTGAGAAGAAAATAGATTATACTAAGAATATCACTCTTATGACCGAGAACATTTCTGATGTTCTTAAAATGGAAGGTCATCAATTTGAAATAGAATATCTTAATAAAATTATTCGTCCTTTGCGTTCAAGCATAAATTGGTTTGGTGGAGGTCGCAATGATCGTGAACAGTATATGATAACTCTTTATTATGCACTTGAAAAGTTGATGGATCCTGTAACTCTATCTGCAAACCTCTATGATGGTGTATCCCTCAAGATACCTAATCCAAAAGATGAAAGGCATCCTATTCCTTTGAGTCAGGGCTGTAAGATTGCGCGAGTCCTTGGTAAAATCGCTGATGCCTATGATCTTGATGGTTATGAGGATTTTCGTCTTGCACACTCTCGTGTACTTAATGATAAGAAAATCTCTGGTACTCTGTGCCTTTCCATACATCCTATGGATTATATGACTATGAGTGATAATGGTAGTGGTTGGGAAAGTTGCATGAATTGGCAAAATAATGGCTGTTATCGCCAAGGAACCGTAGAGATGATGAATAGCCCCATGGTTGTGGTTGGCTATCTTAAGGCCAAGGATGACATGTATGTTGATGCTCAGCATGAGTGGAATAATAAGCGTTGGCGCTGTCTTTTCCTTGTAACTGCGGATTTCATTACCAGTATTATGGCTTATCCCTATCCTCACGAAGAGCTGACTGTGGCCTGCGTTGATTGGCTGCGTGATCTGGCTATGGAAAACCTTGGCTGGAGATATGATGAGGAGAAGCCTCGTACCTATAAGTCTGCGGGCATAGATGTTGTACGTTCTGATGGTAAAATAGCTATTATGACCGATTGGTCTGATCACACTGGACTTACCCTTGGTGGTGAAGATGTTACTGGAGAGGAAATATATAATTATATTGAGAAGAACCCCGATACTCGTGATGCAAAGATTGCACGATTCCATTTTGAAACTTATTTGATGTATAATGATTTTGGCCGCACCGATCATTATGCTTATCTTAACACTGCAGGCATTCTTACCGATTATGCAATTAAATGTGGCGCAGGCGCACCGAATAAATATAGTCCTATTCAGAATTATGTTTATTATTCTGGCAAGTCTGAATGCATGAATTGTGGGGAGATTGAAGTAGATTTTGATGATGAGGGCCAGCTTTGCTGTACTAATTGTGATAGCACTGTAACTTGTGAAGGGTGCGGGGCGCGTATACCTCAAGACGAGGCATATAGAGTTGATGATGCATTTTATTGCGAAGATTGCTATTATGAAAATATTAGTGAGTGTGAGGTTTGTGATGTAGAGCAGCCTAATGATGAATTTGAAGTCATTAACTTCATTCCAAAATGCATATATGACGTTCTTAGAGACGAAGGTCGCCCCGAAAGATATGGACATACTGGTTGGCATTGGTTGAATAATCAAATTGCTTATACAATGGCTTTTTGTGAAGATTGTGCAGCAGAGCTTAAAGAAATTATAGGGTATGAGAAAATTGCAAAAGACTATCAGTTTTATATGCCTTATAATGACGAAATTCTTGAAAAGATGACCCACAATAGCACTACCTCTTATCTTTCCGATTGTATTAAAAGGAGCAGAAACGATATCCAAGAAGATCTTTCTGAAGAAGAAATAAGCGAAAATCTTACCTGTAACATTATTCCTTTTTAAAAATTTTTGATTTTAAATAAAAAAAATAGTATTATATATATATAAAATAAAGGAAACAAGAAAGGAAAAAATAATTATGAAGAACACTGTTGCTAAGGAAACCAAGAAGGAAGTTTACACCCAGATGATAGACCTCTTTAATCATATAGAGGGCGCTGATGTTCAGAAGTTCATAGACTTCTGTGAGGGTGAGATAGAGCTGCTCGACCGCAAGGCTCAGAAGGCCAAGGAAACTGCCGAAAGGAAGAAGGCCCAGGGCGATGATCTGCGTGATGCCGTTGAGAATGTGCTGATGGAGAATGATGCATTTATGTCCATAGACGAGATAATGGATGCGCTGGGTGAGAATGAGGACATAACTCGTTCTAAGGTTATTTATCGTCTGAGCGCACTGGTCAATCTTGGTAAGGCTGAAAAGGATGAGCGTAGGACTGATAACGCTGAGGGTGGTCGTGCTCGCAAGATGGCGGTATACAAGATAGTGAAGTGAAAAGAGGGCTAACGCCCTCTTTTCTTTTTATTTTAAAAACTGCGCTCTCAAAAGTTGCTCCGGTCGCAGACGCTGGCATAAACCGCAAGCCTGAAATTAAAAAGCTTTTGAGAAATTTTTACTTGCAATTGCTACTTTTTTATGCTATAATATTTATATATAGACATAAGAAAGGAAGTAATATATGCGTTATTGTCTTAAATCTCGCCAAAAGAAAGAATTACTTACAGAAGCCGATGAAATACGTGTGGCCGCACGCGACTATAGACAAGCAATTGATTTAATAGAAGAATATCCGACCGCAAGAATAATTGTGGACATAGATGATCTAGATATAAAATGGAATATACTCCAAACTCTTAATGAAAAATACCCCGACCGCCTTGTATTATGTTTGGCTGCTGGAGATGTTTTAGAAGAATTTAAAGATTTTGAGTATTTCTTTTCTTTTTATTTAAATACTTGGCAAGATCTTAATTCTGCCGTATCCCTTGGTGTAAACGAAGGCTTTATTGGTGCACCCCTTTTCTTCCAACAGGATAGAATAAAGGAGCGTTATCCCAATTTTAAAGTGCGCGCAATCCCTAATCGCGCAGCAACCGGCAATGTGGCGCGCGCAGACTTTGCTCATGGCACATGGATTAGACCAGAGGATACTGAATTCTATGAACCGTATGTCTCATGTTTTGAATTTGCGTCGCCTAATGCTGAAATAGAAGAAACTGTATATAAAATATATAAGCGTAAAGAGTGGCGCGGCAATATAAACGTCCTAATTCCGCAATTAGATTATAATACTAATAATCAGTTTATAGCTAAAGAAATAATGCCGACTCGCCTTAATTGTAATCAAACTTGTGAAACGCGCAATTCATGCCATCTTTGTGACACTGCACTCAAATGGCAAGCTACAATTGAAGAATATCGTCGACAAAAGGAAGAAAAACGCACAATTAAGTCGCTCTCAATGACTACTGATTGATTTTTTATATAAATTATTATATAATATATATAGAAATTAAAGGAGGTTTATAAATGAGAACATTTACTCCAAGTGAACAAGAACTATTTGAACAGTTGGCTTGTCTTAAACAGTCAGTGCTTTTGAAGATTTGTAAAAATTATTTGCAAAAGCTTGGTTATAAAAATATTATAGCCACAAAAGATTATATAGTTGCAGAAGGTGAAATACCTATAGTTCTTTCTGCGCATTTGGATACTGTATTTAAGGAACCTCCTAAGCCGCAAGATATTTTTTATGACCGCAAAAAAAATGTAATGTGGAGTCCGTATGGTCTTGGCGCTGATGACAGAGCGGGTGTGTTTGCGATCTTTACTATTTTGCGCCGTGGACTGCGCCCGCACATTGTTTTTACTACCGACGAAGAGCTTGGGTGTCTTGGCGCCGAAGCATTGGTAACACGAGAATGTCCTTTTAAGGATATTAAGTATATTATACAGATAGATCGTCGCGGCTCCAATGATTGTGTTTTTTATGAGCTAAATTACCCTGAGTTTGAAAAATATATAGAGAGTTTTGGCTTTGTGACCGCGCATGGGTCTTTTACTGATATTGTTGTACTTTGCCCCGCATGGAAGGTAGCAGGTGTTAATCTGTCTACTGGATATTATAATGAACATAATTTCATTGAATATCTGCGCCCCAATCAGTTGATGGCGACAATTGACAAAGTTGAAAAGATGCTTCGTGCGGAGGATAACGTTCATTGGAAATATATTCCTTGTAAGAAGGGTTTAAATTCACCTTGGAATATTGCTTATGGAATGGGGCCGCTTGAAGATGATACTGAAATAGTAACCTGCGCGGGTTGTGGTAAAGAATTTTTTGAAATTGAAACCTATCCGGTAAATAATTTTGATATTGGTGAAGAACAGCATTTTTGTATAGATTGCTTGTGCCAGCATGCGCATTGGTGCAATTGTTGTGCCGAACCCTATATAGCTTCTAATGGTTATAACCATGTAAATATATGTCCGGCATGTTATGCCGAAGAAAGGGAGGAAGAAGAAGATGGCAGCAAGGGGAACAGTAGCAAAGGATAAAATAACCAAAAAGATTCTTGATACTTTTGGAAAAGATGCCTTTGTATATGATAAGAAACTTTATATTTGGTCTGAGGAAAATGGCGAAAGGGTGCAAGTTGCGCTTACATTGACTTGCCCAAAGGTGCCGGCAGGAGAAGTTGTGGCCGTAGACCGCAGTCAAGCACCCAATATATCTGATATGCTTGAGTTTGGCGCTCAGGAACATCGAGAGTCTGTCCAGCAGCAGATAACTACCAATGAGCGCGAGAATATTAAGAAACTTATGGAATCCTTGGGCCTTTAATAAAATGTCTTTGGACATTTTATTAAAGTTGATATATTTTAAAAAATATAATATAATATATATAGAAAATGAGAGATGACATGACTCATTTTTTAAATAATAGGTTATTATTTTGCATTTTAGCAAAATAAATTAATCGCTTCAAAAAAATATTATATTTTATTTTTAATAAAAAATATGATATAATATATATACAAAATGAAAGAAGGAAAGAAACAAGGGGTAGCTGCCTTAAAGTAAATCCTTTGGACATTTACTCTTTGATGGCCAAGAGTATGATTAGGTGACATCGTTTTGTACAGAAAAGTTATTCGCAGATTCCACGGCACTGTGTCCTTTGAACGTTATCAATTACAACAAAGCCAATGAACTGTGGTAGGCGGGAATGGCATATCCTTGGGACTACCTAAACACTTTCCCTAAAGAGGAGTCATGACCTCACCTCCAGAGCTGGGTATCTCTGGAGTAAACCTCAAAACTACCTTTTCTTTTTAGAAAGGATTAAGAGCTTATGTATTTTTGTCCAACCTGTCAGAAATCTTTTGAAGATGAAGAATCTATAAGAAAGCATTTTCTTAATTGTTGGAAAGAGCAACATCCTTATCATGTGTCAAAGCCAGCACCGCAAGGGGAAAATATTGAGACTCGACAGATAAGTGATGATATAATAAATTTTTTTAATTCTTTTAAGGAGCATTGATTATGCGGGAAGTAGCTATTAAGACACATTTGATAATCACGGATACACATGATGAATATCATATGTCATGGCAAGGCAAAATTATCAATACTAAACCTAAGTTTAAAGATGATAAACTTATGTTTGCTATTGTTGGCGGCAAAGGGCGCATGGAAATTAACACTCTTGATATGCAAGAAGTAGAGCGATGCGCAAAGTTGATGACATTGCCGCGAGGCCGTGAAGCTGTAACAAGTGATGCGGCAAGAGTGTATCTTATTGAGGAAGATGACAAAGAGACTCTTATGGGCATAATGACACATAATCATGTAAAGAAGTATGCACCTATGTACGATAAAGTGGGGTATAGCGATTAACATAATTTGACCCGTTGGCGTAGTTGGTAACGCAATTGACTTTTAATCAATAGACCCAGGGTTCAAGTCCCTGACGGGTCACCATGTTCAGATCTGTTTTTCGGTTTGCCTTAGAAACGTGGGTCGGGACTCCTTTAGATATTGTAATGTGTTGCATTGTATAAATTAACATTTATACTCTTATTAACAAAATTGTTTTTTTTGGGAGCATAAGCTCCCAAAAAACTATAATCTTGCCATCGTCGGTTCCAAGCCCGAAGTGAGAAAAAGAGAGGATAGTTTTTCATTTTCAGCAGTTCAAAATTAATCCACAGGAAGTGCAAGTCTTCACATGGATTCATAGAGGATTAATGGGCGTGGTTACAGATTCCACGGCCGGAAGGCGCCTTCCGGCAACTTAAACAATATCGCGGGGTAGAGCAGTGGTTAGCTCGTCAGGTTCATATCCTGAAGGTCGAGGGTCCAAATCCCTCCCCCGCAAGGAGCATAAAATGTTACCGTACACCTTCACGATGGTATGCTCTGTTTAAACTAACGACGGAACTAAAAATTTTGGTTGTGCTTAGATAATTTTGCAACTAAGACCTTCATAAGTAATGAGGGTGAAACAATGTTATGGGTTATATTTATAAAATTGTAAACGATATAAATGATAAAATTTATATTGGAAAAACAGAAAAATCAATTGAAAAACGCTTTAAAGAACATTGTCGAGATGCTTTTCGTAAACGAAATGAAAAACGACCTTTATATTCTGCTATGCGAAAATATGGTATTGAGCATTTTCACGCTGAATTAATTGAAAAAACTGATAAATCTGAAGAGCGAGAAATCTATTGGATTGATTATTTTAATAGTTATACTTAGGGATATAATGCTACTTAGGGTGGAGAGGGAAAAAAATTATACGATCATGAAGCGATCTTATTGCGATTGAAAGAGCATCCTTATCCATGTGATATTGCGAAAGAATTTGGATGTTCTAAAGATTTAATTTATTTACTTGGTAAAAGTCATTAGATTTCTATGAAATCAAAGTCTCAAGAATCATTATAGGCGGCTATGAGCAAACCAGTTAATGCCTATACCAAAGAAGGCGTTTTTGTTCAACGTTTTTCCTCAACAGCAGAAGCAGCAAGATGGTGTTATAATGAAGGAAAATGTTTAACATTAGGATCTGGCGCCCGCAGTCATATTGGAGAGGTAGCAAACGGTAAACGAAAATCAGCCTATGGTTATTTATGGAAATATGAATAATTAATTTTCATTTTTATTTTAATTGGTACATTTTTCATACTAAATGGAAAATTAGTTTAATAATAAAATCATAGTTTTTACTGTAATGTGAGTTTAATTCTCATATTTTCTTCCCCTCCCCCGTCACCACTTAATGAGGAAAAACTTATGAATGAAATCGCAATTGCGCAAATTAATAATTTTATAAAACGTCGATTTCCAATTGATTGTAATTGGATGGATGGAAATTGTTATTGGTTTGCGCAAATACTTGCTAATGCTTTTCCAGAATATGAGCCGGTAATATGTTATTGGCCAAAAGAGGGACATTTTACTTGTTGCTTTTGGAAAATAAATAGAATCCATTTTGATTATTCTGGTCAAGTTACTGAATTAGATAATTTCTTTAGTCTTGATGCTATTGCAGATTTAGATCCTGAGTGGTATCAAAGACTTAAACGGGATTGTATTATTTGATATTTTTTAAAAAATATTGTATAATACATATATAAAAAAGAAAGAAAATGCTTTTCATACACATCTTAATCTCCTTCCTTTTATTTATTTCAAACACATTTTTTCTTTCTTTTTTTAGGGGATGCATCCGAGTAAGAAGATTGCGCGGATACATTAAAAGTATCCCCAAAGGGAGTTAGCTTTTATGGACTCCATCTTATCTTTTTTCTTTTCTTTTGTTGCTTCCTTTCATGTAACAAAAACTTTTTTCTGAGGAGTTTTTAAATTTTTAGACTCAGGTTTCACTATAAGCAGAGGTCTTTTTTGACTTCTGCTATTTTTTTTGTTATAATTAATATAGGCCAAAAGTGAATAAAAACTAACTGAGGAATTTTATATTTTATAGATATAGAATTAAGAGAAAGGAGTTTTATATTTATGGCTTAGAAAAACTATCCAAATCGAGATTATGATTTCGACGCGAATAATTTTAATGATATATTTAAAAGACTTGAAAAACTGCGCGCGGCTCACTATGCGGGCAATGATGTTGGTTCTACGGCCCGAGCGCAACTCGGCACTCCCTTTAAGACTGAGATTGTTTCAGCACAAACAGTCGGTGAAGGTGAAAACGCGAGTAATACAGAAAGTCCTCATAATTTATTAAAAAATTATTTGCTTAAATTGCAAACAAGTGCTTTTTTATCTGATAAAATAAGCAAAGATGATATATATAATTTAGAGATACCTTTGGTTGATGATTTAATTAATGCTAATGAATATGATAATGTTATTGATATGATAAGCAAAATGGAAGGAGAGCCTTCCGCTTATACCAATCATCATGCGGGGTATAGTCCTACTTATACATGTAATGCATATGATAATAGTGCAAATTTTGACCATAGAGCTCCGAATAATGAAACATGCAGTAATCCTAATTCATATGGCAATGCAGATTGGCGTAATAATTGTCTTGGTTTTGTCTCTTATTCAGAACAGCTCTTTCCTAATGGTACACATTATTGTAGGGGTTATAATAAAGTATGGAGTGATGACACTGGCTGGACAACTTGTGAAGGTGGAACATTCTCCTATGCGAATACATTAAATTAATTTTAAGAAAGTTCTATATAAATGATTTTAAGTTTAATAACGTCTAATTCATGTAATCAAAAATGTTCATATTGTTATTTACATAAAAATCCTGCTTATCAAAAACAGGATAAAATTCTTTTACAATCATTAGAAGATGGTAGTTTTTTTAACAATATTATAAATACTATTCATTCTTTACATTATGATGTAAAAGATTTTGATACTCTTGATTTTTGGGGCGGAGAACCTACTTTATATTTTAATAAAGAAGAATCTCTAATTGATCATATATTATATAATTTCCCAAATATAAATAAAATTTCATATTCAACAAATTTTTCTACTTTTAATCAGCAAATAGATTTTATTAAATTTTTTAATAATTATGTTCGACATTTAAATTTATCTATTCAAATTTCTTATGATGGGATATTTAATAAAATTACTCGTGGGATTGATCCAATAGAGATAAAAGAAAACCTTAAGCATTTTATTCTTGCTTTAAATAAAACGTGTTTAAATAATTTAACTATATCAATTAATTTAAAAGCAACATTACCTTGGGCCTTTTATCTTCAGCTTTGTACCGATACGGAAAAATATCAAGAATATTTAAAACACGTCCAAGATTTAAACACATTTTTTGAAACTTTTTCATTAAATAAAAACGTCTTTTTGCGCATTGAAAAATCTATGATTTATCCTACTACGACCTCTCCCACCCATTATACACAAGAAGATGGTAGACAGTTTGCGCTTGGAGCTTATAATTTATATTTACATGGTTTGCCCAATATCCCTTTGTGTTTGGTAGAAAAATCTTTTACTGACCCTTCCAATTATTGCGGCCATATGACAAGACAACTGTTATTTAAATATGATGGCACTTTAGCGCCTTGCCCCGCAGGGTTTATGGATGATAATGAGGCCAATCTTGAATGGTTAAAAGAAAATGACCCAGAAGAATATAAACAATTATTGAAAAGTAAGTATCTTAGCAAAGAACATGATTACATTATAAAATATGTGGCACAAGACCTCAGAACGTCAGAGTTGACTTTTATTATGAGTCAAATGTATGATTTGGCGCAAGCTGGCCTAATCTCTCCTGTATACAAGGATAATGAGGTTGTGAGGTTCCGACACGCGCGATATCTTATCAATCTTCATGCATGTTATTATTGGAATTTGCGCACCACTGGTTCTATGTTTACCTTTTGGAATGATAATATAAAATTATTTTGTAATGGATTGTTTGAATTTTATGATTGGATGAAAGATAATGGAACAATATCAAATTGAAAATAATAAGCTATTAACTTCTTTTATAGAAAGACATTATTACAATGATCCAAATAAAGGAATCGAGTTATTTATTCGCGCAAAGTGTCCATCTAATTGTGTTTATTGTTATTTCAAAAAACATGGGCACGAATTATATCCAGAAGATAAACAAACTGATGAACAGATATTAAATAATTTGGGTATTTTCTTGGATTATTATATTAAAAAACAATTCACAAAAGATATTTCATTGTTTTCTGGTGAATTTATTATCGATGGTTTATTTAGTAAAATGATGCAAATTTTTTATGATAAATTTGCTAATCAATATTATAAACCTCACGCAATAATAATTGCTGATGATGGTGATTTTATTTCATATTCTGAAAAAATCCAAGAGGTAGAAGATTGGATAGCGCGATTGGATTCAATAGGTATAAAATTACATTTTAGTTTATCAGTTGATGGAAAATATATGGATATTAATCGTTCTCGTGGCCAACGTGACGATACATATTATAAAACTCTTATTGATTTTTGTGACAAACATTTTTTTGCATTTCACCCAATGGTAAGTGCTTTTAATATTGATAAATGGATTGATAATTATAATTGGTGGTATAGTGTCCTTGATGATTTTCAATTTTCACGTCTTATGTTGCTTGAAGTGCGCGATGACAATTGGACAAATGACAAAATTCAAGAATACTTAAAATTTTTAAATTATATCATTGAAGATATTTTTAAAAACCGCTACCACGGCAATCATGAGCTAATGGCGCAAAGGATTACTAATCAATTATATTATACCACAGCTTCATATGATCCGCTTACCATTCCTTGTTTTTTAGATGAGGCGGGCTGCGATTATTTTGGTATGTGTTGTACCATTAAAACTAATTTATGTGTGCGCTTGGGCGACCTTGCGATCGTGCCCTGTCATCGCACCACATATCCACAATTTGTCAATGGACATTTTGAAGTAATTGATGGGAAAATCAAAGGTATAGTTTGTGAGAATTATGAAATTCTTTCGGCTATTGGATCATGGAATCGCAATAGCGCACCTCGATGTAATTTCTGTAAAATAAAACAATGGTGTAATGGAGGATGTCTTGGCTCTAATTTTGAGTCAACTCATGAATTGTTTATTCCTCCAAAAACAGTTTGTAACTTTATGCAGGCTAAATATAAATTTTTGATAATGAAATATGAAAGTATGGGCTTAATGCCTTATATTAAGAATCATTTATCAACATTTCAATATAAATATATTGAGGATTATATGGACACATTATCTAAAGAGGTTTTAATATATGGAAGACTTTTATCAGATAGAATCAATGATGCGCAACATCAAGGAAAATCTATTAAACAATTCAGCAACCTTAGTTAATTTTTGCGATTTGAGTAAAGCATATTGGTTAACCAAGAAATATTGCGATGATAGCTTTCTCCAAGAAAGTATTGAACGATTATTTTTTAATATTATTCAGTTACAATATGAATATGATCTTTCCCGCGATAAAGAAATTCGTAAGACTATATTAAATTTTTATTGATTTTTTATAAAATTTATTATATAATATAATATGAAGAAAGAAGTTGGAAAGAACTTTTTCTTCATAATTTTGCGGGGTTGGCAGAGTTTGGTTTAATGCATCGGACTTGAAACCCGACGAGCGTAAAAGCTCCGCTAGTTCGAATCTAGCACCCCGCGCCACAGGGAGGATATTTATATGAAAATTGAGAATATATTCAGGCATCTACATCTTATTAATAAACATAAATGGTTTGTTTTTAAAAGATGTTGTAAAGCTGGAATTTTATTGCAGGGGTTTACTCATGACTTGTCTAAATATTCTCCCGTTGAATTTTGGGAATCAGTAAAATATTACGATGGGACTAAAAGTCCAATAAGTAAGTGTAAGGAAGAAAAAGGTTGGAGTGCAGCTTGGCAACATCATAAAGGCCGCAATAAACACCATTATCAATATTGGATAGATACTCCAGGCCCTGATGGTACTTTTAATTTTATAAAGATACCGTATAAATATGCACTTGAACTTATTTGTGATTATCTTGGTGCGGCGCAAGCTTATTTAGGGGATAAATTTTCTTATGAAGCTGAATATGAATGGTGGATTAATGAAAATAAGAGACATCCTCTTGCTATGCATCCAGATACTTATAGTTTTATTAATACTATGCTGTTCACTATGAAAATGTCAAACAGCGATGATTGTTTACAAAGAGACAAAAGCCTTCAAATTTATAACAGTATCAAAGAAAGTTAAAAAAAATGAAAGAAAAAAATTGTCCAAATTGTGGTTCTCCTTACAATTCTTTACTTAATGCTTGTCCATATTGTGGAACTGTATATTTTGATTTAACAAGTATTGATTTAACAAATAAATAGCCTGTATTTTTAAAATTAAAGACTTTGCTTAATAACAAACCTATAGAGGTTACTTTATTTATGAAGCCCGAATTAAAATCTATTAAAGTTAATATTAATACAACATATGTTCATAGTGGCCCTCATAATTCAAAAAAAGGCCAGTTTTCAAATTAACCAAACAGTTGTTCCTGTTCTTGATTTTATTGGTTTGCCATTTGGTAATGAAAATAAAGAATTGATGCAAATAGTAGTAGTTGAATAAACATTGGCCCAAATCCTTTAAATTTATTATAGTATTTTTAAAGATTAATAGAATTATAGGGTTAAGGAGGATCAATAAAATGGCAGTATCTCTTTATTAGCAAAATAATAAAATTTCATATGGTGTTTGTCAATTTGTTTGCGATACAGAAGAAGATTTAAGAAAGATTTGTGCGCCTAAACCTAGCAGTACCGCATATGTAATTGAAAAAAAAGAAGTTTATATAATGGGCAATAAAAATGTTTGGTATAGTATGACTGGTAGCGGTTCTTGTGATTGTAATTGTGTCAGCGAACTTACTATATGGGATGATATTAAAGCTTAATTATTACAAAAGTTTGACATTTTTGTAATAATTTGGTAATATATTTATATAAAATAAAATTTTATTTTTGAAAGGATTTTTAAAATTAACATGAAGAAAATCTTTAGCGCAATTCTTTGCGTAATTATGATTCTTGGTTGTACCTCTGTTGCGTTTGCTACTGGTTGGGGCAAGCTGGAGGATAATGATACTTCTTGTGAAACTTATAATATAAATCTTTATAAGCTTGAGCGAGTTGTTGGTGTAATGGGCGAGGCTTTTAAGGTTGTGCCTGATGCCACTGCCAAGATTGGTGATATAGTTTATTTCACTGGTTATGCTATGGGCGAAAATGCCGTTAATGCTATGATTAATGCCTTTACTGCTGAGGATTATGTACTTACAGACCTTGCCAATATAAAGGCTGATGGCGCTGTTACTACTGATGATCTTGGTGGTGTTATGCTTCCCGTATTTTCAGCTCGTGTAACTGGTAATAATCCTACTGTATCTGTTACCATTAAGTCTGGTAATGATGTAATGCAGTGTTTCTATAAGGGTAAGAATGTTGTGGCATCCGAGGATGCTAAGGAAGTTGCTCTTGGTGACTATACTTTTGTGCGTGATGAGCTAAATGTTGTAACTGAAGTGTCTTATAATGGCACACTGATTACTTCTACTATGAGTAAGGAAGAGTGGGACAAGGCTACTGCTGGTCTTGTTGAGCTTGGTATTACTATGGATGCAGTAAAGGCTCGTCAGATTTACATGAGCAATGAGCATCTTGTAAGAAATTTTTGCGATTATAAGACTGTAACTAAAGTTATTACTTGGAATGGTACAGTAATTCCTGCGCCCGTACCTTCACCTGATCTGCCTCAAACTGGTGATATGTCTGTCCTGAGCATTGCGCTTGTGGCCATATTCGCCGCAATTATGATAGTCAGCGTTCGTAAGATTAGCGTTCACTAATTTTATAAATTAAATAAAAGCGATAAGATTTTTATCTTATCGCTTTTTTTGTGTTTATAAAGAAAAAATGGTATAATATTAATATATAAAGGCCTAATTGCTTGAATTGGCTTTAAATAAAAGACTTATAGAATAGGAAGAAGTATTTCTACCATGAGCAAAGTATTAAGTATAGATTTAGATTGGATACTAGGAGATTGTATATCATTATATAATGATTTAGTAAGAGGAAATGTCCCAATGCTACAATTATGGGAAGAAATAGAAAGAGAACGGCATTGTGATAAATTTTTATCTTATAATAAAATTTATCTTGAACAATTAAAAAAACTTGTTATTAAATTAAAACCTAAACAAGTTTATTGGGGAAATGATCATAGCTCTATTATTTTAGCTATTAAAGATGCACTGGATAAAAAAATAATATCAGCACCTTTTGTTTTATATAATATAGATCATCACCATGATATTAATTATTCGCCGCAACAAGAAGAAGTAGTTGATAAATATGATATGGCTAATTGTGGATCTTGGGTTGCTTATTTAAATAAATATGAATTGATTGATGAATATTTTTGGATTAAAAATAAATATTCGACAGATTATCATGGCCAAAAACAGTTTTCACCAAAACGACAAGAAATTGAATTAAAAAATCAAGACACTTTAAATTTTTTACTTAATGAAAATTTTGATATTATTTATATTACCTCTTCTGACTGTTATATTCCCCCTAAGTTCTATGGTATATTAGAAGATTTTAAAAAAATGGTTTTATATTATTATCCAAATCTAATTGATTATAAAAATCAGACCTCTCATGGTACAATGATTTATACTTCAAATTATTTTAGTAATTATAAAGGAGTAAAATGAACATAATGAATACTCTTAATATTATTTTAAAAGATTATGAAAGTGGCGAAATTTTAAAGGTTTTTGACCTTGAAGGAGACAATTATTTTTTACGCGCTGATGTTTATACAACAGGTGTTGAAGGAGTAAATTTAAGTCATGTTATTTCAAAGGATGCTGATTTAAGCCAAGAGCAAGGGTTGATTCTAAAAATATATGAATATTATATGCATCAAATTAAGCAGGGCAAGCCAGATATGACAATAGAAATTCAACTCAATAATACTCTTACGCTTTATTCTTCAACCTATGTTAGAAAGATGATTTACTTTGTAACTACCCCCGGCAATCCTGCTGACGCCGCTACAGCTTTACGTGTTGAGAATATTGATATTGATGGAGGAAGGATTAATTAACTATGGCTGAACGCTATACTTTAGCCCAAGCTTCTGATATAAATAGTGTTTTTTCTAGGCTTGAACAGCTAAGACGAGCTCATTACGAAGGTGCGGGTTAGACAGCAGAAGGAAAAAATGCTTTAGCTTCTACCTTTTAGACTGCTCCCGTGGTTCAAACATCCACTATTGAAGAGCCATATACTTTAATGAAATCTTACTTAAATGCTTTACGAAAAAGCGTATTTTTAACCACTGTAACAGAAGAGCAAATTAACGAAGTTACAGTTCCAGAAGCTGGAGCATTGATTGAATTTGCAAATTTAAATGTTGCTGAAAATTTAGTAACAACTCTGGAAAGTAAACCTTCAAGCTATACAACAAATTTTAGTGGTCATCATACAACAAATTTCAGTGGCCACAATGCCTCAAATTTTGGGACAGATTTTTCTTGTTTTATGCATAATGGTTCAGAGTTTTCTCCTGAACCAACTTTTTCATCATCTTTTAGAGTATGCACAAAGTGTTTTAAACCTTTCCAAGATTGTTTTAGTAGTCATAGAACCTCAGCATTCGGTAATTCGTCTTCATTTGATATATCAGATGGAGTAGTTCATTCTAGAGTATCATTTGGTGTAGGATATTAATAAAATGGAACAAAAAAAAGTTTTAGGTATTATAAGTGCAGCAAAATGTAATTTAAATTGTAGTTATTGTTATTTACATAAAAATCAATCTTATATTGAAGAAGATAAAAAAATTATTGCGGCAATGCAAGATGGTTCATTTTTAACAAATATTAAGCGTAGTCTTTATGCTTTAAATGAATCTTATAATAATTTTTATCGATTAGAATTTTGGGGAGCAGAGACTTCATTACATTTTATTGATGGGTCAGATTTTTTTAAAGATTTAATATTAACTTTTCCAAGCTTAGAAGAAATAGCTTATTCTACTAATTTTCGGACAGGTAATGAGCAACATTTGCATTTAATCGATTTGATAGAGCAATATGCAGAACATCGCATTCTGCTTGAAATGCAAATTTCTGTAGATGGGCCAACAGCAATATCACAAAAAACCCGTCATTATAATTATGAGGATTTAGAGAAAGATGTAATTGATTTTATTAATATTCTTAATAAAAAGAAATTAAAGAAAACAAAAGTCGTAATTTCTTATAAATCAACTCTCCCCTGGAATCTCTACCATGAAATATGTTCTTCCACTTCTGGATTAATTGATTATTTAGATTTTTGGTCAAATACTGAAAGTATGATATGGGATAATGTAATTAATAAAAATGTTGCGTTTAGTACTGGTTCTTGTTTTGGGCCAGCTCTTGAGTATCCTTATAATTATACAATTCAAGATGGTTTAGATTTTTCAGCTTTTGCACAAAAAATTGATCGATTAAAATTAGACGAAAGATATAATCGACCGTCTAATATGCCTCTTTTGACAAGCGGCTTTGTAAAAGAACGTGAACTTCAAATTTATGAATTTTCTGGTTTCCAGTGCGGTCAAATGAATTCTAATCTTTTATTTAGATATGATGGAACTCTTTCTCCTTGTTCAAATGGTTTTTTAGATCGATCAATAGATAATTTAAATTGGCTTAAAGAAAACGATCCGTCAGAATACACTCGTGTTTTAAATACTCGTAAATTAGGTACTATAACTGATGAGAATAATCAAGCTGATTTAGATGATTTAATAAATAAAGTGCGGCATCGTAGAGAGTTTTGGAAATACCATGCTGATACTGTTGTAAGTATTACAAATTCTGAAATGTATGAATTAGCTATGGCACGACAAATTTCGCCTATTTATGCAAAAGACTCAGCTTTACGTTTTAAGCATAGTCTTTTTATTGTAAAAAAGAATGCTTGTTATTTTAGCAATTTGCGGGAAACTGGTAGTCCTTATACACCTCCAGAAAGCTTAATAAAATTATATTGTAATGGATTGGGAGAATATCATGAATTCAGAAGATAAAATATTAACTTATTTAAATTCAAACCAACAAGAAAGAGACGTTTTGTTAAATAGCTTTCTTGAAAGATATTTTTATCAAAATTTTCGTGATGGGGAAAAACCAGCTGCCTATCGCGCAGTTGAACTTTTTATTAAGGGAAATTGTCCAAATAATTGTGCTTATTGTTATTTAAAGCGTCATGGAAAAGAATTATACCCAATCAATGAACAGTCTAATGAGCAAATATTAAAAAATATTAAAATCTTTTTGGATTTTTATAAAAAGCAACATTTTAGAACAGAATTTTCTTTATTTTCATCAGATTTATTTAAAGATGGTTTTATTTATGATGTATTAGATGTTTTTTATGAAGAGTTTAAAGACAAATATAATCCTTACCGCCCTATCAGTATTATGATTCCAGACCATGGAAATTTTCTTTATTCCCAAGAAGAAACTGATAAGTTACAGGCTTATATCGATAAATTCTTTGATATTAACTTACGACTTATAATAAGTTTATCAATAGATGGAAAATTTATGGATCAAAATCGTGGTGATGCTTCGCGTACTGATGAATTTTACCAGCGAGCAATAGAGTTTGCTTCTAAAAATTTTTATGCATTTCATCCAATGGTAAGCGCCATTAATATTGATAAATGGATTGATAATTATGATTGGTGGCATAGTAATGAAGTTCCCGCTCATCTTGCTGATCGTTTAATGATGTTAGAAGTACGTGATGATAATTGGACTCCAAAAGCACTTAATGATTATCTTAAATTTTTAAATCATGTTATTGATGAAGAATTTGCGCGTGAAAATTATGATAAAGCTTTATTTGCAAAACGTGTTGTAGGTAGTGACAAATATCCCGGAAAAGGATATGATAACGTTCTTCTTATACATACTCTTAATCCAGTAACAGAGTGCGATTTTGCAAGTACAGGATGTTCTGTTGCAAAGAATTTATGCGTAAGAGCTGGCGACTTAGCCATTGTACCTTGTCATAGAACTTCTTATGAACAATATGTGATAGGTAATTATGTAGTAGAAAATAATGAAATTGTTAATGTAAAATGCAAAAATTGGGAAATTGCTTCAGCGATTTATTCTTGGAATCGCAACAGTTTTCCTCAATGTCCCGATTGCGCAATTCGATATTGGTGCGTCGGTCCTTGCTTCGGATCAAACTTTGAATCTACTGGAGACTTGTTCTGGACACCAATTTCAGTTTGTAATTTATTTAAAGCAAAAACCAATTTTCAATTTATGAAATATGAAGCAATGGGCTTAATGCCGTACATTGAAAAAGAGTTGAATGATGCAAATGCTTGGGAAAAAATTAAAAAACATATGGAAAAAATGAAAGGACAATTTGATAATTGTGGAGAATTGCTCATAGATAAAATCTCAGATACAATTAGACATCAAAAGAATGCAGGAGACGTTAAGTTATTCTCCTAATTTTGAAGAAAATATTGCAATGATTTATGCGTTAAAAAAATATTGTTCTTCTGATAGTGAAATAGAGAAATTAATTGATTGTTATATAAATATAGTATATAATAATTATATAGAAAAAAAGAAACTTGAAGCAACTCATTGCCCCTCCTTTTATTATATATCAGATTCTCAATATAATGAAGGAATAATGAATAAACTATTAAAAATGTAAGGATTAATAATTATGATTAAAACACCTATTTGGAATATTGGTGGCGGAATAAGACATGGCCAGAATTTAATAAATTATTTTATTGATCAAAAACAATTTTATGATACAACTCATAAGCTTTTTAACTATGTTTATGATTCTATTTTTGGATTAAAATGGAACGGTGGACGTGTTTGTATGCCTGAGCATACAAAAACCTTAAAAGACCTTTTTGCAGAAATTAGTACATACAATGATTTAGGAGTTGGATTTAATTGGAGTTTTACAAATCTTCTTTTAGTTCCAGAAGATTTGCAAGATGAGTATTGTAATTTAGTGCTTGAAGCTACTAATAATTCTTTAAATGGCGTAATTTTAACAAGTGATATTTTGCGTGATCATGTGCGAAAAAATTATCCTAATATGCGTATTATTTATTCTGTATGCAATGGTTTAAAAACTATTGAACAATATAAAAAAGCATTGGATAAAAATGATATTGTTGTATTACATCCAGATTTTAATCATAATTATCCTTTTCTTGCTGAGCTTGCAAACATAGATGGTGTTAATAGGATAGAAATAATGGTTAATGATGTTTGCTCTTTTGGATGCCCTTTTAGAGAACAACACTATAAAAATCTTAGCATTTATAATAAAGTCCAAGCTGCATGCCCCATTATTCACGATAAAACTGAGCTTGATTATGGTTCAGGTTTAGGATGTTTAGCAGTTCGTAATGGCTACAATAAAGATCATAGGAATAAACTTTCTTTTGCTGATTTAGATTATATGCTTGATTTAGGATTTCAACATTTTAAGCTTATTGGCCGAGAACATGAGTGGCAATATTACTATGATGTTGATTTACGTCCCAATCTTGAACAGTACTGGGCAAGAAAGCTTGTCCAAGAATGTGGGCAAAATTTACATATATGATGATTTTAAATTTTCATAATAAAGATTTTTCTTAGTCAAAAGAGGTCTTTGTTAAAGTTGAAGGATATACTTATATTCTCAATAGTGATTTGGAGTCTGACTTTGATTTAATTAATGATGATACTTCTAAATTGCTTTTTACAGAACTATTCCAAGAGATAAAAGCAATAGATTTAATGACTTATCCTTATCTTTCAATAAAATTATTTGAAAATAATGATTATATAGATTTGGGCAAAGTCCGTGAAAGCACTTGTCGTGTTATAGGATATATGGGTAGTACAAAAAATTATCATGAACAAGAACGACTTAGTATTAAATTTGAATTTAAAAATCGTTTTATTATTAATAACAATGGTTTAATTTATTGCAATACTCAAGAATGTCCTTTTTATGATAATGAATACTGTTTACGATATAAAACTGTATTAAAATTAAAAAATAATGAATCTATTGTATGTAAGCAGTGCTTTATAAATATACAGCCTTCAGTTTTTAATTAGTTGCAAAATGCGGCTTATCAAAATATGACAAATAAAGGGGAATGAAAAATTCCCCTTTATTTTTTTATATTTTTATAGTATAATATATATATAAAAAAGAGGTGTAAATATACTTTAAAAGAAAAGGAAAAAAATATTTATGTTTGAAAATTATCTTTGCATCAATGGTAAGAAAACAGAATTGACTGACAAGCAGATGCGACAACTTGGCATAATGCCTGTTGAAAGTGAAATAGCAAAGATGTCCCGCATTTCTAAAGCAGGAGAAGCGGCAAATTACTATAATGTACACGACACTATTGTGGTGGATGGCATTACATTTGAGATTGTGGGCATAGGTCACGATAAAGATAGTTTAACTGGATGTTATAACACTATCACGCTAAGGCAGGTAGATCATGTAAAAAAGAGTCGCATAAATCCTGATCCTTGTCCTAAGGGATTTGAAGCTTCTGAACTGGATCAATCTCTTATGAAATCACCTCATAATTGGGTTCCTGAATCAATATTGCCTTATGTGCGTAATGTGGTGAAAAAATGTGTAACGTTTGATCGTAAGATTAAAGTTATATATCGTAAACTATGGTTGTTTTCTGAAAGTGAAATATTTGGTAGTGCCATTTATTCACTTGCTGAAGATGGTGAGCGGTATGCAGCATTTGCAACGGGTGAGAATAGGGTCGTATATGATGAGTATGGTTCCGCTTGTGTGATTTGGCTACGTTCTGCATATGCCGACCGCTCTGGTTACTTTTGTGTAAGTAGCACATTTGGGAGCACGAGTTGTGGCTATATCGATAATTCGTATGGCGTAGCGCTGGGCTTCTGCGTTTGAAGATGTAGTATTATAAGCTATAAAGTATTCTTAAAGGGAGGAACTATAAATGGATATATGTCCAATTTGTAATTGTAGAATTGATATGTGTCAATGCCAATATAAAAATAGTGATCATCCAAACAGAGGTAAACGTAGAGAAGTGGCCTTAGATTATCCATATATGCTCTCTCAAGAGGAAAGAGAGAATATAATAAAAGAGTTGTTCGATGAATATACGCTTGAATATAACATTACAAAGTTAACAAATAAAAAAAGATATGACCCAAAGTGAAGCAATAAAAGCTGCTTGCAAAGCAATGGAATCATTGACAGCAGCGCTTTGGTCGAGGAAGCATAGTGAAGACAGGAAGAAATAATTATAGGCGAAGTAAAAAATTACCCACCTTATTTGGATTACCCAAAGCCGTATAAGGTGAAAACTAACGCCGACCGCATACGGACGATGAGCGACGAGCAACTGGCAGCTGTTTTAATTGGCTTTTCATGTCTCACAGAAAATGGTGACAAAGTTTGCTATAAGACAATTGCTAAATGGCTTCAACAGCCAGCAGAGGAGGAAATTGATAATGAGTAAAGAATATGTAAGACTTGAAGAAGTGATAAAAATTCTCGAAAGTTATGACCTGTTGAGTGGTGCAATAGCTGAGATAAAGATGTTGCCTACTGTTGATGTTAATGAAATGTTGTATTATGCCCAGGCAACCGGAAGGGGAGATAAAACTAATAAATATTATGATGTACAAAGTGCTCATTGGATTAAAGAAAATGACCTTTGTTATGATCCCGATGCTTCCTGTTTCTATTCTGAGTATAGTTGTTCTTATTGTGGCACATGGGTTGATGACCGCCATGGACTGCCAGAATATTGTCCTGAATGTGGGAAGAAGATGAAGTTGCTCCCGTAGAGGAATAATCCATGAGTAAAGTAATAACAAAATATTTTCAAAAATGTGATATGTGTGAGCAGGAATTTCAGCTTGAAAGTGTGAAAGCGGAATTGGGTAAGGCTATATTACCTGGCCGGTTTATTCCATGCGATGGTAGTGGGCCAAAGCCAACATTAATCCCTGTACATTTATGCCCCGCTTGCTTAAAAGAAATGTCAGAATATTTACAGGAGAAGTATATATTGAATGATGGCGATTATATAGGGATCCAAGTTGGTAAAATGCCATCAAAGGAAGAGACTGAACATGAATTAGGAGGAATATATGAAGATAAACATATCAAATAATGCCAAACCCATGTTCCATTCACTAAGCATGGGCGAAATTTTTCTGATTAATGAAACCGATGTATGTATGAGAATAAATTATAGCAGTAACATGCCGAATGCCTGGAATTTTCGAACCAAAACCATACAAGAGATAAATGATAATACCAAAGTCACCATTCCTAAAGAAGTCAGCATGGAAGTAATAATATAAGCTTATATTTTACTTTTTTTATTTTTTATGATATTATATATATATATATAATAAAAAAGGAAAAAAGAATAATGGCATTAATTAAAGAAAAAGAAATGGTATATACAAAAAATCGCTATGATGAACCAATAGTTTTAGCTCATGAAAATTATCATGGACGAGATTTTTATATTACTAGTTTTGGCACACATCCATGCGCATATATTGATGTATCCAATTTATTGAACATAACACAGAAAGAACAAAATTATATATTAAATGTAATAGAATGTCATGGTGGGATAACATATTCTGATAGCAAACTTCCTTCAGTAACAGATAAAAAGGGTTGGTTCATTGGTTGGGATTATGCACATTGTACAGATTATACAGGAGGATTGTCATTTAACAATTTTGGTACTGCTAAAAAATGGACAACTCTTGAAATTATAATTGAATGTAAAACAGTAATAGATCAGCTTGCAGAAATTATAAAGACACTTCCTTCTTATAATAAGTTATGTGGTAAATGGGTTAATCCGCACTGGAAAAATAATAATTTTTGCTATAATTGTTCGATGTGCAATGCAGAGACAATGCATAGCGAATATAAGTGGGCCGAAAAAGGAGTATATCCTTTTTGTCCTAATTGTGGCATAAAAATGAATGGATAATACTTATTTGATTTTTTTTAAAAAATATTATATAATATATATACAAAATTAAAGGAAGAAAAAAGAAAAATTTCTCCTTTAATGGGGATGTAGCTCAGAAGTGGAGAGCGCTGGACCAAAAGTCTTGAGGTCGTTGGTTCAAATCCAACCATCCCCACCACCTAACATTGGGGTGTAGCCAAGAGGCTAAGGCACCAGATTTTGATTCTGGCATACGCAAGTTCGAACCTTGCCACCCTAGGTTCTCTATAACATACAACCGCCACGAGGTAGAGAATGGGTAACGCTAATAGTATGTTACTAAAATAGGAGGTATTTAATTATGCCATACATTTATAAGATTGAAAATAAACTTAATGGGAAAGTTTATCTGAGGCTGCTCATTACTTAAATGAAGAAAGACACCAAAATAGCGATATTCGTGGTATAATGTCTCACATTACTCAAGTTTGTAAAGGTAAGAGAAAAACTGCTTATAATCATAAATGGCAGTGGATATAATTTTTCAAGACGCTTACAGCCAATATTTATATTCTTAATTTTTTATATTGAATTTAATGCGTCTTGTATTTTTGCCATTGTAACTCAGTTGGCCAGAGTTCCGCTCTTGTAAAGCGGGAGCCGTCAGTTCGAATCTGACCAATGGCTCGACCGCATAAGCAAGCCTTCTCGTGGCGCGGTTGTTTTTACTAATTGCTTTTATCCAAAAGAAAAGAAAAAAATAATGAAAGGATTTGCGGAAATTGTATCCCGCAAAAGAAAAAATGAAGAACTATCCTCTCTCTAAGTATCGTTTCTATCATGCAACACGCGATGGTCAGAAGCAGGTAATTGCTGTTTCTACTTATGCGGGAAAGACAGTGCGCGGTCGTGCAACTTGCGCTCCTGAGGATTATTATGATGAACAGGCTGGTCGTGAAATTGCAGCGGCTCGTTGTAATCAGGAAATTGCGCGACGCCGTTATCTGAGAGCTTGTGCTCGCTATGATGAAGCTCAGCGCAAATATGAAGAAGCAATGGCTTTTCTCAAGCGCATGGGCGAATATCTTGACGATTCTCAAGCAGCATTTGTTAATGCTAAGAATTTGATGGACAATCTTCTTAATAAGTATTAAAAATTGATTTTTTTAAAATTTTATTATATAATATATATATAAAATAAAGAGAGAAATAAATGCGCGATGCAATCGCGCAAAGGCGATTACAGCAAACAATTAGCATTTAATATGGGATTAAAGAAGCAGAATAATCGTCTTGCAATTTTTCAGATGTGTGATCATGCATCTGATATGCTCGGATGATGGAATTGGCAGACATAGCGGACTTAAAATCCGCTGGAGTAGTCCGTGCGGGTTCAAGTCCCGCTTCGAGCAGGCCTCAAGGCAAAAACCTTCACGTGGTGAGGCTGTTTAAACTAATTTTGCCAATCGAAAAGAAAAAATTATTTTTTCTTTAAGGCGGAGCATGGCGCAGTTTGGTAGCGTATCTGGTTTGGGACCAGAGGGTCGCAAGTTCGAATCTTGCTGCTCCGACCAATTAAAGATAAGGAGGTTAAAAGTAATGGCACGTTCATACAAGAAACATCCTTATTGTGGTGATCGAAAAGATCGCTTCTATAAAAATTATGCAAATCGACGTCTTAGGCGACTTCCAATAGAAGAAGAAATATCAAGTGGTAAGAACTACAAAAGATATACTTTTAGTTGGAAAATCTGCGACTATTGGAGTTATCACCCTGGCCCTTTTCTTTATTTGCGTTGGCACATTGAAGAAGAGGATGAAGAAGTTGCTTTTTGGCGTTGGTATAAAAATTATAAAATGAAATAATTTTTGACTTTTTAAAAATTCTTTGTTATAATATATATAAAGAAAAGGTAAAAAGCTTTTCTTTAAAAGAAATCCCCGAAGATTGTTTTGCAAGACATTCAACTTTATAAAGAAACTTTTGCTTTAACATGTTGAGGATGAGGTCGGCCCTCATTTCCAACTCTAAATTAAATATGTATTAAGAGCCAAACAGCAATATAATAGAAGAAATATTTATAAACATAATAGATAATTATTAATTAGGCTCTTGAAATTATAAAATTAATAATTATTGAATTTTAAAAGTGTAAACTGCAATTTTTTTAGATTTAATTAAGCATTCTACAAAATCATTGCGCTTTGTTTTTCCTTGGTTTAATAAAAATTAATCCAAGGAATTTTTTTATAGGAGTAAAAATATGCCAATTAATAAAGGCTATTTATAGGCAAAAACAGATAAAGCATCAGATGAAGTTTATACTCCAGCTTATGCTATTGAACCTTTAATAAAATATATTAAGTAGTTTGAAAATACATTAAATAAAAAAATTACTATTTGGTGTCCATTTGATTTAAAAAATTCTTAGTATGTAAAACTTTTTAAAAGAAATGGTTTTAATACATTGCATTCTCATATTGATGAAGGAAAAAATTTCTTTTTTTATGAGCCTTCTGAGGATTATGATATAATTATATCAAATCCGCCCTTTTCACAAAAAGACAATGTTTTAAAAAGGTTATATGAATTAGATAAGCCTTATGCAATGTTATTGCCAATTCCTGCACTTCAAGGTCAAGCTAGATTCCCTTATATAAAAGATAATCTTCAATACTTAGGATTTGATAAGCGCGTTAATTATTACACTAATCAAGATTTGACTCAAGTACAAAAAGGAGTTTCTTTCGGTTCTTGCTATCTTTGTAAAAACTTTTTGCCTAAAGACTTAATTATTGAAGAATTGCCAATTTGATTTTTATTTAAAAATATACTATAATATATATATAAAATAATTCTTCTGTCCAGAAGAATTCAAAGAGAAAAAGGAGATAAGTATTATGAGTAATAGCTTTATACATGGTTTGCGCGAAATGAATAATGTTACTTATACTGAAAACGGTGCGGTAAGTCGGAAGAGCACTTTGGATGCAGTTTATGATCTGTTTGCATTGGGTGCAGCATTTCGTCAGCGCAGTGAAGAAGATATTATACTTCTGTTTAAAAGGGCTTATAGGGAAGATGCGGAATTGGCTATGAAGTGTCTGTTCTATATTCGTGATGTACGCGAAGGTCAGGGTGAGAGACGTTTTTTCCGTGTATGTATGAATTGGCTTGCCAAATCTGACAACCGTGAAGCTGCTAAGCGCAATCTTCAGTATGTAGCTGAATTTGGTCGATATGATGATTTGTATTGTTTTATTGACACTCCTCTTCAAAATGATGCTCTTGAAATAATGCGTCAGCAAATAGCTCTGGATATGTCTTGCAAGACTCCTTCTTTGCTTGCAAAATGGTTGAAGTCTATTAATACCTCCAGTACTGAGTCTCGTAGGCTTGCTAATATTACTCGTGAATACTTTGGAATGACTCATAAGCAGTATCGTCGCACTCTGTCTATACTGCGTGAACGTATCAATGTGCTTGAAAGGCTTATGTCTGCTGGTGAATGGGATAAAATTGAATTTGATAAGATACCTTCGCGCGCCGGCCTGATATATCGTAATGCTTTTGCGCGTCGAGATATATTGCGTGAACGCTATGAAAAATTTATAATGGATAAAAATACTAAGGTTAATGCCAAAGTGCTTTATCCTTATGAATGTGTTGAAAGTGCTCTTGAGTGTAGGGGACGTGATAGACTTGAACGCGCCGCAATTAATAAATATTGGGATAATCTTAAAGATTATTTTAATGGCGCAGCTTTTAATGGCATGGCACTTGTTGATGTTTCTGGTTCAATGACCATAAGATACAATTCCATAGCCCCTATAAATATTGCTATTGCTCTTGGACTTTATTGTGCTGAAAAGTGTTCCGGGCCTTATAAGGGACATTTTATTACCTTTGAATCTAATCCTCATTTCATTGAAATAGAAGGTGAAGATTTTATTGAAAAAGTGAACAATATGCACCGCGCTCCTTGGGGTGGCAGTACTAATATTGAAAAAGCTTTTGACTTGATGCTTCAAGTAGCGATAAGGAATAATCTTTCTCAGGAAGATATACCTAAAAATCTCATTATTATTTCAGATATGGAATTTGATGCTGCTACTCGAGGTAATGACATTTATCCTCTGTGTGAATCAATCAAAAATAGCTGGGCGGCGGTTGGATACAAAATGCCGCATTTGGTATTTTGGAATTGTAACGCTCGACATGATTTGATTCCTATGCAGGATGATGGTGAAGTTACTTTTGTTTCTGGTGCAAGTCCTGTTGTCTTTGAAATGATTATGTCGGGCAAAACTGGCAAAGAAATGATGAAAGAGAAGCTTGAAAGTGAGCGTTACTCTTGCATTCATTGACAAAAATAAAAATTTTTGTTATAATATATATGTTAAATAAATGGGAATGAAAAATTCCCATTTTGATGCGGGCTGGTGAAATGGTAGCCACGGCGCTCTCTAAAAGCGTTTTTTTCTGAGTTCAAGTCTCAGGCCCGCCGCGGTATCATGTAGGAGCCTTTTCGTGGCGATACTATTTAAACTAATCCTACTAAACTCTCAGTATTTTACTGAGAGTTTTTTTTATTAAAAATTTATGATATAATATATATACAAAATGAAAAAGGAGTTATTTAAAAAGTATGGCTGTTAATTCTGCTCTTGCAAAAGAAACTATAATTAAGGTTCTTACTAACTATCCTGTTTGCACGACTAAAGAAATTGCAAAGTTTGCTTGGCAAGAATATGGCGTTGATATGACTCCTGCTTCAGTTGGTAGTCAATTGCGTTCAATGCGTAGCACTGCAAAAATTGGTAGTTCTAAAAATGAATATGGTGCTATGGTTTATTGGCTTAATTAAGGAGGAAAATATGTCCAAAAGAAAACATAATATAATAACTGTTTGTCCTCTATGTCATAAATCTTTTATTTATAATAAATCTGAGATTGAAATAATTGATGGATTTCATCTTATAAAGTGTCCTCATTGCGGTGAACATTTGGAGGTGTAAAATATGACTGAAAAGCATTTAAATATAATGACTGGTCTTATGGGTCATTATAAAGACGCACTTGAACATTTTTCAGAAAATCAAATTGTTGGCCTATTTTTGCAAGGAAGTCAAAATTATCATATTGATGATGAAACCTCAGATATAGACACTAAACTTTTGGTAGTTCCTTCTTTGAAAGATTTGGCTTATAATAAAAATCCTATAAGTCATACTTTTGTACGCGAGAATAATGAGCATATTGATTTTAAAGATATACGTCTTTATATGGATATGTTTCGCAAACAGAATATAAATTTTGTAGAAATACTTTTTACTGATTATTATGTAGTAAATCCTACATATAAACGCCTTTGGCAAAAACTTGTTGACAATCGGGAATTGATAGGGCGATATAATCCTTATCAAGCAATAATGTGTATAGCTGGTAATGCCTTAGAAAAATATAAACGACTCTCTTGGTGCTATCCCAGTAGAGAGGAAATAGTTTTGAAATATGGGTATGATCCAAAACAACTTACTCACTTACTGCGGTTTGAGGATTTTCTTGAAAGATATATTGCAGAAGAGCCCTATGAAGATTGCATAATTCCCAAAAACCTTGAAAAATTGTGCGAAGCTAAAAAGGGCATTTATTCTCTTGATGAAGCTACTAAAATGGCTGATGCGGCATTTATACATATAACTAAAATGCGCGATGACTTTTGTTTGACACATGATAATAAGCGTAATCTTTTAGTTGAAGATTTGTTTCAGTCAGTGCAATATGATATGATAAAGATAGCAGTAAAGAAGGAGTTAGATCAATGATAAAGAAGTATATGATTACGGGCGACACTCATTCTAATTTTTCTCGCTTTCGTTCTCTCTTTAATAATGATTGGGGCATACAAGCTGATTATCCGCCTGATGAGACTGGCATTATTGTTCTTGGAGATACCGCGCTTAATTATTTGCTTAATGAAAATGACAAGCACTTGAAAAGAATACTTCAAAATAGTGGATATACTTGGTATATGGTGCGGGGTAATCATGAAGAGCGTCCTGAGAATATAGCGAATATAACTCAGGTATACGATGAAAACGTACGCGGAGAAGTTTGGGTTGAGGAAGAGTTCTTCAACATTAAATATTTTAAAGATGGTGGCATTTATTACTTAAACCAATGGCGCACTCTTGTAATTGGTGGAGCATATTCTGTCGATAAATATTATCGACTTGCGCGTATAGGGATTAATGCTCAATCGGTTACTCCTGAGAATCGTAACTTCATTCAAACCTTTGCTCATTGGTTTTATGATGAGCAGCTCAGTACTCAAGAACAACATGAAATTTTTAATGCAGTACAAGGTGAAGATTTTGATATTGTATTGTCTCATACTTGTCCTGTGCAATGGGAGCCTACTGATTTGTTCTTACCGAATATTGATCAATCTACAGTAGATAAAACCACAGAAATTTTTCTAAGTGAGATTGAGGCAAACATTGATTATCGTATGTGGTTTTGTGGACATTACCATGCTGAGCGCAGGCTAAATTCTAATGCACAAATGATATATGAGGATATATATGATTTGGCTGATTTTATGGAATAAATAAATTGACTTTGTTACCTCTTTATGTTATAATATAATTATAAATATTAAACGTAAAGAGGTATTTTTTTTGAACGTTTTTGATATAATAGAAAAAGAAGAGCAACGTCAAAAGAATACTATTGAGCTTATTGCTAGCGAAAATTTTGTTAGTGAAAATGTAAAGAAAGCTCTTGGTTCTTGTTTGACAAATAAATATTGTGAAGGCTATCCCGCTGAGCGCCATGATGGCTGCGGTCTTAATGGACGTTATTATGGCGGTTGTGACAATTATGATGAAATAGAGGAGTATTGCTGTGATATTTATCGCAAAGTGTTTAATACTAATTACCATGTAAATGTTCAACCCCATTCTGGTTCTCATGCTAATATGTGCGCTTATTATGCGTTCTTGTAGCCTGGAGATACACTTCTCTCCATGTCGCTTGACGCTGGAGGCCATCTCAGTCATGGCTCAGCTGTGTCATTTGTAAGCCGGTTTTATAATGTAAAACAATATGGTTTAGACAAAAATGGTTATATAAATTATAATGAAATTGAACAAATGCTTCTTGCCTATATGCCCAAATTGATTTTAGTGGGCGCAAGTGCTTATTCGCGTGAAATAGATTTTAAGCATATTGCTGACATTATTGCTAAAGTTTCTGACCATCTTATGGCTCGTGATAATATTCATTACAAACCTATTTATATGGTTGATATGGCTCATATTGCGGGACTTATTGCAGCAGGTGATCATCAATCACCCTTTGGTTTGGCAGATGTAATTACAACGACTAGCCAAAAAACTCTTAGAGGCCCAAGGGGCGGAATCATTTTCTGCAAACCTGAATATGCGAAGTCCATTGATAAGGCCGTATTCCCAGGCAATTCCGGCGGTCCACATATGAATACAATTGCTGCAAAAGCCATTGCAGGAGAAGAAGCGTTGACTGATGAATATCGCAATTATGTTCATCAAGTTGTTAAAAATGCTAAAGCGATGTCTAATGAATTTATCAAAATGGGATATGAAATTATCAGTGGTGGCACAGATAATCATATGTTTTTACTTTCCTTAGCTGCAGCTAATTGCAGTGGAGCACAGCTACAAGAAAAATTGGAAAGGGAAGCCCATATTATTTTAAATAAGAATATGATTCCAAGAGACAAGCGCAAACCTAAGGAAACGAGCGGCGTACGTATAGGTACTGCGGCAATGACCACTAAGGGTTACACAGAAGATGACTTTATTGATATTGCGCATACAATAGATCATTATATAAAGTCTTTTAATTAATATAAAATAAAGGTTGCATATAAAAATGCAACTTTTATTTTTATTAAAATTTATAGTATAATATTTATAGAAAATAGAAGTAGGTGATTAATAAATGAAATATTTTATAGACTTTGAAGCAACGCAATTTACAAATGAAATTATAGAAATAGGCTGTATTAATGAATATGGCGATGTATTTCATAGTTATATAAAAGCAAAGAAAAAGCTTACCTCTTTTATTACTAATTTAACAGGTATTACCCAAGACATTATTAATGAAGCTCCTTCAACTGATGAAGTTTTTGAAAACTTTTTTGAATGGCTCAATAAATTTAATAATGAAGAAGAAATGTGCTTTTTTTGTTATGGTGATACTGATTTGACTTTTATTAAAAAAAATCTTCAAAATACTAAAAGCTATAAAGCCCGCACTGCACTTAGCCTTCTCGGCATGAATCTTTTTAATTATGCTACAAAAGTGCAAGAAGAATTAGAACTGTCAAAGAGTATAAGTTTGATTAAGCTTTATCATTATTATATAGATGCTGAAGCTGAACAAAAACATTGCGCACTTGATGATGCTATTTACCTTAGAGAAGTATTTTTGGCTGTTGGAAATGATGATCACAAAGAACGTATATTTAATAATTATCCAGAATATCGGATTGGTCATGATTCTCCTAATGAAAATCATAAGCTTACTGATAATAATATTGATGGATTGATAAATGTTTGTTATAATAAGAGAATTAAATCTGGCAAACAAAAATTTGATAATTTTCTTGCGGCAGTTGATTATATTTATGAAAATTGTTTTCCGCCAATGCAACGAGCTCAGGTTAATAAGATAACAGTAGCAAAACATTTGCGTACCGCACTTAATTTAGATAAGAACTATTTTGGAAGAAAATGGAGGTATATCAATTAAAATGAGTAATGAATATAAAGATTGGTTACGCGATAGTGCAGAAGAAGAAAAAATATATCCTTATCTTAAAATTTCTTCTAATGATAGTTCTTGGATAAATTTCATTCCAATAGGATGGCAAAGTAGGGTTTATAAACTATTTGACAGTATAAATGCAATACTTAATGATAGAGTTAATGATTTTCATATTCTTGATATTAAAGAAAAATATTGTGAATTTAAACTTTACTGGTCAATTGATTGTGATATAACTGCGGTTGAAAGTCAGCAAATTGAGGACCTCGCAGAACAAACTCGACTTGAATTGCTTTCAACTTGTATAATTTGCGGTGAACATACAGAATATAAGTATATGAATATTCCAGTTTGTGAAAAATGTAATAATAATCTTTTTAAAAGGGGGAAGAAAAAATGAGTCAGCATGTTGGTTATATAGTTAAAATAGAGCATTTGCGTCCACACACTAATGCGGATAGATTACAGATAGCAACTATATTTGGTAATGATGTTGTTGTAGACCTAAATGTCACTATTGGAGATATAGGTATTTATTTTCCTTCTGATCTTCAGCTTTCCAAAGAATTTTGTGAAATAAATGATTTGGTGCGACGTAAAGATGAAAATGGTAATCCTTGTGGTGGCTATCTTGATCCTGACAAGCGCAATATACGTCCTATAAGATTGCGCGGTGAAAAATCAGATGGACTTTATCTTCCCATAAAGTGTCTTGAATATACTCAGGGGCGCTTGAAGATAGGTGACAGAATAGATGTTGTCAATGGTCATGAAATATGTTGTAAGTATATTCCGGTTATAAAAAATAAAACTTCCAGCAAGACTAAGAAATGCAATAAAGTGCGTAAGCATACCGCTCCAGTTGCGCCTTTGTTTATAGAGCATGCTGATACTGAATAGTTAAACTATAATCTTGATGCATTCAAGGCCGAAGATCAAATAGAAATAACCCTTAAAATGCATGGTACTTCAAACCGAGTGGCATATGTTCCAGTTCTCAAGAAGTTTAAGCGAACTCTATTTGACCGTATACTTGGCCGTGAAGGTAAACCCATATATGAATATGATTATATAAGCGGAACTCGCAGAACTGTACTTGATAGTTTTGACGGCGGCTTCTATGGAAGTAATGCTTTTCGTAAGCAGTTTGAAGATCGACTGCGCGGTAAGCTTTATAAAGGCGAAGAGGTTTACTTTGAAATAGTTGGGTTCACCGATGCAGGCACTCCGATTATGCCGATAGGAGATAACAATAAGGTTGGCAAGGATTTTGTAAAGCAGTATGGGAAGACGACTATATTCTCTTATGGATGTGATTGTGCAGAACAGGCGTGGAAGGAAGATCGAGGTCAGGATGCTGATAAACCTGAGTCTGATATTTATGTTTATCGTATGACAATGACCAACGAAGATGGTAATGTAGTAGAATATACTCCTGACTTCATGCGTTATCGTTGTGAGCAAATGGGAGTCAAGACTGTACCAGTTTTTTATAAAGGATATATACCAGAAGAATACACTGAGATAAATACTCGACTTGATAATCATACTGTAAAAATAGCTAATTACATTACTCCTGGTGAGTGGGTAAAAGATTTGGCTGAACAATTTTATGATGGCCCCGATCCTATAGGTAAGACTCATGTGCGTGAGGGTGTAGTGGTTCGTATTATCAATAGACCTAAGTTTTGTGCGTATAAAACTAAAAACTTTTCATTCAAAGTAATCGAAGGTATAATCAAGGACACTGCACAAGTTCCTGATATTGAAGAGGCGCAAGAACTATTGACCGAAAATGAGGAGGAAATAAATGTCTAATATTATTATTCCCAAGGAAAGTTTTATAAAAATTTATAGTGGATATTTAAAATATCTTGCTCTTCAACGAGGCGGTGTCGATAATTGGATATGGGTATGATGAATCATTAAGAAATTTTCAAGATAAAGCTATTGCAGAATTGTATAATACAAAAGATTTGCCTGATATAGATGATTATGACTTTATTACAATAGCAGAAATAAATATTGAACGCGGGATCTACAATATAAGGGAGGAAAAAGCTAATGACATCTGATGATTTAATCGCACGCCTTAAATTAGATTTGGAATGGGCTGAAGCTAATGAATGGGAAGCGCCAATTTGTCTTTCAGATGATTTACTTGAAGCAATTGAGTATATCAAATGGGCTGATAATATAATAAAAGGAATATAAAAATAAAATGGGAATTTCTATTCCCACTTTATTTTTTATAAAAAATATAATATAATATATATAAAGAAAAGAGAAAAGGAGAAAAAGAAAATGGATAATCGTTATAACAGTCTGGTTCTCACCTCTGAAGGTCTTGACAAAGGCGAAACTCTTGAAGGGCTTCTTGGTAAGCAGCTTGCAATTCTTGCAAAAATGAATTACATATGTACAGTTGAGCGCGAATGCGATTTTTATGTAATTCATTATAATTACAAAGATCAGAGTTATGGAACTCCTTATCCTTATTGGCTTACTGAAGATGAATATATGAGTGCAACTCTTGAAGGGGAGGATAATGATAGTGACGAAGAATGAAGATTTTTTCCATCCAGTATTTACTGATCTTATGACTTGGATACTTGATGATGAACCGGTTGGTCGAAAAATAACCATATATACTAATAAAGAGACTTTTATTGGGGTTTTTGGTGGCTATTTGGAAATTGGAGATATTATTTATCTTCAAATTTTTAATGATGAAATGAATAAAATGAATTTTATAAATACACAACATATTATTGGTTTTATATTTAGTTAAAAGGAGTGATAAAGATTATAAGTTTTTTTCATGACGAAAGTGGCTGTATGCGTATAGGTCGTTGTATATTGATTAGCATACTTGCCATCTTCCTAATAATTACGTTTTTCCTTTCTTGGACTATTGTTCCTACTGGTTATACAGGAGTGCGGTCTACGTTTGGACAGATTAGTGAAAATGCCGCATATTCAGGCTTTAATTGGAAAATTCCATATGTGCAAAACATAATACCAGTAAATAACAAGCAGCAGGATCTGTGCTTCAACGATAAGGTGTGGTCAGAAACTTCTGAGCGGACAGTAATTTATTTTGAAAACATAACTGTAACTTATACTATTAATAAAGAAAAGTCAGTGTGGCTTTGCTCACATATAAATGATTATGGCAATAATCTTATAAAGAATGATATAGTATCTTCTGCTATTAAAACAGCCTCCAAGCAGTTTACTTCAGTAGATGCTACTAATAGAGGTCTGATTGAACCTGCAACTCAAGAAATTCTCCAAAAGTCAATAAATGATAAATATGGAGAAGATGTAGTATTTATAAATAAGGTAATTATAAGTAATATAGATTTTGAAGAGAGTTATAATGCAGCTATTGCAGAAAAGCAAAATGCACAACTTGCTTATGAGAAGGCCGCAATTGATAATCAAAAAGCTATTGAAAAGGCTGCTGCGGATGCTGAAGTCGCACGCACGCAGGCTGAAGCTAAAGCCGCTGCTAAACTGATAGAGGCGGAAGCAGAGTCAAAGGCTAATCAAATGGTAAGTGATAGTATTACGGATACAATACTTCGTAAAATGTATTATGAAAGATGGAATGGGGTATTGCCTAAAGTGGTTACTAATGATTCAAATATTATAGTTCCTATAAATGAAATGGAATAAAATAAAGGCCGAGTTTTTTCTCGGCCTTTATTTTTTATAAAAAATATAATATAATATATATAGAAAAAATGAAAGGGGAATAAAATGTAGTGGCAGATTTTTATGGTAATATGACTGATTTTCAAGAACTTATATGGGACGCTTATGGCATTATTCCAGAAGAGTTGTGGTCAAAGTATAAAGGTTCCCCCGCACAGAAATTAATCGCTTGTTTAGAATTTTTAGTAGAAGAATATAAAAAAAATTGTGAAAGGTAAAAAATATGGATATGGACTATAATGATAACCGCTCTTCTGGCAACCAGCAACGAGATATAATCCTTTCTCCTAATGAGTTCGTATTTGTGCAAAACAGTACCAATGGTATTATACGTACTTATACTGGCCCTATGACACTTACTATTAGTGCGCAGGATTATCTTGTTCGCTTTGATGTAAAAACTAAGCAATTTTATAGTGTTAAAAACCCTCAAGAGGCTAAGCAGCTTTTTGTATCTCCTCCGGAAAATTGGTATGTTGTATTAAAGAATCCAACAATTAATTCATCTTTTCCCGAAATTGGTAAGGCTAGTATATCTCCTGAATTGCGCACTGGTCGCAAAATTAATATAAATGGCCCTACTTCTTTTGCACTTTATCCTGGCCAAATGGCAAAAGTAATAAAGGGACATTCTTTGCGTTCAAATCAGTATTTGCTTGCGCGCGTTTATGAGGCTGAAAGCGCTAACAATTCAGAGGGTGAAATGCTTGATGCAGAAGGCAATAAGATTACTTCTGAAAAGAATTATGTAAATGGGCAAATTCTTGTAATAAAGGGTACTGAAGTTTCTTTCTATATTCCTCCTACTGGCATTGAAATACTTCCTATTAATAATGATACTTTTAATGGCTATATACGCGAAGCTGTTACTCTTGAACGACTTGAATATTGTATTCTTAAAGATGAGGATGGTAACAAGCGTTATGTACATGGTCCTGAGGTAGTATTTCCTGAGCCTACTGAACAATTTGTTTCTAGCCCCAAGGGTGGACTTATCTTTAAAGCCATAGAGCTTTCTCCCATTTCTGGCATTTATGTTAAGGTAATAGCTGAGTATACTGAAGATGATGTAGTTCATCCGGTTGGAGAAGAGCTTTTTATCACTGGCAAAGATTGCATGATTTATTATCCGCGTCCTGAACATGCTATTATAAACTATGATGGTAAAATTGTTCACCATGCAATAGCAATTCCTGAAGGCGAAGGTCGCTATATAATGAATCGTCTAACCGGTAAGATTGACACTGTGCGTGGCCCTGCAATGTACCTTCCTGATCCTAGAACTCAAGTTGTGGTAAAGCGTAAGCTTACATCCAGCCAATGTGCTTTGTGGTATCCTGGCAATAATGACGTTTTAGCTTATAATAATAATCTAAATGAAAAGGTCACTGAAAAGAACGCCTCTAAAGCCATAACCATGTCTTTGGCTAATAATGGTATTATGGCCTCAAATTCTGTGACTGATTCACTTGCCTTCCTTGAAGCTAATGCAAATATTAGCCGCGGCACTTCATATACTAAGCCCCGCACTATTACGCTTGATAATAAGTATGATGGCGTAGTATCTATTGATGTATGGACTGGATATGCTGTTAATGTAGTATCTAAAAATGGTAATCGTAAAATCGTAGTAGGTCCTTGTACTATACTTTTGGATTATGATCAAACTCTTGAAGTTCTTGAGCTTAGTACTAGTAAGCCTAAGTCTACTGACGATATAATTAAGACTGTTTTCTTGCGTCATGAAAATAATAAGGTTAGCGATATCATTAAGATAGAAACTAAGGATTTTGTACATGGTGCAATAAAACTTAGTTATTGTGTTAATTTTGATGATTCATGTAGTGATAAATGGTTTAATATTGATAATTATGTAAAGTATCTTTGTGATAGAGAACGTTCACTTATTAAACGCTTGGCTAAAAATTACACTATTGAAGAGTTTTATCAGAATTACGTTGACTTAGTAAGGAATCTTGTCATTAATAAAGAGAATAGTTCTGAAGGCCGTTTCTTTGAAGAAAATGGTATGTGCGTTTATGATTGTGAAGTTCTTGGTTTTGATATTGAGAATGAATATGAAGAAATGCTCAATGATCATCAGACAGAGATAATACGCAAAGGTCTTCAGCTTTCTAATGCAACTGCTCAAATTAAACTTACAGAAGAACTCTCTCGTGTTGAAAAACTTGAGCATGAACTGGAAAGTCAGAAACTTATTCATCGTATGAATTTGCAGGAAACAGAAGCAAAAAGAAAGCTGGAAATTCAAAATGAAGTTAATCGTCTAAAGGAAGCTGAGACTCTTGCTGAAAAGCAAGCCGAAGCCGATATGCAAGTTCTTATTGATGAAGTTCATGCAGCTCAAATGTTGCGTGAAAAAAAGACCAAAGACGCTGCTCTTAACTATGAAACTCGTATAGCTAATATTGAAAAGGCAAAACAGATGGCCTATGCAGAAGCTGCGGTTAAGATCATTGAAGCCATATCTCCTGACTTAACTGCTGCAATGAATTCTAAGACTAATACTGAAACTGTTGCTGCAATAGCCAAGGCAATTTCGCCCTATGCACTGGCTAGTAAAAACGAAACTCTTAGTGATGTTATTAATAAAATTACTCGCGGCACTCCCCTTGAGGAAGCTTTGAGTAATATAAAGAAAGTATAAAAATAAAGCGGGAGCAAAAAACTCCCGCTTTATTTTTATATAAAAATATAATATAATATATATAGAAAATAAAAAGGATGTGATTTATATGAATTATACTTATTTGATAAAAGGTTATATCTTTAATCTTCAATGGAAAAAAGACAGCCTTAATGAAAAAGCACAAATTAATAAACTTCCATTTGCTATTTCAGTTGCTTCAAAATGGCCTTCAATAAAAACTGATTTACAATACCAACATATTTCTACTTTTGTAAAGACAGAGATTCTTTATCGTTCAAAACTTTATCCTGATTTGATTGATTTTTTTAATTATATATTTACTGTATATGAGGGAGGAGTAGAAACTGATGGCCAGGAATAATTTTATTATAAATAGTTTTTATTGTATGAATTGTGGTCAAAAAGGTTTTGATTTGCCTCGTAAGAAAAGCCATCAGCATGGAAAATTCCATAGAAAAGTTTTATATTGTCCTTGGTGTAAAGAAGAAGTTAATCATATAGAATGTCGCACTCCAGAAGAAATAGAAGAATTTAAAAAAAATTTTGAAGAAGGAGTATATAAAGATGAAGCAAAAACCAGTTTGGATTTTGTGCGGGGCTCCAGGTTGCGGTAAGTCCACCTTTGCGCGCAATTATCTTAAAACTAATACTGGAGTATTAGTTTCTCGTGATAAAATACGTCTTGCCCTTTTAAATGATAATGATAGCTATTTTGCTAATGAAGATGAAGTATTTAAAGAATATATACGCTGGGCGCAAGATAAATTAAACGATGAAAAATGTATAGGCCCTGTTATCATGGATGCTACTCAAATTAATGAGCGCAGCCGCAAAAAAGTTTATAATAAACTTAATAAAAATAATATAAGTGAAATACATTATTTTTATTTTACCACTCCTTTTAACGTTTGCTGGGAACGTAATTCAAAGCGCCAAGGTCGCGAATTTGTTCCTAAGTCATCTATTCGTCGTATGTATCTATCTATGACCGACCCAATTAATGATTCAAAGATAAATACTCCAGTAGTAATACACTATGTAGATGAGTATGGAAATGAGATAAAAAGAATATGAATGCATCAGTAATATATGTAACTTCAGACACTCATTTTAATCACCCACGTGACTTTCTTTTTGCACCTCGTGGATTTAGTTCATGTTTTGAACATGATGAACAAGTAATTAAGAATTGGAATTCAGTAGTTAAATCTAATGATATCGTTTATCATCTTGGAGATTTAGGAATGGGAACTGATTATGATTATCTTGTTAATTGCATTAATCGATTGAATGGAACGATTTATTGGATTCGAGGCAATCATGATGGGGATAAAAAAGTAAATGCGCTTACTGCTCGTTGCCCCAATCTTATTTGCGTAGGATATGCAACTATGGTGAAATTCCGCAAATATCATTTTTATCTCTCACATTTTCCAACTGTTGTTGGGAACTACGATGATGAAGAAAAACATTCAAAATTTTATTGTCTTTGTGGTCATAGTCATTGTCAAGATAAATGGAAAGATTTTCATACAATGAAATCTTACCATGTGGAATTAGACACTACTAATAATTTTCCCATTTCACTTGAACAAATTAGAGAAGAAATATCCAAAAGAAGAAAACTTGAAGAGGCTTGAGCAAATACGCTCAGGCTTCTTTTTTTATATTTAGCCAAAAATCATTAATGCAATTGTTTGATTTTTTGTATTTTAATAGAAGAAATTGTGAAAGGAGGAATTTCTGCGTATGGTAAATGTAGTTGCGCAAAGTGGCAAATATGTTTATAATTTAAAACGTTTTGTTTGTGATACTGAAAATGATTTAAAAACTATTATAACATATTATTGCGCTGCTGGTAGTGATGCTTTTGTAATTGAAACTGGGAATACCTATGTTTTAAGTGGCGATCATGAGTGGGAATTAATACCTAACAATACAACTGGTGATGATACAGAAGAACTCACTCAATAGTTGGCTTAGGCTAAAGAAACAATTGCCAAGCAAGAACAAACAATTCTTCAATTAAAAGAACAAGTCAAACAATTAACGACACCCACTATAGACGAACAAAATGGAGTAATAGAAATTCCTATGTCTGATATAGATGAAGTTAATGGCGTTTGGACAATTCCTAACGCCACAGTTCAAGATAATATATTAATTTTAGGAGAGTAAGGTAAAAATGAGCATTTCAAAAATCAAAGTTGGCTCTCAAATTTATGATATTAAAGATAATGATATATTATAGAAAACATCTACTGAAAATGCAAATGTTTTCTTTAAAGTAAATGAAGAGGGTAAATTAGACACTTCCGCAATAATGAATTTATTTAATGCTGAAGTTATTATGAATAATAAAATATATGGCACTTTTGAAGAAGCGCTTGCGAAAGCAACAGTTTCTACAATTAAATTAGTGCATGACGTTATCTTAGAAAAACAAGCTGTAATTCAAGATGGTCAAGCAATTACTATTGATTTAAATGGTCATAATATAATTGCCGCGGAAGACATGGTATTAACTTCTGGTCTTTTGGCTGTACATCATGGTGGTTTTTTGATTATAAAAGGCCAAGGCACTATTTATGGTTGCGCTCCCAGCGGTTTGGTTTATGCTGGTATAGTTTTAACTGTTGATAAAACTGACAATGATAGCAGCAAACCTGCACGTTTAACTATTAATGGCGGTCATATTATTGGTGAATGTTATGGCATTAGTGGTAATGGTACTGATGCTACTCGCGGCAATACTGAACTTATTGTTAATGGCGGCATTATTGAAGCTATCGGTAATATCACAACTGAAGGTAACGTTGGTATTTATTAGCCGCAATATAATAGTAAAACCACTATTAATGGGGGTACTGTTATTGGTCATACTGCTATTGAAATACGTAGTGGTAATTTAAATATTAATAATGGTACATTTATTGGAAATGGCTATGCCTATAATATAATCCATGAAAATAAAGGCGGTCCTGCTTCAAATGGCGCAGCGGTTGCAGTTATACAACATATAACTAAATAGCCTATCAACGTAAAGATTAAAAATGGTTTATTTAAAGGTCAAATCGCTTTTATTGAAGCCAATCATAGTAATGATTTTGTTTATGGTAATAATATAATACTTTCTATTGATGGTGGCTCTTATGGCGTTACTGGCGATAATGTTGAAGTTATTCATAGCGATAATATCTCTCAGTTTGTCCATGGTGGCGATTTTACTCATGCAGCAGTAGCTAAAAAGTGCATTGATCCTGAAAAATTTGATGTAGATAATTGGAGTTCTCTTTATAATTAATGGTCAGCGTTAACGGCCGGAATCCCATTTTATTTCGCCCATAGGAATTTTTTGAACAAATTGTCCATTAAATTGCAAAACCTTAAAATTTATGATATAATTTATTTATAAAGTATAATTAAGAAAGGACAAAATTAATGGACAATTTTGATATTGATAGTTTTTATAATAAAGAAACTGGCGAAGCAATTTACACCATTACTGATGGTGTTTTTAATTTTGTCGGTCGGGCTAAATGCCATGACAATGATAAAGACTTAGGAAATGAATTGACTGGTATGCAAATTGCAGCAATGCGCGCATGTATAAAAACAATACAATATGAGCGAGAAATGGCTATCGTCCAAGTAAATACGCTTAAGCATTGCATCTCTACTATGTCAATGAGTCCTCGCTATAATAAAAATTCTTATGAAGCTAAAAAAATTCGTAGAGAACTTTATTTAGCTGAAAACGATTTAAAAACCATTCGTGATAATCTTACAGCAGCTCGACAGTTTCTCAAAAAATATATAGATGATAAAGATGCTGCTTATAAGCATATTCGTAAATTAAGGGCCAAAAATAATTAAAAAATATTAATTGTTTTTTACATACATATGAACGGAAATACAAATCCTTGATAAGGAGAGTGGACTTCATAGAAGCATTACTTTGGTTTATTTTAGGAATATTTTTCGATGCGTGGATTCGCCCATTAATGGATTCATTAGTAAATTTGTTTAATTCAATAATTGATAGCCACACTGCTAAAAGTCAAATTAAAATTGCAAAAGCTAATGAACAAATTTAGAGTTTTCAAGAACCAGTAGGTAATTCAAATGTAATTGGTTTTTAGACTCCTGATACAATAGAATATTATAACTATGATGAGGACGATGATGATGATCTATAATTTTTATGATACTTGCAGTTTATTAATGCGCGCAGCGAATTTATTCGACGATGTTAATGAAAAAATTATAATATCTTCTATTACTTTACAAGAATTAGAAAATATTAAAACTTCTATTAACAAAGATGCGGAAATAAAATACAATGCTCGAAAATTGCTTCGTGCTTTAGATGAAAATCCTAATAAGTATGAAGTAGTAATTTTCAAGGAATCAATGCTAGAACCAATTCAACAAGCTGATTTGCCTATTAATGATGATATGCGAATTTTAGCTTGCGCGATTTGGCAAAACAATCACTCGCCCGCAATGGATGATTTACAATTTATTACTAATGATTTAGCTTTTAAACAAATAGCCAATCTTTTTTTTGGTGATGGAATGATTAGCTCTATTTCTGAAGAAAATACAGAAGAATATTTAGGCTATAAAGAAATATAGCTAAATGATTAGGAACTTGCTAATTTATACTCTAATATTACTTTTAATAAATATAATTTATTAGAAAACTAGTACCTTATAATTCGTGATTAGAATAATAAAATTGTTGATACATTAAAATGGAAAAATGATGAACATCATCATTTAACATATGGAAATTTAAATTCTCGTTATTTTGGTGAAATAAAACCAATGAAAGGGGATGTTTATTAGACTTGTTTAATTGATAGTTTAATAAATAATCAATTGACCTTAGTTAAAGGTCCTGCTGGCTCAGGTAAATCTTGTCTAGCTCTAGCCTATTTATTTTCGTAGATGGAACGAGGAAAAATTGATAAAATAATTGTATTTTGTAATACAGTAGCAACAAAAAATTCTGCACGACTTGGGTGATATTGCTCAAGTAAAATCTTGTGAACTGCTGGAACATCCTTAGAGCTTCTATACCACTGCGGAAAGATGAAATAAACTTAAACGTTAATGGTTTAAAAAGTTAGAAGATTGGACAATCAGCAACCAAGCTCCGAACAGGGGAAGGCTCATCGACTATCGAAATTAATAGTAGAGTAGAGGTAATACAGACTTCGAAGCGCAAGAAATTCAAGCTTAAATAATTATGGACAAAATAAAAATAAAATAAAGGAGGTGTAGTATGGCCGCTGAAAATACTCCAATTCTATATACTGATTTGTCATCGCTTATTACTCGCTTACAAAACGTTTATACTACACATGGTTTAAGTTGGGATTGGAATGTATCTGGTAACGAAGTGGGTGTTTATCCACTTTCCACAGAAATAACAACACTTTATAATAAATTTGTTACCGCTCAGACAGAAGAGCATTTGGCGACTTGTGTAAAATGGACAATTACTAGCGGTGAATTATCTTCAGGTTCACCCTTAAAAGATGAAACTTTAAATGCGGCAGCTGCATCTCTCTTATCTATGGAAGCAAAAACACATTATTCAAGAGTTGTTAATACTGCTGGTACACTATACACTTAGACCTCTCATTCTAATCAAACCACTTATAGTGAATCTTCTAATAGAGCTGGTACTTCTTATTCAAACACCAGTAATGGCCGTAATTGCACTCAAAACACTTCAAGAAATGCTCAAAGCGGTAATAGTTCTAGATGCGGTTGCCACGTTGTATATGGTAGTGATTGTAGCCAATCCACTAATAGCGCAACAACTACATATTCAGAAACTTCATATAAAGCCGGCACAACTTATAGTCAAACAACAAATTCAAATGAAACCACTTATACATTTTCAGAATAAAAGGGTGAATAAATGGATATTAATATAAATCAAGAGCCTGTTGAAATTTTATTTAATATTAATAATATATTAAAACAAAATCAATTGGGGGAAGAAGAAAAGCAACAATTATCTGATATTTGCGATATTTTATTAGAAAAAATAATTACTCGCCAAGGAAAATACCAAGTTATTCCTGTTGTAAATGATAATAATTATGATAGCGGCTATTTTGTTTCTTCATTAGATTATCTTACAAAGCCATATCAAATACATGAACATAAATATATTGATAATGGCAATTTAAAATTGACTGAAGTATATTATACTGGTGCAAACGGTTTAAAATATCGAAAAGTCGCTTTTCCTGAAGTTTATAAAGACCCTGGTTTTTTATTGAACAACTCTTTGCTTGTTGAAAGACAGAAAAATATGGCATATCTTGCAAATAAACGTAATAAGGAGAATAAAAACATATGAAAATTGGTATTTCATGTGATACAAATAATCAAACCTATGATATTCCGAATTTTTGGAATATTGAATTTGGTGATAAAGAGGCTTTAGCCGAAACACGTTTTTCATCTATTGGCCAAATTACCAATACAAATCCTGCCGATCCAACCCTTAAAAATATGAGTTTAAATTTCAAAGATTTAAATTCATTAGTGATTACCATTTACAATGATGATGGTGTTGCAATATATACTCAAGTTTGTAATCGTTTAATTTATGCTATTCGTCGCGTAAATACAGAAAATAATTTTATAGAAAGTTTATACTTCGTATCATGAATGAATCTTTAATTAGTTTTACTTTATTTGGTCAAAAAATTGACATTTTAGAAAATATGGTAAAACAATGGGATTTAATTAATAGTGACGATGGTGTAGTTTTAACTCTTTTTAATTGTAAATTAACAGAATATCCGCATGAAATTTTTAATGTTGTTCTTAAAGGTGTGGATTATTCTAATATTCCCACTTCAATTAATCCAATAGGTAATGATACATAGATTATAATTTTAAGGAAACATTTTTAATATGGTAAAAGATAGAAGCACTGTAATTTTTTATCCAGCGACAGTTTGTAATTTAAACTGTCGCTATTGCAGTATAGATAAAAATCCTGCACTTATTCAAATTGATAAAACATTAGAAGAATCCTTTAAGGGTGATTATTATATCAATTTCATGAAAGAAATTTTTCCTGACCCTAATCAACTTACTCGTGTTGAGACTTGGGGCGGTGAGCCTACATTGGGTTGGCATAGAATGCATAATTTAATGCATCAAATTATTGAAAATTATCCCAATTTTTACGAGTTTTTTTCTTCATCTAATATGGTGCAACCGCATTTTCTTACAGAACTTCAAGATATGCTAAATATATTTAAAAAATATCCTGAAAGAACATTTACTTTTTATTTGCAAATGTCGCTTGATGGCACTGAAAAAATTACTGATGAAAACCGTGGAAAAGGTGTTACTAAAAAATTACAAGAAGTTTTTAAAAATATGGTTTCTATTTTACATCAAATAATACCTGAAAACGTAAAATTTGAATGTTTCTTTAAACCAACTTTAGATATAGATAATGTAAAAGAATTGCAAACTAAAGAGGCAATACTTGATTATTATCTTTTTTTTGAAGAATTTTATGATATTTTTTATGAATTAAATCAAAGTAAAAACGCAAAAATTCTTGTCACTTTACCCAATACCGCTACTCCTGAGCAGAATACAACTGAAGATGGGAAAATTTTTGCTAATATGTGCCACCTTTGTAAAGAGATTGAAAAAGAAGGTAATCATTTTAAATATTTTACAGATATTACTCCTTATAATGCCAATAGTGCTGTTTCTATAAACAATATAGGTTGTGATGGTTTTACTTGTGGAACTTGTAAACAAGTTATTGGTTTACTGCCTAATAATAAAATTTCAGGTTGCCATGCAGCTTTTGTAGATATGTTAGATGATTATAAGAAAAATATTGAAATAAATTCTTATGCTAATAAAGTTCTTGATGAAAAAGTTTTTGATAGCAATTTACGTAGCTTCTTTTATTTTGATAAAAGTGAATTATCCAAAAGAGAAGAACAGATAGAGTATTATTATAAAGAAAACACTACTGCGCGAGTTATTACTGTAAAGACTTTAATTCAGACTTTGGCATATGCAGGGCAAGTAGATTTTAAATTTACTGATGACACTTTGGCTTTACAGGCAGCAGATTTAATTTATCGAAATGCTAGTAATTGTATGAATGATAATCGTAATGCCACTGGTTCCTTAACTACACCTTCAGTGAGCTTACTAAGACTTTTATTAAATGGAGCTTACGATTATATTTCTATAAAAGGATAAAAAATATGAAAACTTGTTATATTATTGATGGAGAAAAAGAACATCCTCATGACAATATTCCAGAAAAATGTTTGCAAACAATTGAGGATTCTAAAATAGTATTTTCTTATATAAAAAATGATAATAAAAGAAGTATTATTAATATTATGCGAGAAGAGGTATATGGGATTCATGATTTTATATTAATAATAAATGATATTCCTTATAGCATTGACCATACTGTATATAATACTATAATTAAAAATGAAAATAATGCCGTTTATGAATTTTTAACATTTTATCGTAAAGAGGAGCAAGTTTAATACATGTCTTTTAAAAGTGAAAATAATGAACTCTTAAAATTTATTCTTGATACAGCTTTTTTCTCTGGATGGAGTGATAAAAATTGTTCATCAGATTTAAATGGCGGCTCTCGTGTTAGTTCTTTAGAATTATATGTAACTTCTGAGTGTAATCAAAAATGTGAATATTGTTATTTAAATCGATATGGCGATAAACTTTATCCTGCTGAATTGCGTAATGAAAAAAATATTCTTAATAATCTTGATATATTATTAAAATACGCTGTAAAAAATTGGCCATATTTAAGACATATTGATATATTTAGTGGAGAAATTGTAGGCACTCAGATATTTTTTAATGTGTTAGATATAATTAAAAAATATAAAGAACAAGGATTAAACGAATTAGAAGAAATCATTGTTCCCACTAATTTTTCTTTCATTCATAGCCAAGAAATGACTGAAAAAATACAAAATTATATTGATGATTTTAACAAAAATTATAATATACGACTGGCGCTAAGTGCATCTATCGACGGTTATATTATTGAAGATTTTTCTCGTCCTCAAAAAATATACCATAAACGAGATATGAATTTTTATCATAAATCATTTCAATTTATGAAAAAAAATGGATTTTGCGCTCATCCTATGATTGCCGCATGTTCAGTTGATAAATGGATTGAAAACTATAAGTGGTTTGTTGATATGTGTGAACAATATGATTTTAATGTATTGCAGCAAGTAATGACATTAGAGGTTAGAAATGATGATTGGACTGATGAAGCGATTTCACACTATCAAGAATTTTTAAAATTTTATTGTGATTATCATTTTGAACATCGATATGATAGCGATCCTAGAAAATTTGCAAAAATGTCTTTAGGTTTAAACGAAGAACGAAATGGATATACCAATTTTCTACTTTTAGATGCAACTCAATTTCCTACTTGTAGTGTAGCTTATCAACTTACAGTAAGATTGGGAGATCTTTCCATTGCTCCTTGTCATCGCACTGCATATCCTGAATTTTTGTATGGAAAATTTATTACAAAAAATAATGAAATAATTGATATAGAAGCTAACAATCCAGTAATAGCAACTAAAATTTTGCTTTCTAATCAAAGAAAAACTCATCATGGTTGTGATACTTGTTGGAATGTTAATAGTTGTATTAGAGGATGCTTTGGCGCTCAATATGAATATGGTGATGAGCCTTTTATGCCTCTACATTCAGTTTGTAAAATGTTCAAAGCAAAAACTCGCTGTTTAATACAATGGTATAAAGATCATGGAATTATAGATGCTATAAAGCAAATTGCCCAAGAAGAGAAACAATCTCAAACAGAAATCCAAAAGTTCATTGAAACATTTGAAGAAATTGATAAGCGTTCACAAATAGAAGAATAAATAATATTTTGTCCATGTATTATTTAAGCTTGAATTAAGATATAGTCAGACTTGCGGTGAAAGTCGCAAGAGTAATCGTTTATCCAGGTACTAGAGATGAAAAATTATTGGATTCTCAAATTGGTAATTTATTAAGTAGTAAATTAGGCAGTAAATTTGAAGTTGAAGAACTAATTGCTGAAGAAAAATTAGTTCTTTTACCTCTTTCTGATATAAGAGGTTATGATACTAGTGGAATGCACGCGGGCATTTATATTTCAGAAGCTCAAAATTTAGATACCGAATTAATGAAACTTACCCTTCAACGCATAGGCGAAGATAGTATTTGTATCATTGATGGTGATTATAATGCACAAGTAGATATGGTTGAATATGCTGGTGCAAATAATGGTATGAAACGAGTTTCTAAATTATTTAAAGGGCAAGATTTTTATGGAGAAATTGCTCTCCAAAATATCTACCGCTCTAAAATTGCATTAATTGCTCAAAATTTATAACAATAAAAGGGTAAGGAGTTTTTCCTTACCCTTTTTTATAAAGGAGAATAATTAAAATGAACTTTACAAGAAATTTAAAAATGGGCATGTCAGGCAATGATGTACTTTATATAAAAAAGAAATTATTTGATTTAGGTTATTTTGCAAAAAACGTTAAACGAGTAACAAGTAAGGCTTTTCGTAAAGATACTTATAATGCTGTAATCTTTTTCCAAGGTCGTAATCAAGATAAATATGGCCGCAATTTAGAGGCTGATGGCATTATTGGTCAATTAACTTGGGATGCTATTGAAAAAGTGCATGAACAAGAAATAGCTACAAAACCTGATAAACCAATAGATAACAATATATTAAAGAAAATAGACTCTTATACTCACATTTCTAAAATTAAACGTGAAAAAATTAAGGCTGATTTGCGTGGCGTGAGTGAATTGCGTCAACAAATTTGTGTAGAAATATTAAATTATGCATATGATCAAAACGTACCCGGAAATGTCCGCGCACTTTATATGATTGGAGCTAATTTATATAATAAAGATTTAAGGCTTAATATTCCAACAGAATCGGATATAAGATCATAGGCTAAATCTCGCCCAACATATTACAATGATGGACGTATGGAGTGGATGATTGAATAGGTAAAACGCAACCCTAACATTCCCTCTTCTGATTGTTCGGGTATGGAAGTGGGTTATATGCGTAAACATAAATTAGTTTCTAATAGTTTTGATACTACTGCAAATAATCTCTGTTTAAAATCTACCTATTCTATAAAAATCTCTCGCGCGCAACTGTAGCCAGGGGATTGGGTTGGCAAAAATGGACATATCGGCACTTATGTCGGTGGTGGTTTTGTTGTAGAATTCTATGGTGGCGCTTTTGGATGCCAATTGACCAATGTAGATAATCGCATTGGTTGGAATTTTGTAACCAAAAAGAAAGAACGCGGTGGAGCTTGGACTAGGTTCCGTCGCCCTAAAGCATATTAATTATGAAAAAGAATAAGAAAAATACTGAATTTTCAAAAAAGCTCTTAATCCAAGAGTCTATATTAATATGGATCACCACCCTAACATTTTTAGTTCTCGCAGTTTTTTGTATTTTGCGTGATTATATCGGAGAATTGCCTTGGCTCACTGCGATGATTGCTTTCCCCTGGGCCGCTTATGGCGTAAGCCAAGCTTGGTATTATAAAAAAAGTTTAGGTGAAAACACTAAAGATGGCATTACTTTTGAAAATATGCTCCAAGAGTGGAAAGTAAAGCAAAGTGCGGCGAGTGCTGAATTTGATGAAAATGCAGAAGAATCTGATGAATGATTGATTAAATAATTTTGGCCAAGAACATTTTGTTCTTGGCTTTATTTTATTATATTTTTGCAGGAAAGTCAACTACCAGCGCTTTCAATCGAAATCACCATTTGCAAATATGAATAAAATATTATATAATATATATTAAT